>Ga0126381_100001210_pt1 | contig 27916 bp, 55 predicted proteins | sample PanSoiMetPlot_28_FD_96465 | JGI IMG/M metagenome (GOLD analysis project Ga0126381, IMG submission 96465) | Tropical forest soil microbial communities from Panama - MetaG Plot_28 | ecosystem: Environmental > Terrestrial > Soil > Tropical forest > Bulk soil | place: Panama | collected 2016-02-17
ATCCCTGCTGCTATCGTAAGAACGCTCAAACCACTCCCGAGCCATTCGATCAAACTCATCCAGATTCTCCTTTGTAGGGTCTATGACGTGACGGCGTTTCGGTAAATTGAATTCACGGCCCCTTTGTAGTTCACTGGAGATACGGGTCCAATCCGCCCGACAAAGCTTCTCCAACACCTTTTGACGGAAGGTGACGGCAGGGTGGAACGTGGGAATAACCTTATGGTGTTCCCAGTTCAAGATACTGCCACGCCAATCCGATATATTCATGTCCTTTGAGTCGAACAACAGACGGAGGGCGTAGTTCCCCATCGGCACGATGACCAGGGGATTTTGGCGCCGCAAGCGGAACAGGCAAGCCCGCCCATATTCATCTCGCTCCGCTTTGCCAATCAACTCAAGTTTATTGTTGGGTGGCCGAAACGGGTAGGTGTTATCAATGTAACAATGGTATCTCCTGATACCAACGTCCTTCATCCACTGCTCCCAAATCCAGCCGCTTTTCCCCACGAACGGCCTTCCGTGTTCATCTTCCTCCTCATTACGTCCTGGAGCCTCTCCCAACACTACAAGGGGAGCGTCACACCCATGCGTGGGGGGCATGTTGTTGATGGTGTAATGCCTGCACCAGGGAAGGATTTGTCTACTCACCCTTGGTCTCCTTTTCAATCGTATCCAAAACCAACTCAATTGAATTCCGTGCATCCACCAAAAGCGTCCCCCACCAGCCATCCTTCGGTAAATCCCCTATCGTTACATCAAGTTGATTGACGATCAACCTCAACCTCCCGATGGCTATCCATTGTTTTGTGGTTATCTGAGTTTTCACTGAGGTGCTCCTTCGATTCCAGCCAGGTTTTCCACCACCAACTGTAATATGGAATGGAGATCATTTCTGCGTTCTCAACTGTGCGGACGCGGCGCCGAGAATCGCGCAAACTTCAACTTCCCCATCTGTTAAATACTCTCGGTTGTATTTTTCCTTCACCTTTTCAAAAAGAAAACTCCTCCAATAATCCATCTCTTCCCCGACAATTTGACGCGCCAAATCTTTGTCCATCTCATCTCCTTAAGGCTGAAAAGGGCCACCACCTTTCGGCAGTGGCCCTATCCGTTAGAACGTATCTAACGGGGAAGAACATCATTTGCAACTATCTGAACACGGACCTCCTTTCTCTCCTTGAACGCGGTGGATTTCCTTCGACAACTTCGTCAAATCTCCAATGACATTATCCAAGTCCTGAACATCCATGAAGGCGATGTCTGTTTGCCAGGTTTTTTCGGGCATCATTCCGTTGACCAGGAAATTCGCAGAATTACCATATTCCTTCGTCTGGATGCGAATTTCCCCGTCGTTGTCCACCGTATATTTGTGGTTGTGGGCGCAAAATTCCCCCTGATATGCAGGATGAAGGAACCCGGCTTGGCAAACTCCGGCGAAGGCCAACGCACTCAAGCCCATCATAAACCCTCGGAACCTTTTCGACTTCACTCTCACTCCTTAGTCGTCATTGCCGAAAATCGGCGCGGGTTTGAAGGTCACCATCTGTCCGCCACCGGTAGGCTCACCGACCAGGCGAACGGGGCGCTCCCCGCACTCAAAAAAGTCCTTCGGCGTATTGATGTCGGGGTAATCTCCGCCGCCCTTTTCCACCTTCACGCTTGCGCCCACAAGCTGGTCCTTCGCGGCGGCCATATATTCCGTCAACGACTTGCCCCCGACCTTGGCCTTTAGAAACATCTTCATGAGCAGAACACAAGCGCGATTGGTCCGCCAGGTGCTGAGATTCGTGGCGCCGGGGTCGCCTTGGGTGCCGACCCAAAACCTCTTGGTGTGGTACATCCCCGCGAATTCTTCAGGCTCCGCGACCTCGAAGGTTACGCTTACGCATTTCTTGCCACCCACAATGAGCTCACCTTTCTTGTTGCGTGATCCGTCCTCGTTCTCTTTCGACTTGGAAATATCAAATTTCTTGATACGAAGGTACAAATCACCCAAGGGCAGGTCTAGGGTAGTGGGCAGTTCACTCGGGTCAACCGGAAAATCTAACGTTACGATTTCGTCCATCTCATCTCTCCTCTGCGTAAATTACATTCCCGTCTATCCAAACCATTTCACCATCTTTGACGGCTTCTGCGACCAACGAACCGAACTCCTCCTCGATGTCTGAGAGGCTCGTTTCCTCTACGAGTTTCCGGTCGCGGCGAATAAAATATTCAACCATCAGACCTCCTTTGGTTTTGTGGGGAATTCCCCATTTTATCATCCTTGGTCGGGGGTGTCAACCGGCTTCGCCCCATCTTCCTGTTCAAACAACGTTTCTATAATTTTGTAGTGCGGATACGAACCATCAGGTAGATCAATTGAGGTTTTGCAGTTGAATTGGTTTCGGGGGCGAGCGGTGGTCTGCAAAACCCGTTGGCCACTTTCGTCCACATACACACGCCAGACCTCACTGAACTGGGTGCCGATGCGCCCTGCGAGCTTCCCTGGCACCGCGATGGTCTTTTTCGAGACGATTCGTTCTCCGTCATCACTTTCATCCTGATGTTCCTCGTAATGGGCGATGACAATGGCATTCGTCCCTATGAGATTCGGCCACCTCGTCATCACCAACTGCTCGCAGGCTTTCATGCTGAAAGCGTAGTGCAAGCGCCCTTCACGAGTTTCTTCGCCTTTGGCGTTGAATTTATTGACGTTGTTTTCACTGTAGTACCTCGCTGCGAGTTCAAGCGCCGTAACGCTATCAAGTACTACCGTGGCGTAAGGGACTTCCGCAATTTCCTTCTCAAGGCTAGAAAGCCGTCCAACGAACCTTCCGTAGGCGGTCGGTTCGAGGGGGTTGGTTTCTCCCCAATATTCAACCCTGATGATGAGCCGGTCGGGGTCTTTATTTGAGTAGATATTTTGGACGTAGCATTTGGTCCGGGGGTCGGGTTCAATGTCATGGGGAACTCCGCGTTTAAGATACTCACTGGCCTTGTCGGGGGCGTCCAGTAAACATACCAACATCGGTTTTGGAAAAGTACTTGCGAAGCAACTTTTTCCACTGCCGTCTCGGCCTATAATGAGCGGCCTAATCCTTCGCTTCAATTCAACATCCTCCAAGCTGTCCAGTTGATGTGATTTGCATGGCGGAAAAAAGGCCCCTGCCCGGTTACCCGTATCCAGTCCATCGGAACCAAAGCCAAATCCTCCTCATTGACTCGAACAATGATTTGGTCCTCGAATTCTCCCGCAACTTGACCGGTTAAATTCTCTCCATCAGGGGATGTAAACTCCACAAAATCTCCTTTATTGTAGGTCATTTTTTCCCCCAATCCGCCAATTCACTTGGCAATTTGGTCGCGTGAAGGCACATTCCATTTATCATGACGATTTGACATTTCACTTCAGGGTCGAATCGGTCATCTCCCTCACAAGGGAAAACCGAGAAAATCTTACTTGTTGGCACATAATGGGCTCCGAGATTGGTTTCAACTCGGATGAATGTCCCCGGTGCCAGCTTGATGATATCGTTCAATTTGCCCTCCTTCGGACCACCACATCCAGGTCGTGGAGTTCGTCTATGAGCTTCGGCAGCACGTCAAATGGCAGGTCAATCGCCACCCCAATTCCCGGGGGACCATCCAACAACCGAAACTTCTCCCCGCTGGCGTTCAGCACGTAAACCAAGTAACAACACCCTGATCCAGCCTGCCCCACTGGACCGCAGACCTGCACACATCCACTTTCCTCAGTTATTACACGCTTATTTATCTCCATTTCTTTTCGCTTTTTCTCCTTTTGTTCGGCTTCCGTCATAAATGGACTTCGTTTTGGGGGTCTGTTGCCGTGGCTTTTTGACCTATGCCAGCCCATTTTACCAATCCTTTGAAATTCCTTCCACTCTCCTATATCCAGCAAAGCGGATGGTGCGTAAATTCAACCCCGATGGAATGAACTGAAACGTCCTTAACCACCAACTTGTGACGAATAGGTCCATTTTACTCCTCGTAAAGGCCGCTGTAAATGATGTCATCCTCGCGAACCCGCTTCACCAACCGCTCCGCTATGTTTCGGCGATGGCCTTTGCAAAATTGCTTGAATTCACACCGCCCACATTTCCCATATATCCCTTCCTGGTCAAGATTGTGAAGGGATTCCTTAACCACCGTAAGGTACTTGCGAAGCAAATCAATGGTATTTGCTCGCCAAATCTCTATGTCCTCCTCCGTCCGCGTGACGGGGAACCGCACCCATTTGACGTGCAGGGGCCAGCAATCTCGCTTCAACCCGTGACCCTGGACGCGGCACGCGGCGGGCTTTTTGGTCTTGGGTGTAAGCTCATTCGGGTCCGGGAGCTTGTTGAATTGAAGCACCTGCATCCAAACCCCTTTCACGTCATACCCCGCGTAGCGACTGACCGCGACGTGACAGGTGATTTGGCTGTCCAGGTCGTAGTCGTCCATTACCTTGTCACCGATGGCGGTGATAGTGGTTTTATTCTCAAACGCATAGAGGTCACCGGTGTCCATCATGCGAACGATGCCGTCGGGTTTGTCGGAGATGCAAAGCCTGACTTCTCCGAGGTCCGTCGTCCGCATGCTTGCAAGCGGCATCACCACCTGGTCCTCCGCCGCCACAAACTCAAACGGCATCTCCACCATTGGGTTGTGGGCGAAAAATACCCCAAGCAACCGCTCAAGGTTGCTGAGGTGAAGCCGGTGGTCTTCCGTCAGATAGATGTCGCTGAAGCCCCGGAAACGCCCCCTAAACGCATCCAAACACTCATCCGTGGGTTTCCCCCTAAGCCAAGCCTCAAAAGCCGCATGAGCGTCGCTTCCGGCCCGTAGAGGGGCATCCTCGGCGGAGACCTCCCCGGCAGACCATCCATCTGTGCGCAAGCGGGCGGCGGTGGAACAGTCACGGAGGGTTTTGAGCATCCCATTTGAAGCTATGAGACGTTTCATAACGTTAAATATATCCCTGCCATGATTAAACATCCAATAACCGCCCCCACAATTCCCATCCCAAGACACAACATAAAATGAATCATTTCAACAAATACACTCCTAAGACAATTAAACCCGCAATCATCATCACCACCGCACCCAAGCCAATTCCCATCACGAAATCTGTGAACTGCTGTTCACTCATGTCAATTCCCCCACTTGTCTCCTTCATCCATGTACTGATAAGTATTCCAATTAACCTCACAAGTGCAAACGGACCCATTGTTCTGGCGGATTTCAAACATTGGGACAGTTTCAATCACCTTCCCCACTAAACGGGTTTCGGTTTTCTTTTCAATGATTCTTCCCGCACACTCCGATTTGATGGCAAAAATCGTGGCGATGATCACTCCGATAATCACAAACACGAAAACTCCTATCACCATTGATAACATCCAATCTTCAGCGTTCCATTTGGTCATTTCAAAAAATCTTCCATCTTACGCTTCATATACCCTTCATCCACACCAAGCACATCGCACCACCAGCCAAAAGTATATTCAAACCCTTCATCCCCAGCATAGTATCTCGCCTCCCTCGCATCATCTTCCATCCACCTCAGCACCTCCGCCACATATCCCCTCCGCATCTTGCGCGGGCCGCGTTTGGTGTCCCAAATCAGCCGCAATAGAAACCTCCACGCGAGCTTTTCATCGGGGGACTTTCCTTCGAGGGGAATGGAATATGGAAGGTCGGAGAAGTTCAACGCCTTAACCAAGCCGCTATTGCAAGACCGAAAACCCCCGCAAAAGCCACCACCGTCAACACAAACGATACCCATCTCACCAATTCAACCATCTGACTCGTCCTCAAACTGATCCACCTTCATTATCAACCAGGCCCACCCGATCATGCCGAGGGCGGTCATGGTCGATAGAACACCGATGGTGACGAAGAGGTCCACAAAGAATCGTTCCATTTCAATTTATCCCTTCCTCAGTATGCCATTCTGTGGCGTCGAGTTCAACTATATACCCTTGTGCAACCAACCAAGCCGGGAGTCCACTGTAGTCTTCCCAACGGTTTTTTCCGGGGTCTCGTTTGAGAAAGTCCTTTTGGGCCGTTTGCCAATTAAAGGACTGGGCCACCACAAAGACCCCCGACACTCCATAATCAGAATAATATCCGTCACTGATGTAGATAATTTCCCCGGTTTGCAATATGGTTCGTGGGCGGCTCATTTCATCTCTCTTTCCAATTGTCCCATCGCGTAGAGAATTTTGGCGTTCACATATCGCTCCAGAAATAACATCAGTTTATCAGAACTCTTCAACCCCATACTATCGGAGAAGAATTTCAAAAGATTATCATACGCAACACACATATCAGTCATCCGTATTGTTTGAATGTCGGTCATTGAATGCTCCAAATCCAGCCTTTTAAATCCTGTTTCCACTCAACGCCAAGTAACTTTGCAGCCCGAAACATGATGCGCCGCTCAAATCCCGCCCTCGAACCGTCTTTCATCACCTCATTCATGGGGGCTTCGCCATTTGCCAGGAATCCCTTGATCCACTCACTCGCATCTGCAATGGCGCTTTGGGTTTCAACGTCTACGTTTGAACTGAGAATCGCACCCGCCGTGGACTTGACATCCCCTTCCCATTTGATTTGCGTGGTCGTCACTTCACCCTCAGTAGATAGAATCTTCACCTCTACGGTGCGATAGCGCAGGCCTGGCTTCGGCGCGGCCCAATTTCCTTTATTCCTTACCATCACCTTCAGGTCTTTATCGGAAGGGTCTTCCGCGACCAATATGCTGCTTCGCGCAGCGGCAATAACCGCTATACTCCCTCCGCCACGATAGATAGCTGGCTTCCCCGCGTCCTTGTTCAGATGTCGCACGATGACCACCGCACAGTTGGTTCGCTTCGCCAAATCCTCAAGGGACTGGAACGCATGTCGAATCTCTTTATTGCCAATGGTATTGACCTTCATGCTGAGATAGGCTTCGAGGGGGTCGAAGACGATGAGCTTCACCCCTTCATCTTTCACCAATTGTGTAATCTCAGGTACATTCTCAGGAATTTGAAAAAGTCCTCCACTTGGAACAATAACATGCACCTTGGAAAGCGTAGCTCCTGCCGCAATCAACCGTGGAGTTACTACGGAATCCTCTGGATCTTCTGCATTTGCGACAATCACGGAGCCAATAGGACAAACCTCACCGTCAGGCCACATCGTTCCCATCGTTACATGTGCAGCCATTGTCATCGCTATTGTAGACTTGGAAACGCCGGGATCTCCTTCCAAGATCGTAATACAGCCAAGTGGTATTCTACCATTCCACAACCAATCGACAGGTTTAATTCGAATACCGTTAGCTGCAATCACTTTTGGCATTTTTCTTTATCCCTGATCGACATTCCTGCATTTCGGTATCTGAGAGTGGACAATATCCATATGAACCTAGAGATTGATTGCAACAGTGACAAAGCACTCGAAAACCAGGCGGATAACCTTCACGTCGAAGTTCGGCATAAAGCTTCCAACCTTTTTTGTGTTTTCGATCATTCTTGTTATCTCCGTTTATATGATCTAAGGCTAAATGCTCATGTGGCTTTGGTCCGCAGGGAGTTCCTTTATGATCACAAACACAGGAGAAACCTCCATATGCAACCAAAATCTCCAATCGAATCTTTTGCCGTTCATTTCGTTTCCTGATTCTACTAACCTCAGGGTGTCTTCGTTGGAAATCCTTTGCCCAATCATTTATCTTTTCTCGATTCTTTTCAGACCACTGACGGTACCATTCTTTACCTTTCTCACTTTTACGCCACTTTTCATGCCATATACGATCTTTTTGTTTTTGTTCTTCTGATCGAATTCTGGTTGCCATGATACTTTTATATCACGACAACCAGTGTCCCACAAGCAAAGTTTATGCTAAATTAACGGACCTCATCAATCAACCCATAGCGATAGGCTTCATCACTCGACAACCACCAATCCTTCCGGCGCCAGCTATCGGCAATGAACTGCCGCAAAGTCGCCTTGTCCATCAAGGTGACGTGGCGGGGCTGCTCATCAAGGCTATAAGCCTTGATGTCAAACTCCCGGCTCATTCCCTGAGAGGTGAGACGCTCGTCCGCACGGTCCGCAAAAATGTCCAAAATGCGCCCCTGGATGCGCTTGATCCAAATCGTGGTATCTTCGACCTCGCCCATTTTGCCCATCGCCATGAACGCGGCCTCATGGATCAACAACCACGATTCCTTGGACATCCACCGCACATCGCCTGCCTGGAGCAATATGCCCGCCATCGACGCGGCAATTCCATACGTCCCGGTGGTGATGACATGACCATCCCGGCGAAGCTTTTGGATGTAGTCAAACAGAACGAGGCCGTGGAGGATGGACCCTCCAGGACTGGTGAAAATGATGGACATCGGGTTGTCGAGAGGCTCACGCCCACTGGAATATTTCCAAATGTCCAACTGCTTGATGCAGGAGTTCACCGAGGAGCCGTCCACGTCGGAGGCGAAATAGTAGATGTTCCGATACTTGTTTTGTGATTTTTCTTCGCGGTCTTCGCGGAGCTTATTCTCCACGCTTAAGCTGAGAATCTGATTGTCGAGGTCCAGCTTGTGGTGCTCCGCCGCAATATGCATACGCTCCGCTTGAAGCCGCGCGGTCTCCGCGTCCAATCGCCGAGCATTGGCAATGCTTTCCTGGCGAGCAGCAAGTGCCTCCGCCGTCGCACGTTCGGCTTCCGCGTTCAGCTTCGCGGCTTCGGCCTCATAAACATAAGAGGGCTTTTCGTTTGATTCGCTCATCTAATCGTTCTCCTTTTCGTTCATGTGGTCGCGGATGATGCTTGAAAGGTCGTAATGGCTGGTGGCGATGTATTCACCAACCAAAACGTCCCCATCGTCAACATCAAGAGATTCAAACATCTCCACGATATAGCCGTTTTCAACTTTCCGTACAAGTGCGTACACGGTAGACTCCTTTGGTTAAAAGAACCCCAAACACTGAGGTTCGTCGTCGTCGGGTTCGATTCGCCCCTGAAGGACGCCACTTCCCCGAAGCCTGGACATCAAAATGATGTCTGAGATGCGAAACGCCTTACGCCTTGGCTGACGCTTGGCGAAGTTGTCCTCCCTTCCCATAGTGTTGTCCCGACGCGGCGTCTTTAGACGCTTTGCGGAGACTTCTTTCGGAACCAGTTGAATCATGTGACCTCCTTCTAGTGAGAAATATAGCGGACGGTGATGGGGGTGTCAAGTGTGGGGGCTGGATGGCAAAGTCGAAGGATGAAAAAAGCAAAAAAGCAAACAAACACCCCTCCCCCCATTCTCTCTTAAAAATATAGATATATATAATATATAATAATAATACATATTATATTTATATTAGTTTGTTAGGAGTTGTTTCTCCGCTTTTTTACTCTTTTCATTCTTGACATTGCGGTTCCACCTGCTATACTCTTCGTTGGAGGTTATATGTATCACGGAACAATTTACAGTTACCAACAGGGATGTCGTTGCGACGATTGCAAGGATGCCGGGAGGGTGTATCGAAAGGAATTGAAAGCTAGGAACCTCAAACGGTTAATGGCTGATCCAGAGTTTAGATACTGGCAGGAGCAGGAGGTCGAGAGACTTCTGGAGATGTACCGAATGGATCCCGCGAGGGCATTGATGGATAAGAAGTTCATAAAGGCGTGCCGAGAGGGGTTGGTGAAGTTAGAGACCGTTAAGTAAGCGAGGTTCATTGGATTGAAAAAGGGCACCTTTCTAGGTGCCCTTTTCGTTTGGTGTCAAAAGGGAGTTGGCTTCAAGAAGATAAGCGCGAGCGAGATGATAACGGTCCATTCAAAAGGAGTCATTTCGGGTGGTCTCCCTCGACCAGTTTGAACATGGAATAGATGACCAGGCAAAGCCCGATGAATTGAACCCAGGTCATTTGAGTTCCTCCAGTTGAAGGGTTTCCCCCGACAACAACGCGCTGCGTTCGGTGTCAGTGAGAGGCCGCTTGAGGACTTGTTCGAGATGGCGGAGACGGCGTTCGTTGAAGGTCATTTCAGTTTCCTCGCTTGAGTTCTTCCGCGTGCATTTCCATCCACCGTTCGACGATGGCTTCCAACCTGCGGGCGAATGATTCGGCGTTGGCGGCTCTCGCCTCGCGGATCAACTGTTCTATGATGACTCGGTCGTTGTCGGTCATGAGAGGCTCCTATTCAATGGTCATGGATTCACGGTCTTTGATGTCAACCCAGAGAACAACCAAAGGATCACCATACAAAGCCCGCCAGTTAATACAATAAAGTTCAGCATCTTCCCTGAATTGTTCGTGAGATTCAACCTTTTCCTTGAATTCTTTCCAAGTCATGAAATGGCTCCTTTATCGGTTGAGTTGAGTTCCTTTAGGTAAATGGTCTCGGTTTCCCGAAGTGCTGCGGTGAGTTGGCGTTTAAGCATTAATACACGTTCACGATGCGCATGGACGGCAATCTCCGCGCATTTGAGATTGTTCCGTGCCATCAAGAGGAGTTGTTCGATTTGTTGTTGATGGGAGATGGCGGCGTCGAGGTCGGTGGACATTTAAAGTTCTCCTTTAAGTTTTAGGCCCAATCCTGGCCGAATCGTCCGTTTTCAAGGCTTACCAGTTCTCGGACTCGTTCAAGTGCGTCCGAGCTCACAACTACGGCATCGGAGAGATCGTTGTCGGCGCTCTCCAAAAGGTCGCGAAGGGCTTCGAGCATATTCTTTGAAATCATTTCAATTCTCCTTCCATGAAGATTACTTCGTTAGCCGTGGCGGGTCAATGCGGTTTTTGGTGTGTTGGTTGTTAGTGGCTCGGCCTTTGGCGAAGGAACATTCCATTCCGGAGGTTTTGCGAGCGTTGGACATTTCATCCGAGATGAGATGACCACGTTCTGCGATGCACTTCCGTAACCACTCGGGGTCAAAGGCAAATACCTGACAGAACCGCGTAAAGCCGAACGGCTCGGCGTCATCGTCGGATGCAATCCAAGCGCGGGCTTCCGTTTGAACAACCTGCGACGGGAAAAGGGACATTTTCCGTTGTCGTTCCTTTGGAAACGCATCCTCTACGGCGCGGTTGAAAATTTCCATAAAAAGGCGCTTCTCAGGTGTCCATTCCACGTGGCGCTGGAAGTCGGTCCACTGACTTGGTTGAATGACTTCCGTGGTCAGGTGGTCAGTGATATTGAAACCTTCACCGAAAAGGGAATCGTTTACGTTGTTGTAGGCTGCCATGTTGGTTGTCCTTCTAGTGTCCTTTGCGAGTCCATGCGGTCAGGTTAAGAGACGTGTTCGCCTCGATGAATCTCAGCCACCTGCGACATGCGTTGCAGAGGCCGAGACGGGCTTTTCGCGGCGCGCAGCCGCAATAAACGCAGTGTTTTGGGTGGGACATGGTCAGTTCTCCGTTTCGTCTTCGGGTTGCGGTTCCAGGTCACCTGCGAGGACATTGAATATCGGCCGGGGTAGGTTCTCATAGAGCCAATCCGCCAGCAAATACGCATACTCGGTCGGGTAATCTTTGACGGTATTTTCGTCAAGGTCGGCGATTTCGTTCAGCAAAGAATTGAGCCGTTTGAGGTTCATTTTCAGTCCTCGTTGCAAGTGCATTCGTCCAGGAAATAGTGACACCGGTCACAAATCGGCGTGTCGGTATCCTGGTCCTCACAGAGTTGTTCGTATCGGCGCTGCTCCCAAGCCGGAGGCTCGGGGATATGGGTCTTCCATGCGTCATAAGATGCGCCGGGAAAGGGTTTCATGGGCATTTTAGTTGTCCTTCTCTTTTATCTAGAGCCCCTTGCGGGGCTTGACTCTGCTTAGGAGTTAAACGCACGACCAAATCACACGCTTGCGCCCACGGCTGCAGCGATAGAGCGTCACATTCCCATGATCATTTACTTCCATCAAAGTCCCTGTGTATCCTTTTGGCATATCATTTAGGTCATTCACCCTGAGGACTTCCCCGTATCGAACGCCATCTTCCAGGCTGTCAATTGATGGCCAAAACCCGTAATCTGCTCCATCCCCCTCATGTGCGCCAAAGTAACAATAAGGTGCTGCGTGTTCGTTCAAGGCATCCCAGAGGTCTTCATTCAACACATAGGACATTTGCTCTTCATCTCCCGCGTCAGCGGCTTCATCCCAGAGCTTTTGGATATCCTTTGCGCGCTTTGCGTCCAAGGACTTGAGCGTCCAAATGCACGCATCAAAGACATCTTCTGTGATCATTGTACCACTTGAAACTGAGCCTAGATCAGCGTATTTGATTGCTTTCATTGTTCCTTTTCCTCGTTGTCCTTTGATTCGATTCACACGTTCAATTGCCGCTGGCGTTCTACCAAACGGGTAATGCCTGTCACAAATCTTGTTTGATGCTTTCGTCGGTCGTTTACAAAACTTACAGGGTTTTGCGTTCATTGGATTGATTGTGGCGCCAAATTTCGCGGCGCGTCAAGCCTTAAATGGCAGATTGACGTGCTCAACCCAATTTTGAATCAAGCCTTTGGGATATCCGTACAGTTCTGCATCTGCCCAAACTCGTTGATTCTCTTTTTTCCTTGAGCAACTAGGACAATAAGCCGTTGTTCCATGCGGCTCAACATAGTTGTGTCGTCCACATAACGTACAAGCGCAAAGCACCCAACCTTTACTGTTGTATCGAGACTTGTTCATTGTTCGGTCCTCTCTATTCTCATTCCCTGCCGTGGCAGGGGAAAAACGCCCATTTGATATACATCCAAAATGTATATCCTATTTCCTCACCCACGCAACAATCGTAGATTGCATCGCCTTGACCTGGCGAAGAGCACCGGCTTCGCTTCGAGCCTCTACGCTGAGGGACTCTCGGATATGCGTCGCGACCGTGTGGCCGTTGCGAGTGATGTGCTTGAGGGCGAGACGAGAGATTTGATAGGTCATGGGTTGGTCCTCGTTGAGTGGGTTGGCGGTCGAACGAAAGACACTGCAAGCGCCGAGCCAATGCGCTAACGCAAGCGTACACGCGCTTATTGATGCTATGGTGTCAATGGATTGTAACTTTTACACGATGTTCGCCTTTCCTTTGCGTATATATTACAATTTGGGTGTTTTTCCGTGTACATTTTACAATCCCTCGTGATAGAGCACGACCCGTGCCAGGTGGACGGTGCGCCCTCACGCAAGCAACATACGTGCCAAGTTGAAGTGGGACACCTCGTGCTAGCTGGATGGGCTCGTTCGATGGGGGGGTTGGATGTATATACTCAACCAAAACGGGGTCTGATTTTCGGCATGTCAGTGAAATGGAAAATGTAAATTTTACAAATCTAACGATTTGGTGAATTTTGTTATTATTGTTATTATGCTATGGCCCCGGCTTCGCCGGGGGTGTAGTATGGAGGTATGAAGAAAAAGGGCCGCTCGGGGTAAGGTTGGGGAGATGGACAACGAGGAAATCGAACGGTGGGAATATGTCCCCCGGAAGGGTGGGAGCACGTATGTGTGTTTTAAAAATGAGCGGGGGGAAATCTTTCACTTCAAAAAAAATGTCCTCATGAGAGGTCTTCCTTGCGGGCCGTTTAATTCGGCAGAGGAGGTCCGCCGACCGATGAACATATTAACCCTCGCGAATGCCGCGGCGCTCTGTTCGATGACCGAGCGTAACCTTCGGTATGCGATTTATAACGGTAAACTTGCGGGAGTACTGCGGACCTGGTGGTATGGACACCGGCGGCGGCAGGGGTGGTTGGTGGACATTAAGGATGTGAAGGAATTGATTGCGAAGCGAGCGTTGTCGAAGGCGCTTGGGAAGGTGGAATGGGACATATCCGCGGGGGACGTTTTAGGCGAAGGAAAAGCGAATGAACTTTGATTTTATAACCGATAGACTTGCGGTCGGCCAAACCCCCGCGAACGCTGAGGACATTGCGGTGCTAGTAGAGGCGGGGATCACGCATGTGATCAATTGTCGGGCGGAGGGGCCGGACATCTACGACCTTTGTGTGAAGGCGGGGTTGAAGTACCTTTGGGACGGAACGGAAGATTGGATTCCGGGTGCGGGGCAACGGAAGGGAGTGGACTGGTTCAAACAAGGGGTGGAATTTGCCCTCCCCGCCTTGGTAAAGCTAGGGGCCAAAATATATGTTTTTTGCCACATGGGGGCGAATCGGAGTGCTACGCTTGCGTGGACTATTTTACGCGCCTTGGGCGTAAGTGGGAAAGACTGCACGTTTATAATTGATACGCACCGGGCAATTGCCATTCCAGGGCTGCTTGAATGTGGGTGGTGGCGGGATGGTGAAGCGGCGTTGAAGGAACTTGGATATATTTAAAAAGGGGAATCATAAATGTTACCAACAAAGGTACTTTTCGTTTTGAAGCAACGCGGGGAGCCATATAATCAGACGGTCCCCGGAACGAAGGACTGGTCCAACAAAAGTTTTACGGGCCTGTCGAATTCGGTTCGATATATTGTGGATATATTGGCCACGCTTGGCATAGATGCGAAGTCGGTCCAAGTGGTGGATAATAATGCCATTTGGAAAGAGGTCAAATCCTTCGGTCCGACGCATGTGATTGTGGAGGCGCTATGGGTGGTGCCAAGCAAGTTTGCGATTCTCAAACAGATGTTCCCAAATGTAAAGTGGAACGTAAGGTTGCACAGCGAGATTCCCTTCATAGCGTCGGAGGGAATTGCGATGGAGTGGATTTTTGACTATCTAAAGGAAGGCGTGAGTGTGTCGAGTAATTCGCTGCGGATGGTGGGGGCGTTGGAGGGGGTGACGGGGAAGAACATTCCATATACCCCGAACTACTACCCCCTTTCACCGTTGCAGTCCCGAAAGGGACTCCCCGCCGATAACGTCATTGACGTGGGGTGTTTTGGAGCCATTCGGCCACTGAAGAATCAATTAACGCAGGCGGTCGCCGCGATATTGTTTGCGGATCAAATGGGCGTCGAAATGCGCTTCCACATCAACGCCGATAGGGTGGAGGGAAACGGACTCCCGATTCTCCATAATATTCAGGGGCTTTTCGCCAACTCCAAACACCAACTCATTGAACATGGGTGGATGGACAAAGCCAATTTCTTCAACGTTCTAAAAAACATGGACCTCTCCATGCAGGTAAGCTTCAGTGAGACGTTTAACATTGTGAGCGCGGACTCCGCGGTGCTGAACGTCCCGTTGGTGGTCTCGCCGGAGGTGATTTGGGCCGCTTCCATCTTTCAGGCCGACCCCACGAACGTCAATGACATAGTGGCCAAGATGGACGTAGCGTGGGCGGGCCGGGGGAGTGACCTTCAAAAGCGAAACTACCAAGGTCTGACAGCCTATGACGCAGCGTCTGAGGTTGCGTGGCCGATTGCCTTGCGGCAAATGTAAATGGAGATGGAAATGAAACACCCAATAGCGGGTTTAGTAGCAGTAGCATTTTGGTATTTTATCGCGGTGGTACCGAACGGCCAAGGTGGATGGGCCACCGATCAGTATAACAACTTTTTCAGTGCCGCCGATTGCGACAAGGTGGCCGCGCAACTCCATGCGATTAATCCCCAAATAGGGGTGACGCAGTGTTTTCAAAACGTCTCCCCAGGAGGGGTGCAGTAGAACGTGGAAAACCCCCTTCGCAAATGGCGCTCCGCTCAGGGGTTGAGGGCGGTGGACGTGGCGCTAAAGCTCAACATCAGCGAACAGAGCGTCTTGGCATATGAGATGGGGCGATTTGGTCCAAGCGCCGAGCGCTTCACGGAGTTGTCCCATTTGTTGGGGGAGCCGGTGGCGGAGTTGCGCTTGCGGTGGCGACTTTGGCGAAAAGGAGAGATGAAATGAAAACTCGAAAAGCGAGTGAGATTGTGGTGACAAATAAACTTCGCGCGGTGGTTAGTTCGGCGTTGACCCCAGTGGAGGCGTGGGAGAATATTCCCACCCCGGATGTGTACTTGGAGTCGAAGGTCGGGAAATATTTGCGGGGGATGGAAGAAGTCCTCGAACGGGCGGTGGAGATGAACGACCTCGCCATGACGCGAACATTGTTGTTGGACTTGCTGAAGATGACCAAATTTGGGCGCCCGAAGGCCGACGTCAACATTGGTGGGGTAAGCAAACTACGGGATGAGGAGGATTTTTCGAAGGTTTCCACGGATAAGTTGCGGGCGTTGTTAGGTAAGGGTGCGCTCGAATGACCAAAAAAGACGAGCATCATTTGTTTGAGTTGTTAGATCAAATTTGTCAGAGACTCAAATCTATTGAAGAAGAACTCTATCCGGGCCTTCGACCAAAAATGGAAGAGGCTGTCCCTGGGGACGTGAAATTCCACATCCCCAATTTGCTTCGCGGATTGATGCGTGACTAACGAAGCCCTGAAAAATCCAAACCCACGGGATTTGGAACTCTATTTCGACGCGCTCCGTGAGTTGTATCGGAGGGACTTCGAGCTTTTCGGAGCGGAGCAACTTGTCATCACCGGCACCGCCCCCGGTCAATTTCTCCACCTCCATCCGTTCACATCTCCACAGGAGATATTGCACCGCGAAGCCCAACGTCAACGAGCTGAGCTTGGGTGGGTGCGGGTCGTAGCCATTAAGGGGCGGCAGTTCGGGTTCTCAACATATGTGACGGGAGTAGGGTTTCACCTCGCATCGTTGAATTCGGGAGTGGAAACGCTGCATATCGCCCAAGATGAGGATACGGCGAAAAACATCTTCCTCAAGGTGAAGATGTACTACGACCGGATGCAAAGCGAGCTTCGCCCCCTTTCGAGATTCGACAACAAAAAAGAGTTGAGGTTTGAGAACCCCGACGCCAAAACCCGCGGCAGGTTCCCTGGGTTGGCAAGCGGAATGAAGATAGCTCATGCAAAAAATATCCTGGCCGGAACAGGCACCACCCAGCACTTCTTACACTTGTCAGAGGCGGCCAAATATCCCCCCAACGTCTGTGACCTCCTCGAATCATCGTTCATGCCTAGTTTACACCTTCAGCCGGGGACCGTCTGCATCAATGAATCTACCGCTTTCGTTGAGGGCGATTATTTCCGGGCTTGTTGTGAAAAAGCTATGTCTGGCAAGAGCATCTGGAGATTTGTGTTCGTGCCTTGGTATGCCGACCGGAGATACGCTCTCGCTCTCAAGAAGGGGGAGAAATTCAAGCTCTCCGCTGAGGAAAGGGTCATCCAACGGATCGCGGAAAAAGGACACCAGTTCGGGGAATATGAATATCCTGCGCAGACTATTTCGCCCGAGCAATTCAATTGGAGGAGGATGAAGATTCTTGATTTCACCGAAGACGGAGAGAATCTCTTCAAGCAAGAGTACCCCACCACCTACGACGAAGCCTGGATCACAACTGACCTTTACGTTTTCAAGCGAGATAAGTTGTACGCAATGCGGCGTGGTTTGGAGAATCCCAAAAGACTCGTCCAATTTGCTGTTGACGGAAGGGTGCTCGACGACTCATCTATGCAATTCAGCCAAGGTCACGATTACTGTGCCGTCTGGGAAGAACCGCAAAGTGGTGAGCGTTACGATATTGGGCTTGACACCTCGGCAGGGTTAGAAGATGGGGATTGGTGTGTGGCGGAGGTGTTTAAGCGAAGCAATCACGAACAGGTGGCGGAAATGCACGTCCACCTTGACGCGATGGAACTGGGGGAGAAAATCTATTGGCTAGGTCGATGGTTCAACACTGCCCAAATCGCATTAGAGATGGCATCAACGGGCTTTGCCTGCAATGCCCAACTCCAGAGACTTGGATACCCATATCTGTATATCTGGAGACACCGCGAGCGAAGTTACCCGACTCTTTCATCTTATACTGGATGGAAGACTACTCGGGAGAGCAAGAGCTACATGGTGTCCCTATTTACAGCGTCAATAAATCGCGAAGAATTGACGATCCACTCGCATGTGCTTTGGAATGAGATGTTTAATTATATTAAGATTTTGACTGCCGAAGCCTACGATCAATTTCGCGGCTCAAAGGGCTTCAACGACGACTGCGTGATGGCGACGGGCATCGCTATTGTCGCTGCTGATGATGAGACCTACGGAATGCACACGCCGTCCACCGAACCGACCAAGTCCCGAAAGGAGCTTATATCTGAAGCCTTAGCAAAGGGTGGGGTGGCGTTTGTGGATGATACGTTTGGAAAAGGTACTACGGATAAACTTGCCGCGTTCAGGCGGCAGTTGAAAGGATTTGATTGATGAACATATATGAACGTTTGACAAAATGGAACCCCATTTGCGGGGTGGAAATTCACCGTGAAAGTGAATACGACCATCAGAAGAAGGCCTATACAGGGAAAATCATTTGGAAATGCTACCTCGACGCTCATCGGTATTATGATAATTTTACTTTTTCGTTTCTCGGCCAAGGGGAGACGCCAAAAAAAGCCCTGGAAAATGCTCTGAAGGAGGCTGAAGGTGGCGAAAAAGTTTGACCGCGAACTCCTCAGTGAATGCGCGAAGGAAGTCTTGGATTTTCTCGCTTTGCAAGACCCCATGTTTCAGGAACGCATCCAAATAACCAAGGACGAATACCACCTTGATGATTTGCAAGTGTGTCTCCTCTATTGTGCACGGACCCTTGATTTCGGCGAACACATGTGGTTCTCTGAGAGAGCGTTTATGCAACCGGGGTACGTTGGACATTACGGCTCCCGAGATTGCCAGATATGTGGCACGGAATTTAACGGGGGGAATCCAACAGACCTGGTCTGTTCAAACCAGAGTTGTTTGGATGAATCGGCCCGTCGAAGGGACGAAGCCTTCGAAAAGCGAGCATCAAAATGAAATGGCTAAATGATTTGACATTTTTCAGGGATGATTTGGAAATCACCAAGGAAACCCGAAACAATCAAGTCACTTGGACATGCTATCTTTCCACTTATTGGCATTGGGAAGATTTCGATTACGTCTGGAAAGGTGAAGGCAAGACCCTTCAGGAAGCGGTTGAAAACGCCTTCGCCGCAAGGATGAAGAAATGACCTGTCATACGGTTGCATTTTTACTCATCATATTGAGTATTTCGCTGGCGATGAATTATTTGAGGCCCCGTCCATGAGCATGATGGAAGATGGGCTTTTCCCAAATAGGGCGAAGGATCAAATCTCCGCCATCCAACGTATGAGAGATGAGGGAACGAAGTGGAGAAATCAATGGGGCGCGAATTGGGACCGGAACGTCGCCATCGTGAGGGGAGACCTTTGGCCCGACAAAGCGGCCAAGCCGCAGTTCCTTGCGAACCTTATCTCCCCCGCCGTGAGGCGGAAGGCGGGCTTGTTGGTGGAATCGAAGCCGGGGATTGATATTCGCCCCCGCAAATCAGGCTTGCAAGCTACCGCCGACGTGTTGAAGAAGACGGCGACCGCCATCCTGGACGAACAAAACGCCCAGTCCATTTGGGAGACCCTCTCATATTTCTTGGCGGCGTTCGGTTGTGGGTTTGTCAAGGTCACCTACGACCCCCACGCGGATTTTGGTCTTGGCAGCATTGTCATAAGGCCAGTGGACCCCAGACTAATGTGCGTGGACCCCAACTTCACCCAAGCGGTGGACCTTTGGGATTGTTCGTATATGATCGAGTCGTGCTTGGTGGATTGGGCGTGGGTCCGAAAGCGCTTTCCCCGCACATCGAAAGACATCGTCCCCAACGCGGACGTAGCCCTGGAGACCAACGAAACCCACCAACTTAGTTGGTATGACCGTCAACTAGATAGACTGAAGAAGCTCGCCAACAAAACGGACGCGGCGGTTCCGCGGGTCATGCTCCAACAGGCGTGGGTCAAAGACATGCGGGAGGATGAAGATGGGAATCTCATTTATCCTGGCGGGCGGAGGATTTTCATCACATCCGATGACGTAATCCTCAATCCATCTGATGATCCCGATGACGACATCTATGGACAGGCCAACCCCCATTGGGATGGCCTTTGGCCCTATGTTATGTTGGATAATGAGCCCGACCTTGACCATCCGTTCGGCCACCCCGAGGCCGAGGCGCTTCGCAAGATGAACGAGGCGTTCAACGCCGTTGGCCATAACGTTGTGAAGACCTTGGTGAAGAACATCGGGTGGGTCATAGCCGACCGCGGTGCAATTGAGACAGAAACCCTCCAAGACCTCAAAGATCTAGAGGAGATGGTCATTGAGAGTGCTCCCGGTAGGAAGGTGGACAGGGTTCCTCCTCCGCAACCAACCACGACGAATATTCAATTCATGACTCTCATTCAAGCGCTTATAGATGTGTATAGCGGGTTGAGTGATGGGGGCGCGGCGGCAGGCGGAAAGGGAAGGTCCGAAGTGCGGAGCGGAACACAGTTGGAAGGTCTTCAACAAGCCGGTCAAGTCCTCATCCGTGCTCAGGCAAGGCGCTTTGAAATGTGTATCGAAAGAGTAGGCACACTACTAAACTCACGAATTTTTCAATACATGACCGATGACCGCATTCTTGTGTACGTCGATGACGGCCAGGTGAAGACATTTGATTTCCAAAAGCAACAGTTAACCCAGGAAATTAAACGTCTCGCGGAACAGGAAGAGGAAACTCGCGCTCAAGATGAGATGCAGGACCGCCTCGCCGAAGGAATGACCATGGAGGAATCCATCGTGCAGCCTGAGGTGACGCCAGAGAAAATAGCGCAAAAAACTCGCGGGGCGTGGAAGCTCTTCAGGTTCAAGGTGTTGCCGTTCAGCACCCTCGCCTCAACCAAAGTTCAACGCGCGGCTATTTTAGAACAGTTGGCCGAGCAAATGGCCATCCCCCAGTCGATGGTAGTTCAAGAAGCCGGGTTCGAAAACTGGCAGGAACTCCTTCAGGAAGCCCTCCAAGAGATGGCAATGAAACAACAGTTGATGAAAAAATTCGGCGTTGAACCGCCTCCGCCGTCGGGTGGGGCGAAAAAGAAACCCGGCCAAAAGAAATAACCCAATTGCTCCGCAATTAAAACCCTGTTATATTGGTAATTGAAATGGCAGCCATGCCTCCAAATCTCCCTCCCGGCTCCCCTTCAGGTGCATCCCCTGCACCGCAAGGCGCTTCTCCTCTCTCCTCCCTCGGCAACAGGGGGTCATCCTCAGGCTCCCTGTTGCAAATGCTTCTCAGTCTCCTTGCGGGCGTGGGCTTAAGTGAAGCCCCCAAAATCATCAAAGGCATCATGGGAGGTGGGTCGAAGTCCCCCCACGGTGGGTCTAAAGGTCACCAACCCGGAACCCCCCAAAAGGCCCAAATCCCTGCTGGCTCCGCTCCAGTGCCTATGCAAGGCTTGCCTCCGCAGGACCGCTTCCAACCCTCCCCCCAACAGCTTCAACAACTCCTCGCCCTTCTCGCAGCCAAGGGTCAGCCCCAAGCCAACGACCCCATGCAAGGCTAAAACCCCGTTCTATTGCTCCACCAGCACATTCGTGCTATCGTTGAGATTGACTGAATTCCGCGCCTCCCCAGGCCCCTCTGGTTGAGCGGCGCCCGCGCAATGCGGGCCGCACCCGCTCCTCCCTTCTTGGTTGAGTGACCCCACAGGCAGACGCAAAAGGAGGAACCCACATGGACGCACTTCTGCGACGTGGCCGCCACAAAGGCGGGCGTAAGTATGGGCGCAAGCACGGACGGAAGATGTAGGGTTTACCCACACTTCTGACGCTCCCATCCCTTGTCAAACAAGCCAGTTTAAGCGGGGGTCTGGACAAAATCCCCGCTCCAAAAAAATGTTCATTAAATTGCAAATTTGCAACGACGGTCAGACCGTGTGCTTTTCCCCCGAACAGCTTTCCGATCTCTTGGACGAACTCACCTACGCGCTTACTGCGGGGGTAGTGATGCCCGACGAGAATGACTTGGAACCGCCTTTTGGGGAACTCATCGAAGATGATGAAGCCCCGGCTGACATGGAACTTGAGGCCGATTAAATGGCAGCTTCCCAAAGAGATATTAAAACCGGGGGCGGCAGTAACGTCCGCAGCCCGATTTACGCGAACATGGGCGGATTGGCCCGCAAGCCCCAAGGCTTATCGAGGGCGAAGCCCATTCGCGGTGAGAAAATGCGCAGTCGAGGGCGGTCGAGCCGCTAAACCTTCAACTTTGTAGGGGACGCCCAAGGGCACAATCCCCGAATTTTTGGACCCCAAAAGGATAATCCAATGCCTGAATCCACTATCGCCAGCACAACCCCACCGTCCACTCTGGGACAACCTGCCACGCAACAGGCCCCTTCTACAAGTGACGGTTTTGCGATGCCCGAAAAGTTCAACGGGAAGTCCCCCGAAGACATCGCCCGCGCGTATGTCGAATTGGAAAAGCAATACGGCCAAGCCTCCTCGAAGGTAGGTGCCCTTGATGCTTACGCCAAAATCGGAACCCCCGAGCAAATCATACAGGCCATTGAATATGCTCAGATGGCCAAGCGTGCGATAGATAGTGGAGAATATGTTCCCAAGGGCAAGATAGCTTCGCCCGCGAAGACAGAGTCTTCAAAACCTTGGGAAGCCGATGATTGGCAGTACAGGTCACCCAGCGACCAGGCGGACGCCATGTCCACCTATACGCAATCCCAGGTTCAGAAATATGTGGACGGCATTGCGGCAAAATATGGGGAACAAATCCAAGGCTTAGCTGGTCGAGACGCCAAGGAAAAATCCATCCTCGTCAAAGCAATTGAAGCCGCCCGCCGAAATCCCAACATCTCCATTGAAGAGCTTTTGAACGATGCGGCTGGCCTTGCCCAGAAGACCCCCGAAGAACTCATTGACATGGCCTTTCAGTCGCGATTGCAGACCCCTGAAACCCGAAAGGCTGAAATCGATAAACTCGTAGCGGCCCAAGTAGCAGAAGAACTCCAGAAGCGCGACGCCCAAAGGTTCACCGATTTCGCCAAAGCCGGAGTGCCTCGCGTGCAAATGGGCCAGCGCGGGTCGAGTAAAGTAAATGGCTTCTCCCAGAGAGAGGCCGAAAATAAGCAGATAGCCGAAAACCTCGCGAAGATGGGTATAGACCTTCTGAGGAACTGATGGGACGCATAATCACAAGCGAACAAGCGAAAGAGATGCGGTCCAAGAGTAAAGGTCGTCTAGGTAAAATTGACCCAACAAAAGCTGCCCTTGAACACACAACGATTCGCGATATCGCTTGGGCTGCTGGAATCTTTGAAGGGGAAGGTTGTTCGTCCAGAGCAACTGGTTGTGATTCGCAGTTTGCTGGTGTAACTCAAAAAGATCCTTGGTTGGTGCATCGACTTCACGCCATCTTTGGTGGAAGCGTTCGTAAAACATTCCGAAAAGAAGCTTGGCGTGGAGACGGTAAACCATCTGAATATTGGCATTGGTCATTAAGCGGTGCAAGGTGTCGCGGATTTCTAATGACCATTTATTCCTTCCTTTCTCCACGTAGGCAGGAACAAGCAAAGTGGACTTTAGGACTTCAAACAAAGGAGCAATACCTTCAAGCTATTTCAACTTAAGGTAACTTTAGATGAGCTTACCGACAGACGGACGGTCTATAAACAACATACTCGCCACAACTCTTGACGCAAAGTTACCAAGGTTGACGGACGATTTTTTCGGAACCAACGCCTTCGTACAGCGTCTCTTTCAGCGAGCCTCAGCCGGTGAAACTACGGTGAAATACCGTGGCGGCGCCGAGATTCGCTCCACCATTTTATATAACGGTTTGCCGTCATCTTCATATGGTAAAGGTGATACGTTTTCAACGTCGTTCACCGAATTCATGACCGACCTTCAGTTCCAGTGGAAGCGCGTTGCCACGGTTATCAACGTAGACCATCTGGACGTGCGCAAGAACATGGGTTCGAGTGCACAGATTATGGACTACGTTGAGGTCTTGGCCAAGAACGCGGTCATGTCCCTCAAGAACGAACTCGGTAACGAGTTGTTCAGTGACGGCACGGGCAACAACAGCAAGAACTGGGACGGTCTCCTCAACGCCATCGACGACGGGACCAACTACACCACCTACGGTGGCATCACCCGAAACAGCACGGTCGGCGACCCCGGCAACGCCATCAAGGCGTACTACAACAACACGGCCACCACCTTTAGCCTGTCGGACGTAAACAACGCCTACGGGCAGGTCCGCTTCGACGACGCCAAGGTTGATCTGATCATCACCACCCAGACGTTGTGGAACAAGTTTTGGGAACGCTCGCAGCCCCAGGACCGAAATGCGCCTGGTCCCTTGCGGGAAGTTGGCTTTGAAACGATTCGATTCAATGGTGCCGAGGTTGTGGTTGACTCGCATTGCCCTTCGACCACGATTTTCGGTCTCAACACGGCCTTCATTGAATTGTGGCTGATGGAAGGTTGTGATTTCGTTCGAAGGGGCGAGCAGTTCGGCCCCAACGGGTTCCCGGTTTTCAACCAGGACGCCTACGTTGACCAGTTAATTTGTTACGGGGATTTCATCGTTCCTGGCCCCCGGTACAGCTTCCAGATAACCAACAGGACGTGATCTAAAATGGCTTTAGCAGTAGCAGTTGATAACATCTCAATTTGGCCGGTTTCCAACTACGTCTACCAGATTACCGGGATCATAAATGGGGCGAACTCCATTGTGTTGCCTACGCCCCCAGCGGCTGGCAGTTTCCCCCCGGACGGTAGTTGGACCCCTTCGGTCATTCTCCCATTCCCTTATGCCATCGGCGCAATCGCTCCGTATATGTCGGTTGATTATACGACCGTGGCGAATTCGAACGGCGCAGTGACCTTCACCCTGTACTCAAATGGTTCAGGCGCAGCAATTGTGGTGTGCCAATAATCATGATAAATCGAATCAAAACTTCAATTTTGGCCCTCGCAATGGTGGTGGCGACCGCGCTACCATCGTTGGCGGGAATCCCTTGGTCGGCAGGTGCGGGGACGGGCGCTCCGCTTCAGGTAAGTGGGGCGACTCCGACTTGTACCTACACCAGCACAGCGCTTGCGTGCATAGAGAACATGACGGCGAACGTCACCTCTATCACCCTCGCGGGCATGACGGCGGGAACGTACTATAGCATCATCCTGATGCAGGACGGGACCGGCTCCCGCACCTTGGCCCAAACTGCCATCACCGGGGCACCTGCCTTGAGCACGGCTGAGAGCGCTGCCAACGGGTATGCCGTGTGGACCATAAAGGCAACGAGCGCAAGCGCTGCGACCTTCATCCAAGACTACGCCAATGCTCCTTTGTTTGACGTATGGACCAATGGGGCGGGCACCGCGGGTACCGCGGTAGCGGCTGCGGGTACCGCCATCACGCAGGCCATTCCGACCGTCGTCATTCCCGGCATGAGTGCGTCGAACGTCTGCTCTTGTAATACGCAGGCCATTGGCGGAACGAACGTTGCCCTTCACACTCGCTGCATCCCCGCGACGAACGCGGCTGAATGCGTGTGGCAGAACGAAAGCGCCGCTTCCGTAACGGCCACGACTGCCACCTTCAATGTCCGAATCGCCCCCTAAACGAACGATTTGGGCCGGCATTTTGGTGACGGCCCTCGTCAGCCTCGGCGTGGGTAGCGCCATTTATAAGTCCGCCGCCCTCGAACCCGAACAAAATGCCACCGTTGAATTTACCCTCCATCTCCCCACCCTCAAGTGTCAATTGGACGCCTATAACATTCTCGGTGGACATGTGAGCGGGTTCTTTGACTCCGGCGACGTTACCCAACAGAGACTTTGGGCTTTAGCCCAAAGATGCCACGGGCGAATAGAAACCAAATCCACCCCCATACATCCCTTCACCCCACAGGGGCCGAGTCGAAAAGGTTAAAATGGCCGTAACATACGCATATAGTCTTCTACGAACTGAGTCCTTCGGCTCCGAGCGGGTAATGGATTGGCAGGTAACTGCGACTGGAACCTATACATCCGGTGGAGATGCCTTCACGCTCGCGCAGCTTGGCCTCTCACAGTTGGACTTTGTCTCCGTTATGTATGACGGCTCCGCATCCAACAGTAACGGCGTGGCCCTGGTCGCCCCGAACATTTCGGGTAAAAAGTGGCAGCTTTTCGGCACAGGCGGTGGAAGCGGCCAAACCTTTGCTGAGCTTGGCGCATCCACAACCGTCACCAATTTCCAATTCGTGGCCCGTTGCTACGGAGTAGCATGAAATGTCTATTGCTACTTCATATACGTTTTTGAAAGAGAACGTCTTCGGTTCCGAAAAGGTAATGGATTGGAAGATCGTCCTCACAGGGACGTTCACCACCCAAGCAGCCTTCCAGTTTACCGCCGCCAAATTCGGCCTGGACGCCATTGATTTCATCGAAGTAATGCCTGATGGAAGTGGGACCAATACCAATGGAATGGCCATTCTCGCTCCCAACATCGGCAATACATCATATAAAATGTACGGCACCGGAGCCAGTTCCGGCAACACCTTCGTTTTACTGACAAATCCTACTACCGTCTCCACGATGCAATTTATCGTAAGAGTTTATGGAGTAGCCTGATGCCTGCTTGGTTGTTGATTTTAGAATCCGCAATGTCAGCTATAAGTGTCCTTGCCCCAATTGTGGAACAAATTATTAATGACGTGAAAGCCAACGGTGGCACTCCCACCGCTGCCCAATCCGCTCAAATCAACGCCCTCATGAGTGCTCCAATGGCTCTAATGGACATGATGAAGACCGCATCTACACCAAAGGAATAATATGAAACGTTCAAATAAAGGCCGTAAGGGTAAGATTGGAATGCGCGGAAGTGCAAAGCGCATCACCTATAAGAAGGTCCGCGCGAACGCTATCTAAGTCATGCGGCCACGGAAATCAAACAAGGTCCGCTATCCCCGGCATTTGGGGCGGAAGACCACCCGCGCCCGCGCTCCGTTTTCCGCGTTCGGTTATGCAACTCGTTCTCGGACTGAGAGCAGATGAGCATCTACAAAGAACAACTTCCGGCCATTGCGAATAGGATAACGGGTCGAATTGAAACCGGCAACGTCCCTAACTCGCGCCGCAAGCGCAACTTTGTGGGCCAACGCTATGCGGTTGGCCGCGCCCGCAGCGGCGGTTGGCAAGCCGGTCGTCCGTATCCAATCGGCAAACGAAGCACATCGAGGTAATTGAAGGTGGCAAATTTCGCCGATCTAAGCTGCATGGGTTGTGATGGCTATCGGAGTGCGGCGCTCGAAAATGGCCATCAGGTCTTCACCGCCCAAGCCGTTCTATATGGATTTGACGGTCGAAATACCGACAGCTCTGCCGAAGCCTACATTATGGTTTTTGATAAGGCCACTGCGCCTGTCAGTGGAACCGACATCCCCAAGGTCGTGATTGAGGTCGGGGCCGCTGGAACGGGCGGAGCGGGAAATTTCTTTTATAGCACGCCTGCCACGATTGGGGAAAAGTTCACCAACGGAATCTACATTCTCGCATCTTCCACTGACTTCAACGGCTCTACCTTCACCATTCTCGCTTCCAACAAGATATTCTTCCACGTCCAATACGCCCCCGAGGATGGGCTTACATCTCCGTAAAAGGACCGTTCCAAATGACCTCATTCAAAGCGGCGTTCAGCGGCCTCGCCCTGCTGGGCGCCCTTTTTGTTTATAGCATGTGCTTTGCCGGAACAGGTGGCCCAACCGGAGGTGGAGGTTCATCTGCTGGGCCTCATCTTTGGCTCTCCTCAGCATCATATGGCACGACGGGAAATGGCTCTGACCAAACCACCGCTATGAGCGCGGCGTTCACTGCGTGTCAGAACAATGTGATGTACTTTCCCCCAGGGACATATGAATTCAACTCTGCCATCGCCCACATTCCAAGTGAATGTACCATCCAAGGGGCAGGTGAGGGGGTGACGATTTTCGAGCCCGTCGGAACCTGGGCATCTACGGCGTTCATGATGCAGGTGGCGAATGGAGGGGCGAATGACACTCTTCAGGATTTTACCTTTGATGTGGCCAACACCCTCACAATAACGGGAGGGACGACGGTTGCGGCGGCGATTTTTGGCTTCCAA
>Ga0126381_100001211_pt1 | contig 27912 bp, 32 predicted proteins | sample PanSoiMetPlot_28_FD_96465 | JGI IMG/M metagenome (GOLD analysis project Ga0126381, IMG submission 96465) | Tropical forest soil microbial communities from Panama - MetaG Plot_28 | ecosystem: Environmental > Terrestrial > Soil > Tropical forest > Bulk soil | place: Panama | collected 2016-02-17
CAACATGGCGTTCGTGCCGAATCAGGACGCCGTGCAGGAGTTCCGCATCCAGAACAGCAATTACGATGCGCAGTACGGCCGCACATCGGGCGGCACCATCTCCCTCATCACCAAGGGGGGCACAAACCGCGTTCATGGCGCGGCCTACTGGTACAACAAGAACACCGTTCTCACGGCGAATACCTTCGACCAGAACCGCCTCGGCAACGGGCGCGCAGCCTATCACCAGAACGAGCCCGGCGTCGAGCTCGACGGGCCGGTGGTGATTCCCCACCTCTACGACGGCCACAACAAGACGTTCTTCATGTACTCCTACGAGCTGTGGCGTGACGCCATTCCGTCGCCCGCCACCTCCACCACGCCGCAGCCGGCGGCGCTGCAAGGCAACTTCAACACCACCCTGCAGTCGAACGGACAGCCGGTGATCGTGTACGATCCCAACACCACCGCGCAGACCGGAACCAACACCTACACCCGCACGCCGTTCCCCGGCGACATCATCCCCTCCAGCCGCTTCAACCCGGTCGGTGCCAAGATCGTCAGCTACATTCCCGCGCCCAACGTGCCCGGCCAGACGAACAACCTCGTCGTGGCGCCGAACGCGCGCACCGACGCCTACGACGCCCACATAGCCCGCGTCGATCAGCAGTTGAGCGAAAAAGAGCGCCTCTTCGGGCGCTTCGACCGCGGATTCAGGACCGAAGTGAACGACACCAACGGATTCCCCAAGGTCGCCTCGCCGCAATACACCGACGGCCGCCTGAGCCAGGGCGGCGGTGTCGACCTCACGTCGATCCTTTCGCCTTCCGCCGTGCTGACGTCGCGTGTCGGCTACCTGCGCCACGACCTGTGGATTACGCTCTATACCAGCGGCTTTGATCCGACCACGCTCGGTTTCCCGTCGTCGCTGCTCGAGACGCTGCCACCCTACTTCCCGGCGATCCAGCCCAGCGGCTACACTTCGTTCGGCAGCGGGCGCAGCTTCGGAAACCAGTTCACCGAGAGCGCCAGTTGGTCGTGGTCGGAAATCGTGAATAAGACCATCCGCCGCCACCAGGTGAAGTTCGGCGGTGAATTCCGCGCGATGCTCGACAATATCAATTCCCCCACCACCAACTTCGGCAGCTATTCGTTCAGCGCCACGCCCACGCAGCAGAACGCGCTCACGGGCAGCGCCGCCGCGGGCAACTCCATCGCGTCCCTGCTGCTCGGCCTGGCCACCGGCGGCAGCGCGCCCATCAACGCCGCGCTCGCCTACGGCTTCCACTATTACGGCACGTTCGTGCAGGATGACTGGCGCGTCACCGGCAAGCTGACTCTCAGCATGGGACTGCGCTGGGACTACGAATCGCCCGTGACCGAGCGCAATAACCAGCAGAACGCCGGCTTCGATCGCAACGCCACCAGCCCGTTGCAAGTCGCCGATCCCTACCAGCCCGGCGCAACCTTGCAGGGGGGCTTGCTGTTTGAAGGCCCGAACAGCCGTCTGCCTTACGGCCGCGACCTCAATAACCTGCAGCCGCGCGTCGGCTTCGCCTGGCACCCCACGGAAAAAACCGTGATCCGCGGCGGTTTTGGCATCAGCTACTTCGCCACTTTCACGCCGGCCGGAAACCAGGGATTCAGCACCTCGACTCCTTACGTCTGGTCGAGCGACAACATTTACTCCAACGGCACCACGCTCTCCAACCCTTATCCGCAAGGCATCCTGACGCCCACGGGCAGCAAGCTCGGTCTCGCGACCTTCCTGGGCCAATCGGTGAGCTTCGTCGATCCTAATCGCGTCATCCCCAAGGTGGAGCAGTTCTCCATCGGCGTGCAGCGCCAGTTGCCGGGCCGCGCTGTACTCGAGGTTTCCTATGTCGGCAGCCGCAGCAACTCCATGGATGTTTCGCAAAACCTCAACGCTGTTTCCACAGCGCAGTTGCTCGAATATGGCGGCAACGCGTCGCCCAATCTCACCAACAGCGTGCCCAACCCGTTCTCCGGGCTGCTGCCCTCCACCAGCATCAACGGCGCCACCACCACCCTCCAGCAGTTGCTGCTGCCGTTCCCGCAGTTCACCGGCGTCACGGAAACCAACATTCCCGTCGGAAAGAGCTGGTACAACTCGCTGCAGGTGCGGTTCGACAAGCGTCTGACGCACGGCTTGAACTTCATGGTGAGCTACACGCGCTCCAAGTGGCTCGACTCGCTCTCCTACCTCAACGCGCAGGAAGCCATCACGCAGACGCCCGAGCGCACGCTGGATGCCACTGACACGCCTAACCGCATCGTCCTGAGCGGTAACTGGCAGTTGCCCATCTTCGCCCACACTCACGGCGTGGCCGGAGTGTTTCTGCACGGCTGGCAGCTCAATGGCATTTTCATGCGCGAAAATGGCTTTCCGCTGACCGCACCGGCCGGCTATTATTCCGCCGGCATCGACCCGTCATTGCACGATCCGCTCGATCAGCAGTATTTCGACACGTGCACCCTCCTTACCAACGGCACCACCAACAACTGCAAGAATCTCAAGACGGGCGGCACGCTGCCGATCGCATTCCTCCAGCAGTTGCCCAACACGCTTCGGACGCTGAGCGGCCGCTTCCCGACCATCCGCCCGCCCAAGGTCCCCAACGCCGATGTCTCCCTGTTCAAGGCATTCACCCTGCGCGAAACCGTGAGGCTCCAGTTCCGCGCCGAAGCTTTCAACTTCACCAACTCGCCGCAGTTCAACACCCCGAGCACCAGCCTGACGTCGACCTCCGCAGGCGTCGTGACTCTCACCCAGGTAAACGATCCGCGCAATATTCAGTTGTCTTTGCGATTGATGTTCTAAAGGCAGCCACGAGCTTCGAGCTGCGAGATCGGGGCGAGCCTTTGTCTCGTAGCTCGTGGCTCGCGGCTGGTAGCTCAGCGCGTCAGCGCTGCCTTGGTTTGCCGCAACGTGTTCGTCAGCGATTCCCTCGGCAGCGACCGGATGATCGGATTGATAATCCATCCGAGCCCCGTCGGCACGTCGCGCGTCAGGGAAATTGCCTCGCATTCGATATAAACGCCGCCATCGCGTTCCGCGAAGCGCCAGAATGTGTCCAGCCGCCACATAAACCCATGACCCGTCCCGGGCGGAAGAACGTGCTCGTTGCTCTCGCCGGGCTTCTCCACCTCGGCGACGCGCGTGGTGCGCGACCGGCTGTACCACTCTTTATCGCTGACTTTCCCGTAGTGCACGTCGTGCTCTGTGTCCAGCACAACCGTAAGAACCTGCTTCTTCAACACCCGCATGTAAATGTGGAAGTCCAGACCCTTCCGCGAGATCAACCGGGATTCTATTTCCTCGGGTGTGTAGATCTCTTTGTGGTGGTTGTAATCCTGCACCAGGGCCAGCGTCTTGGCCACCGTCGTGCCCGGAATAAAGGCGGCGCCAATCCAATCGTGAATCAGGCCGTCGGGCACCGGCGTCTCGCCGTGTTCGCCGTACGGCTCGGCGATGATCTTTCCGGCCAGCACCTGCCGTTTACGCTCGGGCGAGGCGTCCACCCAAAGGAACGGCCCCTCGCGCATCTGCCGCTGAACGCGTTCGTCGGCGGCGCGCAGATAGGCGGTATACGCATCCACCGTGTGGCGTTGCAGCTGGACCGTCATCACGTCTGCGAGCATCGGCGCGAACAGCGCGGCGCAGCAGACCTGTAACACCTGTTGGCGCAGCAAAGGGCTCTCCACTTGCTATGATACGGCGGCACCCGGTTCACAACCGGGAACCTGATTCATTTGATATTCTTCCTCAGTGACCCGGAGAGGATTTCTTCAGTTAATCGCCGCGGCTGCTGCTCACGCGCAAGCGCCGGCACGCACCGCGACCGAACGTGAGGAGATCATCATCCCCGACTTCGCTTCGTCCGGGTATATTCTGGACCTCGGCGGCGGCTGCCGCGGTACCATAGGCCGCCTCAAGGGCGAGCAGGTCGTCGCCATAGACATCTCGATGAAGGAGCTGAACGAGGCTCCTTCGGGATTCCTCAAGATTCTGATGGATGCCTCCGATCTGAAGTTCCCCGACAAGAGCTTCCGCACGGTCACCGACTTCTTCGCGCTGATGTTCATGAAGTCGGAAATTCATCAGAAGGTCTTCGCCGAAGCCTACCGCGTCCTCGCTCCTGGAGGCGAATGGTTGATTTGGGACGCCTCGATCCCCGCTCGTGCGGCGGGGGAGGACCATTCGTTCCTGATCAACCTTCACACCCGGCTCCCCAAAGAAACGATCGACTACGGCTATTCCGTCCAACGCTTGGACTTTAACAGAGACCCCGCTTATTACCGCGCGTTGGCGGAGCAGTCCGGATTTCAAATCGCGACGGTCGAAATTCTCGGCCGCAATCAGAAGGCATTTTTCATGCGTCTGCACAAACCGGAATAGACCGCTGCTTACGATGGCCACTCCCATTTAAAACGTGCACCCCTATCGGAGCCGCGAACGCAAGGGGCGGTCGCGGCCGAGGAGCATTCGATTCTACTCGTGCCGCAGTGCTGGCGGCCGATATCTCGAAAGCTGAAAGCGCGCCCCGCGACGAGCGGAATGCCAGGGTTTCGAAAATACCTCGGTCCCACGAAAGCCAAGGCGGTGAGCTTAGGATCCTCGGGCCGTTCCGTGTGCCCTTCCGCGATCAGGTACCGCGCATCAGGCGCCGGCACAGCGGATATCGTTCAACAGGCATCGTGCCTTGGACTAGTCTGGCGGCCAGGAAGTTCCGCGCGCCACGTCGGGGAACTGTTGCCCTAAGGTAGGATACAATGTAGTATATGGCCAAGATCACGATCTATCTGCCGGATGACGTGGAGCGGAAAGCTCGTAAGGCGGCCAAGCGCAATCGCATGTCTGTGAGCCGATGGGTTGCCGGGGAGGTGAAACGCCAACTCGATGACAGTTGGGCTCCGGAGTTTCTCGCGGCAGCGGGAGCGTGTCCCGATTTTCCAGATCTCGTGGAAATTCGCGGCGGTTACGGCCAGGATGCCCCACGGGAGTCCTTGGATTGATCCTGTTCGACAGCAATGTCCTGATTCACTATGTCAAAGGGATCGAGCCGTTGACATCGCGCGTCAGAGCCGCCTCTCCGCGCGACGTAGCCATTCCGTCTATCGTGGCTTACGAGCTTGAATACGGCACTCTGAAAGGCGGCAATTCACGGCGGCGCAGGGTTCTGGGGCAGGTGCTTGCGGCGCTGCGGGAGATTCCGTTTGACGGTCGGGCAGCACGCGCGGCGGCAGAAATCCGCATGTCGTTGGAACAGGCTGGTCAGCTCATAGGCGCGCTGGATCTGTTGATCGCGGGTATCGCCGTCAGCCGCAGCGCCACCTTAATCACGAATAACGTCAGGGATTTCGGCCGGATACGAAGTCTGGATGTGCAGGATTGGAGTCATTGATCCCCCCCTTGCGCATTCCCTAACACTCCGGAGCCTGCCGCCGCTCGACAATTGGCCCTTTGTTTGCTAACATAAAAACATCATTGTGGTTTCTCTGCCGCGACTCGTATCCATTCTGCGCCTGTCCCCGCGTGTTTCAGCCATCCTTCCCAGGAGTGATGAGTAAAAGTAAAACCTATGGCCTCCAATACTTTTTCCCAGGGCGCCCAAGTCGAACATCAAAAGTTCGGTTTGGGGACAGTCCTTGCCAGCAGTGAAGAACGCATTGTGATCAAGTTTGACGATCACGGCGAAAAGAAGTTCGTTACCAACATGGTGATGGGCAGTTTGAAGAAGAGCGACCGGGTTCCTCCCGCCGAAAAGAAGGGCTCCCGCAAAAAGAAAACCGCTCCCGCCACAGTTTGACACCTAGAGGAATTTCGTTTGAACGCACGTCAAAAACGGTTATTTGAGGAAGCGCGTAGGCGCAACCCCGATTTGAAAATCCCCACCGACATCCAACCGGCCACGGAGTGGACCGAAGCTGATCTGGCCCTCGTGAAGCAGGGCGTGGGCGACAAGACCAGCCGGCCCGCCTCCGCCACCGCCGAAGGTGGTGAGTCGGGCGGCGAATCCCCGGCCGGCGAGCAGGCCGGCTCGGTGGTCACCTACTTCGACACCAAAGGCTTCGGTTTCCTGCGGCCCGATGACGGCGGCCGCGACATCTTTTTCCACGTTTCGCGGCTGGTGGAAGGGCTGGCCACGGACCTGCGCCCCGGCACTCGCGTACTCTACGAATTGGGTATGGATCGCACCGGCAAGATGGCCGCGAGCAGCATCCGCATTGCCCCGCCTCCGCAATGAGCCTAAGGCGATCCGGTCATCTGCGCTAAGCTGATAGCTGATAGCCTAAGGCTCGAAGCCAACAATGTTTGACAACCTATCGGAAAAATTGCAGCGGGTCTTCAAAAGCCTGCGCGGCGAAGGCAAACTCACGGCCGAGAACATGGACGCCGCCCTGCGGGAGATCCGCATGGCTTTGCTGGAAGCCGACGTCAATTTCCGCGTAGTCAAACAGCTCATCGAGAACATCAAGGAAAAGGCCACGGGCGAGGAGGTGCTTACCGCCCTTTCGCCTTCCCAGCAGGTGGTCAAGATCGTTCACGAGGAGCTGATCAAGATCCTCGGCAGCCACGAATCCAAGCTGCGGTTCGCCAACGATCCTCCTACCGTATTCCTCATCGTCGGGTTGCAAGGCTCTGGTAAGACCACCTCCACGGGCAAGCTGGCTCGCTGGCTTTCGCGCAACGGCCACCGGCCCATGATGGTTTCGGTGGACGTCTACCGCCCCGCCGCCCGCGAGCAGCTCAGGGTCATCGCCCGCGATATCGGCCAGCCCATCTACGAAGGCATCGAGAGCGAGGTGCAGCCGCTCGATCTGGCCCGTTCGGCACGCCGCGAATCCGTCAACAGCGGCCGCGATGTACTGTTGGTCGACACGGCCGGCCGCCTCCACATCGACGATCAGCTCATGAACGAGCTGCAGCAGCTCAAGGAGCAGCTCAATCCCGTCGAGATCCTGTTCGTGGCCGACGCCATGACGGGGCAGGACGCGGTCAAGTCCGCCGATGAATTCCACAAGCGCCTCGGCATCACCGGTGTCATCCTCACCAAGATGGATGGCGATGCGCGCGGCGGCGCGGCGCTTTCCATTCGCCAGGTCACCGGCCAGCCGCTGAAGTTCGTGGGCGTCGGCGAAAAGTTCGACGCGCTCGAGCCGTTCTATCCCGATCGCGCGGCCAACCGCATTCTGGGGATGGGCGACATCCTCTCCTTCATCGAAAAGGCCGAGCAGGCCATCGACAAAAAGCAGGCCGTCGAGATGCAGCGCAAGCTCATCGAGAACGAGTTCACGCTGGAGGATTTCCGCGACCAGTTGCGGCAGATCCGCAAACTCGGCCCGCTTGGCTCGCTGCTCGACATGATGCCCAAAGTGGGCATGCTGAAGGAACTCAAAGACGTTAAAGTAGACGAGAAGGAAATCAATCGCGTGGTGGCCATCATCGATTCGATGACGCCCAAAGAGCGCGACAATCACATGATCATCAATGGGAGCCGCCGCCGCCGCATCGCGCGCGGAAGCGGCACCAGCGTGCAGGAAGTCAACCAGTTATTGAAGCAGTACGCGCAGGCCCGCAAGATGATGAAAGGTCTCTCCGGCGGCCTGCTGGGAAAAAAACTTGGGAAAATGAAGTTGCCTCCGGGTTTCCCGTTCGGAAATATTCCGGGGGCGGGGTAAGCAAGCCATGAGCTTTGAGACGACGCCGCGCGACTGGCGCGCTGCCTCTCATCGCTCAAGGCTCAACGCTGAAAATTTATAGGAGTAGGAATGTTGATGATTCGCCTGGCGCGATTTGGCGCCAAAAAGAAGCCGTTTTACCGTGTAGTGGTCATTGAGAAAGAGCGCGCCCGCAACGGCCGCAATCTGGAGGTGGTGGGCCACTATAACCCCGTCACCACGCCGGCCCAGGTGCTGCTCAAGCACGACCGCATCGACTATTGGACCAAGCACGGCGCCCAGTTGTCCGACACCGTGAAACGTCTCGTCGAGAAAAATCCAGCCGTTGCCGAACCGGTGGCCTGACGAACCTTTTTTGGTGCTAACTGTAAGGAACAGAACGAGAAGCGCCTCGCTGACCAGAGATTTCCCTGAGTCTGTTAACTACCTTTAGGTACCATGATGGTTTAGGGAGGCCGGGTGGATGAAACAGTTGATAGAAGACATCGCGAAGGCTCTGGTAGACATCCCGGAGGAGGTCGCTGTCCGTGAGGTTTTGGGAGAACAAGTCACTGTTTTGGAGTTAAAAGTGGCACCCAGCGACCTGGGCAAAGTGATCGGAAAACAGGGCCGGACCGCCCGCTCTATCCGCACGATCCTGGGCGCCGCCGGCATGAAACTAAACCGGCGCTTCACGCTGGAAATCCTCGAGTGATATCCGGGCCGGACCAGTACGCCGGAGAATCCGATTCGGGCTGGGTCACGGTCGCCCTGTTGGGAAAACCGCGGGGCAATCGTGGCGAAGTCACAGCCGTATCCTTCAGCAAACCGGAACGCTTCGAAACTCTTCGGGATATAGTGCTGTTCCGCCGTGGGACGGACGGTCGCCTTTCGCCATCTGCCAAACTCACCGTCGAATCGACGTGGTTCCACAACGGCGTCCTCATCTTCAAGTTCCAGGGAATTGACACCATCTCCGCCGCCGCCACGCTCTCCGGGTCGGAAGTCCGCATTCCCGCGTCGGAGCGCGCGCCGCTCGATCCCGGGGAGTTCTTTCAGTCGGACCTGATCGGCTGCGAAGTGGCGGATCGCTCCAGTGGCGCCTTGCTCGGCCACGTCACCGGCTGGGACGATTCCGGGGGACCCGGCCTCCTCGTGCTCAATAGCGGTCTCCTCATCCCGTTCGCCCGCTCCATCTGCGTCCACATCGACACCGCCGCGCGCCGCATCGAAGTAGAATTGCCCGCAGGTTTGAAGGAACTGAACCGCCCTTGATCTTTCACGTCCTCACCATCTTCCCCGAGTTCTTCGAGGGACCCTTCGCCCACGGTGTCGTCAAGCGGGCCAGCGACTCGGGCGTTCTCGACATCCGTATCCACAACCTCCGCGACTGGACCGAAGACCGGCACAAGACCGTCGATGACCGTCCGTTCGGCGGCGGCGCCGGCATGGTCCTCAAGCCGGAGCCGCTGTTTCAGGCCGCCGAATCCATCTTGCCGCCGCCCCGCCGCTCCGATCAAAAAGTCCTCCTGCTTTCCGCCCAGGGCCGCCTGTTCGATCAGGCCATGGCGAATCGGTTCAGCCGCGAATCCGAGCTTCTGCTGATCTGCGGCCGCTACGAAGGCGTGGATGAGCGCGTCGCCGAACATCTTGCCGACGACGAAATCTCCATCGGCAATTACGTTCTGAGCGGGGGTGAACTGGCCGCCGCCGTGGTGCTCGATTCCGTTGCCCGCCTGCTCCCCGGGGTCCTCGGCAACGACACCTCCGCCCAGTTCGATTCCTTCCAGCAGACCGGTCACGCCGAAGCCCTGCTCGACTGTCCCCACTGGACCCGTCCCGCCGATTTTCGCGGCTGGAAGGCGCCGGAGGTGCTGCTGAACGGCAATCACGAGGAGATCCGCAAATTCCGCGAACGCGCCGCGCGCGAAAAGACCGCGCGCCTTCGCCCGGACCTCTTCAAAGAAGGCACAGACGCATTCAGGTAGGCAGTCGTGCCCAGGCGAGCGCCGCTCGCCCGAACGAAACAAGGAAGCCAAGGAAAAAGGGGGCAGTCTACGCGAGCGCGGGATCCTCCTTTGCTCCTTTGCTTCGCCGCTCGCAAGCCGTTCGCCAGCTGACAGCTCAAAGCTCATGGTTTCACCCAGGGTAAGCCCGGCTTGCCGCCATCGAAGCGCGCTTTTCAGTCCGCGATTGATGATTTCGTAAGACGGCGATGGCCCGGCAACGGCCGGGCCGCAGTTAATTCGACTTCGGACCTTCCGTTACCTGGACGAAGTCGTGTGGGCGAATCCATTTGGCAAAGGCGGCTTGAACCTCCTGGGCGGTGAGCTTGACGTATTTGCTCGCCTCCACCGTCGATTCGTCCAACGGGAGCCCCTTGGTCACGCTGGAAATCAGGTTTTCCGCGATGCTGTGAACGCTGGATTCGGAAAGGGGAATCTGCTGCAAAAGCAGAACCTTGGCTTGGTTCACGGCTTCTTCGGACAGTACACCTGTTTGCATCTCCTCTAAATCGCGCTCTACAATCGCCCGAACTTTCGACACGTTCTGTGGGTCGCAGCCGAAGCTGACCATATAGAGTGCCCGGGTTGGATTCGCTTCGAACGAGGAGGAGACTTCGTACACCAGTCCGCTGTTCTCCCGAAGGTCGCGCGACAGCCGGCTTGCGTAGAAGGCGCCTCCCAATACCTGCGTTCCGAGATTCAAACTGTAGTAATCCTGACTGGACCTGGTTACCGGCAGGGTTTCCGCGAGGGTAACTTCCGCTTGCACTCGGCTGGAGTTCGGAACTTCCGTATTCGATGGCTGGTTCGTCGGTATGGGAGGAAGTGCCGTGCTAGGCTTCGGCCCGCGTGATCTCCAACTCCCGAAATAACGTTCGATCACGGAGCGAGCCTGTTCTGTCGTAACATGGCCGGCCACGACGATCGTGGTCATATCAGGCCGAAAGACTCTCTTGTAGTAATTGCGGACATCGGCAAGAGAGATTGCGGAAAGGCTGCGGGACGTGGCCTGGCGCAGTGCGGGATCGTCTTTCGGCAAGAGAGCCGACTCCAACGCGCGTTGCGTAAGATAAGCCGGGCTCTCCAATTCTCCCTGCGCACTATCGGCGAGCTGCCGCCGTACGATCTTGAACGCGGCTGCCGGCAGAGCCGGGTGCAATTCGTTCTCTGCCAGAAGGGCGACACCCCGATCGAAATCGGGCGACAAAACTTCGAGCGAGAAATCCGTGCCGGCAGACTCGTCGGCTCCAATGTTGTCCAGCGCTTTTTGAAAGGCTACCCGGTCCAAAGATACCGTGCCATAGGAAAGCAACTCATCCAGTACCTGGTTGACTCCTTCTTTGCCCTTGGGACTCTCCAGGTCGGAATTATTCCGAATATGGCCGAAGACACTGATCGTATTGCTGACCGTTTCCGGCTGCACGATCAGTGTCAATCCATTCGCCAATGTTGTGATTTCCGGGTGTACGTTTGACGCCGGAATCGTAAGTTGATTGAGCTTCTGTGCCCAGCTGGGAAGGCTGACCGCCGCGTTGTCAGGAGTCGCCAAAGATTCAGGTTTGCCGAATGAGGCCGATGAAACCGGCTGCCCGGAGGGATGCGGCGTCAAAATGGCGGCGATCGATTCGTTCTGATTCAGAAGCCTCCGCGCCGCACGCTGCACGTCTTCCACCGTGACTTTTTGAATTGCCTCGACGTCCTCGTTGGGCGACTGCCGCCCCTCTAACGCCAAGGCGTCAGACCAAAGCATGGCGAGGTCTGATATGGAGTTCTTTTGAAGCTCGGCGTCGGCGACCTCGTGCCGTTTGGCAGCGCTAACCAGGTCCGCCGGTACTCCGTTTTTCGCGATATCTTTGAGGACCTCGCGAACTTGCCGGAGGAGTTTCGTGCCATCTCCGCCCTCGGGAAATGTTGCCAGGGCGTAGGCCAGGCTTGCGTCCGGCAAGGGATCGAACGAGAAACTGGCGCTCAGGGCTTTACCTTGCGGCACGAGATTGTAGAGGCTGCCGCGCTGGCTGCTCAGGACTTCGGCCAGAACCTGTGCGGCCGCGAAGCCCGGACTGTTCGAGCCCGGCCAGCGGAATGCGGCTACTGCGAGGCCGTCCGGCATGTCGGTGGTGAGGTGTAACGTCTCCGCCTTCACGGGCTTGAGGTCGACCTGAGGACGCGCGGGCAGCGTCTTGGCGGAGATGCCTCCGAACAGTTCCTTCACCGTGGCGATCGTCGCCGCGGGATCGACATCGCCCGCGATGACCAGAATCGCGTTGTTCGGCGCGTACCATTTGTCGTGGAAACTCTTGAGCATGGCTCCCGACGTCGCATCGAAGGACGGCCGCGTTCCCAGCGCATCGTTCGCATAAGGCGTGCCCTGGAACATGGCGCCTAGCAGTTGAGTGTAGAAGACGTATTCGGGGTTGGAAAGATCGCCCGCTACCTCCTGTTCGATGGCGCCGCGCTCGTGATTCCAAAGGGCGTCAGTGCAAAGCAAGGACTGCATTCGGATGGATTCGATATGCAGGGCCACATCCAAATCCTGCTTCGGCACCGTGAAAAAATACCGCGTGACGGATTGCTGCGTCTCGGCATTGAACTCGCCGCCCATCGCCGCGGAAATCTTGGTCAACTGATCGCCGGATAGCTCCGGGCTGCCGCGAAACATCATGTGCTCCAAGGCGTGCGCCGTGCCCGGGAAGCCTTGGGGCGCTTGATTCGATCCAACCAGGTAGTTCACTACCGTGGTTACCACGGGGGCCAGGGAACTGTGTACAACCACAACCCGCAGCCCGTTGTCCAGGGTCGTTCTCGTCACATCCGGGACGGGCTGCGGAGTTCCTGCCCAAACGAAATTGGACAGGGCAACAGCCGTTAACAGGGAAAAGGAAAGTGTGCGGGCCGGGCACGAGCCCGGGCACAATTTGGGCAAGAGACCTTTCAGGCTAATCATACGCTTCGAGGTAATCGTCTGATATGAAACGTCTTTCAGGCTGGTATTAAGTGTTTCGAGGATCACTATTTGGAAACGTGTCTAAAAAGTTTTGACGCAATCGCTCGCTGACTGTGTACCCGTCCGGGGATACCCGGCTACCTCTCTGCCAAGGTCCTGTAATAAAACTAACGAAGTCGGATTGCCTGAGAACGATGGGGCGTCGGCTCGGCAAGCCGATGCGCAGAACTCGTCCCGCGGTTATAGGCGGTTATAGTTGGAGCTTTCCCTGATAAACCATTTCAGCGGGAATGAAGGATTGCGAAATCTTCAGGCGTCCGATCAGCGCCTCGAAGTCCACCTGTGTATCTTCGGGTGAGATCTCCGTGCTTCGCGGAAAACTGTAGACAATAACGGGACCGGCCTCTAGCATCAGCACTTCTACCATGGTCGGTTTTATGTCCTTCTTCCCCTCGCGTTTGAGCACCGCGCTCCGCTTTAACTCGGTGGCTGCTCGATCGGCGTCGCCGGGCATCAGGCGCCCGGATACGCCGTAGACGGAAACGGCATATTGATCCTCACGAATCGCTGGAGCATCGAGTTCATGCGCGATAACTTGGGCGGCACTCACGGGCAGGGCGCTGGCCCACCGTAGCGTCAACTTCGGCACTTCGTTGGCATCGCCATTTCCATTTCCCGGCGTTCGCGTGGTACGGCCATTCAGGCCTCGCCGTCCCATCCCCGGAAAACCGAGTCCGACGCCGCCGATGTCGACCCCGCCTGGCCCTGCCGTCGCGCGCGGCGCGACCGCCGACCGGTCCACGGTCGGGGTCACGGGCTTCACCCAAGCAGAGCCGCTGAGCACCTGTTTTGCATCCTCTGGCGTCCACTGTGCAATCGGCTTGTCCTTCCAGGCCTGGGCCGTCAGGACTCCACCCAATCCAACCATCGCCGATAAAGTGCTGCAACAGATCCGCTTGTCAAGCATACAAACTAAGATGCCCATAGAAGTCTGCAAGTTGCGATGGCAGGCGACAGAATTCTGGGCACCCTTCCCCGGCCCGACCCCTGGCCCCAAACGCCAACTCTGAACCGTAATCCCCCTCCCTCCTGTGCTCCCCCCGGCTCCTCTGCTCCGCCTTTGATTAACCCCCTAACCCTCTGCTAAACTAAAGCTTTCAAGGACATTCCATGCAGAACGCGTTGTTGAGCAAGTTTATTCAGAAGAACCTGCGGACCGACCTCCCCACCTTCCGGCCGGGTGATACCGTTCGCGTCCACGTCAAAATCAAGGAAGGCGACAAGGAAAGGGTCCAGGCCTTCGAAGGCACGGTCATTGCACGCCACAACACCGGTATGGGTACCACTATCACCGTTCGCAAGGTGAGCTTCGGGCATGGTGTGGAGCGCATTTTCCCGCTGCACGCGCGCGTCATCGATCGCATCGATGTGGTGCGTACCGGCCGCGTGCGCCGTGCCAAGCTGTACTACCTCCGCAGCCTGAAAGGCAAAGCTGCTCGTCTCCGCGAGCGCGAGTAACTAAAGCCGGCCATTGTCCCATGCGACCCGAATCCGCGGGTGGCAAATTTCGTTGCGAGGGCACGATCGAACGCGAAGTGCGTGCGCGCGGGTTTCGCGCCGTGGCAGGTGTAGATGAGGTCGGCCGCGGCTGTCTGTTCGGCCCCGTGGTAGCCGCCGCGGTGATTCTGTCTCCCGAGCGTCCCGTGCGCGGGTTGAACGACAGCAAGCTGCTCGAACCGGAACGCCGTGAGGTCCTGGACGTCCGCATTCGCGAGCGGGCGGTCGCTTGGGCTGTCGCTGCGGTAGATGCCGCCACCATCGATCTGTTGAACATCTATCAAGCCAGCCGCCTGGCCATGCGGACGGCGGTGTCGCGCCTCAACCCCGCGCCCGATTTCGTCCTCATCGACGCCGTGCCTCTCGAACTGCGCATCCCGCAGCGCCCGCTGGTGAAAGGCGACGCGCGCTGCCATGCCATCGCCGCCGCCTCCATCGTCGCCAAAGTTTATCGCGACGGCCTCATGCGTGTCTGGGATGCCGTATTCCCGGAATACGGTCTGGCTTCCCACAAAGGCTACTCCACCCCGGAACATTGGAAGGCGCTCGAGCAATACGGCCCGACGCCGCTGCACCGCCTGAGCTTCGAACCGGTGCGGGCTCATTCCCGCTTCCCACTGGATTACAATCCCCAAATGGACCTGTTTACCACGGCGGGCGCCGCATGATGCTGGGCGAACCGGATCCGATGAACTCCCGGGCCGCCGACAATGCGCCGCCCCTGGGCGACGCGACCCTCACCGGTCCCGTGGCCGTGCCGTCTCCCACCTATCGCTGGTATCACAAGACCGGTGCCTTGCTCCTGACCATCTTCTGTATGGCCATCGGAATCTTTCTCGTAATCTATCCCTGGACCGAATCCTGGGCGCGCAATTACTTTGCGGCGCTCGCGCCGGAATGGCATGCGTATTGGGACAACCTCTACGTGCGCGGCGCCGTCAGCGGTCTCGGCGTGGTGAACTTCTATATCTCTCTGGCCGAGGTGCTTCGCCTCCGCCGCTTCTCCCGCCACTAGACGCGTGCTCGGCCTGCTGCTGATCGTCATCGCCCTGATTGCCTACGGCTCGCTTTATCCGTGGCAGTTCGATTTCTCCCGCCATGTCGACCCGCTGCACCTCCTGCTTCACAACTGGCCGCCGGTGGACCGGTTTCTGCTGCGCGATGTCGCCATCAACGTGCTTCTTTACGTGCCGCTGGGCGTCCTCGCCGTGCTGGCCCTGCGGCCGCGGCGGCGGATGCGAATCCCCACCGTCCTGGCGGCGGTCGCGCTCGGCTTCGTCTTCTCGGCGTCGATGGAACTCCTCCAGGCCTATGACGATCACCGCACCACCAGCCCGGTCGATCTGGCCACCAACACCCTGGGAGCGTTCGCTGGTGCGCTTCTCGCGCTGATTTACGAGCCCGCTGCCGCGTCTCTGCTCAAGTCTCGTGGGGCGCGGCGCCTGGGGACTTCCGGCGCTGTGTTGGCTGTCTGCTGGGCCGGCTTCCAGTTCTATCCCTTCTTCCCCAACTTCTCTATCCACCGGCTGCGCGTCGCCGTCTCGCTGCTGGCACACACCGGAAACATCAGCCCGCTCGAAATGTGGGCCGGCGCGTCCGAATGGCTCGCGCTGGCACTGGCGCTGGAGGCCTTCTTGGGCCGGTTCCGCACGGTCTGGCTGGGCGCGCTCATGTTGTGCGTCTCGATGCGCATCTTCATCGTCACTCGATCGCTCTCCTGGAACGATCTCCTCGCCGCGGGTCTCGCTCTGGCCCTGTGGATCGTCATTCCGAAGCGCCTCCGCCTCGCCGCGATCCTGCCCATGACGCTCTCCGCGGTTCTGCTGCGCGAGCTTGCCCCCTTCCATTTCTCGGACCATCCCGCAGCGTTTACCTGGATTCCTTTTGGCGGCACGCTCGAGAGCGAACGGCAGGTCGCCGTGGTCATCATGGCGAGAAAGGCTTTCAACTATGGTGCGGCCGTATGGCTGCTTCGCGAGGCCGGCTGGTCCTACGTGCGGGCCGGCGCCGGCGTTGCGGCCGCCCTTTTCGCCCTGGAACTGCTGCAGCGCTATCTGCCGGGCCGCACGCCCGAAAGCACCGATGCCGTACTTGCGCTGTTGATGACCTTGGCCCTGTGGCTGGCCGATCGCCCTGCCGCGCGCGGAGTATCAGCGTGACGAGCTTATTGCTTCGCCGCGCGCCCCGGCTGCTGCTTGGGACCACGCCGCTTGGCTTCCCGGTTGGACTCGCTCGCCTGGTATAGCAATCGACAGTACGCGACAAACCGCTCCCGGTAAATCTCGGAATCCGGTCGGGCCTTCTGCAACGCCTCCCAGGCGGCAGCAATCGCCTGCCGGAAGTATTCTTCAGTCTTTGGATCCACAGTCAGGCGCCGGTGATACGGTCCATTCTGTCCGCCCAAGTAATTGCAGGCAATAGCCATAACGAGCTAGCAAATGCAGCCTGAAACCCTAAGGCGAGCTTTTTCGCACCCGGTCAGGGTTAGCATAAAGGAAGGAGCACCTCATGCGATTGCCGGTTCTGGCATTACTTCTTCCCATATTTTGCAGCGCCGCCCAGATTCCGCAGGGTAGCCACGTCCTGCTCAAGATGTTGAATTCCGTAACCACCCGCACCGCCAGGGAAGGCGACTATGTTTACATGCGGACGGCCACGCCCATCGTCTCTCACGGCCAGGTGGTGATACCCGAAGGCACCTACGTCCAGGGGGTCGTTTCGCAATCCCGTCAGAGCGGCCGCGTGAAAGGCCGCGCGGAGCTGGGCATTCGCATCGAGACCATGACCCTGGCGAACGGCAAAGTGGTCCAGGTGAGTCCGCATCTCGATTCGGTCGATGCGGGCGGCACCAAGCAGAAAGTGGATAGCGAACACGAGATCCGGCAGGGCAACGACATCGGCCGCGATGCCGCCCGCGTCGCCACCCTGTCCGGAACCGGCGCCGCCATTGGCGGCCTCACGGAGCGCACCTGGACCGGAGCTGGCATCGGGGCTGGCGTGGGTGGAGGTGTCGGCATGGCCACGGTTCTGCTGACCCGGGGCAGGGAAGTCACCCTCCGCCAAGGCTCAACGTTGGATGTCGTCTTCGACCGCGCTGTACCGGTGGACTGACCCTAAATGGGCAGCCTGGCATGCTGCGCGGCGGTTGGCAATGGCGGCGCGGGCCGCTACCAGCCGGTCCGCAGATTCCCAATCTACCCCACATAGTGCCGACGGACTCAAGTCCGGTCCCAAAGCCCTAGCCGAATTGAGCCAGGGTTTGTCTCATCGCTCATAGCCCAATAGCTCGCAGATTTAAGCTGCATTTCCGCTTGACTGTGTATTTAAGTTAGTTTAACGTTGTTCAAGATAGTAATGAGCAGCGTTGAACTGGCTACGTCCTTTGCCATCACCAGAGCCAAGGGGCGCGGCCAGGAGACGGTCGCATCCGACGATCTGCTGGTTGGCTGCCTCCACAGTATTTCGAGACTAGGGGTTGTGGAACTCGGTGCGTGGGTCCTCGACCTGGAGGCCATGGGCGTCGATTGGCTGGTGAAACCGGGTCCGCGCGATGCCCGCGTCAGCTACTCTGAGGAAGCAGTGGACCTTCTCGACCGCGCGGCGCGCATTGCCGGCGCCGATGGCGCGTCGGCCATCGAAGCCCGCCACCTGCTGGCTGCTTTCGCCGGCGAGGAATCGGGCCTGATGGCGGAGTTGAAACGGGCGTACGGAATCACCAGCGCCACGTGGCGGGCTGCCATCGCACGCAGCGCGCCGGATGCAAAAGACGCCGCGCGCCCGGACGATACCGCGGGCGCGTATCTCTCGCCGGAACAAGCCGCCGAAAAACTGGGGATCCACGTGCAAACGCTGCGCGCTTATGTGCGCAGTGGCAAACTGCCGGCGATGCGGCTGGCCGGAGAGAGGTCCATCCGTATCCGCCGTTCGGATTTGGAGAAGGTCTTGGAACCTCTGGTTCCGGAAAGTTAGTACAAGGAGAGGAAAACCTATGTCGATGTTCGTCGTGAAACGCGATCTTCCCGGAGTTACCCCGGAAGTGTTGCAGAGCGCCGGTGTGCGCGCCAAATCGTGCTGCACCGAAATGACGCAGCAAGGCCATCCCGTCCGCTGGATCCGCAGCTTCTTCCTGCCCGAAACCGCCGAGACCCACTGCTACTTCGAGGCCGCAAGCAAACAAGCCGTCGAAGAAGCCAACCAGCGCGCCCGCATTCCATTCGTAGAAATCCGTGAGGTCATCGAGATGACCCCGGACTCGATCTAAGCGCGAGCGTGAGCGGTTCGCTCCCAGCTGGAAGCTTGTGGCTCGAGGCTACTTCGCCTCCATCCCCTTCAGCTTCATGTCGAACAGCGGATACGGCTGCGCGCCCACCATCAACTCGCCATCCACGCCTTCGGGCGTGCTTTTGCCGATCACGAAGGCGGGCGTGCCGTCCGCGCCGATCTTCATGGCCTCCAGCACATCCGCCTGCACTTCGTTCTTGTACTTCTCGGCTTCGACGCAGGAGCGGAACTTCGGTACGTCCAGCTTCACCTGCTGCGCGGCGGCCACCAGGCTATCCAGGTCGAGCTTATCCGGGTGCGCCGACAGGATCTCGCGGATCGACCAGAACTGCCCCTGCTCGTTGGCGCAGCGCGCCGCTTCGGCCGCGCGCGTGGCGTTCGGATGCAGCGAGTCGAGCGGCAGGTCGCGGCTGTAAAACCGTACCTTACCGGTGTCGATGTAGTTCTTCTTTAAATCGCCGAATACCATGGTGTGAAAGCGCTGGCAGAACGGGCACTGGTAATCGGTGAACTCCACGATGGTGAGGGGCGCGTCTTTGGAGCCGAGCATCGGGGTGTTGCGCAGGTCGAGCTTGATGCGCGACGGTTTGGCGGGTTCGGCTTCCGCCTTGTTCTGTTTCTCCAGCAATTGGCGGATCTGCTTGAGTTCGTTCAGGATCTCATCGGCCTGCTGCCTGGTGATGCCGGGCTCATTCTGCGCCTGTGCCGCCAGCGGGGCCGCGATCATCAACGGCAGTATCGCCGCGGTTGCATATCGATAAAGCTGCTTCATATGCTTCTAATTTCTCTCCAGGATCAGCATGTACTGGACGTCGCGCGCGAGTTCCTTCTCTTCGAGCAGATGAAAATGGTTGGCTTCCACTTCTTTAATGACGTCCGGCATGTCAAGCCGGATGTGCGTCAAAGCACCACCGCCCTTCATGGCCGATTCCCTCTTGTAATACTCGACTATTACCAGTTTGCCACCCGGCTTGAGGCCCTGGTGGAGCCCGGCCAGCATCTTCTCGGGGTAATTGAAGTGGTGGTACACGTCGAGCACCAGCGCCATGTCCACCTGAGCCTCCGGCAGATTGGGGCTCGTCTCCGTCCCCTTGACGAACGTGACGTTGGTGAGCCCTTGCGTATCGGCGGCCTGACGCGCCGCCGAAAGGAAATCGTCGAAGATGTCTTCGGCGATGACGTGCCCTTGCGGCCCCGCGCGCTTGCTCAGAAACGGCAGCATATAACCGATGCCGGTGCCGACGTCCGCCACCGTCATTCCCGGTTGCAGGCCCATTTCGTGAATCAGCACGCCGGGCCGCTGCTGCTGATCGCGCTCCGGATTGCTCAGGCCGGCGGCAATCGCCTTTCTGCCTTCCGGCGTCTGGTAGTTCTGATTCGCCTTGGTGGCCACCTGGGCGGACGCCGCGGCGGCGAACACCGCGGCGGCAAGGGCAAGCTTCCAGCTGCGAGGGGTCATAATGCGGGTTCCATGGGCAGCGCCAGCGGCGCTTCTTTCAGAAAGTCAAGCTGCGACATCTCTTCGAGCGCCTCGCGGATGGACTGTTCCGACGTCGGCTCGACGGTGATCACAAACGGCAGGTCGTGCTTGGTGTCGCACGGCTCCTGCAAAACCGCTTCCAGGCTGATCTTCTTGCTGGCCAGGATGCCCGCCAGCTTGGCGATAATCCCCGGCCGGTCTTCCACGCGGAAGCGTAGGAAATAGGCGCACGTCTGTTGCGCGATCGACACCGGCTTGTTCTCGCCCAACCGCTCGTGTGCGAATGGCGAAACGCGCTCCGGACTGCCGTTGCGAATCTCGCGCGCCACCCGCATCAGGTCGCTCACCACCGCCACGCCGGTCGGCAACGCGCCCGCGCCCCAGCCGTAATAAAAGGTGTCTTCGCCGTACTGGCCCTTGACCCAAACCGCGTTGTACGGTCCCTGTACACTTGCCAGAATCGTCGACATCGGAATGAGCGCCGGCCGCACGGATAGGATCAGCCCCGCGGGTGTCTTACGCGCGCCGCACACCAGACGGATGGCATGTTTCAACTGCCGCGCGTAGCGGAAATCGATGGGCGAAATCCGCCGTATGCCTTCCATGAAAACATCGGAGGGCGTGATCTTCTCACCGAATGCCAGCGCTGCCAGCAGCACCAGTTTGGAGCGCGCGTCGTAGCCGTCGATATCCGCGCTCGGGTCGGCCTCGGCATAACCCAGCGCTTGTGCTTCCGCCAGCACCACGGAAAGCGGTATATCGCGCTTTTCCATCTCCGTGAGCATGTAGTTGCACGTGCCGTTGAGAATCCCGTAGAAGGCCATCACCCGGTCGCCCGAGATGCCCTCGCGCAGCACTGCGTGAATCGGAATGCCGCCGCACACGCTGGCTTCCATCGCCAGATTGATGCCGGCGCGGATGGCGCGGTCCCAGATCTCGGGCCCGCAAGACGCCATCAGCTCCTTATTGGCAGTCACCACCGACTTCTTGTTGGCGATGGCCGCTTCGACGACCTCGGAAGCGACGCCGGAGCCGCCAACCAGCTCCGCCACGATCTGCACCTGCGGGTGCGTCACCACCTCGCGCCAGTCCGTGGTTTTGAAAACCGGCCCGAGGCCTTCCGGAATCTGCTTGGAGTGCACCGATCGGCTGCACACGGCAGCTACCTTGAGCCGGAATCCGAGCTTGGAAGCAATCTGCTCCGCGTTATCCGCCAAAATGGCACACGTCCCCGAGCCCACGTTTCCGAGCCCAATGATTCCGACGTTCACTTCCTCCATAAAGGGCTATGATAACAAGCCGCTAGCCGGGGGCCTCGAGAGGCGCGACTTTGGCTCTACCTCGCAGCCTGAAGCTCGTGGCTCGTAGCTGGTTTATCATATTCCCAGGTCCTCCCATGAAAAACCGTGTGTGTCGCAGCGCCGCGATCCTGCTGCTCGCGGCCGCCTGTCTGGGGCAGGGAAGAGGTGGTGGAGGCGTGGGTTCGCAAGGCCCGGTGCCCCCGGATCGGCAGCCCGATGGCGACGTCCGGCTCCCCAACGGCAAATCGCAGAAGGATGAAATCCTGAAGGTCGAGCACGCCCAAAACCTCAAAGACGCCGACGAGCTCGTGGAGCTCTCCACCGCGCTGCGCGACGACCTGAATAAGAACGACCGCTACGTGCTCTCTCTTTCCGACCTGAAAAAGATCGACGACCTTGAGAAACTCCTTAAGAAAATTCGCACTCGTCTGCGCCGCAATTAGCGGGGTGACGAGCGGATCACTCCGCGCCGCCGGTGCGCCCGCCGTGGCACTGATCGATGCTTCCGACGCCGCCCAATGGAAGACCTGGGTGGAACCGGCCGGCTGGAAGGTGATTGCGCCTGCGCCGGTGGCCGGTGCCAACATCGACATGCGGGTGCAGGCGGTCGCCGCCGCCGTGCACGAAGCGGTGGCTGCGGGCGTTGTCGATGCTTCACGCGTCTATGTGGTGGGACGGGGCGATGCGGCGGTCACGGTTTTTTATGCGATCTCCCGCATTCCCGATCTGTTCGCGGCTGGCGTGGCTTTGGGCGGCTCGCCCATGCCCGCGCTCGAGACCGGCCGCATCTTCGCCGTCAACTTTAGCAACGCGCCCGTCCTCTGGGCCAGCTCCGGCGCCGGCGACTCCACCCTCGCCGAGAAGATGAAATCCGCGGGCATGAACCTGGAGTGGCGGACCCTCGAAGGTCTCACCAACACCGTCGTCCTCCAATGGCTCGCAGCCCATTCGCGCGACGCCTATCCTGCCGTCGCCGACTGCGAGACCAACTCCCCGACGTTCGCGAGCTGCTACTGGCTGCAGCCGACCAAGTTCGACGTGAACGAGCGCAACGACGTTCTGCCCTCCACCCGCGTAGTTGGCGGCGCAGCCGCCGCTCTCGACCTTGGCGGCTTCGGCTACAAGCCCGACGACCCCGGCCCCGGCATTCAGGTCTCGTTCCTCCCCGAGAAATACGGCGGTCCGCTCAAGATGGGCGACCGCATTGTCGAGATCGAAGGTAAGCCGGTTGCCAACGCGGCCGCCTTCCGCGAAATCATGGGCCGCTACAAGGAAGAGAAGCCCGTGATCGTGATGGTGCAGCGCGGCAACAAACGCGAACGCATGGAAACGCACGTCATCGTGCCGCGCATCGATGCCGCTCCCACCTCGCGTGTCCAGGGCAAGTACGAAATTGACGACAAGCTGGTGCTGATCATCAGCCGCACCGTGACCGAAATGCGCGTCACCATCCCCGAGCAGTGGGTAGGCTCCGGACTGCTGTGGAACGGGCTCGCCATGGAGAAAATCGAGAAGCCGGGTTGCATCCTTCTCACCATCGATAAGGAACTGCTGCATGCCTCCGACTGCAAATAAATCCCGCTGCGCCTGGGCGCGCGAGGAACGGGTGACCGCCGATCATGACGCCGAGTGGGGCGTGCCGCTGCACGACGACCGCGGGCTGTTCGAATTCCTGATTCTCGAAGGCGTGCAGGCGGGCCTGAGTTGGTCGACCATCCTGCGCAAACGTGCGAACTAGCATAACTGTAGCCTCCAATATTCGCGTCTGCCGACCGCAACCGAGTCACTTCTCAGCAACGGCGGCTATATATCGATTTGGATCCTTCCGCGTGACCGCGGAAGACGGAACATCCTAATCCGGTAAGCCCGCCTTCTTACGGATAGCGTTTAGCCGAGGATCGCCGTTGAGAATGGCATATTCCGGGGCTATGAGTTCCATTCCGAGGCGAGTCGGGCCCTGGGGAACCATTTGCTCCAAGATCTCGAAGGTGCGGTCCTTGTCGCCTAGCGCCGCGAAGATCAGGGCCTTGCTCGGGGGGCGGGGTACGGCAGCGGCAATTCGCTCCGCATCCTGCCGGCGGCCTGCGCGCGCGTACGCCACGCCCAGGAATTCCGCACCCATTTCTAGGAGATGGCCGTTCCAGGCGGTCTCCCCGACCCGAATGGCATCAACGGGTTTTCCTTGGCGCAAGAAAATCGCGGCCCAACATATGCTCATCTGCTGCTCGTTTTCCACCGCATGGCGACAATGGAAGTCCGTGTCGTCAAATCGCCCGGCTGCGCTGAGTGCCAGTTTCAAAGCGTCATGGACTTTGAGGGAATGCGGGTCGAGTTCCTCTTCGCTCTGCAACTGCTGGATCGCTTCCTGAATCCTGCCGAGCGGCAAAAGCAGGGACATTGCGAAGTGGTCGCGCCACAGAGGGTCGCGTGGGGAGATTTCGATAGCGCGCCGAAAGCTGTGTTCTGCCTGCCGCCACTGAGCGGATCGGGCTTGCATCATCCCCAAGGCGTCATAAGCGTTCGGCAGTAGGGGGTCCAATCGGATGGCCTTCTCCGCAGCCGCCCACCCCTTTGCGATCATGGAAGCGCGCTCAGAAGGGGTAAATCGACCGAAACCGGATCGAACCGCCTCCGCCGAGGCCAAGCCTGCATAAGCAGGAGCAAACGACGGATCTTTCGCGATTGCCTCTTCAAATAGCTCGTAGCTCATTTCCACCCCGCTCACCCCAGGACGCATTGCCTCCGCACGAGCTTGGCGATAAAGGTTATTCGCCGCAGAGATCGGTAAAGACAGCGAACGCTGGCCGGGCCGCAGCAGGACGGAGACTACAACTGCCGCCATTACGGCTGTTGCGACGAGCAGAGATGCAGCAACGGGGAATTTCCGGAGCCCCGAAACTTGCTGGGAAGAGCCGGTCACTTCTGGAGTTTGTTTCGTGAGTGCGATGGCCGGCACGTATCCGCCTTTGGGCAGATCAATGACCACCGCGGCCCCCCGGCCCGCATCCTTGTAATACTCGGCAAGCCGAGCCCGTAGACGTCGCGCTTCGGTCCGTACAATGGGATCTCGCTGAGGATCGTAATCCGGCTTCCTTCCGAAAACCTCGATGCCGATCAAGGACTCCTTCAACTCCCGGTGTCGTCCCTCAAGGTGACGTTCCACAATGAACCGAAGAAATTGGGAAAGACGTTCGTTGCGGACGAAACCCGGGCTATCGAGAACCCGTTCAAGCTCGCGCCGAATTTCAATGGGACCCGGCCTCGCCTCTGATTCGACCGCTGGCATCTGTAAGAGCATACCTAATGTTTTCAGCCCATGCTACGGTGTTTCTACCCTTCTCGTACCTCGAAAACCTTGCGTTTTCTCGCCGGGTGCCGCACAGTCAAGCGCATGAAACCAGGTGATAGGCTCACCTGGAATCCGGCCCCGCAAGCTAGTCGAGAACAAGGCGGTAAGACCGCAAGTATCCGCTGCGCGGTAGCGTTCAAGCGGAATTCGGGAATCTCGCAGCCTAGGCCGTCGCGTTATTGGAGGGAGTTTCAATGCTACCGAGAGTTTACCTTGTTGGTTGCGCACTGCTTGCTGTCGTTGGAACAGTTTCGGCGCAAACGCTTGATCCGAACATTCCACGAGCCTGGGACGACAAAGAGGTCGAAGGCCTTGAAGTAGCTCTGGCAGCGCGCGACCGTTCGCCCCGGTACCCCAACGCCGCGGAATACTACTCGCTGAAGGTGCGGAAGATCTACCGCTCCTACCCGGTCTACATTGAGGGGAAGGAGCCGCCAGGATACATCGAGTCTCTAAAACAGAGAGAACCCGAGATCATTTTCGATGCCTCGAAGCTCCGAACCAAACAGGATTGGATTCAAGCCGGCAAAGTCGTGTTTGAGGCTGAGATTTCCTTCAGACCGGCTTCTCCCCAGCCGGGTGGAACGCCGGTTCCTCCTGGCTTTTCCCTCCCTGCGTCGCCGACCGGAGTCCTCCCCGGCTTCATTCCCGGTTACAGCTACATCGTGCGAAAGAAGGGCGAGTTGGAGGTCGGGATCAATTCCTGTGCCGGATGCCATACTCGCGCAATGCCGGACGGCTCTCTTCTTGAAGGAGCACAAGGCAACCTCAACCTGATCGGACGGCACCCTGGCAGCCGGAAACCGCCCACGAGCGGCCCTGCGGTTCAACAGATGAAGGACAACCAGTGGGTCTTGTTTGGCGCGCCATGGGTGACGAAGAAGGAAGACTTTGAAGCGTCGATCACCGCGGAAGAACTGATCCGTTGCCGCGAGGCGGCCTCTCAGTCTGGGTTCGTCTTCGCACGCCAGGGCACAAGTCTCACGCATCCTCCCAGGATCCCGTCCCTGATCGGTGTGGAAGATATTCGATACCTGGATGCGACGGGGCTCCAACACCATCGCTCGATCGGCGACTTGATGCGTTACGCGATTATTAATGAGGGACTGGATACTCTGGCGCATTTCGGCGATTTTCAGCCGAGCCCACATCAAACCGGGGCAAGCGGAGAGGAAGGAACCCGCTTCAGCGACGAGCAACTCTACGCTCTCGCCCTTTACATTTACTCGCTTAAACCACCGCCCAACCCCAATTCTATGGATGGGAGTGCACGGCGGGACCAGCATATCTTTGAGCAGCAGGGTTGTAACGAATGCCACACACCTCCTCTCTACACCAACAACAAGCTCACCCCAGCGATGGGCTTCAAGGTCCCCGAGGACCTTCGGAAGACCGTTGACATTTTGGACGTTTCGGTAGGAACAGATCCGACCTTGGCGCTAGAAACCCGCCGCGCCACCGGCTTCTACAAGGTGCCGTCCCTGCGAGGCGTGTGGTATCGCAATGGCTTCGGCCATAACGGCCAGGCATCTACGCTCGAGGAATGGTTCGACCCGGCGCGCTTGCGCGACGGCTACGTGCCCAAGGGCTTCCACTTGGGAGCTGGTCCAATCAAGGGCCACGAATTCGGGCTAGGGCTTACCTCTGGCGACCGGCAGGACTTGATTGCATTTCTGAAGACGTTATAGACCAAAACTTTCCGTGAGTTCATGAATCGGCCACCCTGTAGGCGGTTTGGACCGACGCTTCCACCCTGGAATTGCGACTCCCGGAACGTTCGATAAATCAAAGGTCCGATAACGTCCCCATAGGTAGCTACCGGAGACTACCGTCCATTAGCGAAATTTATAGTGGAGCGGCTGGTACGACGTTTGACCCGAGCCGCCGGCTCTCGATTAGCGCTTTAGCCCGCCTCCGGGTGGAATAATCGCCTGTAAACCGGACCGCTGTGTTTTAATCAACACAGCGCAATGGAAAAGAACCGGAAAACCACACTGGATTCCGCCGACGGTAAGACGCGCTGCGAATGGTCGCGTGACGAGTTGATGACGGAATACCACGATGCCGAATGGGGTGTGCCGCTACACGACGATCGGGCACTGTTCGAATTCCTTATCCTCGAAGGCGCGCAGGCGGGCTTGAGCTGGTCAACGATTCTCCGCAAGCGCGACAACTACCGTGCCGCTTTCGACGACTTCGACGCCCGCAAGATCGCCCGCTACACGGAGCGCAAGCGCGCCGCGCTGCTGGCCGATGCGGGCATCGTCCGCAACCGCCTCAAAATCGACGCCGCCATCGATAACGCCAAAGCATTCCTGAAGACGCAGGACGAGTTCGGCAGCTTCGATGCGTACATCTGGCGATTCGTGGACGGTAAACCCGTCCGGAACCGTTGGCGCGAGATGCAGGAAGTGCCCGCCCGCACTCCGCAGTCGGACGCGATGAGCAAGGATCTGACACGTCGCGGCTTCCGTTTCTGCGGAACGACCATTTGCTATGCCCACATGCAAGCCACGGGCATGGTGAACGATCATCTGATCTCCTGCTTCCGATACAAGCAGGTTTGACTCGACGCCGCAGCTTTTACGCGCTGCGTGCTATTTTGCGACTTGCGGGCAGAACCGCTAGGTTGGAGAGTGTAGCGCGAAGTGAAACGCATTATAAAAGGGTGGCCCCCTGCGTTTATGCAGGCCACGGGCATGGTGAACGATCATCTGGTTTCCTGCTTCCGCCACAGAGAACTATGAAGCGAGGCCTTACTCCACGACAAGCAGCGCGGCGTCTGATACGCGCTTCCAAAGACGAGGGCCGCGACGCCGCGTTCCGCAAAACCATCCGCCAGATTCCGCGCGGCAAGGTAGCTACCTATGCCCAGGTGGCCGCTGCTGCAGGCTATCCGCTCTACCATCGCCAGGTGGCGCAATTGCTGCACCGCGCGCCCGTCGGCTCGCTTCCCTGGCAGCGCGTGGTCGGCGCCGGTGGCCAGATCAAATTGAAGTACGAAGCTGCACTCGAGCAGCGCACGCGCCTGGAAATGGAAGGCGTCCGCTTCCGCGGCAAACGCGTGGACATGGCCGAGCACCAGCACCGGTTCAGAACTTGGGAATTGGAGTGAAGTTCAGTTCTTGGTTCAGTTCGACCGGAGGGAGGAGTCGTCCTTGTTGATTGAATCTTAGGCGCTACGTTTTTTCCCGACGGTACAGAATCACAACCATCCCGCTGTAAATCGCCAGCAGCATGGCCACAGGAACGAAGAGCAACCCCCACAGGTTGACCGCCGTGGCGTCGCGCTGCCAGTCGAGGATCAGCGGAACAAAGAACACCGCCAGCGC
>Ga0126381_100001212_pt1 | contig 27889 bp, 22 predicted proteins | sample PanSoiMetPlot_28_FD_96465 | JGI IMG/M metagenome (GOLD analysis project Ga0126381, IMG submission 96465) | Tropical forest soil microbial communities from Panama - MetaG Plot_28 | ecosystem: Environmental > Terrestrial > Soil > Tropical forest > Bulk soil | place: Panama | collected 2016-02-17
TCCTCGATGAGCCGCTTCTGCTGCAGCATCTCGGCGGCGTTCTTGAAGCGCTCGTGTTCCAGTAATCGCTCGACCAGGTCCTGCCGCGGATCTTCCCCATCGCCTTCGGCTTCTAAAATGGGATCGCGCGGCAGCAGCATCTTCGACTTGATCTGGATCAGCGTGGCCGCCATGAAGATGAATTCGGCGCCGATGTCGATATCCATCTCGCGCGCCTTTTCGAGATATTCCAGATACTGATTGGTGATGGTGGCGATAGGGATGTCCCGGATATCGATTTGCTGCTTGCGGATCAGATCCAGCAGCAGATCCAGCGGGCCTTGATATTTCTCCAGGTTAACGTCCAAAGGCGAAGCCACGGTCATTTCACGATAACACGGGTCGCGAATGTGAGAATCCTACCAACGTTATACTGGAGCTTCGCGTCTAAATATAGCGCTACTCATGCAGGCTCGAACTCTGTTGATGCTTCTGGCGGCGTTCTCCGCCTATGCCCAGGCCCCGTCGTTTCCCCGGCCGTCATACTTTCGTCAGACATTCGCCACTCCGGAGCCACGCATTGAGTTGCAAGGCCCAGTGCGGCTTCGCGACTTCATCGCGGATGGCAAACTCGAACTTTCGCTCAAGCAGTACCTGGAACTGGTGATGGCCAACAACACCGATATCCAGATCGACCTCTTGAGCGTGGAAACTCCCAAGAACGCGATCACGCGCGCATTCTCGAACTGGGATCCGCTGGCGACTGCGAGCTTCACCAACACGAAGTCATCGACGCCCTCGACAGGAGCCCTGGAAGGCGCGAACACGGTAGTGTCCTTGAGCCAGCCGGCCCGCTTCAGTTTCCAGCAAACTCTCGACTCGGGCTTGCAGTACGGCGTCAGCTTCGCAGGCACCAAGAGCACCACGAACAGCTCATTCCAAACCTTAAACCCGGCGCTTTCGTCGAGCTTCTCGGTGAATTTTTCGCAGCCGCTGTTGCGGAACCGCGGCGCGGCGATCAACCGCCTCAGTCTGACGCTGGCGCGCAGCCGGTTGCGGATTTCCGAGTTCAATTTGCGCACATCGTTGTTGCAGGCCATCAACACGGCCGAAAACGCTTACTGGGACACTGTCCAGGCTCGTGAGAACCTGCGGGTGCAGGAAAATGCGCGCAAGCTGGCGGATGAATCGCTCAAGCTGTCGCAGAAAGAGCTGGAACTGGGCGCCATTTCACCTCTCGATATCTACAACCCTGAACAGCAGCTCGCCAATGCCGAGTTGGGCGTTTCGCAAGCGGCTTTCGCGCTGGAGCAGACCTACAACGCTCTGCGCAGACAGATCGGCGCCGATCTCGACCCTGACGTGCGCAATCTGCCGATCGTCGTGACCGAAAGCGCGGATGCGCCAGCCGCTCTCGATTTCGAGTCCGAAAGCCAGGTGGCTAAAGCGATGACCACGCGCCCCGATATCCGTTCCGCGGTCCAGAATCTGGACGTGGACGAGCTCACGATCCGGCAGGCGAAGAACGAATTTCTGCCGAACCTGTCGCTCACCGGTTCATACACCACGCAAGGCGTGGGCGGCATCTACTATCAGCGCACCAACGTATTCGATACGTCGGGCAATGCATCGCAGATCGTGACCGCGATTCCCGGCGGTTTCAGCGACTCTCTCAGCCAGATGTTCGGGTTCGGGTATCCCGTCTACTCATTCGGGCTGAATCTCTCGCTTCCAATTCGTTCGCATGCCGCGGCGGCGGATATGGCAGACGCGCTGGTCCAGAAGAAGCGCGACGCACTGAACATCCGCACGGTGCAGCAGCAGGTGCGCCTGAGCGTTCTGAACGCAGTGAGCAGCGTGAACTCCAGTAAGCAGGCGCTCAAACTGGCGCTTTCTGCGAAGGATTACGCACAGAAGTATCTCGACGCCGAAAACCAGAAATACCAACTCGGCGCCGAGCCGATGCAGTTCGTGCTGCAGGCGCAGACGCAGCTCTCGCAGGCCGAATCGGCTGTGGTGCAGAACGAGGTGGGACTGCGGAGGAATCTGCTGAACTTGCTTATGCAGACGGGGGAGTTACTGGACCAGCGCGGAATTGTAGTCCGGTAACGCCGGCGGTCTTGCCGCCGGTGAGGGTTTACTCCTGCCGAAGCGTGATCGCCGGGTCGATCCGCATCGATTTCCGCGCAGGCAGATAGCAAGCGGCCATCGCCAATAAAGCCGGCATTCCGGGCGCACCGAAGATGAGCAGCGAGTCGGAGGTGCTGGAACCCGCGACACGCGCCACTTCCGCCATCACCCCCGAAAGCGTCCGCATCCCGGCCCACGCGCCGCCCACTCCAAAAATCGTCCCGACCGCCACCAGCACTGCTCCTTCGCTCATCACCAGCCGCAGCACATCCGCCCGCCGCGCACCCAGCGCCATGCGAATGCCGATTTCCCGCGCGCGACGGGCCACCGAGTACGCCGTCACGCCCGCCAGCCCTACGGAGGCCAGAATCAGCCCGAACAGGCCTACGCGCGGCTTAGTCATAATGTATATATATACTGATCGATATCTAGTCCTCCGGTGGGCGGGAGTCAAGGGTGGGGTGGGCGGCGCCTCTGCTCTAGATGGCGGTCCGCGTGGATAACGGCGGAACGCTGCTACCGAAACATTCGCGTTTTTTGGATCACCGCTCGCAGCGTAATGGCCAGCAAGAGTCCTGCTGAAACCAGGAGAGCGGAATCCGGCTCGGGCGAGAACACCCACGATGCTGCACCGTGGAACGCAAATGTACCGTTGCCGACCGGGTCCATCGAAAACGACACAATGCCGGAACCGGTCCATGAATCGTCAATCAAGGGCTGAAAAGGTTCCGAATCCGCCGGTGGCAAGCCAGCGAGGGTAACCCCTTCGGCTGCGAACGGAACCTCATAGGGTCCGGCTCCGGTTACCGTAAAGTCGGCGTGCATGCTGTAGCTCGTACACGAAGGTGGGGGCATGCCGGGCGTATAAAAGATCAGAGACGGGTAGAACACGCCATTGATCGTGCCTGAACCCGTGGTAGGACTGAATACGCATGGAGGAAACGCCGTACTATTGAACGCGGAAGATTGACCAATCAGCGACACGGCCGTGCCGATCGGGAAGAATGGATTTTCACACAACAACGGCATGCAAGAAGGGCCTGTCAGAAACAAGCTACTGGTTGCGGCCGCGTCTACTGTGTAGCCCGCGGTGGACGAGAGGCTTAGCAGCCCGGGTCCTCCCAGAGGCATCGTAATGTCACCCCCGGTGATTGTGGAGGCTACGCCGCATGAAACGGACATCGCCCAGAGCCAACAGCCTAACCGCATAGCTGTGTTCCTCCTTTGCAGCGCGGGCTCATCGAGCAAAATCAGGATCTACCGATTGCCATTTTCTGAGTTATGATGCATCGAAATCCGACCCAGGTCGGTGCTGGGCCGTACGCGGTTGGGTAGACACGGTATTTTCTAACGCGGTGGATCATTCGTAAAGGTACCGGACTCGCGACGTCCAGCACCCGGAATTACAAAATTGCTGCTGACAGTTTCGACTGGTCCCGCCGCCTTCGGCGACACACCGGCGGCAAGACCGCCGGCGTTACCTTGAAACATGACGCTGACGGTATTGGTTGGGCTGGTCTTCGCGTTTTTCTCGCGCGCCCTTCAGGAGCGGCTGCGGTACGTATTTGCCCGGCAGCCCGGCGCTGTCTGGCTCGCGCCTGTCCTGCTCACCGCGTTTTTCGCGGTCGCCTCGGGGTTGGCCGGCGTGGCAAGCCTGGCCCTGATCGCTGCCGTCCTCGTCTACACGGCCGCGCCAACGCTTTGCGCATCTCTTGGCGGTGTCGGCCCGACTGAAAAGCCGCGGGCGCTCGATTTCGCCGCGATCCTGCTCTTGTGGCTCCCGCTGGAATTCGCGGCCGGGGCGGGTCTGGTCCCAAAGCCCGCACAGGGCTTTCTACACAGCGTTGCCTACGGAATCGCCATCTTGCTCGGCCTGACACTTTTCCTGTGCTTTCGCGGATTCGGCGGCATGAAATACGAGCTTCCGCACCGTCGTTCTGACTTTTTGCTGCCGCTGGCCGGATTTGCGATGACTGCCCCGATCCTCATCGCGGTCGGCATACCTATAGGGTTCATTCCGCCGCCGCATCTACCCAACGCGGCCGTCGGCAGAATGGCTGCCGCGGTAGGGATCGTCTTCGCGGGAACGGCGCTTCCCGAGGAGATCCTCTTTCGCGCGCTGATCCAAAACCTCATGATGCAGCGGTGGGGAACGACCACCCGTACCCTGATCGCCGCATCGTTGATCTTTGGGGCAGCGCACCTCGACAACGGACCGCAACCGCTGCCGAATTGGCGGTACATGATCCTGGCTACTATAGCCGGGGTGGCGTACGGCAAGGTGTTTCAGAAGTCCTCAAGCGTAGCCTCATCGGCCCTGCTCCACACCCTGGTGGATTGGACCAAGCACTTCTTTTTCTAGCCCTTGCCTTCCGTTTCCGCACAACCCGTCCCATAAGCGGACACCGCAATATCCGGCTATCCGCCACATCCCTCGCGGCGTCATAATGTTAAGTCGAGCGGACGATTGGCAGAGGCCGTGCCCTTTCCAGCGTCCGGAAAACTTCAAATGGATGTACCACGTAAGAATGCGCGCCGGAATCGGATTATCCGTTGGATAGTGGGGAGCACCGTCTTTGCAGCGGTTGCGATCGCGGCTGGCATCGGTGTAAAGAGGCTCAAACCCGCGGCCCCTCCAGTGGAGATGTCCACCCTCTGGCCCGATACCGTGCGCCGCGGCGACATGACCCGCGAGGTCCACGGCCTCGGCACGCTGGTGCCGGAAGATACGATGCTGATCACCGCGACAACCGAGGGGCGCGTGGAACGCATCCTCATCCGCCCGGGCACTCCGGTAAAAGCCGATTCGCTGGTAATGATCCTGACCAGCCCGGAGCTGGAGACCACGCTGCTTTCCAAGCAGTTCACGCTGAAAGCCGCGCAGGCCGACTATGACAACCTGAAGGTCACACTGCAGAAGAACGTGATGGATATGAAGTCCAAGGTGGCCCAGGTTGCCGGGGATTATCAGACGGCCCGCGCCCAGGCCGATCGCGATGCTCAACTCCTGAAAGACGGGCTGGGCGCAGAGATCGATGCGAAGATTTCGGCCACCAAGGCGCAGACTCTGAAAGATCAGTTGGAGATCGAGCAGCAGCGGCTCGAGGTCAACAAACAGGCCGACGAAGCCCAGCTGGCCGCGGCCAAGGTGAAGGTCGACCAACTCCAGGCTGAATACAACCTGACCAGGAGCCAGGTGGACCAACTGAAAGTGCGGGCCGGCTTCGACGGAATGCTGGAGGCCCTTCCCGCACCGATGACACCGGTGGAAGAAGGTCTGAAGGTTTTGGCCGGGACTCCCTTGGGCAAAGTGGCACAGCCGACTCATCTGAAGGCCGAGCTGAAGATCGCCGAAACACAAGTCAAGGACATCACGATCGGCCAGAACGCCGTCATTGACACGCGACTGGCCGGGGGCGGCTCCAACGGATTGATCGAAGGTAAAGTCTCCCGCATCGACCCATCGATTTTGAATGGGACGGTGACGGTGGATGTGGCGCTGAAAGGGCAGCTTCCTCCGGGTGCGCGCCCCGATCTGAGCGTCGATGGTACGATCCAACTCGAAAAATTGACCGATGTAGTTTACGTCGGCCGGCCGATCATCGGCCAGGAGAACGCCACCGTGCAGCTATTCAAGATCGACGGCGACGGTAAGTATGCCAACAAGGTAAAGGTGACGTTCGGGAAAGCGTCTGTTAACACGATTGAAGTAAAAAACGGGCTGAATGTCGGCGATCGGGTGATATTGTCCGACATGTCGTCCGTCGATCAGTATGATCGCATTAAATTGAACTAATTGCGCCCGAATCTCGTCTAGAGGTTAAACAATTATGGAAAACGGCCAACCGCTCATCCGCCTGGAGCAGGTAAGTAAGGTGTTCGTCACCGACGAAGTGGAAACGCACGCCCTGTCCAGCATCCACTTCGATGTCAGGAAGGGGGAATACCTGTCGATTGCCGGCCCCTCCGGCTGTGGCAAATCGACGCTGCTGGCAATCCTCGGCCTGCTCGATACCCCCACGGATGGCACATACTACCTGAATGGAAAACCAGTTACGGGTCTGAAACTTTCCGAGCGGGCGCGCATCCGAAACAGAGAAATCGGATTCATCTTCCAGGCATTCAACTTGATCGGGGATCTTACTGTATATGAAAACGTCGAACTGCCGTTGACTTATCGCGGAATGCCTTCGAGTGAGCGTAAGCGCCGCGTGCAGGAGGCGCTGGAACGCGTGGGGATGTCGCATCGCATGAAACATTACCCCTCGCAGCTTTCCGGCGGCCAGCAGCAGCGTGTCGCAGTGGCCCGAGCCCTAAGCGGTGACCCCTTGATCCTGTTGGCCGACGAGCCGACAGGAAACCTGGATTCCGCTAACGGCGAGGCGGTCATGAACCTTTTGAAGGAATTGCACGCTTCCGGGTCTACCATTTGTATGGTGACCCACGACCCGCGGTACGCTGAGTTCGCGGACCGCACCATTCGGCTGTTTGACGGCCGCATTGTGGAAGAGAGCGTGGAGAGCGCTCAGAAGCACTAGCTTGCCGGGGCCAGAGGGCACCGCCTTCTTCGGCCCGCAGGCACTTCCGACCAGGGAGGGAGACCATGCAACGGGGGATCGTGCGCCCGCTTTGTGTGCTGGCGCTGGTAACGGGTAGTTGTCTGGAGGCGCGCGTTATCCGCGCCCCGCAGGTGGAGTTCCGGCAATTCTATACGCTCGGCCCGCACGGCCGTATCGTCATTCAAAATCTCTACGGGGACGTCAGCATCACAGCCTGGGACCGCGAGGACGTCCTGGTGGAGGCCATCAAGCGCGCCGCCAGCCGGAAAGGGCTGGACGATGCCCAGGTCATCGTGGAGCCCGCTGCTGGCTCGCTTTCCATCCGGACGCTCTACGCCGGCAATGAGGTCGGCCGGCCAGCCAGCGTGGAGTACCGAATCACCGTGCCGCGCTCGGCCACTCTCGACGAAGTCAAACTGGTAAACGGCGGCCTTTCGATAGACGGCGTGTCGGGTCCGATAAAGGCAACCGCCGTCAACGGCACGATCCACGCCCAGCGAATCAGCGGGCATGCCGACCTTTCCACCGTCAACGGCGCGCTGGAGGCCGAATTCGCGCAAGTGAGCCGCACTCGCTCCATCTCGCTCTGTTCCATCAACGGACCGATCCGCCTGTCGATTCCGCCGGGCGCCCCTGCCACGCTGAGCGCCCACAATCGTTCCGGTGGCATCGATTCGCAGTTCGGCCAGGTTTCGCGCGAACAGGACGGCCAACGGCTGCACACGCAGCTGAATCGCGGCGGGGCCCAGATCCACGTCGAGAACGTGAACGGCGGCATCTCGATCAAGCAGCTATAAGAGGGAGCAAAGGAGCATAGGGAGCAAAGGAGGGCGAGGCCGCGCGGAAACTGCGCCTCGCTGCTCCTTTGCTCCTGAATTCTGTTACCCTGTGACCCAAATGGTCTCTCAAGACCTGCGTAACGGGGTACGACTGCTGTGGAATGCCCGAAGCGTCTCTGCGGTAGCCCTGCTGGCGCTGGCACTAGGCATAGGTGCGGCGATCGCTATCTTCAGCGTGGTGGACGCGGTTCTGCTCAAGCCGCTGCCATTCCGCGAACCGGATCGGCTGGTCGTGATCTACGAGAAGAACCCGGCGCTGAAGAAATACAAGCTGTTTGTCGCCCCCGCTAATTTCCGTGAATGGCAGAGGCAAAGCCGAACGATGGAGAGCATCGCCGGCATCGTCGACACCCGCATGACGATCAACGCCGGCCCGAGCGGGGGGATGGACGCCGAAGAGTTGTCGGCCGAGCGGGTTTCCGCGGGACTATTTCCGCTTCTGGGCGTCCAGCCCATTGTGGGACGAGCGTTTGCGTCCGAGGAAGACCTGCCTGGCCACGCGAACTTCGCGATGCTCAGCGCTGCGTTATGGCAGCGTCGCTTCGCGTCCGACCGGTCGATCGCGGGCAAGACCATCCGCCTGCGCAACCAGAGCTACACAGTTGTCGGTGTGCTTCCCCAAGGATTCTCCGTTCTCGCGCCGGATGTCGATGTGTTCGTGCCACTCGGGCTGGCACCGGATGCCGGCGGGCGGATGCTGACCGCAATTGGCCGGCTGCGGGCTGGCGCAAGCATCGAGCAGGCTCGCGCCGAGATGGAGACGATTGGGGCATCGCTTGAAAGCGCCGATCCCGCGCTCGATCGCGGCTGGCGTCCGTCGCTGTTCCCTTTGCGAGACGAGATCGCCGGCGATCTGCGCCGCCCGCTGTTGGTGCTGCTGGGCGCGGTTGCCCTGCTGCTGGCAATTGCGTGCGCCAATGTCGCCAACCTGTTGCTGGCGCGCGGCGCGGGACGGCGCAAAGAGATTGCCGTGCGACTGGCGCTGGGTGCAACGCGCGCTCGCGTGGCCCGCCAGTTGATTGTCGAAAGCCTCGTGCTGGCTACAACCGGTGGCGCACTCGGGCTGGGCCTCGGACGCGCGGCCGTGGCACTTGTGGCGCGCCTCGGCTCCACCCAGATTCCACAGCTTGCCGCAGCTCGTGTCGACCTGCGCCTGCTGCTGTTCTCTTTGACGCTGACGCTCGCGACGGGACTGGTATTTGGCACCGCGCCCGCTATCCAGCTTTCGGATCTGCGTCTCCAGGAAGATCTCGCGGAAGGCGGCCGGGGAGGGACAATGGGCCGCGCCGGCCGCGCGCTGCGGAACAGCCTGATTGTCGCGGAAATTGGACTGGCGCTGGTGGTGCTCATCGGCGCGGGTCTGCTGATGCGCAGCTTCCTCCGTCTGCGCGCAGCCAACGCCGGTTTCGATCCCCACAATGTGCTTACGTTTCGCCTGCCGCTGGCGGGCGGCCGGAACTACAACAGAGAACGGGCAGTAGCGTTCTACGATCAGCTCACGAATCAGATCGCCGCGATCCCGGGTGTTCGCGCTGCAGGCGGTGTCAGCGCCCTGCCGCTGACCGGCCTCGGCGTAGGATCCACCCTGGCCATCGAGGGTCGGCCTCTGCCGCCACCCGGCGAACGGCCCATGGGGCTGGCCCGTTATATCCTGGGCGACTATTTCCGTGCTATGCGCATTCCGCTGGTGGAAGGCCGATTCTTCCGTGACACCGACGACGCGCGCGCGCCACTGGCCTGCATCGTCAACCAGACGCTTGGCCGGCGCTTCTGGCCGGAAGCCAGCCCGGTTGGTGGACACCTTTTACTCCTCGGCCTCGATCCTCAACGCTCCTGCGAAATCGTGGGAGTCGTCGGCGACGTGAAAGCTGACCGCATCCAGAATGCCGATTGGCCGACATACTACGCACCTTACCGCCAGATCCAGACTTCTGCTATGGTGATGGCCGTCCGAACAGGCGGCCCGCCCCTGTCGCTCGCCGCCGCCATTCAACACGTCATTCGCCAGCTCGATCCCGACCAGGCCGTCGGTGATCTGCGCATTATGGACGATGTGGTGGACCGGGCGATTGCGGGATCGCGCCTCGACACTGCGCTGCTGGCGATCCTGAGCGCAATCGCGTTCGCGCTCTCCGTGGTCGGCGTCTACGGAGTCGTTGCCTACGATGTCGGCCAGCGGACGCACGAGTTCGGCATCCGCGTTGCTCTGGGCGCGGGACGAAGCGAAATCATCGCGCTGGTGGTGGGCCATGTGGCGCGGCTGGCCGCCCTCGGCATCGCGCTGGGGCTGGCAGCGGCGTTTGCGCTTACTCAACTCATGAGCTCCATGCTGTACGAAGTCCGCCCGCGCGACTTCTTCACTTACGCCGCGATTTCCCTCATACTGGGAGCGGTGGCGCTGGCGGCCGGATATCTCCCCTCGCGCCGCGCCGTGGCGCTCGATCCCGTCACCGCGCTGCGGCATTCATAGGACCAAGATGATCACACTGCGCAATGTCGAGAAGTTTTATGAAGGCGGCTATGGCCGCACCTACGTGCTGCGCCGCATCAGCCTCGAAATCAAGGAAGGCGAGTTCGTCACCATTATGGGCCCGTCTGGCGCGGGCAAATCGACGCTGCTGAGCATTCTCGGGATGCTCGACGGCGCCTGGACCGGCGAGTTTGAGTTCTACAACAACACCGTTCACCGCATGAAGCCGAAAGAACGCGTGGAGCTGAACAAGAAGTACATCGGCTTCGTGTTTCAGAGCTACCATCTCATCGACAACCTCACGGTGTACGAGAACCTCGATATCCCTCTCTCTTACCGCAACGTGAAGAGCTCCGAGCGCGCTGCCATGGTGTGCGACACCCTTGACCGGTTCCACATTGTCGGCAAGCGCGATCTCTACCCCAGCCAGCTCTCGGGAGGCCAGCAGCAGCTCGTGGCGGTCGCGCGGGCCGTCATCGCCAATCCGAAGTTGATTCTGGCCGACGAGCCGACCGGGAACCTGCATTCCAGCCAGGGCAAGGAGATCATGGAGCTTTTCAAGAAGCTGAACGACGAAGGCACGACTATCGTGCAGGTGACACACTCGGAAGCCAACGCCGCCTTCGGGAACCGCATCGTCAATCTCGCGGATGGATGGATCGTCTAAGCGCGCTCTCGGCTAAATTCCGACGCCGGCGCATGCAGCGCTTCGCGGCCGCGCTCGGCATCACCGCCGAAACGCGTGTCCTCGATATCGGCGGTACGCCCGATTGCTGGCGGCTACTCGGTGTGACGCCACGCGTAACGCTCCTCAACACGCCGCGCGCCAAGGACGACCTCACCGGAGCGGAATCGTGGGTGGCGGGCGACGGCCGTGCCTTGCCATTCCGCGACCGCGCGTTCGATGTCGTGTTCAGCAACTCGGTGATCGAACACGTGGGCGATGAGGCGAGCCAGCGCCGCTTCGCCGCCGAGGTGGCGCGCGTCGGGCGGGCATATTGGGTCCAGACGCCGAATCGCTGGTTCCCCATCGAGCAGCATTTGCTGACACCGTTTGTGCACTGGCTTCCGCCGCGCTGGCAGAGGATGCTGATGCCCCGCGTAAATTTATGGCGCCTGCTGGTGCCCGTCTCGCCCGACCGCCGGCAGTACTACATCGAGCACTATATCGGCGAGATCCGCTTGCTCGGCCCGGCGGGCCTGCGCGAGTTGTTTCCCGGGGCGCGCATTGTGCGCGAGCGGTTCCTGGGGTGGACGAAGTCGCTTGTGGCGATGCGCGCTGGAGACCCGCCGCGGACGCGATGTTAGAATTGCCTCTTCCATGCCGCGACCTTCCCGCCGTGCTGCCCCGCCTCCCGCGAAATCGCAGGCATCACCCGCACCTGAAGCGACGCTTCCTGCCTGGTTCCAACCGGTAACCCTGGCGCTGGCCGGGTTCGCACTATTGTGCTGCTTTTCTGCGCCATTTCAGTCCAACGACGGATGGTGGCACCTGGAGTTGGGCAAGTACATCCTGGAGCATCGCCGCCTGCCGGTGCCCGACCCATTCAATTTCGCGACGTACCTCAAAGGGCCGGCCTATCCGGGCGAAGATGTGGTCCGGCATTTCAACCTGACGCACGAATGGCTGTCCGAAGTATTCTTCTACGCTGTCTGGCGCGTGGGCGGGTATGGCGCAGTAGTCCTGTTTCGCGCGCTGATTTTGATGGCCGCATGCGGTGCCATGGGCTTGATGGTGTGGAGGCGGACCGCGCAGCAACCCGGGCGCGCCTATCTCGCCGTGCTGGCGGCACTCGCTCCCGCAAGCGTACTCTACCTGTTCGCGACCGACCGGCCGCACATCTTTACCATCCTGTTCGCCGCGCTGTTTCTCCTGATCCTCGATGCAGGACGACCGCTCTGGCTCCTGCCGCCGATCGCGCTCATCTGGGCCAACTGCCACGGCGGCTTCATCATGAGTTGGATCCTCGCCGGTACGTTCTGTATCACAGCGCTGTATCAACGCGTGCGCTCCAAACCGCTTCCTGGCGAAGGGAGACTGTATCTGTGGTCGGCGGCAGCGGTGGTGGTTTCGCTCGCGAACCCCAATGGCTGGAACGCGATCGCAACCATCGTCTATTACCGCCACAGCCGAATGCTTTCCGTGATTGCCGAATGGCGCCGCACTGTGCTGTGGCCGCCAGGCGGGTTCGTCGTACTGCTTGTAGCCGGCGCGCTGGTCCTGCTTTGGGCGCGCAGGCGCGCGCGCGCCATCGACCTGCTTCTCTTCACGCTGTTCGGGGTGGCCGGCATCTACGCCGTCCGCAACATCGTCTTTATCGGACTATTCGCGCCGGTGGCAATCGCATCCTACGTCTCGTGGAAGGGGCGGTCGGCACCGCAGACCGCCGGATTCGCCGCCGCCGCGCTGACGCTGGCAGTCGCGATCACGCCGATCGCCCAAGGCAAGGCCCTGGATTTTCACGCCGTCGAATCCACGCGACCGGCCGGCGCCGCCAATTTTCTCGAACAGCACCACATCACCGGCCGGATCTACAACAACCTCGAGCACGGCGGATATCTGATGTGGCATCTTTGGCCGCGGAACCAGGTCTTCTCCGACGGCCGTCTGCTGAACGAGACGGTGTACGGCGATTATCGCCTGCTCACTTACAACATCGATGCAGGCAAGCCGCCGCTCGAGATACTCGACGATTACGGCGTACAGGCAGTGGTGCTCACCGGATTCGAGTACGTCGCCGGCGGACCGCACATGATGATGCTCGCGCTCGCGAACCCGGCCCAGACCACCTGGAAGCTGGTCTACAAAGATGGTGTCGCCGCCGTTTTTATGCGCCGCCCGCCCGCAGGCGTCGATGCGCTACCCAACGGCGCTGCGCTCACCGCCATGCAGGAGCAATGCGCCGAGCACATCCGCCAGGTGCCTTCCGAACCGGGCTGCGCGCGGGGGATGGCGCAGATCTTTCAACGGCTGAACGACATCCCCGACGCCCGCCGCTGGATGGCTTTCTATCTCGAACGCAAGGTCGGCCCCGATCCGGAAGCGGAGCGGCAGTATCAGATGATGGTCGCGGGGGGACGATAGACGTTTGCGGCTCGGCAGCGCTTTGACTGTGCGTTCGCTTTTATGCGAACATGAATCGTGCCGCAAACGGAAGTGCTCTTCTACCGGGAGGGCAACACAGTTTTCTTCCGCGAGTGGTTTCAGGGCCTTCCGATGAAGGCCCAAGCAAAGTCGATTGGTTATCTGCGGCTTTTGCGGGAATCGGGTCATCAGTTGCGGCGTCCACTTGCAGATTTCCTCAGGGATGGGATCTATGAGTTGCGGCCAACACACCACGGCATCAACTATCGCATTCTCTATTTCTTCTGCGGCCGAAACGTAGTTGTGGTGTCGCATGGAATCGTAAAGGAATCAGGAGTCCCGGATGTTGAAATCGAGCGAGCGCTGGAACGAAAGCGTCGCTTTGCATCGGATCCAGAGCAACATGCTTTTCGCGGGGTGATCGGATGAAGAAGCTAAAAAACTCCGACGCGTTAGACAGCTTGATCGAGGAATTTGTCGGACATGATCCCCAGAGACAGGCAGCCCTCGACGAAGCATTGGTGAATGCGAAGGCAGCCCAACTCATATTCGATATGAGGAGTGCGGCTGGCCTGAGTCAGCGAGAACTGGCCCGGCGCGTAGGCACGACTGCCAGCGTAATTTGCCGATTGGAATCCGCCGACTACAGCGGCCATACATTGACGATCTTGAACCGGATCGCGTCTGCGCTCGGGCGGCGGATCGAACTGCATGCGATTCCGCGCGAGGCGGCTTAAGGTTCGCGCGTCTACCGGCATCGACTCACACCCCCGCCGCCGCCTTAATAAACCCCACGATCCCTTCCAGCGAAGCTCCCGGCTGGAACACTTCGGCCACTCCCTGCCTCTTGAGTGTTTCCGCGTCTTCGTCCGGTATGATGCCGCCGACCACGACCTTCACGTCCGTCATGTCCTTCTCGCGCAGCAGTTCCATGACACGCGGAACGATGGCATTGTGCGCGCCTGATAGAATCGATAGCCCGATCACCTGGACATCTTCCTGCAGCGCCGCATTCACGATCATCTCCGGCGTCTGACGGAGGCCGGTGTAGATCACTTCCATGCCCGCGTCCCGCAGCGCGCGGGCGATCACTTTCGCTCCGCGATCGTGGCCGTCCAGTCCGGGCTTGGCCACCAGCACTCGAATCGGTCGTGACATTTTACAAGTGGGTCGTTTCCTGGTACGTGCCGAAGACGCCGCGCAGCGCGTCACAGATTTCCCCCAACGTCGCGTACGACCGCACTGCATCGAGCAGGTACGGCATCGTGTTCTCCGTACCCTCGGCCGCACACCGCAGTCGATCGAGCGCCTGCTGCACCCGCGCGCTGTCGCGGCGCGCGCGCAACGCAGCCAGCTTCTTCTCCTGGCTGCGCGCCGCCGATTCGTCGATCTGCAGCAGATCGATCGGCTGATCGTCCGCCTGAAAGCGGTTCACCCCTACAATTACGCGCTCACCCGCCTCGACTTCCTTCTGGTATCGATAACTCGCGCTCGCGATCTCGCTCTGCGGGAACCCTCGTTCGATCGCCGGGACCATCCCGCCCATCTCGTCAATCTGCCTTATGTAGCCGTTGGCTGCCGCTTCTGTGTCTACCGTGAGCTTCTCCACGAAGTAGCTGCCGCCGAGAGGATCAGGCGTCGCAGCGACACCCGTTTCGTACGCCAATACCTGCTGGGTACGCAGCGCCAGCGTGACAGCATGCTCGCTCGGCAGAGCGTAAGCCTCGTCGAGAGAATTCGTATGCAGCGACTGCGCTCCGCCCAGTACCGCCGAAAGCGCCTGCAGCGCCGTCCTCACGACGTTGTTGTACGGCTGCTGCCATGTGAGCGAGCAGCCCGCTGTCTGCGCGTGGAAACGCAGCTTCATGCTGCGCTCGCTCTTCGCACCGTAGCGATCGCGCATCGTGTACGCCCAGATCTTCCGCGCAGCGCGATACTTGGCGATCTCCTCGAAGAAGTCGCTATGCGCATTGAAAAAGAAGCTGAGGCGCGGCGCGAACTCGTCCACGTTCAGCCCGCGCTCCAGCGCCCAGTCCACATACTCGATGCCGTCACGGAGCGTGAAAGCCAATTCCTGCACGGCGGTCGATCCCGCCTCGCGAATGTGATATCCCGAAATCGAAATCGGATTGAAGCGCGGAGTGTGCCGTGCGCCGAACTCGATCGTATCCGTCACCAGCCGCATCGACGGCCTGGGCGGAAAGATATACTCTTTCTGCGCGATGTACTCTTTCAGAATGTCGTTCTGCAGCGTCCCCGAGAGCCGCGCCCAATCGGCGCCCTGCTGCTCCGCCACCGCCAGGTACATCGCCCACAGCACCGCCGCCGGCGAGTTGATGGTCATCGAGACCGTCACATCGCCCAGCGGAATGCCGCGGAACAGAACCTCCATGTCCTCGAGCGATGAAATCGATACGCCGCACTTGCCCACCTCGCCCTCGGCCATCGAGTGATCGGCGTCGTAGCCCATTAGTGTCGGCAGGTCGAAGGCCACCGAGAGTCCCGTCTGCCCCTGTGCCAGCAGGTAGTGGTAGCGCCGGTTCGTTTCCTCCGGCGTCGCGAAGCCCGAGAACTGCCGCATCGTCCAGAGCTTGCCGCGGTACATGTCGTGGTGAATGCCGCGGGTGTATGGAAATTCGCCCGGCGCCGGAAGTTCGATGCCTTTCACCGCCTCTGGCCCGTACACAGGTTCGATGGGCACGCCGCTAATTGTCGTAAACTGGCGTTCTGCGGTCTTCATAACTACCGGCTACATCATAGCGCATGCTTAAACCAACGATTTTTCGCGAATATGACATCCGCGGCATTGCCGACGAGGAACTGCTCGACGCCGACGTCGTCCAACTCGGCCAGGCATTCGGCACTTACCTGGCACGCCATGCCGGCAAAAACATCTGCCTCGGCCGCGACACCCGGCTGAGCTCTCCCCGGCTGCGGGACGCGCTGATGCGCGGCCTCAAAACAAGCGGCTGCCATATTACCGATGTGGGCGTCGTCCCTACTCCGCTGCTCTATTACGCCGTGGTCCATCTGAACGCAGACGGCGGCGTAATGATCACCGGAAGTCACAATCCGCCGGAGTTCAACGGATTCAAGACCGTCTGCGGTCCGTCCACCATCCACGGAGAAGCCATTCAGGAGATCCGCAGGCTAATCGAGACCGGCGCACTCGCCCACGGCGAAGGCAGCGAGACCACTGCCGATGTCGTCACGCCCTATGTCGCAGAAGTCACCTCGCAGTTTCATTTTCCGCGCCCGGTTCGAGCGGTCTTCGACGCCGGGAACGGCACCGGCGGACCGGTGATGCACCGCCTGCTGGAACGTCTCAACGTCGAAGCCACAGAAATGTTCTTCGAGATGGACGGCCGGTTCCCAAACCATCACCCCGATCCCACCGTCCCGAAGAACCTCGACGCACTCATCGCGAAAGTCCGGGAGACTCGCGCCGAACTCGGCATCGCGTTCGACGGCGACACCGACCGCATCGGTGCCATCGACGATCAGGGCACGATCGTCTATGGCGATCAGCTCATGATCCTCTACGGCCGCGAGATCCTCACGCGCAAACCTGGCGCGACGTTCATTGGCGAGGTGAAGTGCTCGCAGCTCATGTATGACGATCTCGCCGCGCGCGGCGGCAATCCCATCATGTGGAAAACCGGCCATTCGCTCATCAAGGCGAAGATGAAGGAGACTGGAGCGGCGCTCGCGGGCGAAATGAGCGGCCACATGTTTTTCGCTGACCGCTACTACGGCTACGATGACGCGCTTTACGCCGCCTGCCGGCTGCTCGAGATCGTCGCCAACGCCAGCGTCCCTCTCTCGGTGCTGCTCGCGGACCTGCCCCGCACCGTCACCACGCCGGAGATCCGGTTCGACTGCCCCGACGAGATCAAGTTCGAGGTCGTGAGCCGTGCTTCCGAACAGCTGCGCTCGCAGCACAGGACCGTGGACGTGGATGGGGTCCGCGTGCTGTTCGACGGCGGCTGGGGACTGGTTCGCGCATCGAATACGCAGCCGGTGCTGGTCATGCGATTCGAAGCGCGCACCCAAGACGACCTGGCGCGGTATCGCCGCGAAGTCGAAGAGGTCGTGGAATCCGCCAAGCAGCAGGCAGAGGCAAAAAAAAGGCCGGCCCAGTGAGGGCCGGCGCAAGAGACATGAGCTGAAGACCGTTCCCCCCGAACCGTGCTTCAGCCAAGTCTTTCAGACGATTCGATTCCACGGGACGAGCGTTCGTTGCGCGGCTAGTCGCCGGACTGTCCGATTGCGCACAGCGCATCGTACGCTAATTCACGAGTGGGTTAATTTCGCGGCCCGATGCTCTCGGTGCGTCCGGCCAGGGGCTGCACCACGCCGCTGCCGCAAACGGCCACGCCACTGACCGTCAGCGCCTGCAGGAACGTGACCAGCAGATGATAGAAAACCTGCTCCGTGAGCGGCTGTTTTCCGGGCAGGCGGAAATCCGCCGGCAGTTCCTTGGAGATTGCCAGCCGCACCGAGTTTCGCTGCGTCTTGCCGCTACGGTCGCGCTTGTTGGCGAGAGTAATGGGCGTTTGCATCACGGCACCGCTACGCCCGTCCACATAGAACTGGCACCGCGAGAACCAGCCCAGGTTGCCGGGATCGGCCGCATCGAAAAGCAGCAATGGCGCCTGCCGCCCCGGTGCGGTCAGGTCCAATTGGATTGTGCGGCTCCCATCTTTTGCTTTCGCCTCGAAGCCCGCCTGACGAGCCAGGCTGGCCACCATTTCGGTCTGGAGCTCCAGATAGATCAGTTTATGCTGGCCGGCCTGCAATACCTGCATGACGAAGGGCCATTGTAGCGCACGAGGCGGATCGCCGCCCGGCACTGGCCGCGCAATTGCACCCGTCCGCCTCCAGAAATGCCAACGCCTACCAATCGCGTCGCGAAGCCCTCGGTTTCCCTGTGCCCGGCGGTCACACCTGTGCTCCCTCCTCCTCGTTGTTGGATGCTCCAAAGATCCGCTAGAATAAAGGCTTACCAACTATACCGGCTGTACCGAGTGAACTTATTTCCCGTGAAAAGTCATTGCATTAAACGTCAGTGGAAGCGTATGCTTCCGTGCCAAATTCTGCTGCTCGCTCTCGCGGGAGGTCTCCTGCCGGCGGCGGCTCAGACGCCGCCGCAACAGCAGCAGAATCCACCACAACAGCCTGCCGGTTCGCCACAGCAACAACAGCAGACCCCTCCGCAGCAACAGCAGCAGAATCCGCCGCAACAGCAACAGCCCCACAATCCGTTCGAGACCGTCCCTCAGCTCCCCACACAGCAGCCGCAGCAGCAACCCACGCGTCCCCAGCCGGCGCAGCCGCAACTCGAAGCTCCGAAACCTGCCGCGCCCACGCCGGAGGCGCAGGTAGGTGGGCAGGTCATTAAGGCGATCGATTTCCGCGGCGCACGCCGCGTGCCGGCCGATACGCTGCGCGCCATGATCTTCTCCAAGGTCGGCGATGTCTATAGCGACGACGCTATCCGCCGCGACTTCATGCGCCTGTACAACACAGGCCGCTTCGACGACATCCGCGTCGAGGTCGAGCCCGACCCGACCGGTGGCCTCGATGTCCGCTTTGTCGTTACCGAGCGGCGGGTCGTTCGCACCATCAACTACGAGGGCATCCATACCGTCACGGTCTCGGAAATTCTCGATCGATTCAAAGAGCGCAAGGTCGGGCTGGTGGTCGAATCGCAGTACGACCCCAACAAGGTGCAGCGTGCGGCGATCGTCTTGAAAGAGTTCCTCGCGGAGCGCGGCCGCCAATATGCGAGCGTCGATCCCGTCATCGAACAGATTCCGCCGTCCTCGCTCAAGGTCACGTTCAACGTGAAGGAAGGGCCGAAGGTCAAGGTCGGCAACATCATCGTTACCGGCAACCAGGCGGTGAGCAAGCGCTGGGTGGTCTCCTCCATGAAGGAGTTGAAGCCTTACGGAGTTCCGCACTCCATTCTGTTCGAGAACGTCTTTGCCAAGACATTCGATGAGAACAAGTTCGAATACGACAAGGAGAAGATTCGCGAGGCTTACCAGGATAAGGGCTATTTCCAGGCCAAAGTGCTCGACGCGCCGGTGAAGATCGTTCCCAAGGGTGGCCGTGGATGGCGCCTGCCGCTGTTGCGCATGCAGCAGCCCGGCATCTACGCGGATCTCACGCTGCCCGTGGAAGAGGGGCGCATTCACCACTTGCACTCCATGAACTTCGTGGGTGTGAAGCTGTTCCGCGAGCCCAGCGTGCTGATGGGCGCCTTCGGCATGAAAGAAGGCGATGTATTCGCGCGCAGTAAGCTTACCAAGGGTCTGGAGAATCTGCGCAAGATCTACGGTGGGTTCGGCTACATCAACTTCGTGCCTGAGCCTGATTTCACCAACGTCGCCAACGGCCAGGTGGATCTCACCATCACCTGCGACGAAGGCAAGCAATACTTCATCCGCCGCATCGATTTCTCAGGCAACACCACCACGCGCGACAAGGTCATTCGCCGCGAGCTGCTGCTGGACGAAGGCGACATGTTCAACAGCAATCTGTGGGACGTCAGCATTCTCCGCCTCAATCAGCTCGGGTACTTTGAGCCGCTGAAGAAGGAAGAAGCCGCCGATATCAAAACCAACCCCAACACCAACACGGTGGATATCACGCTAAAGGTGAAAGAGCGCGGAAAGAACTCCATCGGATTGAACGGCGGTGTTTCCGGGATCGCCGGCAGCTTCGTCGGATTCAACTACTCGACGAACAACTTCCTCGGACTCGGCGAAACGCTTTCGCTCGGTGCGCAGCTCGGAACCCTGATGCGTGACGTCACCTTCGGGTTCACGGAGCCGTACCTGTTCGATCACCCGGTGCAAGCCAGCTTCACCGTGTACCTGCGGCGTTACAATTTCGACCAGGCCCGCCAGGCGTCGATTCTCACCGGCCAGAACCTCATTCCGATTTATAACGCGCTCGGCCCTGACAACCTGCTGAACTACGTACAGAACAGCAAAGGGTTCAACACCGGTCTTAGTTACCAGTTACACCGCAGCTTCTGGCGCGCCGGCATCGTTTACGGCTACGACGTTTCGAATATCACCACCACCACCACGGCGGCAACGCAGTATTTCGACTACATCAATTTCAGCGGCGTCTACGGTCCTAACGCACTGCAGGGCATCAAGACGAGCACGGTCACTCCATCGCTGTCCTATAACACCGTCAACCACCCGATTAACCCGACCGGTGGTAAGAGCATCTTCTTCTCTCTCGCTTTTGCCGGCAGCTACCTGGGCGGCAACGTCAATACCATCCGCCCGACGATCGATATCAAGTATTTCCGTCCATCGCCAATTCGCCACTCGAATATCCTGGCGTTCCACCTGACCACCGACATTATCAGCGGCTACGGCGGCAAAGCGATCCCGCCGTTCGCGCGGTCGTTTATGGGCGGCGAGCAGGACATCCGCGGTTTCGACTGGTGGACCATCACTCCCCTGGCGTTCATCCCTTCCAGCACGAACGTCAACGTACTGAATGCCGATGGCTCGCAGCGCACGCAGAAAGTGGTTTCGGGCGGCGTGCTGACCTCCGTCCCGGTCCAGATGACCGTCCCGCAGTATCAGCTCATCACACCGGGCGGCGACTGGCGCTCGTACGGCAATTTCGAGTACCGCATCCCCATCTTCGGACCGGTTACGCTGGCTGCCTTCGCGGATGCCGGTGTAAACCGCATTCTGCAACCCAACCAGCTCACCATGGACCCGCAGCGCGTGCTCGATCTGAACAACGAGTTTCCGCAAGCTGGATTCACAGGGAAGGTGCAGATCGCGCCCGGTACCCAGAAGCTGCGCATGTCCACCGGCCTGGAACTCCAGGTACTCCTGCCGGTAGTGAACGCACCCTTCCGCGTCTACTTTGCATACAACCCGCTGACTGTCCGAGAATATTTACAGCCCCCAGTGGTCGCGGACCGGTCTATGTTCCCGAACCAGGCGACATATGCGCAGTACCTCACGCAAAACCAGTCAGGCTTCTATCCGTACTTCGAACGGCGGACACTGTTCCGCTTCACCATCGGTCGAACATTCTGACGGGTCCACGAATTTGACATATGGTAGTATCTTCACACTTAGGAGTTTTCGCTTGAACAAGAAAGTCGTTTTCCCCATTTTGGCGCTGAGCCTTGCCGCCGTCGCCGCAGGCCAGACTGCCGCGCCGCCGAGTGCCGGCGCCGGAGCGCCTGCAGCCAAGCCGGCCGCGCCTGCCGCGATCCCCAACAAGATCGCCATTATCAACATTCAGCAGGCCATCCTCAACACCACCGATGGCAAGAAGGCATCCGCCGATCTGCAGACCAAGTTCAATCCGCGCAAGTCCGCGCTGGAGAAACGGCAGTCCGATATCCAGGGCATGGAAGATCAGCTGCGCAAAGGCTCCGCGACGATGAGCGATGAGGCTAAGGTTAAGATGCAGAAAGACATCGAAACCAACCAGAAGAGCCTGCAACGCGACGCCCAGGATCTGAACGACGACGTCGATCAGGATCAGCAGAAGATCATGAACGAACTCGGCACGAAGATCATGCAGGTGATCGAGCAATACGCTACCCAGAACGGATACGCCGTGGTGCTCGATGTCAGCAATCAGCAGAGCCCGGTACTGTGGGCCTCCGCGTCCACCGAGATCACCGGCGATATCGTTCGCCTTTATGATCAGGCGCACCCCGCCGGCTCATCTCCTGCCCCCTCCGCTGCAGCCCCGAAGCCGCCGGCCGCCCGGCCCCCCGCTGCTCCGGGAGTGAAGAAACAGTAGGACGGGCCTCCGGCCTGTCCTACTCACTCACCGCAGTATCCGCGCTACAATCAAACCAGGAGACCCACATGCGAGCTCTCAACGGGTTCTGCATTGCTTTGCTCTTCACTGGTGGATTGTGCGCCCAATTCCGAAGTGCCACTCCTTTCTGGACCGGAGGCTTCGGCAGTGTCGTTCATCCCGGCGGAACTCCCGCCAACACCCCTGGACTCACGCGGTTCCCAGCCAATGTTGTGAATCCTGGCGGCGGCGGACCGCAACTGCGTGTCCCTTTCAGCCGCGGATTTGGTAATGGCTTCGGCTCCGGGCGAAATGGCAAGTTCAACAACAGCGGCTTCGGCTTTGCCTATCCTTACCCTGTATACGTCGGCGGTGGGTATGGTGGGTATTATGACCCTGGCGCGGCCGGGTACATGGATCCGTCAGCCGCACCGGTTGCGCAGCAGCCCATAGCTCCGTCCGCTCCGCCGTCGCCGATCATCATCAACATCGGCGTGCCCGGCGCGGCCGCTCCGCCGCCTGGACCGCCGCCCCCACCCGAGCCTTCCGCCCAGCCCCAGGAGGACAATTCCGGCGCCGAGCCGACGCACTACCTGATCGCATTAAAGGATCACACCGTGTACGCGGCACTCGCCTACTGGGTGGATGGCGGCACTCTGCACTACTTCACGTCGGGCAACGTACACAACCAGGTTTCGCTCGCGCTGGTGGATCGGGATCTCACCGATCGCCTCAACCGGGAAACCGGCGTCCAAGTGAATTTGCCCCGGTAACGCCGACATCTTGTCGTCGGCGTGCCTGGAACTTCTGTCTTCCAACGCCGTCCAATAACCGTGCTGGTCCGCCGTCTTGAGGGCTGGGTCCACGTAGCCGGCCTTGCGGCCACCGCGTGGCTGGTGTTGCCGCGCGGAGGCTACCATCTCTTTCAGCGCCTTCTGCAAGGGTGGATCGTCGGCTCGCTCGCGCTCGGCTGGGCCATCGGCATGGTGCTGTTGCTCCGCCTGGTGGTCCGGCACGTCAGCAGGGTCGACGTGATGCCGGCCAACCTGCGCGCCGCCAGCCCCGGCGTGTGGTTCGCTCCGGCCATCCTGTTGCCGTTCACGCCTTACGGAATCACGACCGCGGTGGTTCTGGTGATAGGCGCCACACGTCTGCTCTGCTCCAGTTCTGAAACCGCCGATTGGAGCGGCTTCCACGACGTGAAGGTGCTGCGTTCCGGTGAACTCTCCATGGAAGCGCTGCCGCGACACCTCGTACCCGCGCTCGCCGTTTCGGCGGGCCTGCAGGGCGCGGTCTGCCTCGCGCTGCTCGGCCATTCCGCCGCCGCGGCCGGTCTGCTCTCCATCAGCGTGGCCATCTTCACGTCGGTCGCGATCGCCCTCGGCGCGTGGACAGAGAATCGGCCGCCGAACCTGCCACGCTCCGTATTCGGACTCTGCCTGACGTTCCTGTTGGCGATGCTGGTGGGCCAGTTCACCGGCGGAGCGGGGTCCGGGTTTGGGTTCGGCGCCGGTTCCGCTCGCTCGGCATTCTTCGGACCGCGCGCTCCAGAGGCCGCCGATCCCGCCGTAGCGATCGGCCCCACGAACCCCAAACCCCCCGAGCCGGCTCTCACGCCGCCGCCCGGCGCGACGGGAGAGGTCACGCCCAATGTGAACGTTTCCGATTCGAACGTTCCTGGCAGTTTCCCCGGCGTCATTCTCTGGCCGGAGGTCAAACCCGAGGTCGCCCTCGTCGCTCCGTATCCGCTCGTGCGCGGGTCCGGCGCACCCGCGCTTGTCCGCCCGTTCGTGATCCCCTTCGGCGGCGAGTACTGGATGTTTCGCTGGCCCTTTGCTCGACCGCCACACTACTCGTTTTTCCGCCGCGGCTCGCCCGCCAAGCTCGCCTTCAGCACCACCGACCGCACGCCTCTCCAAATGGAAGCCCTGCAAAAGCTTGACCGCACCATCGACCTTGCCTGCTGTTCCCAAATCGAAGTCGCCGTTGAGAACGCCGACCACACGGCCGCGGGCATCGGGCTCGAGCTGGTCGTTATCGATACTGAGGCTCCTTATAAACCCACGCTGAGCCTTGGAACCCTCAACCTGCACTCCACTCCACAAGCCTCCACACCGATGCTCGAAACGCTCGATTTTCGCGTGCCTGCCTCGCCCCGGCTGACCCAGTTCGACGAGTTCAAGGTAGTCTTCCACCGCGATCCCAGGCTGCAGGACCACAGCTCACGGGTGGCGATCCAAAGATTCACGCTGATTCCGTAATCGGCGCGTTAAAATCTTGTTTCGTCCCATGTCTCTCCGCAAAACGCTTATCGTTCTCCTCGCCGCTCTGCCCTTGTTTGCCCAGCCGCGCCGCTGGACACCGGCTGAAGCCATCAGTGGTACGGCCGCGAGCCTTGGATGGTTGGCGCGAACTTCACCCCCTCCACCGCATCCAATCAGCTCGAAATGTGGCAGGCCGACACGTTCGATCCCCTCACGATCGATCGCGAATTGGGCTGGGCGGAGAGCCTCGGCATGAATGTCGTCCGCGTTTTCCTGCACGACATGCTCTGGTACAAGGACTCCCCCGGCTTCGAGAAGCGCATCAACATGTACCTGAAGATCGCCGACAAACACCACATTAAGACGATCTTCGTCCTGCTCGATTCCTGCTGGGACCCGTTCCCTGAGCTCGGCCCACAGCCGCCGCCAAAGCCCGGCATTCACAACTCCCGCTGGGTGCAGAGCCCCGGCGCACCTGTCCTGCTGGATCCCAAAAAGTACGACCGCCTCCTTGGCTATGTGCAGGGCATCATCTACGACTTCTCACACGATAAGCGCATCCTTGCATGGGACTTGTGGAACGAACCCGACAACCCCAACACCAGCTCCTACGGCCACGTCGATGCGGCAAATAAGACGGAACTGGTAACGGCGCTCCTGCCGCGCGTTTTCGAATACGCCCGGGCCGCGACACCCGAGCAACCTGTCACCGCGGGCTTCTGGCACGGCGACTGGTCGAGCCCCGATAAACTCACGCCCATCGAAAAGACCATCGCCGACAACTCGGATATCATCACGTTCCACAACTACGGGCCACCCGACGATTTCGAAAAGCACGTCCAATGGCTGAAGGCGTTCGATCGCCCGATCATCTGCACTGAGTACATGGCCCGCCCCGAAGGCAGCACCTTCCAGGCGATTCTACCGGTCGCCAAGAAGTACAACGTGGGCGCGATCAACTGGGGATTCGTCGCGGGCAAGACCCAGACTATCTTCGCCTGGAGCACATGGAAGACGCCCGCCACCGAGGCCGAACCCGCAGTCTGGTTCCACGACATCCTCCGGCCAGATGGCCGTCCCTATTCGGTGGAGGAAGTCCAGTTCCTGCGCTCCATCACCGCACGCGGGGACAAGGCGAAAGCGGCGAAGACGAAGTAGCGCACGCGTATCTGAGCCGCGACCAGAGGGAGCGGTCGTGCTCCCACTAATACTCCGTAATCTCGAACGATCTCCGCACGATCGTGCGTGCCTCGTCCAGATTTGCCACTTCGCCCGCGCCGATCGCCTGTACCAGCAGATTCCCGGCCGCGGTGGCCTCCACCGGACCGGCAATTACCCTCCGCCCCGTAATCTCCGCCACCAGCCTGTTTAAGAGACGATTCTTCGCGCCGCCGCCCACAATGTGGATCACGCGGATTTTGCGGCCCGTCAGGCTTTCCAAGCCTTCCAACACCTCACGATAGCGGTGGGCCAGGCTTTCCAGAATTGTCCGGCAGAATTCGCCTTTCGTCCGCGGCGCATCCAGCGAGTGCTCGCGGCACCACTTCACGATGCGCGACGGCATGTCACCCGGCTGCAGAAAACCATCCGGGTCGATAATCGCTCGCGCCGGCCCGGCGTCTTCCGCCATACGCGCCAGCTCCTCGTAATCGTGGGGTTCGCCCTCTGCCGCCCACGTCCGGCGGCACTCCTGCAGCAGCCACAGCCCCGCGATGTTCTTCAGCAGCCGCGTTCGCCCTTCCACCCCCGCCTCATTCGTGAAATTCAGGTTATACGACTGTTGATCGATCACCGGTTCCCGCGATTCCACTCCCATCAGCGACCACGTCCCCGAGCTGATGTAGCACCAGTCGTCGCCCTCGGCCGGCACTGCCGCGACGGCCGACGCCGTGTCATGGCTGCCAACCGCATATACGGGCACCGCACCCAAACCCGTCGCCTCTGCAAGCCGCGGCAGCAGCGGCCCGATCTCGCGGCCCGGCTCGATCAGCTCGCCCAAAATCCCGATCGGAATTCCCAGCCGCTCCAGCATGCCTGTGGCGAAGCTTCTGACCCGCGGATCGTAAAACTGCGAAGTGCTGGAGATTGTCACCTCGTTGCGCGCCACGCCTGTCAGCCAATAATTGAACAGGTCCGGCATGAACAGCAGGCGTGCGGCATGTTGCAGCGCCGCCGAATCCGCCAGCCGCGAACTGTACAGCTGATAGAGCGTGTTAATCGACATGATCTGGATGCCGGTCTGCTGGAACACCTCCCAGCGCGAGACCTTCTCGAACAGTTTCTCCGGCACGCCATTCGTGCGCGGATCGCGGTAGTGCCGCGGACAGTCGATCAGGCCGCCATCTCCACCCACCAGCCCGAAGTCTACGCCCCAGGTATCCACCCCGACGCCTGAGACTTTGATTTGCCATTCGCGGCCCGCTGCGGTAAGGCCTTCCTGAATTTCCTGGAAGAGCCGGAATGAGTCCCAGTACAAGCCGCACGGCAATTGCACCGGCTGATTCGGAAATCGCCGGATCTCCTCCAGCGCCAACCGGCCATCCGCCAGTCCGCCTAGAATCACGCGCCCACTCTCCGCGCCAAGATCGACCGCCAGGTAGTTCGCCATAATTCGACCCGCCATTGTAATACGGAGCTATGAGCCGTGAGCTTTGAGCTGAACTCGACAGCTCGCAGCCCCAGCTCGTAGCTGTTCTTTAACGGTAAAGAGTGGTATATTCGTACTTCAACGGGGATCTCATGCCGGACACCATCTATCTCATTGCCAACGGCGATCTGCGGCCCGCAGCGAACCGACAGTGCTGGGCTGCCCAGGATGAGGCCGAGCAGGCCATTGTCGATGCAATCCGCCGCGAAGGCCGAGTGATTGAGCGCGCTCACCCCTACGACCCCGAGCGCCGGCACGGCTTCATCGACAGCCAGAAGTACGGCAACCACGTCTTCCGGCAAATCCCTCCCGAGGCTCCGCTCGTGGTCTGCGAGGCCGTATGGCAGTACAGCCATCACGTGTTGCCCGGCCTGGTCGGGCACCGCGGTCCTATCCTCACCGTGGCGAACTGGAGCGGCACATGGCCCGGCCTCGTGGGCATGCTCAACCTGAACGGCTGCCTCACGAAGGCCGGTGTTCGCTACTCCACTCTCTGGAGCCAGGACTTCAAAGACGAAGCATTCCTGCGCGGTCTTCGCCAGTGGCTTTCCGGCCGCGAAGTCGTCCACGACACCAGCCACGCGCGCCCGCTCGGCGATTTTCACCTGCCTGCCGACGTCGAAGCCCAAGGCCGCGACCTGGCGACCGAACTCCGCCGCAATCGCGCCATTATGGGCGTGTTCGACGAAGGCTGCATGGGCATGTACAACGCCATCATTCCCGACGAGGCCATCATGCCCATGGGCGTGTTCAAGGAGCGGCTCAGCCAGTCCAGCCTCTATGCCGCCATGCGCACCGTCGCCGACGAGGAGGCCCAGGCCGTGCGCGAGTGGCTCTCACGTAAGGGCATGACTTTCTGTACCGGCCGCAATCCCGAAACCGACCTGACCGAAGATCAGATCCTCGATCAGTGTAAGATGTACATCGCCGCCCTGCGCATTGCCGATGATTTCGGGTGCGATGTGATCGGTATCCAATACCAGCAGGGATTGAAAGACCTCTGCGCCGCCTCCGACCTTGCCGAAGGACTGCTGAACAACGTCGATCGTCCCCCGGTCACCGCCGCCGGTAATGGCCGCATACTTTATGAAGGCAAAGCGCTGCCGCACTTCAA
>Ga0126381_100001213_pt1 | contig 27889 bp, 25 predicted proteins | sample PanSoiMetPlot_28_FD_96465 | JGI IMG/M metagenome (GOLD analysis project Ga0126381, IMG submission 96465) | Tropical forest soil microbial communities from Panama - MetaG Plot_28 | ecosystem: Environmental > Terrestrial > Soil > Tropical forest > Bulk soil | place: Panama | collected 2016-02-17
ACACTCCTATTCTTTCTTCCGCAAGGCCCGAGCTATCTCCGGAAGTCGCGGCAAAATTGCCGAGTACTTCAGCCACAATTTGTGATCCACCGCCGGCGCGCCGCTGACCAGGGCTCCTGCGGGAATGTTTCCTGCCACCCCACTCTGCGGCGTCACGATCGCGTTGTCTCCCACCTTCACGTGTCCCACGACTCCGACTTGACCCGTAAGAATCACGCGATCGCCAATCTCTGTCGAACCGGCAATCCCGACCTGCGCGCAGAGCAGGGCATCCTCTCCCACCATCGACCCGTGGCCGACCTGCACCAGATTATCGACCTTTACTCCGCGTTTGATGCGCGTCTGGCCCACGCTGGCCCGATCGATGCAAGAATTCGCCTGCACCTCAACATCGTCTTCGATGACCACGGGCGCGGGCTGCGGAATCTTGTGCCAATGCCCCTCAGCCGTACGTGCAAATCCAAATCCGTCGCCGCCGATCACAACTCCGTTCTGCAGCAGCACGTTGTTTCCAATCCGACAGCTCTCACGCACCACCGCATGCGAGTGCGCGAAGAAGTTGTCTCCGATCTTCGCACCTCGATAGATCACGACGTGCGCCAACAGAACCGCATTCGCGCCAATCTCCACGTCTTCATCGACGACAACATAAGGCCCGATGTGCGCACCGGGACCGATCCGCGCGCTTACATGGACGACAGCCGTCGGATGAATCCCCGCCGAATATCGCCGCGGCGGATGAAATAACTCCAACGCCCGCGCAAACGAAAGATAAGGATCCTTTGCCCGCAGCATTGCCGCAGGAATAGCAGGGAAGTCCTCGTTGACAATCACAGCCGAAGCCCGCGTAGTCCGCGCCGCGCCCGCGTACTTTGGATTGGACACAAACGTAAGTTCCCCCGGCCCAGCCTGTTCAATCCCATTCAGACCGTGAATCTCCGTCTCCGGAGACCCATTTTCAAGACGCACCTCAAGTGCCGCAGCAATTGCAGAAAGTTTCATGGATATAGAGTGATGACGATCAATCGTATCCCAGCCTACCCCAGTCCTGTCCAAAGGGGACTCCCCTCTCATCGGCTCATTGCTAGCGGTATCTGGACGAACTCTCCTGGCTCGGTTGAACTGCAAGCGTGAACGTAGCCTGCGCTGAAAGTGAGCCGCCATTTGCGGTTAGCGTTATCGTATACCTTCCAGCGGGCGTCCCGGGATCCTGGTGATGGGATGAACCACCGCACGCCGGCAGCTGCATGAGTCCCGCCAGCAGCATCAGTGCTCCCACTCCTTGCCAGCGCCGTCGCGGCACAGCAATGAAGACTATGACAAACGGAAGTCCTCCGCCCAACAGCAAGGCGTAGTGATATCGCCGCCCGGGCAACTGAAGTCTCACCGTGTGCGGCGCGCTCGTCGTGATTGTGATGGTCGTGTTCACGATCGCACCAGGGCCTTGACTGGCGGCGGAAGCAGTTGAGCACGTGGCCTCCGTCGGCAAGCCGCTGCAGGTGAAACTAATCGCAGGGAAGTTGCTGGATGCTACGATCCCGACCGTCGTAGACCCCGACTCTCCCGGCGCGGTGATCGACACATCCGTGGGCGCCACCACTTCGACGAAGCCAGGTTGGATAACGAACGCGACCGGCGCGGTGCTGTTACTGGGGTTAAAGCTGGCATCCCCAGTATAGCTGCCCGAAATACTGTGATTGCCAGCGTCGAAGCTGATGATTCCATCCCCAATCGAAGTGTTCCCCTGGCTGTTCAGAGGCGAAGGATTCGGCACCTGGACGGGAGGAAGAAGTTGGGGGTTCGATGTCGGGATGGCACCAAACGTATCAGTGAAAGTCACTGATCCGGTGGGCGTTCCAATCCCTGAAGTGCCCGGGGTCACATCGGCTCGCACAAATATCACACTGCCGAATGGGAACGTGTTGTTTGTGCTTGTAATTGGTTTGTTGTTTTGATCGAGACCCACAAGTGTGGTGTTACTTGTCTCGGCGCTTACTGTTACCTGCACTCCCGCCGAAGTGCTGGGAGCGAAAGTCCCATTTCCTGCGTAACGCGCCGTCACCATGTAGCTGCCGCCGGGTAACGAACTGGTCGATCCAGAAAAGCTACCGCCAGTGTCCAGCGTGAACTGTGTCACCCCGGTCTGGTTCGTCGCAGAAGGCCCTGTTGCAGCCATCAACGCAACGTCACCGGCTGGAGTCGAACTGTTCGACGTAACGTTTCCTCCCACCGCTACAGACGTGCCATGGTTGAGCGTAATTGGTGTGCTCACGCCATTGAGCATGAGAGTCGTAGTTGTAGCGTTGAAAGTTGCACTCTTCCACGCATTCACCAGGTTCGCGATGTTAACGGACCCGAGCCCGGATGCAAGGTCATATCCGGCTGCGGCCGCATACACACCATTGGGATATGCAGCTTCACCCGGCACCGAGATGTTGCCCGACGTTACGTCGTTGAACACACACGCACTATTCGCTGGAACTGACGTGTTAGAGGCATCGCAAGCTGTCTTGGCTGTCTGTTGCGCGAGCGCTAACGGATAGAGCACATAATTCGCATTTCCCTGCGGTCCGCCTTGGCTGTCGTCAACTACAGCCATGATGCTGGCAAATGATGGCGCAGCGGCCGAAGTTCCAAAGACCCCCTCGAAAAAGAAACTCCCACTGCTGTCGGGTACGCACGAACCTTCAAGGCAGACAAGATAAGGATCATGTCCTGCGGACGTCAGCGATACGTCCGGAATATCTCGCGCCGTATCGCTATTCGTCCCTGTTACCCCGGACTGCCAGGTTGGCTTCGCGAAATATATGCTGGCGCCGCCACCGCCTGCTGCCAACGGTGGCTCAAACGGTTGGCATTGTGTGGTGCAGGTTTCATTCCAGACGTCCTCGGGGATGTAACTGAGCGCCGATTCGTATCCGCCATTGCTGGTGGCCCAGTATGTGGCATCCTGGCCATGTTCATTGAACATCGTTCCGCCCATTGCAACGGTGAACGGACTCGACGCCAGTATGTTGACGGAGGTTCCGCCCACAGCCGTCGTTTGGCTGAGGTCGTCGCACCCCTCCGCGCCTGTATCGCCCGCCGAAACCATGTAGGTAATGCCTTGCGCTGCCGCCTGTTCCGCGAGCAGTGAAATGGCTTGCGCGTCGGCCCCGCTCACGAACGTCTCGCAGGTGCCGAAGCTCTCCGTCATGATCGCGCCCAGGTTGTTTTCGATAATGTAGAGCTCGGACAGGTCGATGCCGTCGGTCGTGTTCGTGGATCCAGAGACTATGAACTTGACGTCGGCCTCCCTGGCTACGGCGCCTGCCCAGGACGCATCAAGAGTAGCTTCGAGCTCCTCATTACCCCCGATGTCGCCGGGATCCGGGCCATTCACAACGATTTCGACTAGGTTGAAAGTGCCGAATAGACTCTGAAAATTGAAAACATCCGAACCCTGGTTATACAAATTACTGCGGCCTACGACCGCAATCGCTACACCCACGCCTGTGAACGGTGTGGAGGAGGAATTGTAGATAGTCTGGTAATCGCCCGGAGTCAGCGCATGCCGCCCGTTACCCGCGGTATACTCGGGGTGCCCTCTCGCCCCGAGTTTTGCAGGAATCTTCTCGCCAACGTGGACCAACGGCTTTTTCAGAAAATTGTGCAGCGTTTTGACCCCCTCCACCGCGGGTGCCAGCGCGGCCGGAATGCTTGGATCGCTCGCGTTCGCCCAGTGCTGCTCGCCGCTCACTATGTACTTGTGGATGCTGGTGTGAAACGCTTCCTGCACCTGGCTGGCTGATCCGGAGAACTCCAGCACTGTGCGTCCTTTGGTTGTTCCTACCTGAAAGCCGTGCGATTGCAGCCACAAAGTGATCGTCTCCAGGTCGGCATCGCTCTGTCCGAACTGCGCTCCGAATTGCTCGGGCGTGAGCCACTTGTGGTAATGAGGAGAGTGCTTGTCCTGCTGATCATCGAGCAGTTTGCGCAGCGCGGTTTCCTGCTCGGGACTGCGCTTCAGCACCAGCAGCATGCGCTCCATCGGCAGGGTCGCTGGAGCGGTGCCGAGATCGAATTCCCGGCGAGCCAGAGGATGCGTGTTGCCCTTCAGCACCTTCACGCGCGATTCGTCGAGAGCCTGTCTAATTAACGGACGCGGCGCAGGCAAAGCCGCTGACGGAGATTGCTGCGCTGCGGCGAGAATGCAAAGGAACGTGGCCGTGAAAATCACTGCTAAGAGAAATAAGAGAAAGATGGAGAAGGCAGAAGACACCACTCGCCTGAGCGACGAAGCGGGGAGAGCACGCATCGAGACACCTCGACCTGGGATCGACAACGCCCACAGAAAACGAACGAAGGAAGGGAAGGTCCTGCTCACTTTCTGAAATGGCCCAAGAGCCGTTGGACACGACACAGTACAGCAAGCAGGAGAGATTTTCAATGCAGGTTTCAGGCGGCAGGCGTCGGGCATTCTGGCAGGCCCTCTTATACGATTTCAACGTTTGGACGACCAAGAAGAGGATCGAGAAGCTACGCTCTATGCATCGCAATCCGGCGAAGCGTGGATTGGTGGAGACAGCAGAACAGTGGTGGTGGAGTCGATATCGCTTCTACCTGTTGGGAGAACTAGACCCTTGCGGGTCAATGAAGGGTGGGGAAGAATTTCGTTTCGGCATCGGGTGAGCTAAAAACACTCAGTCTCGGTAGTCCGGTACGCGCCCTTGCAAAAGACGCAAGGACGGTGCACCCACAGTTGTGGTGGTATCGGCGAGATCAAACCCGGGGTCACCCGTCCACTCGCAGTGGTGATGGTACGAGCGAGACGAAAAGCCTTGGCCACCCGTCCTCTAATTTAAGGGTGACCAGCTTCGCTGGGATGGAACTTTTCAACTACCGGCGCACGGACCGATGGGTCCGTCGCTACACTTACTCTCCGAACATTGGGACCTGGCGTTGATCTTCGGCGGCGCGGCGTCCGCGGCGCGTGGCGCCTATGACAGCTAACACCGTCAGCGATTCCAATGCTGTGCGTGGGACGAAGATTCGCTGCGTGTTTGAGCGCTGGTCGGGAGGGTTCACCAGGTATCCCTCGGGGGTGGATTGCAGAAGATCTGCGGGCATTAAACCTTCTAATACTTCGCTGTCTTTGAAGCGAAGGCGCACCCACAATCCCTCGGCGCGGGGACGGGAAGTGAAGGTCTTACGCGTGAGGGACTCGGCCTCTCCGAACTCGCGAACGAAATACACTCCCTTGATTTCGCGCAAGTCAACCGCGATCACGGTACCAGAGGTATTGAGCACTTCGACTTTGCCATCGGTCACGAACTGCGTGGGCGACACGTACCCGGAGACCGAGTCGCGGTCCATTTTTCGGACGATCACCTTTTTATGTGTCGAAGGCATGGAACAGCAGGCGTCGGACGTCAGGCGTCGGACGTCAGACAAAACCCTGAACCATTGACCGCGATCTCAGACCGCCGACTTCCGGTTCTGGGGCAATCCGCTGAAGCAAATGCTTGGTTTTTCTGACGCCTGACGGCCGCCGCCTGACGGCTGCCTTCACGATTCTCGCACTTTTTCCCCCGCAAACTCGGCGGAATCCGTCTAAGCAGTAGCCAAAATATAAACGTTGTGTTATTTTCTTGAGTTTGCCAGAGAGATTCCATTCTGTATAAGTCATTGGCAGCACGCCACTTGCGTCTGAGTGGCGCAGGGTTGGGTCGTTGGGTCGGCTTAACCTGTGGAAAACCTGTGGAAAGATTGGCAAATCGAGCCCTCCCCAAGCGCGATTCAGGCATCGAATTGCGCTCGGCCCAAGGGCATGACCGCCGCCTGAGAGCGAATGGCTGACTACATTTACACGATGGAACTCCGGCTGACCCCGGATCAGTTAAAGGGAGTCGGCCTTGTGCAAGACGTGGCCCGTGCAGCGGGCATGAATCTGTACCTCACGGGCGGGGCGATTCGCGACATCATCAGCGGATTCAGCATCCGCGACCTCGACTTCACGGTTCAGGGGAATCCCCTCAAGCTGGTGAAGGACTTCGAGAAGGCAGGGGCCAAGATCACCGCCGTCGAAGAAGACATCCGCACGATTTTTCTGGCGCTGCCGGGGAATGCCCGCGCCGAAGTCAGCATGGCGCGCACGGAACGCTTCGAGAAAACCGGCAAGCCTCCCATTGTGATGCCGTCGACGATCCACGAGGATCTTCGCCGCCGCGACTTCACCGTGAATGCGATGGCGTTGTCGCTGAACGAAGGATCGCGCGGCTTGTTGCTCGATCCCTTCAACGGCGTCGCCGACATTGAAGCCAAGCTGATACGCATCCTGCAGAACTACTCTTTCCTGGAAGATCCTTCACGGCTGATTCGCGCCACGCGCTTCGCAGCGCGCTTCCACTGGCCGCTGGAGGAGCGCACGCAGGCGCGCTACGACTCAGCCAAGGAAGGGAAGTACATTGAGCACATTCTGAAATCGTCGGTTGGGCACGAGATCGCTGCGCTGGCGCACGAAGACGATCCGCTGAATGTTGTGAAGATGCTCGAGAAGGAAGGCTGGTTGGAGGTGCTGCACGAACGATGGACTTCGGCCAAGGTCGACGTGAACGGGATTACCGCGCTGATGAAGACGCGGCAGCAAATGGTTGATCTCGGCTACACGCCGGATGCTGGACCGGCCGTGATGTATTTCCTGACGTCGCACTTCTCAGATAAAGATGTAGCTGACATTCAGAAACTGATCCCGCGCAAGGATCTGGTTGAGGCTTGGCGCGACATTGAGGATCACGCCAAAGAACTGGCAAAGCGACTGATGGGCAAGGAAGCAGCGACTCCATCGCGCACCTGGCAATTGCTTTCTTCAGCCCGTCCGGAGATGGTGCTGTTTTTGGCTGTGACAGCGAAGCAGCAGTCCGTGGAGCAGAAGATCAAGAACTATCTGACCAAGTGGAGGCAAGTGCAGCAGAAGATTCCTCTGCCGGAGATGACGGAACTGCTGATCACGCCGCAGCTGCCGATTTATCCAAAACTAGCCAACGACGTATTCATGCTGCTGCTCGATGGCAAGCTGCGCTCGCGCACCGAGACGCTGAAGTTCTTGAAACCGTTTGCGCCGCCGCCGCCGCCGCCACCGCCTGCGCCACGTCGTGGGCGGGCGGCCAAAGCAGCGGCACAGGCCGCAGGACAGCCCGCGGCAGCTCAACCGGCGAAAGGAAAGAAAGGGAAAGCGGCCGCTGCGGCTGCTGCGCCTCCTCCGCCTCCGGCACCTGCGAAACCCGAACCGAAAGCAGCCGCAAAAGGCAAACCTGCAAAATCCGCACCTGCTCCAGCGAAGCCAGTTGCCAAACCGGCGAAGACGCAGATCGCGAAACCAGCAGCGAAGAAGCCTCAGAACAAAAGGAAATAAGCCATTCCTTGCAATGCATGTTGGCCTGACATGCACTCGACTGTCCAATGAGGTACCGAAGTATCTAATCCGCTGCTACGCAAAGGTTTAGCAGGAGTGCCGATTGTGAGCGCACTCACTGCGCAACTTCCGGAAGAGCGTTCAATCTATATCTGGAAAGCATTTTTCCTGAAGTGAGGGTTCGTGGATTCCAGCCAGAGTACTTTTATTACGGCCGAGGTTTGTGCGCAGATCAAGCGGAGCGGCTACGCTCAATCGCAAGTAGTTCGGATCTACGGAGAAGAGTTCGAGATATTGTCTGATCCATTCCCGAAAGACGCCGGGGTTGCGGTGCAGGTACGGTCCCGGCGCACGTCGCAGGTGCGGTCACTGCAATTGCCGGCAATGCTCGTGCCGCGCGCAAATGACCATCCTGACAGGGCAGCCTAGCTCGAGTCCCGCGACGAATCGTCTGAAGGTGATCCAAATCACTGGTTGAGGTGATGCAAAGCATCGTCATCACCCAAACCTCCGCCCAGACTGAGTTACAAGGGATTCCCGTCTTACCGCATTCGGCGGGCGCGGGAAAACCGGGAGGTCTGTATGACCATCACCGTGTTTACCATTATTCTTGCCGTCCTGGTACTGGCCTTGGCGCTGTTTGTCGTTCGCGCGGTTCCAGGAGTACAGGCGCATTTCAGGCTTCGCGGAAAACGTCTGGTAACCTGTCCCGAAACGCATGTTCCTGCCACTGTGAATGTGGCCGCTGCAGAGGCCGGGCTAGGCGCGTTCGTCAATAAACCGACGCTCCGATTGCAAGAATGTTCTCGCTGGCCCGAGCGCGAAAACTGCGGCCAGGAATGCCTGCAACAGATCGAAGCGGATCCGCAGAATTGCCGGGTGTGGAAGATCGTCGATAAGTGGTATGACGGAAAGAAATGCGTATTCTGCCAGAAGCCCATCGGGCCGCTCGGCCATTTTGACCATGTTCCCGCCTTGTTAGGGCCCGATTTCATGACCGCGCAGTGGAAAGACGTAGCTCCTGAGGAGTTGCCCAAGGTCTTCTCCACGCATCAGCCGGTGTGTTGGAATTGCCACGTGGCCGAGACGTTCCGCCGCGTACACCCGAAGCTGGTGACGGATCGTGCCTTGGAGCCTAGACGCATGATGTAGCTGTTTTGTTTATAAGCGGGGACGCTGGGCCGCGTTCGTTGTGCCGCGCAATCCCGAACACCTTCGACTTCGCTCTGTCAAAGTTCCCACGTCTCGCGAACACTGCGATACGTGGGGCACCCAGGGCTTTTAGCGTTTAATGTTTTCAATGGTGATTCCCGGCTCGCTTGTAGTCTTGTGAAGTTTCCGCCGGATGTCAGGCCAGAATTCTTTGAGCACGATGGTCATCATGTCGTAAGCGTACTGACTTGCCCAGACTTTGGCCGTATTGTCGAGGGTTCGGTCGGAGGGAATGTAACGCAATACTCCCGGCGCGGTGGTAGTGACCAACTTTCCCTTGGGATGATAACTGTACGTCGAAATCGCGGCGGCCATGGCGCCACCCACCACTTCAGAAAAATTGAATTGATTTTTCCCAGAATCCCCGCGGGTTACCAGGTTCCGGCTGACTGCGTAAAGGGTTCGATGTGCGAAACTTCCATGACCTAATTGGAAGTAGCGTGGATCCTGACGCAGCAGGGAAGGTAAAACGGCGCCAGTCATAAAATTCTCTATTGTTCCGTCGGCAAATGATGCCGCGAATCGCTTGCCGTAGCCCTCCCAGCCCTGTCCATATCCCGGCTCGCTGTCTTGCGCCTGACTAATGCCGGCAAGAAACGCGTGCCACGGGTACTGCACGTAATCAAAGCTGCCGCGAAGGGCTACCGCAAATTTCTGGTGCGAGGTGAGCGGCGGCACGTGCCCGGCATTCTCTAAAGTCAAAAAATTCGGCAGTGTAAAGAAGAGGCGATCGTTCGATGTTCCCGGCCCAGCGCTGTCGCTAGTCGTCTTGCTCTCTTTCTTCGTTTCTTTCTCGGGTTCCTGCGGAGCGCTGGGGGGCTGAGCACCGGGTGCCGGTGGTTGTGTTTCGGTAGAAGATGCGGGGCTGGAGCCACTCTGCTGGGCTGTGGCAGACGCAATGCTCAAAACAAAAATAGCCGTAAGCCGCAATAGAAAGTTGGTCGGCAAACGTATCTCCTCGACAGGACTGTGATCCGCGCGAACAGAAGCTGCTGCTTCGATCTTACTGAATAGGGTAGATGCGCCGATGTTACGATCGTTTGCTTTTACAAGGATTTACAATCGGCCGAGGTGCCCAGAATTGAACGACTATGGCAAGACTTTTTCCTTCGGATGCTCCACCGAAGCAGCGCCTGCCAACGGGTGAGCACTTTTGCCATGAAAGAACACGAGGTGGATCAGAAACATGGCGACCAGCACTGCGCCGAAGGTGCAAACGATAGTGGCTCCGGTAGGAAGATCCAGCAACACAGAAAAGTAAACGCCAAGAGCAGAAACCAGTGTGCCCATGGTCCAACCGATCGCCAGACGACGACCGACCCGGTCTGCAAAGAGCATCGCACCCACCGAGGGCACAATGAGATAGCAGAAAACCAGCAGAACGCCGGCGATCGCGACGGATGAAGTCACGACGAATCCGAACGAAGCGTAGAAGAGAAAATCCCAGAAGCGAATGCTGATGCCTTGCGCCTCAGCCTGCTCAGGATCGGTAGAGATCATGAGGAAGCGGCGACGGAAAATGTAATGGAATACGCCGATCGCTCCATAAAGCACGGCCGTTTTCAGAACTTCATGGCGTGAGACAGCGAGGATGTTTCCGACCAGCATGTCCTTCAAGTGCTCGGTTTCTCCGGTGGCCTTGCTCATCGCAAGAATGGCGGCGGCTGACGCGACGGCATAGGCGATTCCGATAAACGCTTCCTGCGGGATATGTCCGCGCCGCGTGCGCGCAAAGGCAAAGACCGCCGCCCCTACGAACGTGAAGGCCAGGCTCAGCCAGTAGGCCCCTTGTCCGTGCGGATCCATTCCAATCAGGATCGCGACGGTAGCGCCAAGCGCGGCAATCTGAGCGAGGGCGAGGTCCACAAAGATCACACCGCGCTCTACCACGTGCACGCCAAGGTAGGCGTGGATGCCCGTCAAAATGAGGCTCGCCATAAACGGCCAGAGAAGGAATTGCAGAATTTCCATAGTTTCCCTTCGGGTTACTGGAATCCTTTTTTCAGCAAGTCGATATCGTAATCGAACAGCTCGAAGTAGTTTGTAACTTGCTTCTCGCCGCCGACCGATGGCAGGTACACCAGCACCTTCGCCCCGGTGGCGGAGCCAATGCTGTTGGGCGTCTTCAAGTCGAAATAAGGTTCGACCAGCACCAGCTTGCAGTTCTCGCGCTTCATCAGGCCGATCAGATCGAGAGTGTGGCTGGGTGTTGGAGGAATACCGGGGCGAGGCTCCACATATCCGATGACATCGAGGTGAAAGTGCTTGGCGAAATTGGTGAATGAATTGTGATATGTCACCACTTTGCGTCCACGATAGGGAGCCATCTCCGCATCCCACTTCTGTTCCGCCGCGCTAACGCGCTTGTCGAAATCCTGGAAGCGCTCCTGAAAGTAGGAAGAATCCGGGGGATCAAGTTCCCCCAGCTTCGCAGCGATGCCTTTCGCCACTCTCCTGCCGTTATCCGGATCAAGCCAGTAGTGCGGGTTCCCCAGCGGATGAACATCACCCATGGCGCGCGTTACCACGCCTTGGGGAATTTCAAGAATCTCGGCGAATTGCGAGGCGTCGAGATATCCCGCCGCACCCACTTGAATGCGCGGGTTCCCACTCTGGGTGATGAGCGGAGGCAACCAACCGATTTCCAGTTGCAGGCCAACAACGATCAATAGGTCGGCCTGTCGAAGTTTCAGCAGAAAACTTGGCTTGGCCTCCACAAAGTGCGGATCCTGGTATCCCTTGGCAATCGCATCCACACTGATGCGGTCCCCGCCGACTTCCTGGGTGAGCGCCGCCATGTCGGTTGTGGCCGTCACGATACTCAGCTTCTTTGCTGCCGCCCATGGTGGAAGCAGCAGCGCCGCGGCGATCACACCAAGGACAAACTGTTTCGTCGTAAGCATTCGAATCTCCTAGAACGGATGCGCGCCGTGAGCGCCCAGCGAGAAGATCAACTGCATAAATACTTCGTGACTGTCGCGATTCTCCGCGTAATGCGTGAAGCGATATTCGCCACGAACCTGGCTGAACTCGCTCGGCCAGTAGGTCAAGGTCGCCGCGACTCCCTTATCGGTAAGATTGCCGTAGCGACTGCGGTCGGAGTAATCGAAGCGCGCGCCGGCGAACCAGCGCCGCCCGAATTGGTAATCCCCTGAGGTGTAGAAACCGAAAGCGTGCTGATCGCTCGGGAGTTGCTCTCGCTGGCTCCATATAAACTCGCCTCGGCCGACAAACGAATGGTAGATCGAACGGCGTAAAGGCTTCCATCGGACCGTTGCGTCAATCCCGAAGAGTTGTGTGACAAACTCGCCGAAGCTGCCGTCAGAGAGCGTTGCATCGTTGTGGCCGCGCGCGTATGAGAATCCGAGGTCAAGGTTCGTCGATTCCGTGATGTCCTTGTATCCTCTCAGATGGTCGACCGTGCTGACGTCGCTGCGCGATTCCGCTCGAAAAACATCGCCGGAATCTCCGCGAAACACCTGTCCAGTAGCTTCCAGGAAAATGCCCTTGGGCGCCGGAAGAATGCGTTCCAGAGAAAACCCGGCATCGTCGATGCCATCCTCGCCCCCGACAAGGTTGGTAGTCACCAGCGGTCGGTCCACCCAGGGCAGGACGTGATTGTGCATCATGTTGACCTTACCAAATGCAGACCGCATCTTGCCGACTTTCGCCACGAATCCGGCGGGCAGGGCAGTGAATGTAATATAGCCTTCCTCCAGATTGACGCCTTCCTCGCCGAACGAGATGAAGAAATCGCCGCGCGCGTACGGGTCAATGATCGCCTGTGCGCCTAACTCAGACTCGTGCATCTGGAGAGAAGGGAACGGCTGCTGGGTCGCCAGAGGCGGGACGTTGCTATTGCCGGCCGCGCCGATGAAGTCTCCAATCACGCTGATGTCGGGATTCAAAGCCTTCGCCGCGGACGACGCGCCGCCATAGTTTGGCAAGTTCCCTCCGGTATTCACGACCGGCGACTGCCCCTGAATTGGCGAGGTGGCAGCGGGCTCAACTGGCACCTGCGGTTGCGCCGGTGGAACGGGCTCAGCGGCAGATGCTGCAGGCTGCGCTTCTGCTGCGGGCTGAGCCGGTGCCTGGGTGCTCTGCAGCATGCGAATCTTTCCTTCCACAGCAATGAGGCGTTCTTCGAGATCCCGCACACGCTGCTCTAGCGCGGTATTCTGCGCGGCTAAGTCAGGAGCGTTTGCCTGCTGTCCCCACAGAGGAACCCAACACAACACTGTAACGGCGATGACTGCCTTCTTCATTTCCGCAACCTCCCGGGAAATCGATGTGCGATGGAATGGAAGCGATGACGGCATGTTATCAATCGCATCGCTGCGTGCGTCTCTCCCGACCCGCTTTTTACATCCCTTTACAAATCCACCAGCCACGCTGATGGCACTGGCAACAAAAAAGCGGCTCCGGAGAGCCGCTTGTCCTTCAATATCAGAAGTGGAAGCCCACCTCCGCTGTCAGGGAGCGGGGCGTAAGGTAATGCGTGCCGCTAAATGTAGACAGGAAGTTGTATAGCGCATACGTGTTGGTGACATTGATCGCGGTGAGTTGCAGGCTCACCTTGTACTTGTCGCCCTTGAAAACGTTGTCATCGCCAATCGCGACGTCGAATACATGTCGGGGTGCGATTCGCGGCGGATTCTTATCGTCATTCTCCATTCCTGGTGCGGGTATCTTTACCAAGGTTGAAGTGAACTGCGAGCCGGGACACGAACCCGGCAACGGCGATGTGGGCGTAGCGCGCTGCCCGTTACAGATCAGGCCGGCCTGGTATTGCTGGTCGGCAGTCAGACCGCTTAGATCCACCAGGAAACCCGGATCGCTCGGATTTGCCGAGCTGGCAAAGGGTACTGAGCCCGCGACCAGACCGCTGTCATAGCGCCAGTTGAATCCGAGCCAGGGTCCCTGCTTCCACGGCTGATACTGGAGGTGAGTCGTCTGATTGAATCTCTCATCATGATCGATGCGAAAGACTCCTCCCGGGGCGGAGGGCACAGCGCCGGCTCCGCCAAGTTGGGGCAGGAAGAATCTTGCCGAGACGCTAGAGAAGACCATAAGCGCGGAAAATCCGTGAATATTCGGTACGCTGATGCGTCCCGCGAAGCCGGGAATTTTGGAATTGTGCCACTCGATCGGGAAGGTAATCGGAGTCGCACCGAGGATGCTAAAGTCATACGCGTTGTGCGTGTACTTCCAGATGTATTCACCGGAAAAGACCAGGTATTTTCCCGCCGCCTGCTGAAGGCCGACGTGGAATTCGTTGCGCCATCCTGGGCTGAGCGGATTCGCCCCCGTGGCCGCGCAACCGAGAAGAGGATTCAAGACCGCATTCCCGCAACCCGTGCTGGCGAGTACCAGGTTCTCGTTAAAGGGCGTTTCCAGAACCCGGGCGTATGAGGTGCGAAGCACTGTGTTCGTGCGTTTGATGTTGTACGCAACGCCGACACGCGGTTCGGCTTCGCGATGGGTCACCAGCCCGTTGTAAAAGTCTCCGCGCAACCCCAGGTTCAGCGACCAGTTTCCTTTTGTAATTGCGTCCTGCGCGTAAACCGAGAATTCCTTTACATCGGTGTGCCCGTGAAAACCATAGATGCCACCTCCCCTCGTCAGATCGTACGGCAAAAGGTCGGTGCAGGGTGCGGCGAGTGCAACATTCGTGGTCGTGTCATAGCAGAGAGAGCCACTGGCGTCGGTCAGCGACGGCAGAAATGTCGGGTCGACAACCCCCAGTTGGTCATTCTCCGTAAGGAAAGTCTGCTGATAGACCGCGCCCGCTTTGAGGTTGTGCATCCCCTTCACATAGGAAATGCCGCTGCGCAGGCCAGCATTCGTTAACGTACGGTCTTGCCCGGCGGTTTCCGCCTGCAAATCGGGGGACAGATCGGCGAACGGGTTGGCGCTGGGATAGTAGTTGTAGTGATCGCGGCGAACGAAAGCGCCTACGTTCAACACCGAGTTTGTATCGAGAACGCGAATCCACGACGGCGCGATATTAAAGGTTTTGATCTGCGAGCGCTGATCGGCGGGACCTACAAGATTCCCATTCGGGTCGCGCCCGTCATTATTTACTGTCACACCGCTCCAGGCTGTCGCGTTCTGGGAGTCAAACGAATTGGGGGTTTGGAACCACGACCTGGTATAGCCAACATTGAAGTGAAGGGAATCGACTGAGGACAGCTGATAATCGACTCGATCAAAGAAATTCTCCTCATTTCCCTTGTCATGCATCACCGTGAATTCTGGTGGATCGAGGAATCGGCCGGTATTCAGTCCGCTCGCCAAAAAGAAATTTCCCCAGTTCTTGCCGCCATAAGCGAGATCAAAAGCGGCGTTGGATGTGCCGAATGAGCCATAGGAAGTGGTGAAGCTGCCGTGGGGAGTAGTCACGCCCTGTCCCGAGCGGGTAGTTACGTTGATCACAACACTGGTCTTGTCGCCATATTCAGCGGGAGGGGCGCCAGACACCACTTCCAAAGACTCGATCGATTCGAGCGGGATCTGGTTGGAAAACACTTTGCTCTGCTGGTCGGTGATCGGCTGATTATCAACGACGAAGGAATTCTCCGCGTGATCCCCCAGCCCGTGAAATAGTCCGTTCGAATCAGCCGAAATGCCCGGCGTCGACAATGTGACGAGTGAACTGACCTGCGAGGTCGAACTCTCCAGTGGAAGTTTGTCGAATAGTCCCTTGTCCACGTCGGTGTGGAATGTCGGGTCGTTTTCCACCAGATCTGCGCCGCCTTCGACCGTGACCTGGGTCATCGATTCGGCGACTTTGAGGATAATGCTAAGGGTCACCGGCACCGCCGACCTTGCTTCCACATCCTGGGCAAAGGAAGCAAACCCGGTTGCGGTTACCCTCAGATGATATGGGTTGAATGGGATGTTCGGCAGCGTGAACCTGCCCGCACTGTCGGTGGTTGTGGTGCCATCGAATCCACTCACCGGATTGTGAATCTGGACCGTCGCGTTAGGAACCACGGCTCCGGTGGGGTCAACGACGGTTCCGCTGATCGAGCCGGAGTTCCCCGCCGTTTGGGCGGTTCCGGCAAGGCAAGTTCCCACACATAGTGCGCCCGCCAAAAAAACGCTGTAGACATGACTGATGGCCTGCATAAATGCTCTCCTGACTATGAACGGATGGGGAATGAGCCGTCCGGACAACGAGCGTCCGAATCGGATGTCAAGTACGGATGAATTCCCTTAGAGAGACGCAGGAGGGCCGCGGATGCCGGCCTCAGAAAAGTCCAGCCGGGCGTTGGCAACAACACTATGCTCTTGCAGTGTGCCGACCGCTGCAAAGAACGGTGCGGCATGGCCTGTACTCACCGCGGGATTGGCGCTGTGCGCCGCCACGCAGATCAGGCATGAAGCGGATTCGGTCTGGTTCGGGTGATTGTGGGTGGACTCTGCGGCGACTGTCCACAACATCAGGGACAGGCAAAGCCAAGCCGACCATCGCACCCAGACACGCATAGGATTCCCGCTTCGGGATTAGATTGCTTAGAGCTTATAACGGTTATCCGCCACGCGACAACTTCAGACAAGTTACTATAGGCAAGGGTGCGCTTGCTGAGTATCGCCGCTACCCACAAGCACTTATATCCCAAAGAGAGGCGACATGGCAGAACCGAGTTATGAGGAACTGAAGGCCAAACTGGCTCAACTGGAAAAGGAAGTCGAAACCAAGAAGCGTAGCGGGGACCTGATCTTTAAGGTCGGGGAGAAGGGCGGAGTCAGCGTCTACGGCCTCGGCCGGTTTCCCGTCACCTTATATTACGAGCAGTGGAATCGCCTGCTCGGCGCGGCTAATGACATCAAGCAGTTTATGGAAGAGAACAAGTCGAAACTGAAGCTGAAAGAGCAGGGTTAACCCGAGCGCAAGCAGCGAGCAATGAGCGGTGAGCGATGAGCAAAACTGGGTGTTGCCCATTGCTCATCGCCATTGCCCTTTGCACTATGCATTTGTTCATCACCCTTCCATTCGGCAGAATTCAGATAGAATTTCAGCCCTAAGCCGTTTCCGATCCCCTGTTCCAACCGCAAAAATTCGAGCGGAGGTAAACCATATGTCGAGTAAAACTGCCGCATTCGCGGCCGCTGCTCTACTTGTGGGTCTCGTGGCCAGCCTTGGTTCGTCCGTCCTGGCTGCGCACCAGGGCCGCGAGCCCTCATCACCCAGCCCATCGACAACACCCAGCTCACGCGGCTCTACGGCAACACGCGTCCTGAGGCCGGTGCCAAGTTCGATCGCGGCCGTGTCGCCCACACACTTCCGCTCAATCACATGCTTTTGCAGTTGAAGCGCGCCCCCGAAGTCGAGAGCGCCTTCGAGGTCTCCATCGACTCGCTTACCGACAAATCGGTTCGTGTCCTCGACCACGGCCACCGTCTGCCCTGATCCCGTAATTCCTGCGTTAATAAAGCGGCGTCAGATTGTAGCTCGTCTGGAAATCCTCCGGCAATCGCAGGGATTCGATGGGACCTGGCGGCCAACATGTCGGCCTATCCTACGAGGAACTTCATGGAAGGCCGTGATGCACCTATGGATTTTTCAAGAATCTCCCAAGTTTGTTCTTGAATCTAAAGTCTGATGCGCCGCCGCCAGGCATTTGCCACTTTCATCGCCATTATTCAAGTTGTCCTCTTATTAGCCCATTACTTTCTATACCAGACGTGGACCTTCCGCCATGTCCCTCGCCATCCGGGATGGTTTCAGACAGGGCTCGGAATCCTGTCCGTCAGCTTTGTTGCCGCGTCCGTTCTTGCCTTCTCCTACACCAGCGGACCGGTCCGGGCACTGTATAAAGCCGCGGCCGTCTGGATGGGCCTTCTGAGTTTTCTATTCATAGCGGCTCTTACATCGTGGGTACTATTCGCGGTCGCGTCTGCAGCGGGGCTAGGAATGAACTTCCATCTGATGGTGGAGGCGCTCTTCACGATTGCGATCGCACTTGGTATCTATGGAGTCTGGAACGCGAGTTGGACACGAATCACTCGCGCGCGGGTCAAGCTGGAGAACCTTCCGAATGCGTGGCGCGGGCGCAAGGCAGCGTTGATCAGCGACGTTCACCTGGGCCATGTCCGCAACCGTAACTTCCTCCAGCGCTTGATTGCGAAAGTCCTGAGCCAAGAACCTGATCTGATTTTCATCGCGGGCGATCTGTTCGACGGCACGGCCATCGATGCCCAAAAAGCCGCTGAACCGCTCAGTCAATTAACGGCCCCGCACGGCGTTTATTTCGTGGCCGGAAATCACGAGCAATTCGGGGATGATAGCAAGTATCTCAACGCCATCGCCGCCACCGGAGTGCGGGTGCTGAAAAACGAAAAGGTAAATGTTGACGGCTTGCAGATCGTCGGCGTCCCCTACCGTAATGCAACGTCGAATGGTGACCTCGCAGCGGTTCTTCGCGACCTGCCGCTCGACCGCGACCGCGCGAGCATTCTATTGACCCATGCACCCGACCATCCCGACGTCGCCGAGGCGAAGGGATTTTCGCTGCAGCTTTCCGGGCACACGCATCTCGGCCAATTCATCCCTTGGAGCTGGATGGCGCGCCGGGTCTATCGGCAATTTGTTTACGGATTGAGCCGCATCGGCAAAATGCAGGTCTTCACCTCCAGCGGCGCCGGCACCTGGGGGCCGCCGCTACGTCTGGGATCGAATCCAGAAATTGTGATGCTGGAGTTCGAATAGCTCATGTAACGGCGGACGCATTCGTCCGCGGCTACATCACCGGCCCTTGTGATTCAAATCATAGATCGATTTGAGCATCCACCATACGCTCGGCTATGCTTGTAGCTAGCGCGTAAAGGTGGACACCTCCGATGCCAGAAAACACCCTCTCCGTCACCGACAATCGAACCGGGAAAACATACACAATTCCGGTCGACAATTACGGCACTATCCGTGCCATGGACCTGCGGCAGATCAAGACCGGGCCCGAAGATTTTGGCCTGATGACCTACGATCCCGCCTACATGAACACGGCGTCGTGCAAAAGCGCGATCACGTATATCGATGGAGACAAAGGCATCCTGCGCTATCGCGGATACCCGATTGAGGTTCTGGCCGAGCGCTGCACGTTCCTGGAAGTCGCCTATCTGCTGCTGAATGGCGAATTGCCCACCGAGAAAGAGTTGAACAAGTGGGTCTACGACATCACGCACCACACCATGCTGCACGAGACGACGAAGAAGTTCATGGAGGGCTTCCGTTACTCGGCGCATCCCATGTCGATGTGGGTCAGTACCGTTGCGGCGCTGTCGAGCGTGTATCCCGACGCGAAGCAGGTGCATGATCCGGCGAACCGCCTGCACCAGATCATCCGCCTGATCGGCAAGGTGCCCTCGATTGCCGCCATGTCGTACCGGCACAATGTCGGCTTTCCGTATGTGTATCCCGACAACGACCTGAGCTACACCGAGAATTTCATGAACATGCTGTGGCGGATGGTCGAGCCGAAATACGTGGCGCATCCGGCGATCGCTCGCGCCCTCGACATACTGTTCATCCTGCATGCCGATCACGAGCAGAACTGCAGCACCAGCACCATGCGCGCGGTAGGCAGCTCCGAGAGCGATCCCTACCTGTCAGTGGCGTCTGCCGCATCCGCATTAGCCGGTCCGTTGCATGGCGGAGCAAACGAAGAAGTCCTTGGGATGCTCGATGAAATCGGCACAAAAGATAATGTTCCCGCCTACATCAAGCGCGTGAAGGATGGGCATTTCAAGCTAATGGGTTTCGGACACCGCATCTACAAGAACTACGATCCGAGGGCGAAAATCATTCGCTGGAGCGCCGAGCAAGTGTTCGAAGTGACGGGACGCAGCTCCAAACTCGATATCGCGCTTGAACTCGAACGCATCGCTCTCGAAGACGACTACTTTGTGAAGCGCAAACTGTATCCTAACGTCGACTTCTACTCAGGGATCATGTATCAGGCCATGGGTTTCCGGCCGGAGATGTTCACCGTGCTGTTCGCGATCCCGCGGACCGCAGGCTGGCTGGCGCAATGGGAGGAGCTCATGAAAGATCCCGAGCAGAAGATCGCGCGTCCGCGCCAGATCTATACGGGCAGCGCCGAAAGGGAATTCGTGCCGGTCGACAAGCGCGTGCCGGTGCCGATCCCGGCGGAATATCCGTCGCGCTAATTCCACAACGTGCGTGAAAATGCCCCGCATGGTGCGGGGCATTTGTCTTGAATCGCAAAACCGCGCCGGGCTTGAATCACCTAAGGCTGCTGCTCAAAAAGATGTCGTTGGCGCTTGTACGCCATTTCCTTCGATGAACCGTAGCCCCGCGTGTGTGCCGATTTCGAGACCGCGCACATCTTCATCTCGCTCCAGTGGCACTGCCGGCGAACGCGGGGCATCTGGCAGGCGCAGTAAAGGACCCAATCGTCAATGGCGCCAGCGATTAACGGGAGCACGTACGAGCCGTTGTCGTATGGGCTGGAACCAACCAGGTAGCGGGTATTACATTTTGGACATTCGATGCAATGGCGAAAACGAAGTGGCATCTCGACTAGTCCTGGCCTTCATATCCATTCGTCCCGCGGGCGTCAAAAGGTCACTTCGAGACCCGGAGTTCGTGGCGGCACTAACTCGTAAGCGCCTTAGTGCGGAGCGACCCCGCGGGGACGAGGAGTGTTCGCAGCGTTCAATTCGGGCGATTCTGGCACAAGATAACTGCGCGCAAAAGGCTCGAAAGGGACAATAATCGGACAACATCGGTGTCCGGCATAGTCCGCTTTCTGTCCGTAACAGGCCTTTCCACTCACCGTCGCGGTTGCCAGAATTAAGTGAATGCGGACATAGGAAGATTACTCGCGCGTGGATATGTGCGCGGTGCCTAGCCCAGGCATAGTGAAATGAGTCAGTCGGAAGAAGTTTCTATGGCATCTGGATCTACGAACCGATTCTTTGCGAGCCTGTGGACTTGTCTGTTGGCGGGGTCGCTGCTTCTCGTGAATTGCATTCTCGTCCGGGTTGAGGCCGCGAAGGGCGACGCGAATCCATCAGTCAAGCCAGGGGACGATTTCTACGGATACGCGAATGGTGAGTGGCTGGCGCACGTTTCGCTTCCAGCCGGGCAACACACCTACGACAACCGCATCATGATGGCCGAGAAAACAAGGGATCGAGTGCGTGAACTCATTCAGGAATCCGCAGCCGCTCACGTGCCGTCCGGCAGTGTCGCACAGAAGGTTGGGGACTACTACGCGAGCTTCACGAACGAGGCCGACATTGAAGCCAAGGGATTTGCGCCATTAACTGATGAGATGGGCAGAATTTCCGCGATTGCCAACCGTTCCACGTTGTCCGCCTATCTTGGAACGACGCTGATCCGCGAGGTTGACGGACTCACCGCCAACAGTGACCATGTGTTCGGTGTATGGGTGAATCAAGGTTTTGAAGATGCGGATCACAATCTGCCGCACTTGTGGCAAGGTGGCCTTGGACTGACCGAGAGCGGAAGGTATCTCGACAGCTCTCCGCAGGCGGTTGAGTTGCGCGTCAAGTATCAGGCGCACGTCGCGGCCGTCTTGAGACTGGCGGGGCTGGCAGATTCGGACACCCGGGCCACCAGCACTGTAAGGTTGGAAACCAGCATCGCCCGCGCGTTTGCACCCGACTCTGACGCCGCGGATGTATTCAAGCAAAACAATCCATGGAAACGCGGGGATTTCGACCGCAAGGCCCCGGGCATCGACTGGGACGCATACTTTCAGTCGGCGGGACTCGCGAAGCTGTCGAGCTTTCTCGTGTGGCAACCGTCGGCTGTGATCGGTGTCTCGGCGTTGGTGGGCAGTGAAGATATAGAGGCATGGAAGGACTACCTTCGGTTTCACCTGATCGAGCACTACGCCCAAGTTCTACCCAAGGCTGTGAGAACGGAAGGTTCCAATTTCTACGGGGAGATTCTGTCTGGCGGGGCAGAGGCGCCGGACCGCGTTGACGAGGCCATCGACGCCACCAATGGCGCTCTCGGCGAAGCAGTCGGTCAGCTCTACACGGAGCGCTATTTTTCAGGGGATGCCAAGCGAAGGGCGCAGGCCATGGCTCGCGACCTAGTCACCGCGTATCGCGGTCGGATTGCGAATCTCACCTGGATGTCGCCCTCAACCAGGGAAAAGGCGCTAGCCAAGTTGGCCGCGCTCGAAATTGACGTTGGTTATCCCGACACATGGATTGACTACTCCACGCTGAAGATCGTTCCGAACGACGCGTTCGGCAATATGAAGCGGGCGGAAGGCTTCTATCATGAGCGCGATCTGGCCAAGCTAAACCAACCCGTGAATCCGGTGGAGTGGCCGCTCAATGTGCAAGTACCGGGCGCGGTCATCATGTTCAGTCCGAATGCGGAATTCTTTTCAGCGGCCATCCTGCAGCCGCCGTATTTTGACGCCGAGGGCGATTCCGCCTCGAACTACGGCTCGGCGGGCGCTGGCATGGCGCATGAAATCACTCACAGCTTTGACGAATTGGGCAATATCTACGACGCACGCGGGCGACTTCGTATGTGGTGGAGTGACGAGGATCGGTCACGCTTTCACCGGGAGGCAGAGAAACTCGCTGTGCAACTCGATGGCTACTGTCCCTTCGCGGACCTTTGCCTCAAAGGCAAACAGGTATTAGGTGAAAGCGTCGCTGATCTAGCCGGTCTGCTCGTGGCACATGACGCTTACGTTTTATCCTTGAAGGGGAAGGCTGACGTCGTGATCGATGGCTTCACGGGTGAGCAGCGCTTCTTTCGTGCTTTTGCGCAACGATGGCGTAGAGTGCAAAACGAAACCGCGCTGCGAAAGCAGATCACCACGGATACACACCCACCGGGGGAATATCGCAGCGATACTGTGCGCAACATCGATGCATGGTACAAAGCCTTCAAAGTCGCGCCGAGCGACAAACTGTATCTAAAGCCCGATGCTCGTGTCCGCGTGTGGTAAGGTGGCGATTGATTTGCATCCGAATAGAGTAGTAATCGTAACTCGCTCATTTCTCGTGTAGCATCACGACTGAATCCGCAATAGCTTACTTAGGGGAGATTCTGCTCATGTCGAACGCCGGCACAGCTCTTCTCGTCATTGATGTGCAGGAATCATTCCGCCATCGCCCGTACTGGAGCGATGGCGATGTGCCGTCGTTTCTCGATCATCTGCAGCAGCTCATCGATGGCGCGAAAGCGAGAAACATCCCCGTCATCCAGGTGTTTCATGTGGAAGAGTCAGGTGTCTTTTCACTCGACTCGGGTCATGTGGTCCCATTGGAGGGACTTTCGATTGAGCCCGGGGCGGTTTTTCACAAACGCAGTCATAGTGCACTGATTGGCAGCGGGCTCGACGTGTGGCTGGTGCGGCATGGAATCAGACGAGTCATCGTCTCTGGGATTCGCACCGAGCAGTGCTGCGAAACGACCACGCGACATGCCTCGGACTGCGGTTACCAGGTGGACTATGTCACGGACGCAACGCTGACATTTCCCATGACCGATCGCCACGGGCGGAAATGGAGTCCGGATGACATCAAAGCCCGGACAGAACTTGTTCTCGACGGTCGCTTTGCTCGCATCGTTAGTGTGGAAGAGGCTCTTGCAGGCAACTTGCTGCAACCTGTAGGCTGATCGGGCATTCGCACGTCGTTATTTGATTCCTCTACGAGCCCTGCGCATCAAAAGCGGCTACGAGTTGGATCGCCTGATGAACAAGTCCTACGAATCGAGCTCTCGAAGCAATGGCGCTGGCCAATCTCACAAGCCCCACGTTCGAGATCCACGCACATTGCAGATTGGCGCGAGCGGCAAAACTCGGCGGATTCCAGTTTACGTTGTGCTTCCTCCCCGCCTACTCTTATTGGATATCGCGGGACCTCTCGAAGTTTTGCGACAGGCGAATCACTTACAAACGGCAGTGCACTTTGTCGTACGATATGTGGGTCCAAGACCCTCGTTAGTAACTTCCATCGGCGTCACCGTGAACGCGATTGAACCGCTGCCAAGCAGGCTACCCCCCGAGGCCTGGATCGTGCTCGCCGGTGATGTCGAACATGTGATGCTACCGGGCGACGCACCAAGCGCCGGTCAATCGGATATAGATCAGGCTGATGAAGCAGCAATCGTCGCTTGGCTCAGGCAAGCCGTCCAGCCTGGTCACAAGGTGATTTGTATTTGCACCGGTGCTCTTACGGCGGCACGCGCCGGCCTCTTCGATGGTCGCTCCTGCACGACGCATCATTCCAGCTGTGACGAACTCGCGGCTATCACTCCAAGAGCCAAGGTTCTGGAAAACCGGCTCTACGTCGAGGATGGCGACCACTATTCGAGCGCCGGTATAACCGCCGGCATTGACTTAATGTTGCATCTGGTTCACCAATATACGGATCAATCCTGCGCCGTTGCGGTGGCGCGCTATCTGGTCGTTTACCTGCGCCGTAGCGGTGCGGATCCTCAACTCTCCCCATGGCTCGAAGGCCGCAATCACTTACATCCAGTCGTGCATCGTGCACAGGACGCCATCGCCAGCGATCTCACTACCTCCTGGACACTACGTCGCTTGGCGAGAGTTGCCGGCGCCAGTGACCGGCACTTATCGCGGTTATTTCAGGAACACGTCGGCATGACAGTCTCGGAATACTGCAACCGGCTGCGTGTCGCACTCGCCCAGGAGCTGCTGCGCGAGACGGACCTCGATATGGAGCGTGTGGCGGAGAAAGCTGGCTTCAGTTCCTCCCGTCAGCTGCGTCGTGCCTGGGGGAAGGTGTACAAAACTCCGCCCCGCGCGTCCAGAGCGCGCCCGCAAGTCAATTCCATACCCGCGGTAAGTGCAAGAAGTCAATTCGCTTGATTGTCTGTCTATCTTCGAGGGGGAAAGCGTACTGACATCGTTACCGAGGTATAATCTTGCCCTGCATTTCGGTCCAACCAAGAGTTTCCCATCCGGCTGTATTTCTTCGCGCCCGCGGTCCTCGCTTTCACCGCAGCATTGCTTGCGCAGAGTTCTGCTCCTTCCGACAACAAGCCAAAGCAAGATCCAGCATCGGAACCGTGCACAGTGACAGGACGAGTGATCACAGCGGCGGAGGGCAATCCGCTGAAGTCGGCTCGAATCGCCCTCCTTGCCGAGGATACGAAGTCCCATGACAGCACGTATGCCGCATCTTCCGATAGTGACGGGCATTTCCTGCTCAAAGACGTTCCGCCCGGGCGATACCAATTCTTCGCTTCCCACACAGGATTCGTCGAGCAGCACTACAAAGGAACTAACAACGCAGGGCCGATTTTCTCCCTAAGGCCAGGCCAGAAGGTCAGCGAGGTGCTGTTTCGATTGGTCACCGCCGCCGTGATCACCGGGCGGATCAGCAATGAGGACGGCGACCCAATGGAGCACGTCGAGGTTCTTGCCTTTGCGTCGGCCCACTGAAGACGAGGCCGAGGATGAAGACCCACCCGTCCAGCATAAAACCCAGGCCGAAGCGGTCGGAACGGCCGTATCTGACGATCGCGGGCAGTACCGGATTTTCGGTCTCAAGCCGCGCGAGTACTTTGTCAGAGCAGAAGATACCGCCGAACCTCCTAATGGCGTTGCGGCCGACGAAAGCTTTTGGATAAAACAAACTCTGGGGCAGCGACTTAGGTTCGGTGTACTTCCCCGGTGTTGCCCAACTGTCTCAGGCGCAAGTTGTGTCCGTGGCGGGCGAAGAGGCGCAGGCCGACATCGCCATGTGCCGCGTTAAGACTGTCGAGATCGCCGGTAGAATCATCGGAGCATCCGGTCCCGCAGCTCGAACGATGGTGCGTTTGGAGCGAGCGGATTTCGATCAATCTGACTTTTCCCGTGATGACACGACCGACGAAAAGGGCAACTTCCGCCTCCGAAACATACCGGGAGGAACCTACTATGTTCTCGCCTATCGACGGGACGCGGAGAGTCGGATCTACGAGGTGCAGGCACGGCAAAGAGTCGAAGTCGGTGAAGAGAATATCGATGCGCTCACGGTTTCGCTCAACGCTGGTGTTACGATTCAAGGCAGGCTCAAAGTGGATGGCTCCAGCTCCATCGCGCTCGACAGGCTCAACCTGGCACTAGAGCCTACCAAAGAAAATCGGGAAATGCGGGCATTCACCGAAGTCAAGAAGGACGGAAGCTTTAAGTTCCAATCCGTCAGCGATGGAAGCTATGCAAGCCGTGTCTTTGGCCTGGAGAATGATGGGTGCGTCAAATCAGCGCGGCGCGGTCCGGATGACCTGTTCGAAAAAGGCCCCCAGGTAGAGGGTGGCGCCTCCGGAAGAATCGAATTAACGGTCAGCTCCGAGGGCGCAAACTGCAGGGTTCAGTCGCCGATGATGACGGTCCGGTAATCGGTGCTCGAGTGCGGCTGGTACCTGATCCGTTGACGCCATACAATCACCTCCGCATTTATCGCAGCAATACGGATCAGTCGGGTCAGTTTTCTCTGACGGATATAGACCCGGAAAGTACAAGGTAACAGCCAGACGCATGGTCACTTCGGACGAAGCCGCGTCCAAATCTGAACCGCAAGCCATCACGCTGTCAGAAGGTGAACAAAAGAAGATACGAATCGAACTTGAGAAACCCCCAGCAACCTTGAGGCAGGGATGGTCATATAGGGCAGACGCATTCGCCCGCTCTCACAGTGGTTAATCTTGACAGGTTCTCAGAAGATCAAACCGTGTTGTAATTGTCCTGGAGGGATTCGATTTATGCTGGGGCAAACCGCTACTTCTACCATCACCAGAGTTAGCCCGAGCAAGGCGACGGCGACCTTTTGGATGGCCGTGTTGTTGCTGACGACGGCCGCCTACCCGCAGTCTTCCACTCCCGAATTCCCGGATCCCGGCAATCCTCACATGTCCCGCGACCAGCAGCGCGCGCTCGGGCTGAAGGCCGCCGCGCAGGTTTACGAGCAGATGCCGGTCCTGCCCGATTCCAGCCCCGAAACACAATACATCCGTCGCCTCGGTCAGAAGCTGGTGGCGACGATTCCAGCGGAAAACTCCTGGCCATTTGATTTCCACGTAGTCGCGCAAAAGGACATCAATGCCTTCGCACTCCCGGGCGGACCGATGTTCGTCAACGTCGGCACCATCACCGCCGCTGCCGATGAAGCCCAACTCGCCGGAGTCATGGCGCACGAAATGTCGCACGTTTATATGCAACACTCCGCAAAGCAGGCGGCCAAAGCGCAAACTACCGGCTTGCTCGCCGGACTCGCGGGCGCGGTTCTTGGCGCAACCGTTGGAGGCACGGCTCAGGAATTAGGCCAGGCTGGAATTCAGATGGGAGCCCAAGGTCTCATGCTGAAGTACTCGCGCACGGACGAATCGCAGGCGGACGCAGTCGGTGCCGTGATCCTCTACAGAGCTGGTTACAACCCGCAGGCGCTGGCGGATTTTTTCAAGACTCTCGAATCTCAGGGTGGAGCGCCGCCGCAGATTCTCAGCGATCACCCGAATCCCGGCAACCGCCAGGAGGCGATCCAGAGAGAAATCAGGAACTGGCCGCCGAAACAGTACGCGGGTGACAGCACCGAGTTTCAGGTAACGCGAAAGCACGCGATGGGAGTAAAGGCCTACACGGGTGAAGAGATCGCGCAAGGCGCAAAGGCCGGGCAGTGGTCTGCATTCAACAAGAAGAACGGCGCGACATTTAACCCGACCAATGCCCCTTTGACTGGCGCCGGCGCTTCGAGTACAAGCGCTGCGCCTCCTACGCCACCCGCTCCTACTGTTTCGCTGGAAAGCGTTCTTCCCAGCCAGCGTATGGTCGCCACTGACCTTGGTCCGTTAAAACTCCAACATCCGGAAAACTGGGAGGTGATGATGCCCAAGCAACAAGGACAATCCGTCACCATCGCTCCCAAGGCGGGAGTGGCGGCCAATGGAGTGGGCTACGGCGTAGTGCTTAACGGCGTTGCATCGTCGAATGGTCAGCCCACGAACATCGACGACATGACCCGACGCCTGATGCAGGAGATGGAGCAGAACAACGCGCTACAACCAGCAGGCGATCCCCAGCCTATTATCGTGGCCGGTGTTCAGGGACGCTCCGTAGCCATGCATTCTGTTTCGCCGTTCTCGGTGAACGGTAAGCCCGATAAGGAGCGAGACTGGCTGGTGACCATCCCGCAGCCGGATGGTTCCGTGATCTTCATGGTCTTCGTGGCGCCTCAGTCGCATTACGATCGATTTCAGCCAACGTTCGAGGCGATGCTCAAGAGCGTGCGCTTCCAACAATAGCATTCGCA
>Ga0126381_100001215_pt1 | contig 27877 bp, 31 predicted proteins | sample PanSoiMetPlot_28_FD_96465 | JGI IMG/M metagenome (GOLD analysis project Ga0126381, IMG submission 96465) | Tropical forest soil microbial communities from Panama - MetaG Plot_28 | ecosystem: Environmental > Terrestrial > Soil > Tropical forest > Bulk soil | place: Panama | collected 2016-02-17
AGCCACCAGCAACGCGGACTACGCCACCAAGGCAATAGACGCCTACAAAAAGGCTTACGCGCTCGACCCGAAATCGCCGGTCATTGGCGAGCGGCTCGCGGAAATGTACTGGAAGGCTCAGCGCACCAAGGAAGCCGAGACCGAAGCGAAAGACATTCTTAAGCGCGACCCTAATGATGTTCAGTCGCGACGCTTGCTCGGAAGAATCTATCTGCGCAGCCTCGGCGACGTAAACGCCGGGAACGGCCAGTCTGAAACTGCAAACAAAGCCATTGAGCAATTCCGCGAGATTAACCGTCTCGATCCCACCGATACCGAATCCGCGCTCTGGCTCGCACGGCTTTATCGCTTGAAGAACGAGCACGACAAGAGCGAACAGGTCCTGCGCGGCATCCTGAAAACCGATCCCGAAAACGAGCAGGGGATCGAGCAACTGACGCAACTTCTGATGGATGAAGGCAAGTCCGAGGAAGCCGTGAAGCTCCTCGAAGGGATTACCGTACATTCTGCAACGCCGGTGGTTCTGGACTTGCTGGGGGACGCCTACACGCAGAACCACGAACTACCCAAAGCGGAAGCAGCCTATCGCAAGGCAGCGGATTTGGATCCCTCCGAGCTGAGCCATCAGCGTGGGCTCGGGCAAACACTGCTTGCTGAAGAAAAGTATTCCGAAGCGCTGGCGGTTTACCAGAAGCTCTCGGACCTGATGCCCGATGATTCGGACGTGTATCTACGCATCGCGCAAATCTATCGGGAACTGCATCAGCTCGACAAAGCCGAGGAAAACCTGGTCAAGGCGCGCCAGTATGCGCCCGGCAGCCTCGAAGTCATGTACAACGAGGGAATGCTGTACGAATCGCAGGGCCGCTACGAGGATGCGATTCGCGTTCTCACGGACGCCGTGACGGGAATCAAGGGCGAGGCCGGCACGATGCCTTCGCGTCGCCGCTCGCTTTCGATTTTGTATCAGCAGCTTGGCCAACTTTATCGCGAAGTCCAGAACTACCAGGCGGCAATTTACACCTTCGAAGAGCTCGGCCACTTGGGTGATGAAGAGGACCGCCGCGCTCGCATGATGATAATGGACACCTACCGCGCGGCCAAGGACTTGCCGCGCGCTCTTCAGACCGGCAAGGAGGCGATGGCGAAATACCCGGCCGACCCCGGAATCCGCACCAGCTATGCCTTGCTGCTTGGCGAAAACTCTCAGACCGACGACGCCGTAAAAATCCTTCGCGCTCAATTGCACGGAGACGCCAACGATCGCGAGACCTACCTGAATATCGCGCAGGTTTACGAACGCGGCCGCCGCTACAAAGAAGCCGAAGAATCCGCGCGCGCTGCGGAAGTGCTTCCCGGCCAGCCCCGTGACAACGAAATGGTCTGGTTCCTCCTCGGCGCCATTTACGAGCGCCAAAAGCTTTTCGATAAGGCAGAAGAGGAGTTCAAAAAGGTTCTGTCTGTGAATCCCAAGAACGCTCCCGTGCTGAATTATTACGGCTACATGCTGGGGGATTTGGGGATCCGCTTGAATGAAGCCCAGGCATTAGTTGAGCGCGCCATAAAAGAAGAGCCTTATAACGGCGGATATCTCGATAGCTTGGGCTGGATTTATTTCAAGGAAAATCGGCCCGCCGACGCCGAAGCCATGTTGCGGAAAGCGCTCGCCCGCGAGGGCCATGATCCCACCATTCATTCGCACTTGGGCGACGTTTACGCCAAGCGTGGCAGGCAGGATTTGGCCGCCGCAGAATGGGAGAAGTCCCTTGCCGAATGGCGTAAGTCACTCCCGGCTGACGTCGAGTCGGACAAAGTGGCCGAGCTCGAGAAAAAAGTTTCGCAATCCAAGCATCGCGTGGCCCAGAAATCCACAGCCACGGACGAGAAGCCCTGATTTAAGAAGAATGACCGAAGTTCGCATCCCAGCCTTCGCGAAAATCAATCTGCGCCTCGATATTTTGGGCAAACGCGCGGATGGATATCACGAACTGCGCACGATTTTTCAAACCCTTTCGCTGTACGACGAACTCCGTGTGCGAACGTCAAAGCGCCCGGGAATCTCGCTGAACATTCAAGGAAATGTCTCACTCGCCTCGGAGCCTGTCCAAAAGAACCTGGTTTACCGCGCCGTGGAGGCGATCAAGCGCAAGCTCAAGATTGCCGGAGGCGTGGAAATCCAGCTAAAAAAAAGAATTCCTGCCGGGGGTGGGCTTGGCGGTGGATCGAGCGACGCCGTCGCCGCCATGCTCGGTTACCTCCAACTGAAAAAAAGGAAGTTGCCAGCTGTCCAAATGATGGAAATCGCCGCCTCCCTCGGCGCGGACGTTCCGTTTTTCCTTATGGGCGGGCGGGCCCTAGGGGTGAATCGGGGTGACGAGATTTACCCCCTTCAGGACGTTCCGAAAATGCATCTTCTCGTCGTCGTTCCGCGGGAGATTCGGGTGCCCACACCGGACGCCTTCCGCTGGGTAAACGCTAAACCGCTCGGTTTGACAAAATCCGCAATAGACCCTAAACTCTTACAGTTCTGTGCTCTATCTTGGAGCGCGCAGGGAAGCGGCCTTTCGAATGATTTTGAGGGGCCGGTGTTCCGGCGTCATCCGCGGCTTGGTCAAATCAAGCGGGTGTTGCTTCAAAAAGGGGCGACAGAGGCCTCGCTGGCGGGTAGCGGTTCGGCGGTGTTTGGAGTTTTCCCGAGCCCAGCGATGGCGCGCCGAGCCGCTGTTGGGTTTCCGCACGATCAGACCTTCGTTTGCGAGACACTCTCGCGCGACAGGTACGCTCGTAGGATGCGCATCGCTCGATAGGGGCGAGTGTCGAAGTGGAATCTTCTTCAGCGTCTCAAGTGCCTGTGAATCCGTCGACAGCCAGCGGTTAGGGCATTCCAATATCGCTTTTCGGCTTGGAATGATTTAGTCTGCGCGTCTCAGCTGGGCGCTCAAACCCGGGGAAGCTGCCAAGACTCAGCTGTGCAGGAGAACCGCGCTGTGAATGACGACCGGTTTAAGATTTTTTCTGGCACGGCGAACCCGGTGCTCGCGGAAAGCATCTGCAAACACTTGGATGTTCCGCTGGGCAAGGCGCTGCTGGGCCGGTTCAGTGATGGCGAGATTTATTTCCAGATCCTGGAAAACGTCCGCGGCGCTGACGTCTTCGTCGTGCAGCCGTGCCATCACCCGGTGGACAACCACCTGCTCGAGTTGTTGCTGATGATTGATGCATTCAAGCGCGCGTCGGCTTGGCGCATCACCGCGGTGCTGCCGTATTACTGTTATGCCCGGCAGGACCGCAAAGACAAGCCGCGCGTGCCGATCTCCGCGAAGCTGGTGGCGGATTTGCTGGAAACCGCGGGAGCGAGCCGCGCGTTGACGCTCGATTTGCACGCGCCGCAGATTCAGGGTTATTTCGACGTCCCCGTGGATCATTTGTACGGCTCGCCGGTGCTGGTCGAATACTTTCGGCACTTAAAGTTGCCGAATCTGACGGTGGTTTCGCCCGATGCCGGCGGCGTGGAGCGCGCACGGTTTTTTGCCAAGAAGCTCGATGCGCCGTTGGCCATCGTCGATAAACGGCGCGTGGATGTGGACGTGAGCGAAGTGATGAACCTGATCGGCGATGTGCGCGGCCGCAGTGCCCTCGTGGTGGACGACATTATTGACACCGCGGGAACGTTAGTAAAAACCGCCGAGGCGTTGCTGCGCGAAGGCGCCACCCAGGTTTACGCGGCCTGCACGCATGCGGTTCTGTCCGGTCCGGCGGTCGAAAGGCTGCAGAAGTCGAAGATCACGGAAGTCGTAGCAACCGATTCCGTGCCCCTGACCGAAGCAGCGAAGAAGATGGGGAAGATCAGAGTCTTGAGCGTTGCGGACTTGCTTGCGCGCGGCATTCGCTCGATTCACGAGGAAACTTCGATCAGCGAGCTGTTTATTTAGGATCCTATGGAAAGCGCCGGCGGTTAGCGGGCGGGGGAGTTAGCCCCCGCGCAAAAAGATTCGATACAAAAAGGGCTTTAGCCCCTGAAGTTGCAAGGGGAATGAGACCGCAAGAGTGAGAGTCTAGAGAAGGGAAGAAGGCCATGGCACAGAAGGCAGACCAAATCGTAGTCGAAAGCGCTCCCCGCGACACTCGGGGCAAGAACGAAGCCCGGCGGCTTCGCCAGACCGGCAAAGTTCCGGCAGTTTTGTACGGCGGCAAGGCCGGACCGATCACGCTGGCCGTGAATGCCAAGCAGGTGAGTGCCATTCTGCGCTCGCCTACAGGTCATAACACACTGTTTCAGGTGAGCTTGGGCGGCAAATCTGAGCCTGCCATCGTGAAGGATTGGCTGGTCGATCCGACCACAGGAACGCTGTTGCACGTGGACCTCATGCGCATCGCGATGGATGTGCGCATGAAAGTCAAAGTGCCCGTTCACACCTTCGGCGAGCCGGCTGGTGTCAAGGTCCAGGGCGGCGTGTTTGAGGTCGTCACTCGAGAAGTGGAAGTCGAATGCTTGCCGAGCGACATCCCAACCGAATACCGCATGGACGTCAGTGAACTGATGCTTGGCAAACAGTTGCGCGTGGGCGATCTGCCGATTGACGCATCAAAGATAAAACTGCTCACCGAGCCCGAGCGCGTGATCGCTCACGTCGTTGCCCTCAAGGTCGAAGAAGAGAAGCCTGCGGAAGCGGCGGCCGCGGAGGGCGCCGCCCCGGCCGAGCCCGAGGTCATCAAAAAGGGCAAGAAAGAAGTGGAAGGCGAAGAAGGCGCCGAGGGAGTGGAAGCCAAGGCCGAGAAAGCCGAGAAGCCCGAAAAGAAAGAAAAGAAGTAAAGACTGGGTGCGCTCGATTCTATGTTCTTTTCACCAGTCACGAGTCACCAGTCACCAGTCACCTGCGGAGTGCTGGTCACTCTATGTCGCCGGGCGCGTTAACACGCCATGCGGCTCATCGTCGGACTTGGGAATCCCGATCCGGAGTATCAATGGACGCCGCATAACCTGGGATTCATGGTCGTGGACGAACTGGCGAATCGGGGCGGGATTCGCGTCGAGCGGCCGGAAGGTAAGGCGCTCGTAGGTCGTGGCAAGGTCGCGGGCGAAGAAGTGCTCCTGGCCAAGCCGCAGACCTATATGAATCTGAGTGGCATCTCGGTAAGAGAGCTGCTTGCGAAGTACGAGTTGGATGTGGTTGCGCTGCTGGTGATGTGGGATGAAGTGCAACTGCCTCTGGGCACAATTCGCATTCATCCGGACGGCAGCGCGGGAAGCCACAACGGCGCCAAATCGGTCATCAGCGCCGTTGGCACGCAGAAATTTGCCAGGCTGCGACTCGGGTGTGGCCCTGAGCACCCGCAAAGCAGCCGCAGAGAGCACGTGCTGCGGCCCATGAAAAAAGCGGAACTGGAAGCTGCGTCAGAAATGATTGCTGAAGCCGGCGACGCCGTGGAAATGATTTTGACACAGGGTCTGGACGCGGCGATGACGAAATACAATCGTCGCAAACCTACCGAGCCGGGACAGACCGAGTAGCGCCGGTTTACTCGCCGTCTTGGGTAGTGGCGGGTCTTTAGACCCGTGGTTCTGCAGCCGCTGGCGGCAAAAGATTTTCCGGGCCTTGCGTCCGGAGACGAATAGAAACGAGGCAACCATGGAAGAGCGTTATTACGACTTGATCTTCATTGTCCGGCCGGCGACCCCGGAAGACGAGATCAAGAAGATTCTTGGCGTCATCGAGCATGCCTGTCAGGAAAAGGGCGGCAAGATCGAAAAGACCGAGCAGTGGGGCACGCGCAAGCTGGCCTATCGCGTCCACAAGCACCGCGAAGGCATCTACGTGCACCAGGAGATTCGCACCACGCACGGCGAGCTGATTGCTGAGCTAGAGCGCCGCCTGCGTGTGCAGGACGCGGTGATTAAGTACCAGACGGTGCGCCTCGACGAAGACCTGAAGCGCCAAAAGAAACTTTCGCTGAAGCGTGAGAAGCGCGCCGCCCGTCGTCCGCGCCGCGCCGCCGCGCCCGCGCCTGCCCAGGAGCAGGCCACGGCCACGACTTAGTTGTATCGGCAAGGCCTCACGTCGCCATAGTTTGTAGCGGAGACGGCATCTTCGCGCCAAGGTCGGAGCCTCGCTCCGGACGAAGAGTTTCAGGACTTATCACTTAAGACCTACGACTAAGAACGAAAGAAGGGTGGCAGGTATGGCAGAAGATCAGAAACAAGCACCAGCACCGACCGGAGGTGGTGGAGCACCGCGGCACGAAGGCGGTCCCGGCGGTGGAGGTCCGCGGAGGGAAGGCGGCCCCGGCGGCGGGCGCCGCGAAGGCGGTCCGGGCGGTCCAGGGGGCCCCGGTGGGCGTCCCCGCGGCAAGCGCCAATATTTCCGCAAAAAGAAGGTCTGCAAATTTTGCGTCGAGAAGATGGATTTCATCGACTATAAGCGCGCGGACATTCTGTCGCAGTTCGTGCAGGAGCGCGGCAAGATTCTGCCTCGCCGCATGACTGGCGTTTGCGCGCGGCACCAGCGCGGACTGGGCGTGGCCATCAAGCGCGCCCGCAACATAGCCTTGTTGCCGTTTTCGGGCAGCGCCGCGGGCACCCAGGCGCCACGCCCGGTGACCCCCGGCGCACACGGCGCCCATCCGCCGGCCGCAGCGCATCCCCCGGCGGCAGCGCACCCCGCGCCGGCACCCGAAGCGCCCAAGGCGTGAGTCGTTCGTTCTTGGTTGTCAGTAAAGGGAGAAGATCCGGAAGCCGGGCGCAGCCCAAGGTCAAAAGAGGCGGGGATAGGTTCGATCGCGAAATGAGGCCGAGAATTGTTCGAGGTAAGAGGAAAGACCAAGCCCTTTTTGGGTGAATTTCGAAATTGCTCTTACGAACGACTTACAACCAGCAACTTAGAACTGAAACGTGCAGGAGCTAAGAGAGACAAGATGCAAATTATTCTTCAGGAAGATATCGATAAGTTGGGGCATCGCGGTGACGTGGTGACCGTCAAGCCCGGCTATGCGCGCAATTTCTTGTTGCCGCGCAAGCTTGCGGTAGAGGCGACCGTGGGGAACTTGAAAGCCATTGAGCGCATTCGTGCTTCGCTGGCAAAAAAGACCGCGACGGAACTCGAAGCTGCGCAGAAGCAAGCGGAGCTGCTGAATGTCGTCGCCCTGAAATTCACGCGCAAGACCGGCGAGAACGATCAGATGTTCGGCTCCGTGACGACCGCCGACATTGCCGAGGGGCTCGCCGCGCAAGGATTCAAGACGGACAAGCGCCAAGTGCAGCTTGCCGAACCGATCAAAATCGTCGGCGAATCGCAAGTGACCATCAAGGTGTTCCGCGACGTCACCGCTCAAATCAAAGTCGCCGTCGAAAAAGAAGCGTAATCCGCGGTCCTCGCCGGACCAACGGCACCCCGAGCGCTGAAAAGAAGTTTTTTGAACAGGGCGCAGCAGCGTGACACCCGCGCATTGCGCTTTTTTTCCTGGTGCAGCAGCGCGCGAAACCTTTTTCAACATTTCCAAAATCATTCACAGTGTGCACAACTGAGTTTGATTGACACGCGTTCTCCATCCGCGCAAAATGCCCGAACGATTCAAACAGTCAAACAGGATTTGGTCGAGCCCAGCCTGCCTGTTTTCCGGCAAGCCCAACCCTCGCCACCTGAAAGATTGTCAGAGTGCCCTGTGAAAATAGGCTTGCACTCGAGAGTCCGGGTGTCTTAGTATGGGGCGAACATAAAGCGAATATAAGCAGGTAGAACCCAAGGATCAATGGCGACTGACACCACTCTCGAAAAGCCGTTGCCCAATAATTTGGACGCGGAACGCTCCGTGCTGGGAGCGATTCTGCTCGACAATCACGCGCTGAACGCCGCCATCGAGACGCTGCGCCCCGAAGATTTTTTCCTGGACCAGCACCGCCGAGTTTTCTCGCACATGATTTCGCTTGGCGAAAGCCAGCAGGCCATCGACCTGGTGACGCTGACCGACGAATTGCACCGCAAGGGCGAACTCGAGGCTTCCGGCGGCGCGCCGTATCTGGCTTCGCTGGCCGATGGCATGCCGCGGGTTTCGAACGTCGAGCATTACGCGCGCATCGTCAAAGAAAAAGCCATCCTGCGCAACCTGATTCGCACCACCCACGACATCCAAGAGCGTGCGTTTGAAGGCGAAGACGGCGCCGACGCCATTCTCGACGGCGCTGAATCGCAAATTTTTGCAATCGCGGAAGACCGCATCCGCGCCGGCTTGATTCCGGTAAAGGACATCGTTCGCGACAATTTTGAGCGCCTGGAAAAAATCTTCAAGGAAAGCAAGAGCGTCACCGGCGTTCCCACCGGCTACACGGAATTGGACAAGCTCACTTCCGGCTTGCAGCCCTCGGAATTGCTGATTCTGGCGGCGCGGCCTTCGCAAGGAAAAACGGCTCTCGCTTTGAACCTGATGGAAAACATCGCCATTCGCGGGGGAGATCCGGTCGCGATGTTCAGCCTGGAAATGTCGAAGGAATCGCTGCTCCAGCGCCTGGTCGCTTCGGTGGCGCAGATTGACGCGCACAAATTCCGCACGGGGCATTTGAATCGCGAAGACTGGCGGCGCATGACCGAAGCCTTGGGAACGATCTCTTCCGCGCCGCTGTGGATTGACGACTCCGGCTCGATCAGCGTGCTCGAGATCGGCGCGAAGGCGCGCCGCCTGAAGCGCGACAAAGGCATGTCCATGCTGATTGTGGACTATCTCCAGCTCATCACTGCGCGCGGGCGCTTTGGCAACCGCCAGGAAGAAGTCGCGAGCATTGCGCGCGGCCTGAAAGGCCTGGCCAAGGAGCTGCAGATTCCCGTCCTGGTCCTCAGCCAGCTCACCCGCGCTCCCGAACGCGACGAGCGCGGGCCGCAGCTTTCCGATCTGCGCGAATCGGGCGCCATCGAGCAGGACGCCGACGTGGTGATGTTCATCTACCGCCCGCACTTTTTCAAAGTCGGCGCCACTCCCGAAGAGCGCGAAGAGACCGAGTTGCGCATCGCCAAGCAGCGCAACGGCCCCACGGACCTGGTGAAATTCGTGTTTCGCAGCCGCTTTACGCGCTTCGAAGAAGCCGCGCCGGACGCCTTCTCGTCTTTCGCTCCCGACGAAATGTAATTCGGAACATGGATTCTTGTGAGACAGCTTCTCGCTCGCTACCCGAGCGGCTTGCGCTTTTCCGCTTCCTCGACTTCCATCCACGTGTTGATCGAAGTGAGCTCTCCGTCGAGGATTTTTCTTCCCAGCGCCTTTCTTGCCCTTCGCCGCATTCGATAAGCCGTGATCCATCCCGATATTGTTGTTACGATGAGAATGCCCGTAAAAACCACAAGTCGGTTGGTCACGATCCCTCCTCGCCTGAAAACTTGAGGTGACTTTGGGCCGATTATACGTTGTCTATCCACCGGCGACGTCAGGCGGCTTGCCTTCCCCGCGAAATGTAACTTTTGCGCGGTCTGCGGTAAGCAAGCCACAGCGTGGGTGCCCAGCCACGTGGGGCGACACTAGCCTTTTTTCAAAAGCTTTTGCAAGCCAAACGAATAAGCCCGTAATCCCATAAGAAATCAGGGTTTAGGCGTACTTTTGGCGATGCGCACAGGCGTTTAGGCCGCCCCAGCCTTCGGCCCTTGGTGTGCACTTTCGCGGGGTTGTCTCTTGCGCGCGTGGGCCAAAGTGGCAGTCTGGCAGCGCAACGTCATTGTCGTAAGATGGATGTTTTCGGAAGGCACATGGCGAACAAACAGAAAAGTCTCCGCAGCGAAGCACGCAAGGTGGCGGCGAACAAAGTCCACAGCGAAGCGCGAAGGCCCGTCTGGGCGGAAGTTTCGCTCGGCGCGCTGGCCTACAACCTCGGAGCCATCAGGAAGTTCGTCAATCCCCCGAGTGAAAAGCGCAAGACGCCGCGCAAAATCCTGTCCATCGTGAAAGGCAATGCTTACGGACACGGCGGCCCGCAAGTCGCCGAGGCGCTCGAAAAGGCCGGCTCGGACTGGTTTGGCGTCACCTGCACTGACGAGGGGATCGCCGTGCGCGAAAATGGAGTGCGCAAACCGATTCTCATCCTGACGGGTTTCGTACCCGGTGAAGAAACGCGCTTGCTAAAACACGACCTCACGCCGGCGGTCCATCGCTGCGATCAATTACCGCTTCTCGAACGCGCCGCCGCCCGCCTTCGTAGTGGCCGGTCTCTAGACCGGCACGCGGGCCGCAAGATCCGACCCTCCGAGTTCGGCTCGCAGAGCGCGACGTTTCACCTGAAAATTGACACCGGCATGAACCGGCTGGGCATCGCGCCGACGGACATCGAATGTTTCGCGCGGCAGCTTGCCAAGTGCAGGCATCTGCAACTTACCGGAATTTTTTCGCACTTCGCCTCTTCGGGAGTTTTTACGGAAGACGCCGTCGGCCGGCAAACGCGCGAGCAGGAAGAATGCTTCTACGCGGCGCTCGACCGCCTGCGCGCGCTGGGCATCGATCCCGGCCTCGTGCATCTCGCCAACAGCGCCGCCATTGTCTCGCGCCCGGAAACCTGGGCGGACATGGTGCGCCCCGGCGCAATTCTCTACGGCTACCATCCCGGCTACGATCCCGCGGAAAAGCGCGAAGAGGCGGAGAAGCTCCTGCCGCTGAAGCCGGTGATGAGCCTGCGCACCAAAATCATCCATTTGCGGCGCGTGCCCGCCGGCGCCGGAGTCGGCTACGACGCCACGTTTGTGCCGAAGCGCCCTTCGCTCATCGGCGTGCTGGCCGCAGGCTATGGCGACGGCATCCACCGCTCGCTTGGCAATCGCGGCAGTGTGCTGGTGCGTGGCAAACTCGCGCCCATCGTGGGCATCATCTCGATGGACGTCACCATGATCGACGTGACCGACATCGAAGGCGTGGAAGTCGGCGACGTGGCCACGCTTTACGGCACGGACGCGAGCGGCAACATGCTTCTGGCAAACCGCGTTGCGCGCAGCATCGGCACCGTCACCTCCGATCTGCTCTGCGCCGTCAGCCAGCGCGTCGAACGCGTCTACATGCGGTAACGCAGAGACGCTAGGATACCCAAATCAGTAATTTGTTTACCGATCGGCCGTTGCCCCGATTTCTTTCTGAGAATGTAGCGGTAGCCGCTGCCGCAAAGCCCCCCACAGACAAAGGAAGTGGCTACGATAGCCTCATCCAGTGTGGGATCGAAACCTACACGCGAAAACGAGATAATTCCGCCGTACCCAGGAAACAACCGCCCTCCAAGATTCGCCCCACACCCTCGCTTGGGGTAAACTCAGACTCTTGCGTATCCGCCTCCGGGGCACGTGGGCGGAGCGCTCCCAATATGAGTCGAATCGCTGCCATTTTACCGGCTGCCGGTATGGGAACGCGCATGGGCGCGGAGACGCCCAAGCAGTTCCTCGAGCTGAACGGCACGCCCATTGTCATCCTCAGCTTGCGGCGCGTCGCTTGCTGCCCGCTGGTCACCGACCTCATCGTGGCCACGCGCGCCGACGAAGTGCAGCGCCTCGAAGAGCGCATCGCCAGGGAAAAATTCAAGCAGCCTGTGCGCGTAGTGAAAGGCGGCGATTCGCGGCAGGAGTCCGTCGCCGCCGCCTTGCGCGAAGTGCCCGCCGACACGGAAATCGTTCTGGTGCACGATGCCGTGCGGCCGTTCGTCACCGTCGACCAGATTACGCGCGTCATCGAAGAAGCGCGCCGCTGCCAGGCCGCGATTCTAGGCATACCCGCGATGGACACGGTAAAAGAAGTGAAGCGCGCCAGCCTGCCGGAAGACGTGGCGCTGATCACCGCTACGGTTCCGCGCGAGCGCGTGGTGCTGGCGCAGACTCCGCAAGTTTTTGCGACAAAGCTGCTGAAAGAAGCCTTTGCCCGCGCGCAATCGGATGGCGTGAATGCTTCGGATGAAGCCGGGCTCGTCGAGCGCCTGGGTCACGACGTACACGTCGTGCTTGGCTCCGAGCGCAACCTGAAAATCACCAAGCCCGCTGACATGGAACTCGCCCGCTTCTACCTCGACCGCGAAACGAAAAAAGCATGAGCACGCGCTGCGGCATTGGTTACGACTTGCATCGGCTGGCCGAAGGGCGAAAGCTCATCGTCGGCGGAGTTGAATTGCCGTTTGACAAGGGGCCGGTGGGGCATTCGGATGGCGACGTACTCGCGCATGCCCTTTGCGATGCGTTGTTGGGTGCAGCAGGGCTTGGCGACATCGGAACGCATTTTCCCGACACCGATCCGAAGTGGAAAGGCGCAAACAGCCTGCTCTTCCTCGAGCACGCCAAAAAGCTGCTCGCGGACAAAAACTTTGCCATCGAGCACGTCGACGCCGTGGTCATAACCGAAAAGCCAAAGCTCGGGCCACATTTTCCCAAGATGCGCGAAGCCCTCGCTAAGGTGCTGGGCGTTTCCGCCGACAAGATCCATCTGAAAGCCAAGACCAACGAAGGCGTAGACGCCATCGGCCGCGGCGAAGCCATCGCCGCGCACGTCGTCGCCACCCTCTCCTTGCGCTAGCGGTGTTTCTTCCGAATGTAGAGGCACGATATATCGTGCCCTCTTTTCTCCGGCGTCCGTGCGTTACAATTCCTTTCAATGCCCCTGAACGAGCAAACGAACGCAGTGGTCGCCGCCAATCCCTTCACCGCGGTGGATGTTCTCGCGATACTGCGCGACCGCGCCTGGCTGACCGCGGATTCCACGCCCGAAATAGACGCGTGGTGCGCGCGGGCGGCTGGAATGCTCGGTGCTCATGTTGCCGATCGCGCGGCTCTCGAAGAGTTGCTGAGGCTCGTCTTTCATTACGACGCGCAAGAAATCCTGGCTCGCGTGGAAGTGCACGAGGTGCTCGCGCGCTACGCGGCCCGCGACGTGCTGCGGCACCTTGCGCTGCTGCTTCTGGATGGAGCGCCGCTAAACTCCGATCGATTGAAAGAAGTCTTCACGGCGATAAAAGAACGATTAAAGTTGCCGGGACGCGAGATGCTTTATCCCATGCGACTCGCGCTCGCAGGCCGCCCGGGCAACGGCTCGCTCGACCGCGTCATTTTGCTGCTCGATGAAGCGGCCGGGCTGCCCTTTGCGGTTTCGGCGAAATCTTGCCGCGCGCGTATCTTGGAGTTCTGCTCCGCTTTAGACTGACAGCATCGCTAGAAACGGCGCAGCATCCCTTGGACATCGCTCCGTGTACAGGAGCGCCACTACAAACAGAGCGGACTCCCCTGTACACTGTGCTTTCCATGGACAAGTTAACGGGCATCCACGCGGTAAAAGAGGCGCTGGAAGCGCAGCGGCCCATCGACCGCATCGCCATCGCCAAGGGCCGCCAGGACACGCGCATCGAAGAAATCGTGCAACTTGCGCGCAAGCAGAGCATTCCGGTGCGCTTTGAGGACCGCGGGCAGCTCGACCGGCTGGCAAATTCCAAAGATCATCAAGGAGTCGTCGCGGTCGCCGCCGCGCGGACTGCGGCCACTCTCGAAGACATTCTCGCTAGCGCCAACGTTGGTGGGGTGCAGAAGGGGCTGATCGTACTGCTCGATGGAGTGGAAGATCCGCACAACTTGGGCGCGATTGTGCGAACCGCCCTGGCCGCAGGCGCGCATGGCGTGGTGATTCCCGAGCGTCGTGCCGCCGGGCTTACGGACACCGTTGCGCGCTCTTCCGCAGGCGCGCTGGCGCATCTCCCCGTGGCCAAAGTGACGAACCTCGCGCGCGCAATGGAAGAGTTAAAAGAAGCCGGCTACTGGCTGGTTGGATTGGATGAGCGCGCGGACAAGGCTTATACGCAAGTGGATTACACTTCGCCGGTAGGCATCGTTCTCGGTAGCGAAGGCCAAGGCTTGCACGACCTGACGCGCAAGCGCTGCGACTTTGTTGTTTCGCTCCCCACCGGCGGCCCGGTCAAATCTCTAAACGTCTCCGTCGCCGCCGGCGTCGTCCTCTTCGAAGCCCTCCGCCAACGCAACGCCACATCGCGAACCAAGTAATTTCTGACGGTCAGTAATTTTTTCAGCGCCTCGGGAAGGAAACTCGGGAAGGAGAAGTGTCATTCCGGGCGAAGCGAGGAATCCTGGCTCGATTGCAGGCGCAAACTCAGACCGATGAGAGGGCTGAGGTGTTTCACTTGTCGTATTGAATCAGCGAGAAGACGTCCACGCCGTTGAGTTTTTTGCGGCCTCCGAGAAAAGTGAGCTCCACAGCAAACGCTGCGCCTGCGACCGTGCCGCCCAGCTTCTCAACAAGTTTGGACGTCGCCGCAGCCGTTCCGCCGGTGGCCAGCAAGTCGTCGCAGATAATCACGCGCTGCCCCGCCTTCACCGCATCTTCGTGAATCTCCAGTGTATCCGTGCCGTATTCCAGCGCATATGAAACGCTTGCCGTTTTGGCCGGAAGCTTTTTCGGCTTGCGCACCGGCACAAAGCCCGCTCCCAGCCGGTACGCCAGCGCGGGCGCAAAAATAAATCCGCGCGCCTCAATGCCGGCCACCACGTCAATCGAATGCCCGTTGTAGTGCTCGCAGAGCCGGTCGATCAGCGTGTGAAACCCTTGCTTGTCCTTCAACAGGGTGGTCAAGTCGTAAAAAAGAATTCCCGGCTTCGGATAATCTGGCACTTCTCGGATCAACTTTTTCAAATCGTTCATTTACACATTCTCCGAATCACCTGAATTTCAAATGACCTGCTTCACTACATCAGGCAGTTGGATGGATCACAAAGCTGCCGTCGTATTGCGTTTCCACCTGCGCGGGTTCTTCCCGCACATCCGCAACGTCGGAGCCGAACGGCCCGCGTTCGAGCAGCCTTCGCAGTTGGCTGTGCTGCTCCGTCGTGCCCATGGCAAACACTTCCACGCGGCCGTCCCGGAGGTTTCTCACGAAGCCGCTGAGTCTCAGTCGTTCCGCGGTGCGCTGCGTGAAAAAACGGAAGCCCACGCCCTGGACCATTCCGGACACAAAATAGCGTTTCGCTGACCTGGTTTCACTCACGAACCGCAAAATTGTAGCAGAGCTCGGCTGTTTCTTCCTCTTCGTGCGGACTGGAGATTCATCCTCTCAAGTGGACTTCCTTCCTCCTTGAGTTACACTGTGACCGATGAGCTCGCAAGGCCAGGGCGTCGCGCCAGGCCGCCTTGAGGGACGTTGCACGCATCCAAATACTTATGAGGCAATCTAGAACAAATCCCGGCGGCCCGCGAGGCCGGTCCTTGCGGTTCGCGATTTTCTCTCTTTTTGCGCTGCCTGTTGGTGCATCCTCGCTGTTGGCTCAAGACGCTCCGCAGGGCCCGATGGCCCCTCCTGCTGACCATCATGTCGTCCGCATTGGCAACGAGCCGGTGCCACCCGCGCCGCCTTCGCTTCCAGAGGCCGAGATTATCCGGCGTTTTTCGCAGAAAGAAGACGAGTACCTCGCCACGCGCATGCATTTCACCTACAAGAAAACCATTCGCATCGAGGAGTTCACCCCGGATGGAAAGCTCTCGGGCGAGTATGTGCTAGTGATGGAGCCCGCGCGTGACGAGGACGGGAAACTGTACGAAAAAGTGGTGCAGCGGCCGCAATCCACAATGCAGCATTTCTTTTTACGCTCGGAGGATCTTGAAGGCCTCGAGCGCATTCCCGCGTTTCCGCTGACCACGAAGCAGCTGGTGAATTACGACTTGAAATATCTGGGCAAAGAGCAGGTGGACGAAGTCGACTGTTACATTTTTCAGGTGAAACCAAAAACGGTCGAGCGCCAGAAGGCGTATTTCGATGGCGTTGTCTGGGTAGACACGAAGTACCTCGAAGTGGTGAAAACCTACGGCCAGTGGATGACCGACCTCGGTCCCATGCGCGTCATCAAGGACATGCCTTTCGGTTTGTTTGAAACGTATCGCGAAAATGTCGAAGGGAAATACTGGTTCCCGAGCTATTCGCGTTCAGATGATACCGCGGAGTTGAAAGGCCAGCAGATTCCCGTGCGCATGGTGATCAAGTGGACGGATTTCAAGCCGCTTCAGGCCCCACAGTCTGCGACCACTGCCAACCCGTCGAGTGCGGCGAAGCCATAATCCGCGCTCTAACAAAAAGCAGGACTTATCTTGATCCGTTGCTCTAGTCGGTCTAAGACGTCCGGCAACTCTTCGAGCGAGCTTAAAAGAAATTCCGGCTTCGCTGCTCGCAAGCGCTTTTCCGTCGGATAAGGACCCAAGACGCCGATTGCCAGCACGCCGGCGCTTCGAGCCATCTCCACATCTTGCGGAGCATCGCCCACATAGACGCAGCAACGCGGTTCCATCTCCATTTTCTTTAACGCGAGCCGCAGCGGCGCCGGATGTGGTTTCTTCTTTACCGTATCTCCGCTGCAGACGCGCGCCGAAAAGAGCCGCGTCAAGCGAAACTCGCGCAACTGCCGGGCGACGCGGTCATTGTCCCCGCTGGTTACCAGACCAAGGTGGTGCCCAGGGCTTACCGCATCGAGTACACGGCGCACTCCGGGAATTAACTGGGGCCGGTGTTTTGCATAGTGTTCCCGCCATGCGTGGTCCGCCTTGCCCCACAGTTTGCGTGGCAGCTTTGCCGCTCGATACACCTGATACCAATTCGGCGAATAGTGTCTCTCCAATTCCTCGATTCCCCAAGGGATGTCCATTTCTTTGAACATCGCCAGGTAGGCCGAAGTATCGGCGTGGTAGGAGTCAATCAGCGTGCCATCCCAATCAAACAGCACGCCCTGCAAACATGGCTTATGTTTCGCCGCCATCGCGGCTCAGAGTAACAGAAAAGTTTTGCTGTGTTTTGGTTCCATGTTTTCGCTGATTTTGGGAACCGACGATCCCTGGGGATTACCAGGAGTGGCTCGTCCTAAGGCTTCAGAAAACGAGAGGGCATGTCGTCATCATGATCAAACTGCACGTCATCGAAACATGCGGCCAGCCCAAACCATCCCGGCATCGCGGCGGCTTCGGTTCGGCAAACCTGTGCTAGCGTCGTCATGATTACGCTGCCGAGCCCCATGGGTTTGCTCACCAGCACAACTTCCAGCACGATCCGCGTCCCGACGTCGAGGTGCTTGGGGCACAGGAAATAAACGCCGGTCGAGCTGATGTTGCGCATGACCAGCGTGATGGGATGCTCTTCCGGCACTCCGCCCACCGCGCTGAGGCGGAGCGGCAGCTTCAGCTTAGCTCGCGGATATTGACGCTGCTCCGGGTGCACGCCCACCGCGTGGGTGGGCACGCGAACGAACTGCCGCGGGAGGGAAGATCGCAACAGGGGAACCACACGTAGCGCCGGAGTCCGAAGCGGGTTCGCAATCACGGGCTGAGCGGCGGCTCCAAAATTCGCTGGCGCGGGTGGTACAACATGCGGCTTCGGGGCCGCTTCTCGCGGCTCGGCGGCGGTCTTGCCGAGCCAGCGTTCAACTGGAAATGCGCGTTTCGTCGCGCTCATTTCGCCCCTCAGAGACGAAACTTCTACACGTGCTGGCTTTGGCCCAACAAGCTACTTCTTTTTTCTTTCTTGGGAATTGCCCCGCCCACGCCCGTCCATGGGGCCGCTAACATCGCATGTGGAAAAGTTGATGTCAACCTGTGGAAAACAGTGGAAGTGTCTTATCCTTCAACATATAGTAATGGTACGTAAAGTCCCCCACTATATTCTGTGGATTCCCTCGCGAAAAGCCCAAGCAATATGGTCGTCGAACGATCGCCGTTTTGCTGCTACTTCTACATGCTTGGAGCTTCCTTCGTGTTGTGGATGGTTTGTTGAACTCTTTGCCGTCTCTTTTCGGATGGATTTGGCATCGAATCCAGGCTAACTCGAGGATCTTGGCGAGTTTGATGTGAAAACTTGACGCAGAATATGACCCTCACCTCTCCAGTCGACACCCCGCAGCCGCCAAGGGCTCCCGAGACCGAACCGCCCCTCCCTGCCCCCGGCTACCCCGGAGCGACGACCCTGGTTCTGGCAGCCTTTGGGGCTGTGTACCTCATCTGGGGCTCGACCTACTTGGCCATGCGCGTGGGAATTGAGACGATTCCCCCGCTGATGCTCGCCGGGTTGCGGCACTTTATCGTTGGGGTGCTCTTTTACCCCCTGTTGCGTTGGAAGACTGGCTCCCGCCCGACTGCCACACATTGGAAAAGCGCGGCAGTGACCGGCGTTCTGCTCCTGTTCGTGGGGAATGGCGGCGTCTGCTGGTCGGAAACGGTCGTGCCCTCGGGGATTACTGCTCTGCTGGTCTCCATGGTTTCCCTGTGGTTGGTGATCGTGGACTGGCTGCGCCCCAGGGGCCATCGGCCCATGCCAAAAGTCTTGCTCGGGCTCTTCCTGGGAATTGGGGGCATCGCGCTCCTGGTCGGGCCGGCTCATTTGGGAGGCTCGGAGCGGGCGGACCTGCGCGGCGTCGCGGTCTTGGTGGTCGCATGCTTCGCCTGGGCTTGCGGGTCCCTTTACTCGAAGCATGGCGGTATGCCCAGTTCGCCCCTCCTGGGTGTGGCGATGCAGAGCCTTGTCGGTGGCCCGGTGCTGCTGCTTGCCGGTGCTTTCTCCGGAGAATTTGATCGCTTCCATTTTGCTGATATCACCTGGCGCTCGTGGATCGCGCTGGCTTACCTAATCGTATTCGGCTCCGGCATCGGCTTCACCTCGTACCTTTACATCCTGAAGAAGAGCACGGCCGCGCGCGTGGCCACCTATGCGTTAGTGAATCCCGTCGTGGCGCTATTCCTCGGCTGGCTGCTTGCAGATGAGACCATCTCTCTGCGCACGGTCGTCGCCGCTATCGTGATTCTTACCGCCGTCGTTCTGGTCATCACCGCTCCACATCCTGCGCCTGCGCACAAAGAGGATTTGGACTCCGTCCCCTCTCCCGGCGAAGTCTGAACTTGAAATAACACTTAGAAACTGTCATTCCGAGCGAAGCGAGAAATCCGGGCTCGATCTAAGCGTCACGTAGACCGCTGAGAACATTGGGCTGGTGCGCCGCTTCGTGCCACACCAGCATCCAATCCACTTTGCCGCGCCTTTCCGGATAGAATGGTTTTTCCGCTTGCTCTATGTTGTGTTCACGTACAGGGTAATGATCATGGCACAGATACAAAGCAGACTTACGGAAACTATTACGCCGCACGCTGCCGCGCGGTACTGGCGCGCCACACGGGCGCGTGATCCACGCGCGGACGGCACTTTCGTCCTTGCGGTGCGCTCGACGCACATCTATTGCCGGCCTTCTTGCCCGGCTCGGCGGCCGCTGCGACGCAACGTTACGTTTTTTCGCACAGGTGGAGAGGCGGAACAGCAAGGCTACCGGCCTTGCCTGCGCTGCCGTCCCAACGAGATTTCTGGCCCAGTTGTGCTGGTGCAGCGTGGTGCGGACTTACTCGCGCAATCCACGGATGAAAGCCTGACCTTGCGCCAACTTGCTCAGACGCTTGGCGCCACGCAATCCACCTTGCGGCGCGCCTTTCTACAAGTCACCGGGCTACGGCCTCGCGAGCTTGCCGAAGCCCTTCGACTGAAGCGCTTCAAAGCCCTGATGCGCGCGGGCAAGAGCATTATCGATGCCCTGTACGAAACCGGGTACGGCTCGTCCAGCCGGGTCTACGAGCGCAGCAATGCGCAATTGGGCATGACGCCAGCCGCGTATCGCAAAGGGGGATTGGGAATGAAACTTGGCTACACCATCGCCAAATCGCCGCTCGGAAAAGTTCTCGTGGCCGCCACCGAGCGCGGCATTTCGGCGGTCTATCTTGGTGGCCGGGAGAGCAAACTCGTTGCGGAACTACGCAGGGAGTACCCGCGCGCGGAAATTATTGCGGCGTCGGACAGGTTCGAGCGCTGGGTGAAAGAGGTACTCCTGCGCATCGAGGGCCGGCCGCCGCACTGCGAGCTTCCATTGGATCTACAAGCCACGGCTTTTCAGCGCCGCGTGTGGAGGGAATTGCAGCGCATCCCCCGCGGCGGCACGCGCACCTATTCGCAGGTGGCGCGTTCACTTGGTCAGCCGAAGGCGGTTCGCGCGGTGGCTCGCGCCTGCGCCACGAACCCAGTGTCCATCGTTGTCCCGTGCCATCGCGTGGTTCGCGTGGACGGCACGCTCGCCGGCTATCGCTGGGGCCTTCCGCGCAAAGAGCAGCTCCTGGCCTCCGAACGTTCCTAGCCTAGGTAGGGGCGGGCGGCCTTCAGTGGCCGACGGCTCTTCTCGTAGCGCCAGCTTCTAGCTGCTACAGCCGCCCTTGGGGGCGGCATCTATCTTTTCCTCTTTGTAGAGGCGCACCTGCTGCTGCACCCTCTTATGCCATCCAAGGCCCGAGCAAAGAAATCTGCCTCACCAGCCCCTCCAAGGAGTAAAATCCCCTTCAACTGGCATGGAGGAAAGCTATGCGTGCCGACCGAGTGGAAGTTTCCTGGGACCAGAGGAAATCGAACTGGCTGTTGCGGATCGTGTCCGGCGAAGAAGTGATTCGCCGTCATTGCAAAGCCCCGAAGGACGCGGACGAGCAAACCCTCCGCTCCGTAGCCAAGAAGACCATTCAAGAAGAAGGCTACGAACCCGAAGTGGGCGACCTCAGCATCCGCCGCTAGGTTTCTCTGAACTACCCGCGGGGTTTGACGCGGGTTACGCCTTTGGGCCAGTCCTGCTTGAACTCTTGGTCGCCGACTTTGAGGTTCTTCATTTCGTTGGTGTAGTGAAACAGGAAGTAATCGCCGGAGCCGGCTTCGAAGAATTTCTGCTGCACCGGGAGCCAGGAAGCTTCGTCCACCCACATTTGAATTTTGCTGATTTGATTGCGAATCGCATCAGATTTGGGGGTCAATTCAAGGACCACGGTCTTCTTGCTGTCGAAATCTTCCTCGCCCACGATGGACACCAGGTAGCCCTTCTCAATGTTCTCGCCTTTGGTGCCGAAGCCAAGCAGCACGTATTGATCGACCATCTGACGGTTTTTGCCTAGATTGTATTCTTCCACGCGATTGATTTTCGGGTTGAAGACAAACAGGTTGTCGCCTTCGCGAAGAATGGTGCGCGGATCAGGCTTGGTGATGTCGATCCGCATCTTTTCATCGCGGCGGACAAAGATGTGGCCCGTTTCCGTGGAAGTGTCTTTTACCACCGCGGTGTATTTGATGTGTTCCAGATCCGCAGTCAGCGTGTGGAAGTCCTGCGCGGACCTGTCCATCATGCCAAGCACGCCTTTAATGGTCCATTTTGCGTCTGCCTGCGCTTGAAGAGACGGGTAGGCGCCGACAAGGCAGCCAAACGCCGCCAGGGCAAAAGCGAGCAGCGCATTACACCAACGCATCCTCAAAGGACGCAATACTGTGTGCCTCATAAAGGGTTCCGCAATCCTAACATATATAAAGAGATGCGCGAACAGGCGGCGCCGTTTCTTGATGACGAGTTTGGCATGACAACGTGGGCCTCGCCCGAAGAGCAAGCTTCCAAAAGCAGATCCCGCACCGCCGTTCGCAAAAGGCGCGACCGGGTTTCAGATCGTGCCATCACGCAAAGCGCTAATGCCGGATCTCGACCTGGTAGGCAATTACCATGCCCTGCTCGTCGCGCAGCGGATCGACCCGGGAAATTGAAAAGTTTCCGTTGCGCAATTCCGGCAGCGCTTGCTGTAGTGCGGTATGGAGATCGCTCTGCAGTGCGAACTTTGGGGGCGTCAGGACACGGGCGTCCACGCGATACGTCTGCCGGGTTCCGTCATTCGAGAGGAGTTGGACCTGGCCGGCGGCGGCGGTCCCCGAGGCTTCGGGTTGGTCACGAAACCAGGTCCTCGGCGTAACGAGCACGAACACCAGAATGACAATGACCGCGACGTCGTACTGCCACGTGCCTCGCTCGTACGACCAGAAAAGCGTTTTCGAGAGAATCTGCCCCAGGCTCGCCATATCAGTCCGCGGGAACGCCATCGACGATGACGCCGTCGCGCATGTGCACCACACGATCGAAATAAGTGGTGGCTTCAGGGTTGTGGGTGATCATCACGATGGTTTGGCCGAGCTCTTTGTTCAGCTGGCGGAGCATCTGGAGCACGGTTTCAGAGTTTTTGGAGTCCAGGTTCCCCGTAGGTTCGTCGGCTAGAAGAATTTTTGGTTCGTTGATGATCGCGCGCGCGATGGCCACCCGCTGCTGCTCGCCTCCCGAGAGTTCGGATGGCTTGTGCTGAAGGCGGCCCGCCAGACCGAGCATTTGCGTGACCACGTCAAAGCGGTGCGGGTCAAAGCCGTCACCATGAATAAACTGCGCGATCGCGATATTGCCTTTTGCTGTGAGCGTTGGAAGCAGGTTGAAGCGCTGAAAAACAAAACCGATCTTGCTGCGGCGGAGCTTGGTGCGCGCGGAATCGGTCAGAGCCGTGAGGTCATTGCCGTCAACGAGGACTTTGCCGCGCGTCGCCTGCGCGAGCCCGCCGATTACGTAGAGCAGCGAAGACTTGCCGCATCCCGACGGCCCCATGACCGCGACCGATTCTCCCGGCAGAACTTCGAAATTGACACCGCGCAGCGCCGGGACTTCTACTTTGCCCGCGCGGTAAAGCTTCCATAGGTTTTCGGTCCTGAGTATCGGCTCCACGCTCTTTTTTCCCTGGAGAATTCGGCTTTCCGCAGGTTCCGGTATTGTAACTGCGATTGCCATTCGTGCCTAGCCGTGCCGCGTGATAAGCGGTCCTTTCTCGTTTGACGTAACTGCGAAAACCATGTTTCTGTACAGTTGTTCTTAAGTCGTGTCCGTCTTACTCAGTCATAGGACAAAGCCTCCACGGCGTCTTTCCGGCTGGCCAGCCACGCGGGATAAGTTGCGCCTAGCATCGCTCCGGCCAATGCAATCATGCCCGCGTTGAAAATCCACTCCGTCGTAATCAAGATCGAGAGCGTGGGGAATTTCCAGAGGAACCCCGCGCGCACAAGATAACTTAGCCCGACCCCTGCCGCGATACCGAGCACGCAAAGGGCCGCGGATTCGGACAGCAGTGATCGGATGACGAACCAGTGATTGGCACCAAGGGATTTCAGCACACCGATGTCGCGCGTGCGTTCGATCACCGATGTGTACATCGTGAGGAAAATGACCAGGAGGCCAATGCAAACCGCCAGGGCAATCATTGCATTAATGAATGAGTTCAGTCCGGGAATATTCGTGGAAGTCATTATGGAAAGCATGTCTTTCAAGGGACGAACGGTATAGCCTGGCAAGAGGCTGCGCATTTCGTCCATCACGTCATCGGTGTGCTCGGGACGCGTGCATTTCACAAAGAAAATCGACGCTTTGTCGCGGGCGGCGACGAGACCTTGCAGGGTGGCCAGCGGGACGAAGATTCGCGAACCCTTGCCATGCTCGACGATGCCGGCGATATGCCAGTCATGGTTGAAGACATTGTACGTGTCGCCAGCTTTCAATTTCTTGGCTTTGGCAGCCCAGTCGTCCACTAACATGTCGTCGGGGCCTTCCATGTCGCGACCGTCAAGGAAAACAAAGCCTCCGGAAACCGCGTCGAAGCTGTCCTTCTCGATGCCCCAAACCGTTTCCACCGTGCCGCTGGAATTGAATTGAAGCAGCGCCGGCGCGACGGCTTTCACATACTTGAGTTCGGCAACCTTTTCGCCGATTTTTGTCGGCATCGGCGAGCCGCTGAAATTGATGATGATGGAGGCCGCGGGCGGCTGGAGCATGATGTCAGCCCCGATTCCCTCGATGCGCTTCGCCGTTTCGGTAAGCAGGCCGCTGGTCAGGCCTACGATGAGGATAACCAGCGCGACTTCCACAGCAATCCCCGTCGCGCCAATCAGAGTGCGCATCGGGCGGTGCAGCAGGTTGCGGAGGATGAGTTCGCCCATCATAGGGGTTTACCCTCCGCGGCGGGTTTGGCGTCCGCGGTTTCCCCGACACGGACCAACTCCGAGCCGGGGGGCTGCTCGAGTTTGAAGCGCTCCGCCGGGATTTCTTCGTTCACCGCGATCTTGGTCACTTGCAATTCCAGCTTGTAATCGTCGTGCGGGCGATCAATCAGGATGGCTCGCGGAAACAAACTGATGCTGGGCGCTGGGGCGGGCGCAGGGGCCGTAGCGTTAGAAGAACCATTCGGCGCGCTGCCTTGAGGTCCCGAGTTATCGAGAGGCTCCCAATCGGAAAAGGAAACGTCCGACAGCAGCGTGCCTTTCGGGCCGAAGCGCTGGATGCGCGCCACCTGGAGATTGGCGCGGTCAAACCAAATTTCGCGCAGCACTTCCAGTTGGTAGCCGCCGCGCAGGACGGTCAGCACATAATAGCGCCCTTGTTCGTTGTTGAATTCCCGCAGGGTTACCGCTTCTTCTTTGCGGATTTCGGGCCAAAGCAAGGCCTCCAGCAAATGCTGCGGGCGGAGATTTTCGATGGGCTTCGCGCTATTTCTTTCGCCGGCAACCGAGCCCACCAGGAATTTGTTCTTCGTGGGTATCGAGACACGGAAGGTATCTGCGTCGCTGGCCATGTCGAACACGGTTTTGCCTATCACCGGAGCCTGTCCGATCATGCGAATCTCGGCCGGGCGCTCCGCGAGCAAAAAAGCCTTCACTTCGTGATACTCCTCGATGACGCCACTGTACCTCGAGCCGGCAATGGGCTTGAGCTCCACCGTGGCGCTCAACGTTTTCGTGTTCCGGGCCATGACATTGTAGGCGGCGAGCAACTCCTCGCGCGTGGCGTCCTTTGCTACCGGCCTCTCCCCCTGCGGAATTACGGTGCGTCCCTTAACGGTTCGGCCGTGGCAGCCGCAAGAAATAGCCGCCAGTGTCGCCGAGAGCAGGCATGTCTGTACACATCGCATCAATAAGTTCCGCGCGTTCACACGTGAATCAAGCAATCTAACAACCAGTCGGGAGCCCGTCAATCGAGGCGGTGCGAGCACGAAAGTGTCTTCAATTGGGCCGCGCAATGTGGACGTCGAATTGTTGGATCGCCGGGCGCACGCGCCGGATCATTTCGCTTGGCCAAAGCGTCTGGCTCAGAACCGTCACCCAGCCGTCCTCCGGCTCACAGACCGCGCAAAACGTGTACCGCGAGTAGGCCTGCTGGTAAGCATCCAGACCGCGCGCCGAAAGATCGCCTTCGAGTTCTGTGTCGGCGGCTTGGGCGGCGCTCCCCGCGCGGAGACCAAAGGTTTCGCCCTCGAAGCGCTCGAGCAATATTCGCAACTCCGCGATCCTTGGTGAGGGGATCACGATGCAGCGCTCCGCGGCTTCCCGCCATTCAATTTTCCGCGACTTGCAGAACTCTCTCACACGATCCAAGTGGCTGAAAAAATCCACAGCAAACGGTTCGTTTGCCGCCAGCGCCGGGAGAATCTGCGACCAGATTTCCGCGCCTTCGGTTCCGCGTACCGGTTCGCGGTTTTCGGTCTCTAGCAATTCAAGCCCCACGGCCTTCACCTCATTGCCGAGGTCCATCGCCTGCACGTCCAAGGAGTAGGGCGGCAGCTCGAGCGCGCCACTGCCTATAGCCGGCGTGCTCATTCCTCATCCTCGGCGTGCGGAAACCTTTGCTGATATTCAGGCGACTGCTTGCGGACGTCCAGCCAATCGAAAAAAGAATCCGGAGTTTCCAGCCAGATACGGAACCAACTTGCAATTTCCACTTTTTCCGCGCGCTTCTGCTGCTCGACCTTGTGATTGCGCGAAATCATTTCCGCGCGGCGCTTGCCGAGGCGGGCGACCTCCAACACGCGCTCGACGGCGGCTTTTTCTCCATGATCGCGAAACTTTCGCATCAGCTCATCCAAGCGCATGATGCTGACTTCTGCGTCCCCCAACGTTTTGAAGTGCAGCAAATCTTCAAATTCCTCTTCGTATTGTTCCTCGGCTTCCTCCTGCATCGAGAGGAGAACCTTATGGCCTGCATCCTTCAGCACATCGGCAATGTACTCGGGGCCGGTCTTGCCCGCCTCGCCGTGTTCGGCGATCAGCCGTAGCCGCAATTGTTCGATCTCCGCAGGCGTCCATTTCTGCGCGTTAATCTCGCGGGCGGTTTCCAGAATAAGCGCTTTCTTGTTCTTGAGAGCCTGATTCATCGAGCTTTGCCTTTTTGCTGTTTGCCCTTCGCAGCCGCCGGTTTCCTTTTCGCGGGATTGGGCTTCGGCGAGGGTGGCGGCGGGTCCGCAGGCAGCCCCTGCAACAGCCGGTGATACTTCAGCACATTTCTGTTGTGCTCCTCCAGCGTGGAGCTGAAAAAATGGCCGCCCTGGGTATTCGCCACAAAGTACAAGAAACTCGTTTCCGCCGGATGCAGGGCCGCGCGCAGCGACGCTTCTCCCGGGTTTCCAATGGGGCCAGGCGGCAGCCCGTAATGCTCGTAAGTATTGTACGGCGAATCGAATGTTAAATCTTTTCCGCTGAGCGAGCCCTTGTATTGGCCCATCCGCTCCAGGCCGTAGATCACAGTGGGGTCGCATTGCAGGCGCATTCCTTTGTGGATGCGGTTGTCGAAAACACTGGCCACCTTGGGTCGCTCTTCGGGCTTGGGAGTTTCGCGCTCGACCAGCGAAGCCAGCGTCACCGTGCGCAATCGAGCCGTGGGGCTTTCCGTATTCACGGGCGTTTCTTCCTGCGAATCGTTTGAGGCTTTCGCGCCCGCTTGTCCATTTGAAGCCGATTGGCCGTTCGCGCCGGAAGCCTCAATACGCTTCCACTCGTCCTTGAATTTGTGGACCATTTCCGCCGTTAATTCTGTTGCGACAGGATGCCGGGGAAGTTCATAAGTGGCGGGGAAAAGAAACCCTTCGAGCGTCCGGGCTTCGGGAGCGAACTCGCGAATCAGCGACGGATCGCTCGCTGCGTACAGGAAGTCGCCTGCCGGCATGAACTTGCCGGTCTCGAGGTTGCGCGCGATGTCAAACATGGTCTCGCCTTCGCGCACCGTGAAAGGCTGCTCGTAGACTTGGCCCGCGGCAATTTTCCAGAAGACATCCCGCCCGGTCATTGGCCGATCGAAGAAATACTCGCCCGCCTGCAGAGTGCGTTTCGGGTGACGCCGCGCGTAAATCTCAAAAGCCAGCTTGCTGCGCACCACGCCGCTGCGCTTCAGCAAATACGCCGCATACCGGGGCGATGCCCCATGAGGAAGTTCGACAAATACGCCCTCTTTCGGGAAATCCTGATACGGCTGCGTGATGCTGTACCACATCCACGCCGCGTAACCTCCCGCAGCCAGCACGACCACAAGAACCAGGGTCAAGAAATATTTCAATTTCGCCTCGCGTACACCTATGGTTCGAAACTCAACGTTGTTCCCGCGGTTGCCCTTGCCGCTCGAAGTACTCTTTCAATATAACGGCGGCTGCCACCGCATCCACGGTCGCTCTTGCTGCTGCCTTTTTTCGTTTCACACTGCCGCCTGATTTTTCGGCGTGAAGAAATCTTCCTTGCATTTCTTCGAGCAGACGCTCCGCTTCCCAGCTCGTCAGGCGCTCGTCCACCAACTCTACCGGCACGCCCAGCTGCTTCTGGATGCGCCGCGCAAAACGCTCTGCTTCTTCCGCCATTTCGCCGCGGGTACCGTCCAGCTTGAGCGGCAATCCGACCACAATCTGGTTCACAACGTGTTCGCGGACAAGCTCGCGGAGCCGCCGCATGTCCTCATTCCGGTTGACTCGTTGCAAAGTGCTGAGTGGCTGAGCTAACTTCGCGGTCGCGTCGGCAATGGCTAGCCCGATCCTCTCTTGTCCATAATCAATGGAAAGGATCGAGCCTTTGGTTCGTGGCTCCGCGCGTGAAGCCTGCTTTCGCGGTTCAAATCCCTCTTGATTCATCCCACTTCAGTATAGCTTGAGGATCGCGAGCTTGCCGAAACGCCGTGCTTGATGTGTCAGTCTGACCTTCTGTCTTCTAGTTGTGGCAGTTGTGGGTCAATCCCTGTCCCCC
>Ga0126381_100001216_pt1 | contig 27877 bp, 23 predicted proteins | sample PanSoiMetPlot_28_FD_96465 | JGI IMG/M metagenome (GOLD analysis project Ga0126381, IMG submission 96465) | Tropical forest soil microbial communities from Panama - MetaG Plot_28 | ecosystem: Environmental > Terrestrial > Soil > Tropical forest > Bulk soil | place: Panama | collected 2016-02-17
AAGTCCGCGGCGAGATGTTCCGCCAGCTCACCGGACTCGCTCTTAGCGATCGCGACACCAACCGGACCGTGAACTACGCCGGCGACGGCTTCCTCGAGATCTCCGCAAAGTCCGGCGAAACCGCAAGGCTCAAGGTCGACGAAAAAACCGGCATGCCCCTCGTGCTCGCCTATCAGGAGGGCGCGCAGAGCGTCGAAGAAGAGTATTCCGATTGGCGCGACGCCGCGGGTCTCCTGCTCCCGTTCCAGCTCACCGTTAAGCAGGATGGCAAGAAGTACGCCGATGTGAAAATCGAAGCGTACAAGATCAACTCTGGCCTCACGCAGGAAGCGCTCAGCCAGAAACCGTGATTCTTTGAGGCTATGAAGGTCCTCGCACTCGGACTCGCCTGCGCTCTGACGCTCTCAGCCGAAACGGCGCAAGAGCGCGGTAAGCGCCTCATTGACGACTGCGTCCAGGCGCTCGGGGGCGACGCGTATCTGCACTTGCAGAGCCGTGTTGAATCGGGCCGCGCTTATTCTTTCTACCGCGAAGCGCTCAGCGGCCTCAGTATCGCCACCATCTATACCCGCTACGATTCCAGCGTCAATGACACCGCCCATGAGCTCGCGCAGCATGAGCGCGAGAATTTCGACAAAAAACAGGATTACGGCGTTCTGTTTGGAGCACAGGAAGGCTGGGACGTCACCTACCGCGGCGCGCGCCCGCTTCCTAAGGACACCTACGCGCGCTACAGGGCGACCACGTTGCACGACATCTTCTACATTCTGCGCGTCCGCCTTCATGAACCTGGCATGATTTTCGAAGGCCGCGGCGCCGACGTGCTCGACAACGTCCCCGTCGAGATCGTCGACATCACTGATGCCGACAACGACACCACGACCGTTTACATCCACCAGACCACTAAGCTGCCTGTCCGCCAGGTCTTCTACCGTCGCGACCCTATCACCAAGGAAAAGATCGAAGAGGTCACGCTGTTTACCAAATACCGCAGCGTCGACGGGATCCAGTGGCCGTTCACTATCGAGCGCGAACGCAATGGCGAGAAGATCTTTCAGATCTTTTCGAACGAAGTGGAGATGAACAGCAAGAGAGTAGTGGATTCATTGTTCGCGCTGCCCTCAGGAATCAAGATGTTGAAACAGGAGTAGGCTTCGCCGCCTTCGCGGCCGCAGGGGCGGGGACTTCCACTGCTACCGGAAACTCAATCGTCACCAGCAATCCCGGATTCGCGTTGCGCGCACTCAACCGGCCGTTGTGCAGCTCTACTGCGCGCCGCGCGATCGCAAGCCCAAGGCCGAGCCCGCCGCTCGACCGGTTCCGGTCCGAATCCACACGATAGAACGCATCGAAGATCCGCGGCAGCGCGTCTTCCGGCACGCCCGGCCCTTGATCGCGCACCGAAATCTCGGCGATGCGGCCAACCTTCTTCAACTCAATCTGCACGGCAGTCCCGCGCGGAGCGTACCGGATCGCGTTACGGATCACGTTCTCGACAGCCCGGCGGATCAGCTCCTCATCCCCGTTCAGCGTTACCGACAGCGGCGCTTCGAGCAGCAGCCTGCAGTCTTTGGCTTTGGCCTCGAGCAGCGAATCGTAAACCAGGTCGGCCAACAACTCATCCAATCGCACCGTCATGTTCCGCAGCGCCGTCGGATCGCCCTCTACGCGCGTCACCTGCAGCAGCTCGGCAACCAGTTCGTTGATCCGGTCTGCTTCCTTCTGGATCCGATCCAGCATGTGCCCGCGATCTTCACCCGACCGAGCCAGCTCGATCGCCACGCCCAGCCTCGCCAGCGGGCTCCGCAGCTCGTGGGAGATGTCCAGCAGCAGCCGCCGCTCCGCCGACAGAAGCGTCTGAATCCGGTCAGCCATCAGATTGAAGCTTTTCGCCAACTGGCCGAGCTCGTCTTTGCGGCTCACTTCGGCGCGGGCAGAAAGATCTCCCCGTCCGAAATTGTCCACGACGCCGCGTAGCCTCCGCACCGGCGACGTCAAGTGATAGGCGAACGCGTAGCACAGCAGAACCACCAACCCGACGATCCACAAATGTTGCGGCTGGAAGAAATAGAACCGAAAATTCGGGTTCTGGTTAATCAGGAAGAGCCAATACTGGCGTGTTGGATCCGAGCGCGCGATCACCGGCGGACGTCGGGTATTAAAAGGGAAAGGAAGGCGGACGCGGGTGCGCTGAGGCCGGCGAATCAGCTCGGGGTGTGGCTGACCGGTGAGCAAGTCGACGCCCTTCGCGTCGGTGAAGATCACTTTTTGTTCCGTGATCTGCTGAAATTTCGATAAGACCTGGCTCAATGCCTCGCTCCCGCCCGTTTCATACGCCCGCTTCGCTTCGGCTACCTGCACGCTCAGCAGCATGCCGAACGGACCGCGGCCCTCGGGCGACCCCAGCGATAACGCCGTACTCAAAATGATTCCGCCTATAGCGACCGTGCACGTCGCCAAAAACCACAGCAGCGTCTTTGCAAAAAGCGATCTCATAGAGCCGCCAATCTCACAACGAAGCACCGTCCTCCGGACTCTGGCGGAATTGATATCCAACGCCGCGAATGGTCTTGATCACTGGCCGCGCGCCCTCCAGCTTGCGCCGCAGATGGCTGACGTGCATATCGATGGAGCGGTCGAACGGCGTCGCCTTCCGGTTGTACAGGCTCTCCATTAAACCGTCGCGCGACACCACGTGACCCGCGTTGCGCATCAATTGTTCTAGAATATCGAACTCGAGCGTGGTCACTTCCACCGGCTTCCCATCGGAAGTCACCTCGCGCGTACCCGGGTCGAGCGCGATCCCGTTCACTTCGACGCGCCCGCGATTGACCTTCGGCTCGGTCCGCCGCAGAATGGCCTTGACGCGCGCCACCAGCTCGCGCGGATTGAACGGCTTCGGGAGATAATCGTCGGCGCCCAGCTCCAGCCCTACGATGCGATCCACATCCTCGCCCCGCGCCGTCAGCATGATCACAGGAACGCGACTCGACATGCGCAGCTTCTTTAGGATTTCGAATCCGTCGATCCCCGGCAGCATCACGTCCAGCACTACCAGATCGCATCCGCCATCGAGCGCCAGCGCGAGCCCGGCGTTGCCTTCGTGCGCGCTATCGACGGTGAACCCTTCGCGCTGGAGGAACTCCTGTAGCAGCCCACAAAGCTCCGCATCGTCGTCGATGATCAGCAGCTTCATCTGATTCAATCCTAGCGCTCAGGCGCCCGAAATCACCACTTCACGGGCTTGCCAGGGTCGAGCGCCCACACTTCCGTCGCCGGAAAATCCTTCAACTGTGCCGCCAGCGCCTGAGGCGTTCCGGTCAGCATCGGAAACGTGCCCCAATGCATCGGTATGACCTTCTTGGTGTTCAGCAGCCGGCACGCCAGCGCCGCCTCGCGCGGGCCCATGGTGTACAAATCGCCGATCGGCAGGAAAGCCAGCTCCGGCCTATACAACTTCTCGATGAGCTGCATGTCGGAGAACACGTTCGTGTCGCCGGCGAAGTACAGCGTGCGGTTGTCGGGGAACGTCAGCACGTAGCCAGCCGGTTCGCCGCCATAAATGATGTCGTCGCCGCCATCAATTCCCGCACTATGTACGGCGTGCGTCATTGTTGCCTTTACACCCGCTACAACATCCTGTGTACCGCCTTTGCCCATCCCGCTTGCGTTTTCCACGCCCTTCGATGCCAGCCACAGCGAGGTTTCGTATATCGCGATCATCTTCGGCTTAAACTTCTTCGCCAACGGGATGCATCCATGAACATGATCCTGGTGCGGATGCGAAATCAGCATCGCATCCACGCGCTGGAACTGGTGATGCGCGGGGAACTTTGGATTTCCTTCCACCCACGGATCCATCAGAATCACTTCTCCCGATTCCAGGCGGAGTTGAAACGCTGAGTGGCCGAGCCACGTGATCTCAACCATGAGCTACTGACCTTTCTGTGTTGGATGTGTTGCTGGAAGCTGGATGCCGTCGCCGTATTTCGCGATCCCCGGGATGCTCACGGGCAAATGCCCGGCGATCGGGATCTCGCCGAATAGCGCCTTGGCCACCGATTCCTCTGACGTCGTCGTCGAGCTGTACGTTGTCATGTACGCGGCCACGTTCGGGAAACTGCGAATCAAGTACGGATTGCCCAACGACACCAGAGTCACCGGGTTCTTCCCCGCGATCAGCGCATTGAGAAAATCCGGGAATGCCCCGGCGAGCGCGACGTTGCCTTTGTACGCGCTCACCGTCACGTATGCCGCCACGATCACCTGGCTGCATGAATCCGTTTTCGCCGCTAACTGGTCGAGATCCGCTTTGCTCTTGGTCGGGTCGATCCAGTAGGACGCGAGCTTCGGATCGCGCGTCGTAACGTCTTCGAGCAGTTTCTGGCCCTGTTGGCTGCGCCTGCTTTCGGCTAGCACGATCAGGCACGAGGATTCCGGATGGCGCAAGGGAAGCGCATCCTTGTTGTCTTTCACCAGCGTCAGCGCTCGATCGGCCACCCGCTGCGCTCGTTCTTCGCTCTCGGGTGAGCCCACCACATCGGCGATCCCCTCCAAATTCACTAGCCGCTTCTTGTTCAAGCCCAGCCGGAACTTGGCGGCCAGCACGCGCGCCACGCTCTCATCGATCCTCTGACGCGAGATCCGTCCCTTCAAAACCGCGGCCACGACTCCATTGATGGCATCTTCCGCGCGCTTCGGCATCAGCAGCACGTCCGCACCCGCAAGAATCGCGCGCACCGAAGCCTCGCCCGGATCAAACATCGCCGCCAGGCCTTGCATGTCCATGGCGTCCGTCACCACGATGCCTTTGAACTTCAGCTCATCGCGTAGGACGCCGGTGAGAATGTTGTAGGAGACGGTCGCCGGCTCATCCACCGGATCCAACGCCGGAACCGCCAAGTGCGCCGACATGATCGCATCGACATTCGCCGCAATCGCTTCCCGGAATGGCTCCAGCTCTACTGACTCGATCCGATCGCGACTGGCATCGAGTCGCGCCAGCCCGAGGTGGCTATCCACGGCCGTGTCGCCGTGGCCAGGAAAATGTTTCGCCGTCACCAGCACCGGGTTCTTCGGGTCCGAATGCGCGCCCTTGATGTACGCCTCCACGAAGCGCGACACCTCCTGCTGATTCTCCCCGAATGATCGTGTATTGATGATCGGATTGTCGGGATTGTTGTTGACGTCCGAGACGGGCGCGAAGATCCAGCTCACCCCCAGCGCCCGGGCATCGCGAGCCGTCTCCGCCGCTTCATACTCGACGCCGTCGTAATCCTTTGCCGCCGCAAACGCCATCGCATACGGCCACGGCGTGGTTGAGTTGACGCGCATCGAGGCGCCGCGCTCGAAATCGGCGCCCACCAGCAGCGGCAGTTTCGAGATTTTTTGGAGCCGATTCAGCAGCGCTGCCATCGCGTACGGGTCGGCGTTCCGCACCGCCCCGCCGGCCGCGTTCCCCGTGACGATTAGTCCGCCCACGTGCAGATCGCGAATATAGTGCTGGTATCTCCGAAACGCCGCCGACCGCACGTTCGCCGGCTCGCCCAGCACGGGCATCACCACCAACTGCGCGACTTTATCGTGCAGCGTCAGCGTCCGCATCAACGCACGCACGGCCGGATTATTCAGCTCAGGAATTGGCTTGGCAGGAGGCGCCGGTTTCGCGCTCTTGGAGCGAACGGTGGCGGCAAATAGCGCTGTGCACACCAGGGTCGCAGCGAGCGCGCGGCGGAATGGCATCTACTTTTACTTTAGCGTGGAGCAGCCGAGCATGCTGAAACTCAACTACGCTCCATCTGCGACGTTAGCGGCTCTTGCCGCCTCGTCTCGGCGCAGCTCGCTACGAACATTCCGCTGAACCTGCATCGCCAGCACCATACTCGCCGCCAGTGTCAGAGATCCAACCACCACATGGGAAGCCGTCACGGCGATCAGGGCAATCGCGTTCCCAACGTCCAAAAGCTGCATCGCGAACGCCGTCGCCCCCAGAATCACCTGGGTCAGCAGAATGGATAACAGCCACACCGCCGCGGATCGCAGGGCGCGATGCGTTGGATACTGCTGCATCACAAGCGTCGCCGCCACCAGCAACGCGATGGAGACGATCATCGCGCCCGCCAGATGCGCCGTCACGCCAATCGCCTTATGCCGGTAGGCGGCGCCGAGCAGCGTTTGCACCAGCACCAACGCAGGCCCGGCCATCGCCAGAGGCCGCAGCAGCGGTGCGGCGCGCGCGTCGACAAATTCCGGCGCCTCGCCCCATTTCGACGAACTCAAGAGCGCGATCGCCGCGAATATCGAAAATCCCAACGGCGCAAGCGTCGCGTGAACCAGCGGCCGCCCTAACCACCCGGCCCAACTATCCATCGCCAGCACACCAGCCGCGATCCAACCTAGAAACGCAATCTCCTGCGCTTGCGACAGCAGCAGCGCCAAACTAATCGCCAATACGATCACCGCGACGGCTGCATCCCTGTGAACAATCGCATTGAACATCCCGCGCGACGCCAGTTGCCGTCCGTTTGCCTGGCTAGTGACACAAGCACCGATGCCAATCACGAGCAGCGCGCCGAGCGTTACGAGAAGGGCATAACGGCGGAAGTCTGTGTTGATGGACTCAACAGGATCTTTCGCTGGGCTTTTTTCCAGGCGCAGTGATTCGTTCTCTTTCATCCGGCGCTACGAGGCAACTCCTGCATGGATCCGGTGGGCATCCCAGAACCCGATAGGCCGGCGAAGGCGATTCCAAGAAAAAAGGCAGCCAGCATCGCGCCCGTTAGAATCGGCTCGACAGAACGGTGCGCAATGCCGCCAGCCAGCGTGAAGGCCGACGCAGCGAAGTAGGCGCCTAGCGAGAGCCGCGCCGTGGCCGGCATCACGAGCAGACGGTAGTGTGCGCTCAGCACAGCGAGCGCGGCAAACAACGCACCAACGGCGGCGAAATAAGCGAGCGGCGCCACGCGGTTGGCAGCCAAGACAATCGAACCGGCTACGAACACCGGATATGCAACTGCACCAAACACAAATGGAAACACGCGGCGCGAGTCCTTCACTATTTTCACATCGCGCCCGCCGCGCAAGACGTAAGACACAATCACGCACGTAACGATCGCGATCAGGCACGCCAGCATCTGTCTCTGCGGCGTTCGCACGACAGAGACGAAAATCACGGCCGCGACCAGCGGTGCCGCCAACACCGCGAACGCTCGTTTGCCAAGCCAGCGCTCTTCTGCGCATGCGGGGAATAGTCCCCCGACCAGCGCCAGCGGAAACACCACTGCGAGCAGTGCATGCCACGGAACAATCACAACAGCCCAGGAAAGATTAAACCCGCCCCAATAAATATAGCGGTCGAACTGGTTGATCGGCACGTGCTCATACCGGAGGAGGGTCTGCGCCAACAGCCCTTCGTTCACGACTCCATACGCCAGGCCGAGAACAAAAACGCCAAGCGTCGAGAGCCGCCACCGCAGCGCCAGCTCACGAATCACCAGCAGCGGCCAGCTATACGCCGGAACCAAGAAGACCGCGACACGCGGATCTAAGAACGCGTGCGCGGGCGTATTCCCCGAGACAATCTCGGTCAGGATTGGCGCGCAACACACGAGCGTGAGGAGCGCCTTGGCCTGCGTAGTCATGTTGCAATGCGATTCTACTACGCGTTAATTACGATTTCGGCTACAGCCGTGGGCCGCTCGATGCGCCTCAAGGACAGGCCGGATGCGCCACCGGGCTATTTCATAACTGCTTGTCACTGAGAATTACGCCGGCCAGGCTGTTGTCGTTCCCTTGATTCTCGCGGCATTCAACCATTTGAGGCCTTATTTTCCCCGACTCTGGCATGGCGGTTAGCACCAAGGCTAGCGAGAGGACTTTCGCCATGGCCAAGCAAAATCAGAAGGGAGCTAATCCCCTGGGTCTGGCGCTCTCACCTTTTGAAACCTTCGGTAATCCGTTAACGCTGAGGACGCGCATCACCGAACGCCAGTATGGGCACTTCTATCGTCTGATTCCGTTGCCTGAAGAAGCTAATGTTGAACAGGCGAAAGCCAAGTTCGAAAATGGCGTCCTTCAAGTGAGCGGGCCGGTTGCCTGGCCACAAAGCACTCGGCGGCAAATCCCGGCGGAGTCTGGCTCCAGGCCGGCCACTTCACCGAAGCCGGCATCGGGTGAGAGTCCGGAAAGGCGGCGTGAATCGTCACGAAAGGAGCAATACGATGACACTCTCGCTCGCGAGAAATTGGTGGGCTTTGGTAATTCGCGGCTTGGTGGCGATCGCGTTCGGCCTTGTAACCCTCGCCTGGCCGGGAATCACCATCGGGGCGTTAGTCCTTCTGTTTGGGGTGTATTCATTGGTGGACGGCGTCTTCAGCTTGGTGGGCGCGATTCGCGCCATGCGTTCGCACGAGCGATGGGGCGCTCTGGTTTTTGAAGGCATCGCAGGCGTTGTGGCCGCCGTGATTACCGTGTTCTGGCCGGCGATCACCGCCCTGGCTTTGGTTTACATCATTGCCGCGTGGGCCTTGGTTACAGGTTGCATGGAAATCGTTGCTGCAGTTCGCCTGCGGCAATACATCTCCGGTGAGTGGCTGCTCGCATTGGGCGGAGTCGCTTCCATTATTTTCGGAATCGTCGCCATCGTTGTTCCGCTCGTGGGCGCGCTGGCAATTGCACTGATCATTGGCATTTATGCACTTGTGTTCGGCGCAATTCTGATAGGGCTCGGTCTCCGTCTGCGGAGCTGGACTCGAACTCCGCATCGAGGAGCCGAAATGCCGCTTCCCGCGCACTGACCAAAGCACTCGCGAACTGCAGGCCCGTAATGGCGACTACCGCTGAACTGACCGACGCGAAGCAAAATGGCGCCCGCGGACAATCCGCCGCGCGCCCTGCTCCCGGCGAAACGCCCCAATTCTCGACCCGGATCGCCGAACCCAGTGTCCTGGTGATATTCGGAGGATCGGGCGACCTGGCCATGCGGAAATTATTTCCGGCGATCCGAAACCTCGCCTCCGCGGATCTGCTCCCCGACGAGTTTGCCGTTGTAGGAGTCGCTCGCGACGACCTGAGCAACGAAGCTTACCAGCAGAAGGTCAGGACAGCTCTTCAAGGGGATGCCTCCTCGAATGCCGACGCCCGGACCGAATGGGTGGTCGAGCGTGTTCATTACCTCTCCGCCGATGCCAGCCAACCCGATCGTTACCCCGAGTTATGCCAGATGCTGGAAGCCCTCAGCAGTTCCTGGAGCAGGCCTGGCAACTATTTGTTTTATCTGGCTACGACGAGTTCTTTGTTCACTCCTATTGCGAGCCAGCTCGGCAGTTCCAGCCTCGCGCGACAGGAGCCCTCGAAATGGCGGCGGGTGATTATCGAGAAACCGTTTGGCCACGATCTGAAATCGGCGCGGGAGCTCAACCGCCAGCTTCGCGAAATCCTGAGTGAAGACCAGATCTATCGCATCGATCATTATCTCGGCAAAGAGACCGTTCAGAACATACTGGTTTTCCGTTTCGCGAACGGGATTTTTGAACCGATCTGGAACCGCAGGTATGTAGATCATGTGCAGATCACCGTAGCCGAGAATCTGGGTGTAGAGAGCCGCGCGGCTTACTACGACCAGACCGGAGCACTGCGCGATATGATTCCCAGTCACATGATGCAGCTACTGTCTCTCACGGCTATGGAGCCGCCCACCTCGTTCCATGCCGGCGCAATTCAGGACGAACAAGCCAAGACACTGCACGCCGTTGCGCGTCTGATGCCCGAAGATGTCTTGTCTTGCGCGGTGCGCGGCCAATACGGCGCGGGAATCATCGAAGGCAAGCAGATGCCAGCGTATCGCTCCGAACCCAATGTGGCGCCAGATTCGATCACGGAAACCTTCGTGGCGGTCAAGTTGTGCCTGGATAACTGGAGATGGGCCGGCGTTCCGTTCTACCTTCGAACGGGCAAGCGGCTGGCGCGGCACGATTCCGAGATAACCATCCAGTTTCGCCAGGCTCCGTTCAGTCTTTTCCAGGAAACCAAGGTAGAGCAGCTCGCGCCGAACTTGCTGGTCACGCATATCCAGCCTGACGAGGGTATCTCGCTTCGCTTCGGAGCGAAGGCGCCGGGGGCGGCAGTGCGAGTCAGCCCGGTCGACATGGATTTTCGGTACGCCGACTACTTCGGCAGCAAGCTGTGGACGGGCTACGAACGCCTCCTGCACGATTGCATGGTCGGCGATGCCACGTTGTTCTCGCGCGCCGATGTCATCGAAGCAGGCTGGGCGATTTCCGACCCGATCCTGGATGTCTGGAGAGCACTGCGTGCGCGCACCTTCCCGAACTACGCCGCCGGGACTTGGGGGCCTCCGGAATCCTTCCAGCTTCTGGAGAAAGATGGCCGCCATTGGAGAGACCCAGACTGAATCAGGGAGCAGACTTTTTTATGGCAAAGACTACGACGACAAATGTTCCGCGTGGAGCAAATCCGGACCTGATCGTGCAACGGCCGGAGTGGATTGAATTCCTCGCCCGCTTCACGCGCGAGAATCGCGGCGCGCATGCCCGGCTCGAGATCCTCGGCCTGGATATCGGCGATCAGGTGGAGACCGACGACCGTCCTTTCGACGGAATCGGCGCCGACGTCAGGGACGGAGAGGACGCCATTTGGATTGCATTCGGCGACACGCTCGAGGACCACTTCACGCACGGTGTCCAAAAGGTGAAGACCCTGCGCGTGCGTCCGGCGACAGGCAAGTACGGAGCCGCGGTTTTGGTCGAGGCCCGCGATGGAACGAAAACCCTGCTCGAGCTCAGCCGCCCGCTAGATTTCGCGTTGCCGCCCACCGACAAATAACTCGACGTTGAGCCAGATGTCTCAAGCGACCGGGAGGCGGTCACTCGATCGGCGCGACATTCAGCTGCCCAAGAATTCTCTAAGCCACTGCTCAGATACATGAATCACCGTTCGGCAGGAGAAATTGGATGCTTGCTCCGGCGAAGATTTGGACCTCGACTGGCGTCGCTGCGGCGGTAATATTCGCCGCAATTTGGGCCCATTCCGTTCGCGCGGAACCATCGCCGGAATTTCACGTCGTCAGTAACTTGAAACTCCCGCCAACGGTTGTGCCGAATGATTACCATCATCTGCATATCTCACAGACCGATACTGAGCAATTCCTAACGGTCATCGATTCGAAGAACGTCATGACCATCGTGGATGTTACGAATGGTTCCAGTCCGACGCTGGCCGGACAAGTTCAACTCCCTGCCAGCGTCGCACACGGAGATCCCGTGTTTTTGATGGGAGGCGTGGCGTTGATTGCCCAGCCCGAAAGTCGGAAACTTGGGCTCCAAAGACCGTCACTCTTTTGGACATGACCCGTCATCCCGGTTGCAACGTGGTGGGAAAATTCGAAAACGTAACCGGGATGGAGATCGATTCAACGCAGTCCCACATCTATCTAATCTCCGGCAATGAGCTCTGGATCCTTGGCGGCCGTCAGCACTGGCACGCGTCTTTTTCTTCGAAATAACGCTGCGTCACCTCATGTGATCGAGTGGCCTGGGATGGTGGTGGATTTGCGTCGCAGCGATAATAGCCCGAACCGGAAACGTAGACTCCAAGGCTACCTTCAGATCGCCCCAGGTCGGATAACGCGCGCTCAAGTAAAACGTAATCGGCGGGCACAGTAGAAGTAGCAAAAGGCCCAACAGCCACACGGTAGATGAGGGGATACCATACTCGATGTCAAGGGCGTTCAGCCCAACGATTGCGAACATGATTCATATCCTCCCGGCAAACTCTCTCTCTAGTATTTGATGGTGCATCGAGTTTGAAGGGTTCTGCATCTTCGAAGTGAGCCAACTGCAGGCGTTGTCCACCCGTAGCGCGTTAATCCTGTCGCGAAAATAGCCGAAAGATATCTATCCCCGAACGGGCCTCAAACCTATCCGGGGTATTGCGGGTCTCCTGGGACGGGAAGGTGCATATCGATGCGCAGGGTGTCGCTTTGGCTTGGTTTTACTATTGTCGGGATCCTCTTCCTGAGGGCTTTTTCCTATGTCCAATCGTTGGCGGCTCGCGCGCATGAAGCTCCACAGGCTTCCGACACTGGAGTGCACACAACGCTCGCGCAGTTGATGCGCGAGAAACCCAGCCGCTCAGACAAAATCCGATGAAGTTTCTTCCGCGCTTCATCGCCGTTGTCGAGCCTCCCCCGAACTTTGGGCCGCGGTGACAGGGAGCATTTCAGGAACAATCACTGACCCCACCGGCTCAGTCATCTCGGGCGTCGTTGTCACGGTGACGAAGATCGCGCAAAACGTTCAGACGAAATCGGCCACCGATGCGAAAGGCGCTTACACTTTCCCCAGCCTCCCGGTGGGTCAGTACAACCTCAAGACTGACGCGCCGGGATTCAAGCCGTCGAGCCGGGCGAACTTGGCGGTCGATCTGGACAGCCACGTCGAAGTGGATTTGTCGCTTGAGCTTGCCGAGCGCTTGGAACAGGTGAACGGTAACTGAAACCGAGGTGCGCGTGGGGACGCAAAGCACGCAGGTCGGTCAGGTGGTGACGAGCCGCGACATGACGTCGGTAGCTTTGAACGGGCGTAGCTACACGGATTTGTTCGCGCTCCAGCCTGGAATCGTTCCGGTGTCAACGCAGCTGCCAGATTCGGTGGTGATGGCCGGCGCAACGGTGGCCATTAATCCGTCCGGAGCGCTGAATCCAGGCAATCAATCCATCTCGGGGCAGCGCGAAGACGCAAATGGATTCATGGTGAACGGCGCGGACATAAAGGAATTAATGAACGGTGGGACACTAATCGTGCCGGATCTCGATTCGCTGGCCGAGTTCCGCGTATTGACAAACAATTTCGACGCCGAGTATGGGAACTCCAGCGGCGGAATCGTGAATGCCGTTACCAAATCAGGAGCCAACAATTTTCACGGTACCGGTTTCGAGTTCTTGCGCAACACCGATCTGGATGCCCGCAATTTCTTTTCCCCGGATCGCAGCTTTTTTCACCAGAACCAATTCGGCGGAACGTTCGGGGGGCCCATTCGCAAGGACAAGCTTTTCTTATTCGCCGACTATCAGGGAACCAGGACCACTCAGGGCATCGATTCGGGCTTGATTGCCGTGCCTTCGCTCGCGGACCGGACTGGCAAACTTTCGGACCAGGCGAGCTCGCTAAAAGGAACGGTGAGCGGTCCCTACCTGGCGAATCTTTTGTCGCAGAGACTCGGCTACGGCGTCACGTCGGGCGAACCTTACTACACGGCCGGCTGCGTAACCAATCTGCAATGCGTGTTTCCGAACGCCACGATTCCGCAGCGCGTCTGGTCGGCGCCGGCCCAGCACCTTTTGCAATATATCCCGCTGCCGAACGTCGGGACGAACACGTTTTCGACAGGCGCCCAGGCCGAGACGGTGCGCGATGACAAGGCGAGCTTTCGCGTCGATCAGAACAGCGAGCGTTTCGGCTTGTTCACGGCGTACTACTTTGTCGACGATTTCAATTTGAACAATCCATATCCCACCGGTCAGGGCGGCGCCAGTGTTCCGGGGGTCAACGCTCTGAACGTGGGGCGCGGCCAGTTGATTACGGTCGGGCACACCAAGACTTTCGGCGCGACGCTGGTGAACGAAACCCGGCTCAGTTTCATGCGCAGCAGCAACACGGTTGGCCAACCGGTTGGCGGCGTAGGACCGAGCCTGGCGTCGCAAGGCTTCGAGACCGGAGGCGGGACGACGGGAATTGTGCCGCTAGCGCCAGCAATCGAGGGCGTGGAGAACGTGATTTTCAATTCCTTCGTGATGGGCACGCCGATCACAAATCTGAAGCAAGCGAACAATACCTGGGGGCTGAGCGATAACCTTTCCAAGGTGTGGCGCGCCCACACGTTCAAGCTCGGATTTCAGGGCAGCTACGAACAGATCAACGTAAACCCGAACGCGACATACAACGGGGCATTTTTGTTCGCGGGAAACGAAACTGGGCTCGACTTCGCGGACTTTCTGATCGGCGTGGCAAGCAATTGCAATCAAGCCGACTCCGAGACATACTACGAGCGCCACAAGTATGCCGCAGGCTTCGCGCAGGATAGCTGGCGCGCCCGACCGAATCTGCCGATCAACTACGGCGTGCGCTGGGACCTGATGCAGTATTGGTACGAAAAATACAACCAGATGCCGACGTTTTCGCTCGGCCAGCAGTCGCAGGTGTTTCCGACGGCGCCATTGGAGTTGGTTTATCCGACGGACGCCGCGATTCCGCGCACTCTGGTTCCCCAATCGAACAAGTTTTCTCCGCGCGTGGGCATCGCCTGGTCTCCGGGGAAATCGGATGGATTGCTGGGGAAGATTCATGCCGGAGCAGGCAATACGAGTATTCGATTGGGATATGGCATTTTCTATTCGGTGGTGCAGGGCCTGTCGCTTGCATTCGACCTGCCGCAGCCTCCGTAGGGCCTTAGCTACACTAGCCCCGGCCCGCCCCGGTTCGCGACACCCTTTATTACCGCTGCCAACGGAGCGTTTGCGGGGAATCCCTTTCCCTTGAACTTTCCTTCGCTGAATACCACCATCAAGCACCCCGACACGAACGTGGACTTCTCGGTCTTCGAGCCGATCGCCGGTGCGACGGGACCGAATCCTCACAACACGTATCCCTACAACGAGAACTATTTCCTTTCGGTCGAACGCCAATTCGGAGTGAACACGCGATTGAGCGTTTCCTATGTTGGTTCGCAGGCCCATCATTTGTTGTTGACGTACTCAGTAAACCCTTGGAATCCTGCCCTCTGCCTGGCGTTGAGCAATCCGAGTGCGGTTGCGCCTGGATCGGCGACGTGTAGGCCGTTCGGCGAGGACACAAAGTACATCAGCGCGAGCGGGCAGGTCTTCAACGGGACGCGCGGGCCGTTTGGGTCGGCGTTTGGTAACGACGATTTCGAAGGCTCGTTCGGCAATTCGACCTTCAACTCTTTGCAGGTGACTTTGCGGCACTCGAGCAAGAGCCTGTCGCTGCTGCTTGCTTATCCATACGGCAAATCGATCGACGAGGCGTCGGCGCTTGGTGACACGTAAATCCTTTCGACTATAAGGCGACGCGGGCGCCGTCGGCGTGGGATCGTCGGCACAACTTTGTGGCGAGCTACGATTACCAATTACCGGTCGACAAGTTGACGAAACGATGGAGAACGCTGACACAGGGCTGGGCGCTGTCAGGTATCACGCGAATCAGTTCAGGTTTCCCGGTCACCATCAACAGCAACAACGACAATTCGTTGCAGGGCAGCATTCCGAACGGCGTGAACAATTACAGCCTCGATACGGCGGATTACAACGGTGAGCCGCTGAGTCTGAACGGCAATCCGCGCAACGGGCTGCCGTACTTCAATACTGCGGCCTTCAGCGAAAGTGCACTGGCCTCGCCGGGCAACGTGTCCAGAAGATCGTTTTACGGGCCAGGGATTTTGAATTTCGATCTCGCGCTGCTGAAGGATTTCAAACTGCCCGAAGGAAGCTTGATGCAGCTGCGCGTGGAGACGTTCAACACGTTCAATCACGCGCAATTCTTCGGACCGGCTGCGGTGAATGGGAACATCGATAGCCCGCTATTCGGGCAGGTAGTGAAGGCTGCCGCCCCGCGGTTGATGCAGCTCGCGCTGAAGGTCAGCTTCTGAGAGCCAGCTACTTGGTTGCGGCTTCCGGCTGAAGTTCCTCGCCCCAAATGTACTTGGCGAACCAGTCATAGTTGTGCTCCATGACCGCGCGCTGCTGTTTGGGTTTGTCGATCGGGTGGCCGAATCCTTTATAAAGGATCAGTTTCACCGGAACACCGCGATCCTTGAGGGCTTGATACAGTTCGAAGGAATTCGGCGGAGGCACACGCTTGTCCTGATCCCCGTGCTGGATTAGCGTAGGCGTCTTGGCTTTGCTCACATAAAAGATGGGCGACGTTTTCTCGTAGATCGAAGGATCGTCCCATGGCGTGGCTTTCAAATACTGGCGCGTGAAAGGATGGATGTCGGTGTTCACGTAATAAGTCATCCAATCCGAGATACCGGCTCCGACCGAGACGGCGCGAAAGCGATCGCTGTAGGTCGTGATGAAGGCGGAAATATAACCCCCTTCGCTCCAGCCCATGGCACCCACGCGATCCTTGTCCACTAAACCTTTGGAAATGAGGTAGTCGACTCCGGAGATTACATCGGCATAATCGCCTAAGCCCAGATTGCGCACGTTGAGTCCGCGGAATTTCTCGCCGTAGCCCGCTGAGCCTCGGTAGTTGGGCTTCAAGACCAGCGCGCCTTTGGCGGCGAAGCGTTCGACGGGGTAATAGCGGTCGGCGGATGCGACCAGTGTGTCCATGCCCGTTGGTCCTCCGTGAATCACCACCAGCAATGGATACTTCCGAGACGGATCGTAATCCGCCGGTTTGATGAGAACACCTTGAACCGTCGTTCCATCGGTCGATTTCCACTCGATCATCTCGCGCGTCGTGAGCTTGAAGTCCTTCCACTGGCTGCCGACATCGGTGAGGTAGCGCGGTAAGAAATCCTTGACGGAGGAAACAAACACATCGCTGAAATGATTGGGCATCGCGCCGGCAGCAGCCATGGTCCGGTGGTCTGGAGTAAACGAGCTGTCCCGCGCATAGAACGAATCGGGTGCCGTGATGCGGTCGATCGCGAGCGTGTCCGGATTTGCGCGAAAGACGTGCGCCGCGCCCTTTTGGGCCGCGCTGAAGTAGATGCCGTCCGGCCCCCAGTCAATCAGGTCGGCATCTTCGTCAAATTTCGCAGTGAGAACTTTGGGCTCGCCTCCGGAAGCGGGCACGATCGCGATTCGGCTGTTGGCGTAGTAATAGAATGGGTCGCCGTTGGCTGTGTTGAAGGCGATCTGACGTCCGTCGGGCGACCAGCGCGGGCGTTTGTTGGGACCGCCCGAGTCGAGCAGCGTCTTAACGCGCTTATCGGCCAGATCGACCAGATAGATCTGCTCGGTGGCGGACGAACTCAGGGCCGGGTCGCGCTGCGCGCTGAACGCGATCCGTTTCGAATCGGGCGCCCAGGCGAGCGTTTCGACGCTAAATCTGTCGCCGTCGGTCAGTGGTTCGGGCTTCGGCCTGAGGTTGGCATCAGCCGAGATTTCCAGCGGCGTCTTGATAAGCCACAGACGCATCATCGCGTAGTCGCCCTCTACGACTTCGAAATCGCCGTACTTGTCCTTCCGGTCCTTTTTCGCTTTCGATTCCGGACCGCTTGAAATGTAAGCGATCGAGCTTCCGTCAGGCGCCCATTCGAATTGGCTCACCCCATTCTCTTCGCTGGTGAGTTGCTGCGGTTCCCCGCCCAGCGGATTGATGATGTAGATCTGGCGCTTTCCATCACGTTCCGAGACAAAGGCCAGGCGTTTGGAGTCCGGTGCCCACTTTGGTGTCTGGCTCGATTTCTTCGCGCTGGTGAGCTGGTAGCGTTCACCTGTGGCAATCATGGCGAGCCAGATTTGCTGCACGAATTCGTCCTCGTTCCAGCTGGCTTGCTGGACGGTGTAAGCGATGAAGCGCCCGTCCGGCGAGATCTGCGCGCCGCTCACCGACCGCATGTTGAGGGACTGCTCGATGGTGGGCGTTTGCGCCGAAGCGACAAGGACCAAGAGGGGGGCGAGAATGAGCTTGGTCATGCGGCTATTATAGAGAACCCTCGAAGTCGTTTGCGATGAGTGCTTCGTCCAAGACTGCGATCTCGACTAACCGCAGTACCGATGACACCTTGTTACAACCCTGATCGCGTCAAGTCCATCTCGGCGCGCGCCGATATACACGCGTAGCAACTCTTCCTAAGTTGCGATGGGATCGTGTGGGGCAGCTCCGCTCCGTGTGGGGCAGCGCGCTTCGTGAGTGTCGGCACACCCGGGCTGAAGGGACCGAAGGCATGGGTCGTGGATACTTGTTAATCGGGCTTGGGCTATGTTGTCTGATCTACGGCTTCCCTTGGGGTGTGCTCGCTGGAGCCATTCTCATTCTGGCAGGCATCATCAGTGCACGACGATCATGACATCCCCATCGCTCGTCGCCGCGTACTGCCCTCATTTGCGTGGAAGAATCTTGTCCGGGTCGATCCGTACCACGAGATAGTTCACGGGACTATCGAGCGAACTGAACCAATGCCCGACGCCGGCGGGTATGACAATCGCATCGCCCGGGCCGAACCGTTCGCTATGACCGTCGATCACCGACACCCCACTCTTGGACGGCCCCGTCAGTTCTTTGTACAACTTGCTTTCCGGATCGATCGGTTTTGGATTCGATAGATTTCTGCCCGTCGTAAGCACACCGGACCCTGACAGAATTACGTAGACTTCGGTCAGATTGTCGTGTTCGATCGCGCCCTGCGGCTTGACCTCGCGGCGCATGACTGCCAAACCCACGTTGAGGCGTCCCACATCGACCATGCGAAGCATCTGTTCTGTTCCGCTGCCAGGCGGAAGAGCTTGGAGGGTGGCGTCTACTTCCGCGCGAGGCAAGAGAGTCCCCTGGTTGATCCTTGGATCGGGGCCTTGCGCTTTCTCGGCTCCCCACGAGAACGAGAACGACACCCTCGCATAGACCAACGCTTTTTTCCGCATTCCAGACACCTCCGCTCAACGCCTTCGCATCGTGGCAGCACGATGGGACAGTAAATGATACCGGATCTTTTCTCTAAAACTGTCCGGCCGCCATGGTTAGCGCGGTAAGTCACCGGTGACACTCTCGCGGGACGGGGCCTTTGATCCGACGGTGATACAATGCTCGACTAATAGACGCTTGGGGAGGTGCGCGATGACTGCTGTCGACGAGGCAACAAAAACGCAAATTGACCGCATTCTGCAGAGCCATGTCATGAGGTCCTCGGAAGCGTTGAAGCGTTTGTTTAGTTTCCTGGCTTACAAGTCTCTGGCAGGAGAAGCAGACGACCTGAAGGAATATAGCATTGGGGTAGATGCTTTCGGAAAGCCACCTACCTACGATCCGCGTCAGGATTCGAGCATACGCATCCATGCAGCTCGGTTGAGGCAAAAACTGGCTGAATACTATCGAACTGATGGAAAAGACGACCTCATTGTCGTCGATCTGCCTAAGGGGCAGTTTAAGCTGACGTGGTATTGGCGTTCTGTCGATGCAGTCGTGTCACCGACAAATCCATCGAACGCTGGAGCCTCGGGGATGAGGCTGCGCTACTACCTGGCGATCGCATGCGCAGGATTGGCCGCAACAACCGCTTGGGCCGTGTACTCAACCATGCGCCTGGAGAACGAAAGACAATCTTCCGCGCTGTACCGCTCGCAATGGACCCCAGAAATCGCCGTTCTCTGGCAGCCTTTTGTGGGGAGCGAGCGCCCGCTGCTGCTTTCGATTGGCACACCCTTATTTGTGAACCTGCCGGGATTGGGCATTTTCCGCGATACTTCGCTGAACGATCCCGACGCAATTTCGCAGTCCAAAGTCCTCGCCACGATTACACAGGCCTTGCACATCACTAGATTCGAACCCAGTAGCGGGTACGCTAGTCTCGGGGCAGCGCACGCCGCCTTCACCATCGGTAAGCTGCTCGGTGCGCGGAAAGCCAACATCTCGACTGTGAACGGCAACGAGCTTTCATGGCGACAGCTGTCCGAGAATAATGTAGTGCTGATCGGCCGGCAGCGTTTTTTCAGACTTCAACTGGCCGGGCTCCCGGTGAAGCCCGAGCTGGACATTGAAGAAGATGTGGGGGTGCGCAATTTGAATCCGCGTACGGGAGAGCCATCGGTCTTCACCAACGCCGGCTCTCCGGCCACGGGCGTAACGTATGCTCTTGTCAGCCTCATGCCGGGCCCGGAAGGCAACACCAGCGTGATGGATTTTTTTGCGAGAGACGGAGCGGCAATGACCGGAGCGTTGGGGTGGTTTGTAGATCCGGCCTCTGCCAAGAGCTTGGTTTCGAAGTTGCGTGGACGCACCGGCCAGGTTCCTAAGTATTATCAGCTCCTCCTCAAGGTGAGGTCGCAAGACCGCGTGCCGTTGGAAACCTCGTACGTCCTGCATCGTGAATTGCGGCCCGTAGGACGTTGATTGCGTTCAATCGCGGCTGTTTTTCACCGGTGACTTACCGCGATAACCAGCTTTTCACCGCAAACATAGCCCAGCGCTTCAATCCCGGCCTTACAATCTCTGGAGAATCAGTGACAGAGTCTGGAGGCGTGTTTCTCCACTCTGCTTCAGAGGAGATATCCGCATGTGTAGACGAACACCCACGTTGCTGCTTGCCATGGCCCTCGCTGTTCCAGCCCTTTTGGCGCAAACGTCGACCGGCATTATTTCAGGAACCGTAACGGACGAATCCGGCGCCGTCATTGCCAGCGCTGCGATCACGATCACGAGCAAGACGAGCGGGGCTCCCCGAAGCATTACAGCCAACTCGGCGGGCATCTTTAGCGCTCCCGCGCTTGAGGCTGGCCAGTACGAGGTTCGAGCCGAGATCGCAGGTTTTCGAACTACGGTCCGCGATGCAACGGTGACAGCGGGAAACACGACCACGGTCGACATGACCATGCGGGTTGGTGAATCCAAAGAAGTGGTCAATGTCGAAGCGGCGGCCGCCCAGATCAGCTACGAAAGCCACACGGTCGCCGGCAATATCGGCCGCTCAACGATTCAGGAGCTGCCGTTGAACGGTCGCGGGTTTCTTCAGCTCGCGACTCTCGAGCCGGGAGTGGTGATGGTTCCCGGATCTCCGTCGCAGTACAACGGCGCCACCTTCACCATCTCGATCGGAGGGGGAATCTCCGGACGCACGCTCATCGCGCTCGATGGCACGACGACTTGGGACGCCATCCAAGGCGGCACGCAGATGAACTTCTCGCAAGAAATCGTCCAGGAGTTTCAGCTCCAATCGGTTAACTACGATCTCGCAACCGGTATCACCAGCTCTGGTTCTGTAAACGTCGTGACCCGCTCCGGGAGCAACGATTTTCATGGCAGCGGTTATTTTTTCTTCCGCGACCACAACATGGCCGCCTACCCCGGTTTAGCGCGGCAAATCTCCAACCCGAATCCATTCTTCGCGCGGCGCAACCCTGGCTTCCTGGTTTCAGGACCAATCGTCAAAGACAAGTTGTTCTTCTTTTTCAATTACGAATATCAGAACCAGGTGCAGGCCATCACGGTCCAACACGATCTTCCCGTGTTCGCGCCGCTGGATAACGTCTACTCCAGCCCGTTTGTGCTTGCGACCAACAGCACGCGACTCGACTACCACATTAACGATAAACACAGCCTCTTCTTCCGGTTTTCTCACGATGGCAACCATACTTTCGGCTTGCCCGGATCGGCTGCTGTACAGCCTTCCACCTGGGTAAACAACATCAATTGGGCCCAGCAGAGCGTTCTGGGTCTTACTAGCAGCCTGACCCCGACCATCGTCAACGATTTACGCATGCAGTATCAGTACTGGCGCAACAACAATCTCACGGCCACCCCGCAGCAATGTCTGTCGCCCTGCATCGGCCAGGGCTTGCCGGCCATCCTGACGGTGATTGGTACCACCTTCAACGCCGGCAACTACTACAACGCGCCGCAGAGCCGTCACACGCGTCGTTATGAAATCACCGATAACCTTAACTGGCAGCGCGGCACGCATCGCTTCCGGTTCGGAACCGATCTGGAGCGCTTCAACGGACCGACGAACTGGGATTTTTGCGATCCGTTCTGCACGGCGCTGATTGCGCCTTCGACGCCCGTACGGACCAACGCTGATTTCCTGAATATGCTGGTGTACAATCTGCCCGCCGGCATTTTCACTGGAATCGGAATCGGCAATCCGAACTTCCCCGGCCCTTATAACCATGGCGAGGAAAACACGAACTTCCGGCCCCGGATCTACTTCAGCGATACCTGGAAGATAAAGCCAAACCTGACCCTGGATTACGGAGTCGCATGGGAGTACGAGACAGGACTTTTCAACAGCGACCTGACTCCTCCGGCTTTCCTCCTGCCTCTTTACTCGGTCACATACGGCCCCAACAGCATGCATCCGACTCACCCCCTAAAGAACGAATGGCAGCCGGTGCTCGGCTTCGCCTGGAGTCCGGGAAAGAGTGCGAAGACGGTCATACGCGGCGGTGCCGGGTTGTACTGGGAGACGAACTACATCTTCGAAAAGTGGCGCGGGGAGTCCGTCTTTGGACCGATCGGCAACAGCCGAATTACGCTCGACTCTACTGCGTTGACGAACACCTACCAAGGGCTGTCGATACCGGTCGGCGCTCCTCTGCCGGTCGGCGTCGTTACCGGAATGACGCTCGGACAAATGCTGAATATCTACAACCAGCAGATTGGGGCTTTGACTCAAAAATTTGGCCAATCGACGCAAACAAGCGGGGCCATCGGTGTCACCGGTCTGGATGTCGCCAAGCAGGCCATCGAACTGTTCCCGCCGAACTATGCGCTGGGCCGCAGCTATCAGACTTCGCTCGGCGTCCAGCGCGACTTAGGTCATGACATGGTGCTGACCGCGGACTGGGCGCGCCGCCAAGGAGCACATTTCAACCTCACCACCGATCTCGATATCAATCACACAAACTGGTTCGTGAACGGTGTCGCGCAGCCTATTATTCCCTCGTGCACGCCGGCCCAGCGCTACGTTCCGGGACAGGAATGCGTGCAAGGCCCAATCAACGAATGGACGCCGGAAGGCCGTTCGGTCTACGAGGCGCTGCTGATCAAGTTGCAAAAGCGCTTCACGCATGGTTTCCAGGGACAGCTCTCCTACGCGCTTCAAAACCTCGACACCGATTACACCGTCGTAGCCGCCAACAACTATTTGCTGTCGTACGGTCCCAATCTGCCCCGTCACAATCTGAATCTTGCCGGGACCGGGAGGCTTCCGTGGGGATTCGACCTGAGCCTCAACATGCAGATGATCAGCCGTAGTCCGGTGACAGCCACGACAAATGGCGTTGACCTGAGCGGAACCGGTGTGGCAAGCAGCACTCCTTTGCCGGGACTCCAGTATGGTTGCCTGGCAGTGACGTGCGGCAAGGCGGATTTGTCCAAGGCGGTGGCAGCTTTCGATACAACATACGCCGGCACAAAGGCTCCCAATGGCGCTGTCATCCCGACCTACGTGCTGCCGACACATTACCAACTCGGCGATCCGACCATCAATCAGGACTTCCGTCTGACCAAGAACTTCGCTTTCAAGGAGCGCTACAAGTTCGCGATCTTTGGCGAGGTCTTTAACGCATTTAATATCGCCAACCTGAGAGGCTACGGAAGCACTCTGGACGTGTACAACGCGAAGGCTTGCGGTCCGCTGGCTGCCGGCGCCTCAACGACAAGCTGCTCAGCCCAAACGTACGCTTTCGGCCAACCGACGCAGCGGGCGCTTCAAACCTTCGGCTCTGCGGGTCCCAGAGCGTTTCAAGTTGGAGGGCGCTTTACGTTCTAGCTGTGGACGCCGAGCGCGGCTTTCATCCGAGCTGGCGTGAAGGGTGCGGCACGGAGCCGAACTCCCGTCGCATCGAAAATGGCGTTGCCCAACGCGGCGGCAACTGGTGCGGTCGACGCCTCGCCAGCTCCCAGCGGCGGCAGAGCAGGGCGATCGATAAGCGCGACTTCAATCGAGGGCAGCTCTGGAAACCTCAAAATGGGATAGCTGACCCAGTCGATGCTGGTGACGCGCGACTTATCGAACCGGACCTCTTCGTGAATTGCGCGGCTGAGCGTCTGGACGATCGAGCCTTCAATCTGATTGCGCAGCGAATCGGGATTCACCACTAACCCGCAATCGTGGGCGCAGGTAACGCGGCGCACGTCGAGGCGGCCGCTGGCGCGGTCGACTGCAACCTCCATCGCCGTTGCAACGTAGTTTTCGGCCTGTTTATAGCGAACGTACGCGATACCTCGGCCAACCAAAACGCCGCCCCGCCCTGTAGGATTCGGAGACGGGCGGGATTGCCACCCGATCATTTGCGCGGCTCGTTTAAGCACTTCGATGGCGCGTGGATCGGTTAGGCCGCGTAAGCGAAATTCAACCGGATCGATTCCGGCCGTGGCCGCGAGCTCGTCGGTGAAACTTTCTACCGCAAACGCGTTGGCGATCTTCCCCGGGGCGCGAAGGTTCGAAATACGAAGCGGCGTTTCTTTCAACCAATGGACCGTCACGCGAACATTGGATGCCGCGTAAGGCGGATCGCCATTCTGCGAGATTTGTCCTGCGCCCTGCCCATGGCTCTGCGAAATGCCCGCTCCCTCCACACCGAGAAATGGGCGAGTACCGGGAACGGACGCCGGCAACCACATGTCCGTTTCCCAGCTCGCGATGCGTCCTTCGCCGTCCAGCGCGCCTTTCAAATCCAGAAACTGCGCAGGACCCTTGGGATCCCAGCCGTGCTCGTCATGCCGCATCCATTGCACTCTGACGGGTTTCCCTACAGCCTTGGAAAGCAGCACCGCGTCGGCTGCTACATCATCGTTGCCGTTCCCCCCGTACGAGCCAGAGCCATCGAGATAGATCACACGCAGCTTGTCTTTTGGTATGCCAAAGATGGTCGATAAGGAAGCGCGCAGACCGTGCGTCCCTTGAGTGGATGACCAAATCGTTGCGCGATCGCTGCGGATGTCGGCGATCGCGCAGGATGGGCCAAGCGAAGCATGGCTTTGCAGCGGCCACGAATAACTCGCAGACAAGAGCTTAGCTGCGGATGCCAACACCGCGGCGGGATCGCCTTTGCTCAACAATTGCTCGGAGCGTTCTATAGCGCCTTCACGTGCGAAACGTTCTAACCCGTCGTTCCCCGCCAGGCCCTGCCACTCGCTCCAATTTACCTTGAGTTCTCTCGCGGCACGGACAGCCGCCCACTCATCGGACGCGACGACGCCGAGAAAATTCTCGACACGGACAATCCGAACATCGGGCAGAGCGCGCACCGCTGATTCGTCTACGGAGAGAAGTTTCGCGCCAATGGCCGGAGGGCGGATCACCCGACCATGCAGCATCCCAGGAACGGAAAAGTCCTGGAGGTAGGTGTGTCGGCCGGTGCATTTTTCCGGAACGTCGGGCCGCAAGAGCGGCTTCCCGACAACCGCGTATTGCATGGGATCTTTGAGTGGCGCTTTGGGATCGACTGTGAGCGAGAGGCGCCGGCCGCCGACTAGCTCGCCCAGAGAGACACCCGCGCTGCCGCTTACTGGGACTACGTGCCCGTCTTTCAGCGTAAGCTCGGATGCGGGGCGCTGAAGCCGGTCTGCAGCCAGCTTGAGGATCGCCTGTCGCGCGGTTGCGGCGGCTTGGCGGACGTCGATCGCGCCGCGAGGAATGCCTGTGCTCCCACCCGTGCCACCGTGATCCGGCGTAACGGCGGTGTCGCCTTCCACTAGCGTGACACGCTCAATAGAGACGCCCAATTCCTCCGCTGCCATTTGCGGCATGGCGATTCGCAAGCCTGTCCCGACGTCAACGTGGCTGGTGTAGAGCGTAACAGAACCGTTCGCCTGGATCGAAATGAAGCTGTCGACTTCGTGCGTGTCGAGTGGTTTCCCGATGGCGGCCTCGACTCCTGCGTTCTGCCCGGCAGCGTGCTTCGGCAGAACCGAACCCAGGGCGAAGTGGACGACGATCGCTCCCCCGCCCCTTAAAATATCGCGCCGTGAAACGTTAGAAAGCGCTGGCAATGTCGGCCTCCTCAGGCTTTCGCGGCCCGGAATACGGCGCGCACAATCCGAGTGTGCGTGCCGCAGCGGCAGAGATTGCCGGCTAAGCTTTGCTTAACTTGCTCGATGCTTGGCCGGGGTGTTTTCATGAGCAGCGCTTTCGCGGCCATGATCATGCCGTTCGTGCAATATCCGCACTGGGCGGCTTGTTCTGCGATGAAGGCGGCCTGTACTGGATCGGGTTTGTCCGGGGTCCCCAGTCCTTCCAGGGTTGTAATCGCGCGGCCGGCAGCCTGCTGAACCGGTGTCACGCACGATCGCGTAGCAAGCCCGTCGATGAGAACCGTGCAGGCGCCGCATTGTCCGAGCCCGCATCCAAACTTGGGACCATGCTGACTTAGACTGTTGCGCAGAACGTACAGAAGCGGTTGGACTGGGTCCCAAGAATCGACGCTTACGGGACGGCCATTCAGCCGGAAATTGTACTTGGGCATCGAACCTCCTTACTTGGCGGCACAAATGACGCTATGGCATAGTATCCACCTTTCAGAAGAAGGGTGGCTGATCCGCCGGCGCGTAGCTCGAGTTATGGTCTCAGTACGCGAATGCGGTGAGCCTCGCTGTCGCCGACGTAAAGTATGCCGCCGACAAAGAGTACCGAATGCGGACGGTTCAACCGGCAGCGCAGCGGATCGGTCTCGGGGCCGTCCCCAATTTCGCCCGTGCCGGCAACCGTTGTGATGATGCCCGTACCGAGATCGATTTTTCGGATCGCATTGCTCTCGGTATCGGCGACATATAACTGCATATTCGGAGCGATCGCCAGACCCTTCGGCCCCGCCACGCGCGAGACATTGCCGGTGGTGTCTGCGCCGCCGAACTTCGCTAGCAGAGCGGAGCCACCGTCACCGCTGTATCCGGTCTCGCCCGTCCCCGCAACCCTCCACAATCTGCTGGTCGCGTGATCGATGCGATAGATCGCGTCTCCCTCGCGAAGAGCAAGATACAGATCGCCATTCTCTGCCATCGCGAGTGTTCTCGGACCGTTCAAGGGAGCTTCTTTGACACCGGCGCCATCCGGCGTGGGTTTTTGCTCGCCGGTTCCAGCCCAAGTCTCAATGATGCCTGTGTCCGGATGTAAGCGTCTAATCCGGCGATTGCCGATGTCGCAGATCAATAGCGAACCATCTCGATCACGAATGACACAGTGTGGCTGACGCAGTTGAGCTTTGGTTGCAGGTCCACCGTCACCCGAAAATCCGGCAACTCCGGTACCGGCCGCTGTCGAGATCACGCCGCTGTGCATGTCGATCTTCCGGATGACATGGTTGTCCCGCTCTGCGAAGTAGAGGTCTCCCTGGCTATCGAAAACCAGTTCATGCGGCGCCGCGAGTGAAGCATCGAGCGCCGGGCCGCCGTCGCCTGTATACCCCTTCCGGCCGTTGCCTGCAATGGAGGTAGCCTTCTTCGTTTTGAGATCCATCCGCCGGATTCGTTGATTGTCGAGGTCGCAAAAGTACAACGCACCGTCCGGACCGATCGTCATGCCGTAGGGGTTGTTCACTTGAGTATCTGAAAACCCCGGCTTGCCATCGCCGATTAGAGTCGTGATGTTCGCAGCGTTCGCAACGCAGCCCAGCGCGATAACGAGAGCGGCGGGTCTCATGGCGGTTTTACGCTAACCTGCGCATTTTGCGGAAGCAGGCGCGAAGCTCGTCGACGAACAGCTTTGGTTGCTCGAAGGCTGCGAAATGGCCGCCGCGGTCTAAACGGTTCCAGTAAACCAGGTTCTGATAGCGTTTTTCAGCCCAGCGGCGCGAACTGCGGAAGATGTCCTTCGGAAATACGCTGCAGCCGACCGGGATGCGAACCGGCTCAGTGCTCTGCTTACCGAAACTTTCCCAGTAGATTCGCGCCGACGATGCCCCGGCGGCGGGCAGCCAGTAAAGCATGATGTTATCGAGCAGTTCGTCGCGCGTTAGGACGTTCTCGGGACTTCCATTCGAGTCAGTCCAGGCCCAGAATTTCTCCAGGATCCACGCCGCTTGGCCGGCTGGGGAATCGACGAGTCCGTAGCCAACAGACTGAGGTCGCGTGCTCTGCTCCTTCGAATAGCCGGAGTCCCAGTCTTGATAATACTTGAGAGCCGCAAGCCCATCCTTCTCTTCTTGAGTAAGGCTGTTCATGGTGTCAGGATCGGCTCG
>Ga0126381_100001217_pt1 | contig 27865 bp, 22 predicted proteins | sample PanSoiMetPlot_28_FD_96465 | JGI IMG/M metagenome (GOLD analysis project Ga0126381, IMG submission 96465) | Tropical forest soil microbial communities from Panama - MetaG Plot_28 | ecosystem: Environmental > Terrestrial > Soil > Tropical forest > Bulk soil | place: Panama | collected 2016-02-17
CTTCAGCATCACGCCCTTTGGGGCCAGCGGCGGCAGAAGCGTCTGCCCCGAGTTTGACCTTGCTATTCAAAATGGCCTTTGCCCCGCGCGGGTTCATCACCAGAAGGACAAAATCTGTAGCCTGCCCGCCAAGCTGCAGCCCGAAGCTGCCGCCTTCCAATGCCATCATGGTTGGCGCGCCCCAGGGGCCGGTGAAGTGTTCACCGGTTCGGCAGGTCATCGCCCCACGGCCAAAACTTCCTCCTACAATGAAGGCAGCCTTAACGACCGACGGATAAATGATGACGCATTCCGCTTTATCGATCAGATCTTGTGGAATGTCATCGGGAATGTCGAGAATTTCCTTGAGCACCGTTCCGCAATTTTCCAGGCGATCCGCTTCTTTCTTGCTGTCCTTTGCGGTGAGGGGTAAAGCGACCAGGGAAAACGCCATCAGGAAAGTGAGCATTCGCTTCAACACGATTCACCTCGTCGTAGTTTTTCTGGGCAAGAGCATCATAAAGCGCATTCAGGCTTGGTGCAACCTTGGTATGACGGGATTGAGAGAGGGCATAACTTGTAATTACGACGCCGCCTGCACGCAATGGGTTGCCTTTCGACTATAATTTCGCAGGAACGAAGTGCGGCATAAACAAAATGAACAAGAAAAAAATAATTCAGCGATGCAGCGTGGCAGTCTTCGCGTCAACATGGATTGCCTGCGTGGCGCTAGCGCAGGTGAAGATACCGATGGCTTCGACGATGACGGCAAATCCCCCGAAGCCGTCGAGCAACCAGTCGACCAAATTGCCGAAGCCGAGCCCCCTTTCCAAAAAGCAATCCGCAAAATTTGCCGCCCGCGCCGACGCTCTTCTGGGAACAGGTCCGACGGGCAAAGGTGAGTGGGGCCTACTCATCGCAGACGCAGGCACCGGCGAAACGCTTTACCAGCTGAACGCCGACCGCTACTTCGTGCCGGCTTCCAACATGAAGCTATTTACGACAGCTTTGGCGCTCACAAAACTCGGTCCGGACTACCGCTTCCACACCACGCTCGAAACAAGCGGAACAATTGCGAACGGCGTTTTAACAGGAAATGTCGCGCTCATAGGCCGCGGCGATCCGAATCTCTCGAGTCGCAAATTCCCTTATAACCTGAAGGAAGAATTTGATGGCGCTCCGGAAAAGGTGCTGGGCGAGCTGGCCGACGGTCTTGTCGCGAAAGGCGTGAAGGAAGTTTCCGGCGACGTACTTGGAGATGACAGCTATTTCCCCCGCGAGCGCTACCCGAGCGGCTGGGAAATTGACGACATGGTATGGGAGTACGGCGCCGCGATTTCGTCCATCGTCGTGGACGACAACACCGTGACTTTGACGCTTACGCCAGGCGACCAACCGGGCAGTCCTGTACAAACGAGCATGAGCCCCGCGACGCCGGATTTTCTGGTCGAAAACGATGTGGTCACTTCGGCGCCGGACCTGAAATCTGACCTCACTTTAACACGCGAGCCAGGAGCCGCGCTCGTGGTCATAAAAGGAACGATGCCAGCTAAAAGTGCGCCCAGGAAGCTGGTGCTAGCGGTCGAAGAACCTGCGCAGCACGCCGCAGCAGTGCTGAAGCGCTTGCTCGAAGATCGCGGCGTGCGTGTCGACGGTGTGGCGCGAGCGCGTCACGAAGCGCCGAAGACCCAAGGAGACCCCACGGTCCTGGCTGAACATGTTTCAGTTCCGCTGAGCGACGCCGTCAAGCTCATCAACAAAATCAGCCAGAACCTGCACGCCGAAATGCTGCTGCGGACCGTCGCGCGTCAGAGCGGATCGTGGGCCACGGACGACGATTTGATGAAAGCGCCGCAGGATTTCTATGCTTCAGCAGGAATCGACCCGGATGATGTGATGCAGTCCGACGCTTCTGGACTGTCGCGCCACGATCTGGTGACGCCTCGCGCCATCGTGGCTCTTCTGAAGTTTGCTCAAAATCAGCCGTGGTTTCAGACCTATTACAACTCGCTGCCAGTCGCCGGCGTTGACGGTACTTTGGAAGATCGCATGAAAGATACTGCCGCGGCTGGCCACATTCATGCGAAGACGGGTTCGGTGGCACACGTGCGCACCCTTTCTGGATTTGCTGATACTCCCAGCGGGCGAAAACTGATTTTTTCTTTTCTAAGCAACAACCAGGCTGGAAAAAATCATGAAGCGGCAGATGCGCTGACCGGACTGTGTATCGCCATGCTCGAAGAGTTCAACGCTGCGCCGCCGAAGCCGAAGCCTGCTGCCCAGCATAAGCGCTCGCATTGAAGACGCAAAAACGCCATGGGGAAAGAAATCATTGTCACCGTGTTTGGAAGTTCGCGACCGCGCGAAGGCAGCCCGGACTACGAAGAAGCCCGCGTGCTCGGCCGCGCATTAGCGAAGCACGGTTTCACTGTTTGCAGCGGCGGCTATGCCGGCGTGATGGAAGCAGTCTCCCGCGGCGCGAAAGAAGCCGGCGGAAAAACTTATGGCGTTACCGCTTCCTTCTTCAAGTCCGCGAAGCTGAATCGCTGGGTTGACGTCGAAGTTCGCAAAGAAACTTGGGAAGAAAGGCTGTTCGAATTAATCCGCATGGGCCACGGATTTGTGGCGTGCAAAGGCGGAACCGGAACGCTGGTTGAGCTGGCCGCGGTCTGGGAGATGATGAACAAGTCCGTGATGTCTGGAAAGCCGTTCGCCGTCCTCGGACATTTCTGGGCGCCGATTCTCGAACGCGTGCGGGAAGTGGAAATCAATCATCCCGGGCCGTGGGGCGAAGCCAACAACCGGCTGGTCTACGTGGCCACCTCCGCCGGCGAAGCCGCCCAGCACCTCCACGACCATCTGAAGTAGAAGCTTTTCAGGTTGCGGACAAAGTGTCTGCGTTTGCGTTGCCCTCGGAACTGTACGAGAATCAATGTGGCGTTAAATCCAATATTGGGCGCGGCTCCAGATGCCGCATGGAGGCCATGCAAGATGACAAATACCCGCTAATCACACATTCTTGTGACTCACGATTTGTTACCCTCCGGTTTCTCCAAACTCTACAAGGCCGATCCCGCACTGGACTTTACATTATAGAAGGCATACGGCATCTCGCCCGCGCCGTTCAGCATCATGCGCGAATTCAATCCATCTTTCTCGATCCTTCACTCCTTTCCAATCCGTTCGGCCAGAGACTTGCCCGAAGCCTTCGGAAGTGTGGAGTTCCTGGAGTGCGGCTCTCACCCAAGCTCTATCGGGAACTGACACTCGCTGGAGATCCTCAAGGTATCGGCGCCGTTTTGCGGCAACAGTGGATTCAGCTCGCCCATGTCCGGACGGAACCAAATTCTTTGTGGCTGGCATTGGAATCGATCGAATCCCAAGGAAATCTTGGAACCATCATCCGAACGGCCGAGGCAACTGGTGCAACGGGGATTTTCATCCTCGGCCCCGGGTGTGACCCGTACGACCCTGCAGCGGTAAGAGCCAGCATGGGTTCGCTATTCTCACAAAGGCTTACAAAGTGCTCGCCGCGCGATTTTGAGACTTGGGCAAAATCCAGGGAGGTTGTTATTGTGGGCTCATCGCCAGCGGGAAAGCTGGACTACAAAGCATTGCGTTATCGGTTTCCCGCCGCCCTTCTGATTGGAGGCGAAAAGCGAGGTCTCTCAAATCAGTTGATCGAGACCTCCGATTTATCGGTTCGGATTCCCATGTGTGGAGACTGTGATTCGATAAACGTAGCCGTAGCGGCAGGCGTTCTTCTTTTTGAGATGTCTAGCCAAAGGCCGACCATATAATGGGTAGGATTCTCGGAATGTCCCACTGGTAAAGGGTTTTGAGGTATCGAAGTGTCGCGATCCGCGCAAGACGTTTTGGAGTTCGACAAGCTGCGGGAATTGCTGCGGCTTCGGACGACCTGTGCGCCGGGGCGCCGCGCTGTGGATGCGCTCGAGCCGGGAACCAATCGTAACGCGCTGGACTCCGCCTTCGCGCTGATTCGCGAGGCAAGGGAGTGGCTCCGCGCCGCGCACGAAATGGGTTTCGGCGCGCTGTCCGATCCGAAAGGCTGGCTCGAGCGCATCGAAGGGCCCGGTGCGGTGCTGGATCCGAGCGAGTTGCTTGACGCTGCGTCCCTGCTCGAAACAGCAGCCTGGCTGCGGCAGCAATTCCGCGAAGAAGCCGCGAAGTTTCCTCTGCTTGCAGCGCGCGCCGCCTCGGTTGGTGATTTTCGAGAAGCGCAGGCGGCCATCCGCCGTTGCCTCCTGCCAAACGGCGAAATCAGCGATGATGCATCGGCAGCGCTGAAGCGAATTCGCGCCAGCGTTACGCAAACGCGCGAATCTATCCAGAAGACGCTCAAGCAAATCCTGCGCGCGCGCAATGCCGAAGCTGGCGAAGATTACGTCACGGTGCGCAACGATCGATTTGTCATTCCGGTCCGCTCCGAACATCGCCGCAGCGTGCATGGCGTCGTACACGGCGCCAGCGCCACGGGCCAAACCATGTTCATGGAGCCGTTCGAAACCGTCGAGGCCAACAACCAGCTTGTGCAATTGGCCGAGGACGAAGCCGAAGAAATCGCACGCATCCTTCGCGAACTCACCGATCGGTTGCAAGCGATTCACGGACCGCTGCAAGCCGCCGCCGCGAAGATTGCAGAGTTGGACAGCGTTTTTGCGCGTGCGCGATTTGCTCGCGACTTTGATGCTGCGACGCCGGAAGCTTCAAGCGCGGATGAATTGCGGCTGGTGGACGCGCGCCATCCAGTTCTGGAAGACAAACTCAAAAGAGAAAGCAGCGCCATCGTTCCCATGACCCTCTCGCTTGGCGGGCAAGAGCGCGTGCTGGTCATCAGCGGCCCGAACACGGGCGGCAAGACCGTCGCGCTGAAAACCGTCGGAATGGCCGCGCTCGCCGCGCAGTCCGGAATTCCCGTGGCCGCCCAACGTGCAGTCCTGCCGCTCTTCGATCGCGTGCTGGTGGACATCGGCGACGAGCAATCCATCGCCGCGGACCTCTCCACGTTTTCCGCGCACATGCTGAATTTGAAAAACATGCTGGAGGCCGCCACGCCGCAATCGCTCGTGCTCGTCGACGAAATGGGAACCGGCACGGCTCCCGAAGAAGGCGCGGCGCTCGCCGTCGCGCTGCTCGACGAATTTCGAGCGAAGAATTGTTTTGTGCTCGCGACCACGCATCACGACCGCCTCAAAACCTACGCTTCCACCGCGCCGGGCGTCGTAAACGCCGCGGTCGAATTCGACGATGTGAATCTGCGACCGACGTATCGCTTGACGGTTGGCGTGCCCGGAGGCTCCAGCGGCATCGCCATCGCGCAGCGCCTCGGAATTGCAAAAGCGATCATCGAGCGCGCCCGCGAGTTGCTGACACCGGAATCGCGCGAAGCCGCTGACCTCATCGCGTATCTGCACCGTAGCCGCGACGAACTCGACCGCCTGCAGCACCAAATGACCGCCGAGCGCCACGCTCTCGAAGAAGAACGCAAAAAGCTGCGCACCGAATGGGTCGAGCGCCAGCAAAAACGCATCAAGGAACTCGAAGCGCAATTCGCCGAAATGCAGAAGCGCTTCGACGAAAACGTGGCGCGAGTCGTCGAAGCGGTGAAAGAGCGCGAGCTTCGCGCCCAACTCGAAAAAAGCACGCGTCGCAAGATGCAAGACGCTCGCAGCGAAGCGCGCGAAGAGCTGAATGCCGCGGTCGTGCAAACTATTTCAGAGTCGCAAGCCGACCTCGGCGTCCATTCCGGCTCTCTGGAATCCGTGAGCGCGGACCGCTTGCAGGCCGGCGCGAAAATTCGCGTTCGCGGATTCAACAAGCCGGTCATTTTTCGCCGCCTCGATGGGTCTTCCGCCGAAATCGAAGCCGGCCCCCTGCGCATGAAAGTCGCCCTCGAGGAAATCACCGGCGTCGAAGCCTCCTCGCTAAATGTAGCGCCGGGGTTGAGCCCGGCTTCTTCCGGTGTTTCCGTGAAATCCACGCCGCGCCAAAGCGCCGCCGCAAAGGAAATCAACGTCATTGGCATGACCGTTGAGCAAGCAACCGAACTCGTCGACAAGTTTCTTGATGACGCAGCCCTTTCTCATTTGCCCCAAGTTCGCATCATTCATGGCCACGGAACAGGCGCTTTGCGCAAGGGACTTGCCGAGTACTTGAGAACGCAGCCGCTCGTGACTAAGGCATCTTTTGAGAGCGAGGAGCGCGGCGGAAAAGCTATTACGGTTGTAGACCTTAGATCGTAGGAACATAGTCCACTCCTCTGGTGTCTCTTGGTTATGCTCAAGCTGCGATTATTGCGACTAATTACTGCCATTGTTTTCGGATTTTCCTTGTTGGCGAGTTTTGGTTTCGGAATCGGTGTATGCGCGGCTTTTGCCGGCGGTGGACGCAAAGGCGTTGCCCGCTGGATTGATCACATAACCTACGAGGGCAGGTTACAGATGACTGAGGTTTCGCCTGGTGTCGTTCGAGCCACAATGCCCGTCGTCAAACACATATACCTTCGTTCCGTCCTCAGTTGGCTCCTTATGATCGGATTCGCGTGCGCGAGTTTTTATTTGTTCAGGCTTGGCACACGCAAAATTGCTGCGAAGCAAGTGCGAGCCTAAGCCGAGCGGTTGCGTTCCATATATAATCACTAAAACTCCATGGCCGAAGCCGGATCCATTGCCGAGAAAGTGAAACAACAAGCCGACATCGTTCGGGTCGTCGGCGAGTATGTCCCTCTGAAAAAGACGGGAAAAGATTTCAGCGGGCGCTGTCCCTTTCACCAGGAAAAAACTCCTTCCTTCACGGTCTCTCCGATCAAGCAGATTTTCTATTGCTTCGGCTGCCACAAGGGCGGCGACGTCTACAACTTCGTCATGGAGATGGAAAAGTGCGAGTTTCCCGAAGCGGTGAAACTCGTCGCCGAAAAATGCGGCATCTCCATTCCCCGGCCCAAGGAGCACTCGCTCGAAGGCCGCAAAGAAAATCAGCAGCGCGCCATGCTCGTCGAGATGCACCGCTAAGCCCAAACGTTCTTCGTCAAGCAGCTCGAAGGCACGCTCGAGGGCAAAGCCGCGCGCGCTTATCTCGAGGACCGCGGCCTGGACAAAGACGCCGTCGTGCGTTTCGGCATCGGCTACGCGCCCAGCGGCGGCGACGCTCTCCTGCGCCACCTGAAATCCAAGTACAACGAAAAACTGCTCACTGAATCCGGCCTCATCTCTCGCGATCAGGGCGGCAAGCTCTTTGACCGCTTCCGCCGCCGCATCACGTTTCCCATCGCCAACGAATCGGGAAAAGTCATCGCCTTCGGCTGCCGCGCGCTCGGCGACGACCAGCCCAAATACCTGAACTCGCCGGAATCGCCCATCTACTCCAAGAGCAACGTGCTCTATCACCTCGACCGCGCGAAAGAGGGCATTCGCCGCCAGGACTTCGTGATCCTCGTCGAAGGCTACATGGATGCCATCGCCGTGGCGCGCGCCGGCATTAGCAACGTGGTGGCCGGTTGCGGAACCAGCCTCGCCGAGCAGCAAATCAAGCTGCTTGGCCGCTTCACCAAGCGCGTCATCGTGAATTACGATCCCGACGCCGCGGGCCAATCCGCCACCGAGCGCTCGCTGTCGCTCCTGCTCGAACAGGATTTCGAGGTGCGTGTCCTCGCGCTTCCTCCAGTTGGCGACAAGAAAGCCGATCCCGACCTTTACATCCGCGAAAAAGGCGCGGACGAATATCAAAAACGGCTGAAGGAAGCGCCGTCGTTCGTGGATTACCTGATCGCCCGCGCGCGGCAAATGGACTTGACCAGCGGCGAAGCCAAGACGCGTGCCGTCAATTTCCTCCTTCCCTACGTCCAGAAAATTCCGAATCGCATTTTGCGTTCGGAATGGGCCACACGCATCGCGCAGCAGCTTCGTCTCGATGAGCCCGTCCTGCGCGCCGCGCTGAGCAAAGCCGCTTCCGAGCGTCGCAGCGAGCTGAAGCTCCAGCCCGAGCTCGTCGGCAAGTCGGCCAAGCCGGTCGAGCGCCGCCTGATTCGCATGCTCGCCGAGGCCGAAGGCTTCGGCCAGGAGCTGGCGCAGCGTCTGCAAAAAACCGGGTCTAGCGGCGACTTACCGTCGCCAAAGCCGCTATACCAAGGCCTCGAAACGGAGAAGATTTTCGCCGCGCTGGTCACCGCCAGCCTTTCCGGCCAGCCCGTGCAAGTCACCGAAGTCGCCGCCGTGCTTCAGGAGCGCGACCGCCGCCTGCTCTTCGAGATTCTCTTCGAGGAGGCCAGCGAGCCAACCTGGGAAGAAGCGCTGAGCTGCGTCGAAACGCTCCAGCAACGCCAGGCCGAGCAGGAACTCGCCGAAGTCCAGCGCAGCATCGAAGCCAACCCCGCCGGCCCCGGCCTGCGCGACCTCCTCACCCGCAAGCAAGAACTAATGCGCCGCCTCGCCGCCGCTAGATAAGCTCCTCCCCGTTCTATCTCCACTCTTCTCCCAACTTTCCAACCTTCAAATCCGGTTTTGGGATCCCGCACGCTTCTTCGGGACGTGCAACGTTCTGCCAGTGCCCTTTGCCGACCCTTTATTTTCAACAGCTTCCAACCGTCAAAGGTAGTGAGTCCCGCGTTTTGACTAACGATGCAAATTGCCCCGGGGGGCCGATTTTCCATTTTCACTTTTCCATTTTCGGTGGCTGTGTTCTTCCACACATTTCCACCAATTAAAACGTTGACGGGAGGGGACTTGCGCGTGTAACGTACTAAGGTTTCGTCGAGTAACGCTTTTGCTGCTAAATGCATCTATATTTATGTACTTAGCGGCAAAGGCCATGCCCCCCGAGGTGCGGAATGCGGGCAACGCACGGGGTGGCGGCGAATGAACGGCACGGCACAGAAGGATTCAAACAAAAAAGCGAGCGATCTTTGGGGATATCCCTGCGGTCTGCGCCAACGCGCCAGCCTGTCTGTGTCTCTGGCAGCAGGCGCAGACTCTGGCGCTCAACGTGTGAACTTTGGCCGGTGACGAGGCCTGGCGACTGAAACTCGTGGACTTTGGCCGCGTAAATTAACGCTCGCGGAAAGACTTTGGGAGGGAATTTGTGGCAGCTGTAGGGCTTGAAGAAAAATACGATGCGGTACGCCAGCTCATTGCCATCGGCAAGGAGCGCGGGTACCTGTTGTACGACGAAGTAAACGATTCGCTTCCCGCGGAAGTGCATTCGTCGGAAGAAATTGACGATCTGCTCACCACGTTTGAGCGCAACGGCATCGAGATTTACGAAGACCAAGCGTCGGCGAAGGCCGCGCGCGCCGTGGAAGTGTCAGGCGAGAGCGGCGACGGCGAAGGCAGCCTCGCCGCCAAAGAAGACGCGCACGAAGCTGAGAGCGACCTGGACCTGACGCCGGGTTCGCTCGAGAAAACCAACGATCCCGTGCGCATGTACCTGCGCGAAATGGGCACGGTTCCGCTGCTGACGCGCGAAGGCGAAGTGACTATCGCCAAGCGCATCGAGCGCGGTCAGCTTGTGGTGATGCGCTCGATCACGCGCTCGCCGATTGTCATCAAGGAGCTGATTGCTGTCGGCGAGGATTTGCGCAAAGGCGTGCGGTCGATCAAGGAAATTGTCCAGTTCGACGACGAAGAGCTCACCGAAGAAAAAATCGCCAACAAGACCAAGCAGACGCTGAAGTACATCGACAAGATTGCGAAGCTGTACGACACTGCGCTGAAGCAGGCGTCGAAGCTCGAAAAAACCCCGAAGGGCAAGAAGCGCCCTTACATTCGCGCGAAGTGGGATGTGGCGCGCTCGCGCGTGCAGATTTCCCTCGCCATCCGCGACATTGATTTCAATCCGTTTGAGAAAAAGCGCTTGGTGGACAAGATGCGCGGCACGGTCGAGCGGCTGCAGTCGCTTGAACGCGAAGCGGGCCGCCTGGAGCGCCGCGCGGACGTCGCCAAAGGCGAAGTCGCCGCGGAAGCGCGCAAAGAGTTGCGCACGCGCCGCACGGAACTGAAAGACATTGAAGACGCCAGCGAAGTCGGCCTCACCGAACTGAAGCGCACTCTGACGCTGATTCACCGCGGCGAAGCGGAAGCCGAGCAGGCGAAGAAGGAATTGATCGAAGCGAACTTGCGCTTGGTCGTTTCCATCGCGAAGAAATACACCAACCGCGGATTGCAGTTCCTCGACTTGATTCAGGAAGGCAACATCGGCTTGATGAAGGCCGTGGACAAGTTCGAGTGGCGCCGCGGCTACAAGTTTTCGACCTACGCGACCTGGTGGATTCGCCAGGCCATCACTCGTGCGATTGCCGACCAGGCCCGCACCATCCGCATCCCAGTGCACATGATCGAGACGATCAACAAGCTCGTGCGCACCAGCCGCCAGCTTGTGCAAGAACTCGGTCGCGAGCCGACCAGCGAAGAAATCGCCAAGCGCATGGACATTCCGGTGTCCAAGGTACGCAAGATTTTGAAAATTGCGCAGGAACCGATTTCGCTCGAAACGCCCATCGGCGAAGAAGAAGATTCGCATCTCGGGGACTTCATCGAAGACAAGGCGGTGGTTTCGCCGTCCGATGCGGTCATCAACCTGAATTTGAAGGAACAGACTTCTTCCGTGCTGAAGACGCTGACGCCGCGCGAAGAAAAAGTCATCAAGATGCGCTTCGGCCTGGATGATGGAAGCGAGCACACGCTCGAAGAAGTCGGCCAGTCGTTCGCCGTGACGCGCGAGCGCATCCGCCAAATCGAAGCGAAAGCCCTGCGCAAGCTGCGCCATCCATCGCGCTCGCGCAAGCTCCGCGCCTTTCTCGAAGGCCCCTCGCGCGACTACCTCTAGAAAGAACAGAAATTGGAAAATTGAACTTGGAAAATGGAAACACCCCGAATTCTCGGGGCGTTTTATTCACTGCGAAACTCCGAGATTACTTCGATCAAGCCGACTATGTTCTGGTTGAACTCTTCGAGTTTCTCGGCTGGTATCCAATATTCGATGTGAATTGTTCCACCTACTTTGTGGGGCGTGAATTGAGCTAGATACTCTGTCTTCATCGCGAACCGCGTAACGAATCCCACTTTCGAGGCGGAATTCTTCGCATTCCAGTCGCGCGCGATTTGCGTTGCGTATTCTTCGTTGAGAACAGGATAGAAAATGGGCTGGCCTGATAGACGCCGTGGGAACGCTCTATATCCCGACTCTACGATGAGGCGCAGCTCATTCTCCCCAGGCCTGAATAGGACTGTTGTTTTCTCTGGTGAGACAACTTGGGAACTCATCTATGCCGGGAGCTCGACCTAAGCGGAATAGGACTGTGTTCCGGCACTTCTTGGCCTTCTTCGCGCAGGCCATCGAGATGAAAGGGGATCGCCTCACGCATGTCTTTCTCAACTTCATCGCGCGTGCGGCCCGTCGAAACACATCCCGGCAGGTCCGGAGAGTAGGCGGAAAGGCCCGTGTGCGTTGGTTCAATCACAAGGAGATATTTCTTCATTTCTTTAGCCCTGCCTGCTTGAAAACACGGTTAAGGGTTCCCGGAGCGAGGTCGTCATGCCGATTTCCTGGAACCTTCACCAGACCTATTTTAACAGGGTGTTGTACGGGCGATGACTTCCTCGTGTTCTCACCAGAACCCATCCATCCTCTTCCAACATTCGGATTGCGCCCCGGACTTTCACGGGCCAAAGTTATGATGCTTGCGAATTCTCGTCAACTGCCAGGGTTTGCTTCCGGCGGGCGGAGAAACTTGAGCAACATGCGAATCGTCCAGGCGAACATGAACACGAGGAAACCAACGAGGATGAACCAGAAGCGGTCGGGGCTTGGCGGATTTTGAGGATGCAGATTGATCTGGATGGCGTAGTCGAACACAAGGATAGTGAAGAGAAAGAGCGCGCAAGCGAACCAGGCAAAAGTTGTTTCGAAGAACGCCATGGTCTCCGCTGAACGCTCGGGCGCGAGCCAGTAGTTTTTGTTTGGCACATTAATCAGCTGTGTCGGAAGGAGCGAAATGAGTTTCGGAATGGCGAACCCAATCACCACCATGACGACACTCACGATGATCAGAACTTGGAAGAACGCCTGCTTGGTTTGCCAGCCATTTGCCCCGCCACGGCCGTTGAAGTGGGACGCGACGACGTCGGGCAATTGAGGGTAGACCGACGAAAAGTGAACCGCCGCATACAGCACGAGCAGAGCGAAAATCAGCTTGGGCAGTCGGGAATTCACGAGAAGCCTCTTCGTCAAGGTTAGCGCATAGCGGCCCAACGCAGGCCCAGCAATCCCCGGAAAGTTGGCGAGAAGATTAAGCCCTCAACAAGAGAACAGCCCCGCAAGGGGCAGGGCCTTTCTCTTCCATGATCGATTTAGCGCGCACCTTATTCTTGTGCGTTACCGCCGCCGGCGAACAAGTCGGACATTACCTTCGTGCTCGCGTCGCATGCGTGATTCAAGCAGGGCAGCCCGAAGCCCGCTTCGACCGACTTGAGCAGCGAGATGTGCGTGTAGAACTTGTCGCTCTTTGCGCCGTGCACACCGTAATTCGTATCCACGGTGAGAAGGACCTGGTTCACCGTGGGAGAAACGCTGTAGTCATCCTCGTCCCAAACCACGACGATGGCGTTCCGCCCTTCCTGCCACACTGGAGATGCATGGATCGCCTTCACGATGTTTCGAAGAGTCAGGTCGCCCAGATAAATCAGAGCGGGGTTCAAGCCCTGTTGCGTGCCGTTGTCGTTCGGATCGAAGTCGCACTGCGGTCCGGCATTGCCGCGCCCGTGCTGGTCGTTGCACTGGTTCGGCGCGATGAGCGAATAGTTGGGCACGCGCCCGGAAGCGAGGTCTTCATAAAGCCCGTGTGGCCCCTGGAAGCCGACGACTCGGTCAAGACTGAGTCCCGGACGCGCGCCTTCCTGAATGCTGCGGAAATAAACGAATGGGTTGTGTTTCGCGGCGTACAACTTGATGAGGCTTTGCGCTTCGCCGGGAATCACGCCGGGGATATTGCTGCTGTCGGTGAAGAGCCCATCGCTGAAACTCACACCATCGGCGCCTGAGGCAGGCAAGCTTTCCTGGTAGCACTTCCAGCTTAGGCCGGCGGCAACGAGCTGGTCGGCGATGGTCTTTCCCGAGATGTTCGCTGCGGCGGCAATGGACATGACACCGTCGATATTGTTTTCACCGGCGTTGCTTCCGGGAGCGCACTGTACTTCGTTGGTGCAATCCACTGCGGGAGTGGCGGCATCCGTTCCTTCGCCGGTAATGGGGCAAACGTTGGGGCTTGACGGGTTGTCCGTGTTGACGATCACGAACAAGTGATCCAATCTTGGAACTCCCCGTGGAACGGTTCCTTCGTTTGCGAGTGCCGGGGTGACCAGCATGGCGGCCAGCAGACTCGCCGCAAAGGCCTTTCTTGTGGTTCTAAGATTCATTTGTTTTTCCTTTCTTCAGGCAAAAGCCATTATTGAGTGGCGCGGGGACACGCACCTATCAGCACGCCGCATTTGCAGCAGGAATTCAAAAGGGCGGGAGCTTGTACTAGGACGGCCAACCTCTACTCCGGACATGCTCGGCTTCTGCGGAGCTTCGTTGTGCCCAGCCCCACACGTCATTAGAATATGAGGCGGGGCAAGACCATGAGGCCATACCAGAAAATCTTCGCGATTACGCTTGTGCTGCTTTTGGGCGCGACGGTCTACGGACTGATTCGCACGGGCGAGCCGCTCAAAGTTCCCACTTCTTCCGGTAAAGGAAAACAACCGTTTGCTGCGCAGCCGCTCGTCGACCAGACACCCCTTCTTACCGCTGAGACTTTGGCGAAGATGCCTACCACGGACGACGAACTGCCGTTGGCAAAGCAGGCGCTCGATGCCGCGGATAAAGACATGGATGAGGCTTTCGCCGCCGCGAAACGAGAGCTAGAAGATCACCCGGTTCCCCTTAGCGCCGATGCTAAACAGATCCAGGAACGGCTGAACCAAGCTGAGAATGTGCTGGCTGCGGACGACGCAGTGGTTGAGCGGCTGACCGCGCAGGAAGCCAAGGCCACGGGAGCAAGAAAGGATGATCTGCATAATCAGCTCGTCCTTGCACAAGCCGTGCAGCAGGACCACCAAAACGAAGTCGACGATGCGAAGGAAGATTTGGCCCGGGCCGGAGGGGATTCGACCAGCAGGATCGAGGCGTTGACTCGGGAGGCCGACGCTTCTTCGAAGGTAAGCGATGGTTTGAGGGACAGTTTGAAAGCCTCCCCAAGCGCGACCGCAGGGCCACCTGGCCTGATGCACCGCTTCAACGAGTGGTGGGCTTTGCACCAAAAGCAACTGCTTCTCTGGCAGGCAAAGCAACAGGCGGAATCCGCAGCCGCGACTTTTTCGGCAAATCACAACGCTCTGGAAGCGCCGGATGTATCAAAGCAAGGAAGCGCAACCGGAACAACCGCTAGCGCGAACGCGCCCGCCGACTCGGGCCAACAGAGCTCCGCTGACCTTGTGAGTGCGGCAAAGCAACGTGGTGCGCTCAAGAAGGTCCTTTCTTCGCTCGACAAGCGAATCGACAATGAAAAGCAACTCGCCGCCACGTATTCGCAATGGATCGGCGTGGTTGCCGCCAGCGAACGCGCGGTTTTCCATCGCATATTGATTGGCTTTACGATCATCCTCGCGATCGCCCTGTTTGGCGTCTACTTCGCCACGCTAATGGACAAGGTCGTCGGCCGGCTCAACATGGATCGCCGCCAATTACAGAGTCTGCACACTTTGGCTCACGTAACGGTGCGCATCGCTGCAACCCTCTTGATCCTGCTCGTGATCATCGGGCCGCCCGGACAGCTTGGAACCTTTCTTGGCTTGGCCGGTGCGGGATTAACGGTGGCGCTCAAGGATTTCATTGTTGGCTTCCTCGGCTGGTTCGTGCTGATGGGAAAGAACGGGATACGCCTCGGTGACTGGGTGGAAATCAACGGTGTCACCGGCGAAGTCGTCGAGATTGGCCCGTTTCACACGGTTTTGCTGGAAACGGGGAACTGGACGGACTCAGGGCATCCTACGGGACGGCGCGTCACGTTTACGAACAGTTTTGCCATTGAAGGCCACTACTTCAATTTTTCAACTACCGGCCAGTGGTTATGGGATGAATTGCAGCTGGTCCTTTCCACGGGGCAGGATCCCTACCCGATCGTGAACGAAATTCGAAACAGAGTGTCCGAAGCCACGAAGGAAGGCGCGAAGCAAGCCGAGGAAGAATGGCGGCGCTCCACACGCTCGCGCGAGATGAGCTCCTTTTCTGTGGAGCCTGCGATCAGCGTCAAGCCCGTGGTCGGCGGCGTGGAAGTGGCCGTGCGCTATATCACTCGCGCCAACGAACGCTATCAATTGCGCTCCAAGTTATATCAGGACGCGGTTGACCTGCTCGGCGGGAAGAGAATTCCCGCGTCCGCAGATTGACTCTCTCTCGTCCCGTTCTTTCGCTTGAAGCATTCAATTAAATATTTTGGTTAGGGATGCGCCGCTTTGACGCCATTCGGTAAAGCAGGACGAGGACCACGACTGACAGGACCGCCGTCAATCCCAACCAGAAGTAATATCGGGAACGCATGTAGAGAAGATTGAAAACGAGAATCCCGACCGGCCGTGGCAATGTGCCCGTTACCCTTGCCGCCGCCACAATGTCTTCTCGGGATGCCCCGTTTTGAAGGGGGCTGGCGTAGGGATGGTAGGCGACCAACAGCAAAGCGAACGAGCAGAGGAGAACGGTGGGAGCGGCATCGGCTGCCCAGCATACGACGCGATAGAAGCGACCAAGGATCCGCCGACTGAATGACGGAGCCAAACCTGCGCTGAAGAGAGCGGCTATCGTCAACGGAAGAGCAGCGAGGATGAGCAGCACTGCGAGATTGATGAGCAGCCCTGCCCACTCGGTCCTCAACCATGAGAATGGGGCTCTCTGTCGCATCTTCAACTGACGCGCGGTTATTATTTCATTCCATCGAACTGAATGTGCCGCTGCGATTTGGGCTTCAGTCGAGCGACCGGAAGCTTCCAACGCGGCTTGAAGCTTCGGGGTTACCTTGCTCCCGAAATCGGCGGCGAACCAGGGGCCGGATTCTTCCTCCTTTGCCCATTTCTCGGCAAATTTTTCGATTTTTTCATAGTTCTGCACGGCTGCCGCCCATTTGCCGTTTTGCGCGGCCTCGTCGCCACGCTCGGTAAGGAAATGACAGTAAGCCTTGATATTGCCGTTGTCCCAGAAGTGGGCGAAGAGGGCGTCCGTCACATCGGCAGCAGAAAGGCGGTACCGCTCAGAGACTTGACGAACGAGGGCGAGTTGCTTTGCCGAGTAATCGTGAAATTCAGGCGCAGAGAAAACGCGATCCATTGCTGCTAACCACGCTGGGTCCTTAGCGACGTCGAGTTCCCATGACTCGGTCTCGTTTAGAGCGCTACGATAAGGACCAGCGAAATAGGCTGCCTTCGCCGGATGACTTATGACCTCGGCAGTCAGAAGATATAGTGCGCCGTTCTGCGGATCGAATTTCTGAAGCCTTTCAATCCTCTCGTCTGATAAGAAGTGGCGTCTGTCCCGGTCCCGGGAATTCCACCAGGCTTCGGAATGGTCGATCCATGTGAGTGAGGGATCGCGGCGGATGGCCTTGTCAGCTAGTTGAAAGTGGTCGGCGTCGTAGTACAAAACCAGGGAAAGGAATGCAAGGAGTTGAGGATCATGGTTGGTGCGGGCTTCGGCAAGCAGTTTCTGAATCTTCCCCTGGTGAGCGTACTCCCGCACTCCCATTCGGCTGAATAGGACGGAAGAGGCAAGGCTCGCGCGGACTTCGGGAAGGCAAAACATCGCCAGGGAAGCGAGCAGGAAAATTCCTGCCAAAACGCGTGGGAGCCGTGGTCTAGGTCCGGAACCCTTCGGCAGGGAAGAGGAGGCGTCTGAAGCTGGAACACCCAGTGGGCGCCATAGGCTTTTCATGAAGGAGCGCAGGCTTTCTTTTGCGAGAAGTATCGCTCCTCCGAGTACCCAGCGAACCGAATCCAGGGGAGTCGTGATTTCAGGAAGCTCGGCTTCAAAGGCCCGGCCCCACTCCTTTGTGTCGTTGGGCCACAACGCTACGATCTTCCGGGCGAGGACAGCGCTGAATCGTTGCGATAGTGATAAGGATGGTGCCGGCATGACTAAGCTCCTGCGTGCGCGGGCTTCCAGACTTTGCGTGCGCGAGCGTCTTGCATTTCCTCGCGCGCCCATTCGCGGCCGTCGGAAGTCAGCCGATAGAGATGGCGCGGGGGGCGTCCTGCAACACCGGGATCTTCCCAGCGCGTTTCCAGCCATTTCCGTTTTTCGAGGCGCATCAGGATGGGATAGAGCGTGCCTGAGGCGAGACCGGTTTGCTGGCTGAGAGCGTAGCCATGGTGCCAGCGCATGGCGTGGGTGAGCAGGGCGTCGAGGAGAGAAAGAGTCTGCGGCGAGATGCGCAATCGAAGGCCCATGCAGTAACTCTACATAGGTAGAGATGCGAAGTCAAGAGCAGTGCGACCCAGGCTTACGTTGATCTTTCAATAGTCAACGGCAAGATGCCAGCGGATGCCGTTCGCTTTTGCTAACTCCAGAACGCGGATGAATTCTCGCAAATCGGTTCCGACCCGATCGGTGTCACTGAGGTTTGACTTGTTGAGGTTTCGAGAAGAGCGTTCACGGTGCGCAAGCCTTCTTCCGCGGTGAACCATTTTTCCTCGACGTTGAAAGTTGCCAACTCCTCAGCAACTGACGCCAATTCTACATTCGAAGTACTGAAGAAGGTCATTAATGGCGCTACGCCCAGTTGCTTCGCCATTCCTTCGAGCTCCCTGTTGTGTTTTGAAAGGGAAGTGCCATCCACACCCACATCTTCACCGGGGACCTTTTTGTCGAGGACGATGTAAAGTGACGGCATCTTTCACCTCTGAGCAGTTGGCTTGCCCTAGGGGCGGCCGGAAATCTTTTTCAGCTCTTCGAGAATATCCTGGAAGAGCTTTGCGTTTTGCTCCTGCAATTTGAGGGTTTGCTCAAAGATCTGTGCGTTTCGTTCGGCGAGTTGTGCGTTGCGCTCGGAGAGTTGCAGCGAGCGTTCACCGCGCTGAGTCAGGACCTTGACTCTCTTGTTGCTCCTCCAGATTACAAAGAACAATCCGACAAAGATGGCCAGGAGAATGCCGGACCATCCGAAGCTGACGAGCGCAGGCCAGGCGATCTGTTTGGGAATACGTTCGCGCACCTGCTGAAAGTATTGCTCAGAAGTGAGCCAGTGTTGCTGCTTGGGGTCCCAATACAAAGTGTTTCCCGAAATCCACTTTCCATAGCTCGCCGCAAAGGTCCGGTGGAATTCCTCATTCACGCCTTGCAGCTCGACCTCAACGGTCCCAGTGGAGATGCCGTCTTGGTTGACGCCGGGATAATCTTCGAGAACCACGTTGCGAACGAGAAGCTCACCATCGAAGGGGAATCGCTTGGTAGCGAAGTGATACTGGCGATCTTTCGTTTTTTCAAATTTGATGGTGGTGGGATCGGACTTTTGTCTCTGCGCCCAGGCAGCGATTAAGCCAGCTTCCGTTTTCTGTTCCGAACCGGGAGGGGCGAGCCGCAAGACGAGAAGCGCGGAAAGACTCAAAGCGAAAACGATTCCTCGCATTTTTCCTCCAGCGGGTGCCTATCCAAATAGGCTAAACATGAGGAAGCCTTTTTTGCAGAGGCAGCAATTCCATCTGTGACGGACTGCTAACCTATGATTCGTGGCGCATGAGCTGGCGGGCGCGAATAGCCGAAACGGTCGAGCCCGTGTAAAGCAGCGCGAGCAGGGCGTAACCGGCGATGAGGCCGGCGCCTTGGGCGACCCAGCCGAGGGCGAAGCTCATGAGGAGTTGAACTACCGTTGTGAGGATGGCCATGGCGGATTGCGTGCGGCCCATGAAATGCCTCGGGACGATGGACATTAGCGATGACTGTGCGATGACTCCGCCCATCGCGCGGCAGAAGCCAAAGATCATCTGCATCAACACAGCTCCCACTATGAATGCAACGAAGGGGGTGGCCATGTGGCCTGCGGAGAGCACGGCGCATGCTGCAATATACAGCGGCATGCGTTTGACGGTGGGAAGCTGGCTGGCAATCAAGCCGCCGCAAATCGCGCCTGTGGCCCAACCGGTTTCCAGGAAACCAAGCCCACGCGGTCCGGCGTGAAGAATGTCGTTCGCCAGCGCGACCAGAACGACGTTGGCGCTGACCACACCCGCCATCATGATGGAGTGCGTGATGCCCAGTGCGCGTACCAGCGGCTGCTTCCGCAAGTAAGCGAAACCGTCGCGCATGTCGGCGTAAACGGCGAGCGAAAGGCCGGCCTCCGCCACTTCCGGCATTTCTCCGGTTTCCAGGGCTTCGGCAGTGGCTTCGGTGGCTTCGTTGAATTCCCGCGGGTATCTTTGACGATCGCGCGGCGAGACGTATCCCCGCCGTACGCTGTAAAGGCAATACGCGGAAACAAAATAAGTCGCGCCGTCGATGGCCAGGATGCCCGGGATTCCCGCGGCGTTATAAAGGAAGCCCACGCAAGCGCCGGCAATCAGAAAGCCGCTCTGCACACCTACCAAAACAGCGGCATTCGCTCCGGTAAACTGGCTGGGCGGAATTACTTCCTGCACCAGCGCATTTACCGTGGCCCAATACATTGCGGAGCCCGTGCCGGTAATCAGCGTCATGCCGTAAAGGTGCCAAAGTTGGAGATGCCCGCGCCAAGCGATATACGCTGTGAGCAAGACAAAGAACCCGCGCACGAGGTCCAGCATGACGCCCAGGTAGCGCCGGTCGAAGCGGTCGATGAGCACGCCGCCAAGGAAGGGGACAAACAGCCCGGGGAGGGTCATGACGATAACCTGCAAGCTGACTTTGACGGTGGAATGCGTGGAAGCGAGGATGTACCAGCTCACGCCGCTGAAGTTCATGCCGCTTCCAAAAAGCGACACGAACATAGCCACGAAGAAGTAGCGGAACCCGCGCTGCGCCCAGATCAGGTTCCAATCGACTCGATGTGTCGTTGCAGTGGCCATAAAGCTCTTTAGCTTACTATTGTGGGCGAAATCGCTGCAGACGTATGCCAAGAAGAGTTACACTCTTCCAACAATTTGGCCTTCGCTTCGGCTAGAAGCCTCAGCGGGGAAGGCGGGCTCGATGGGAAACGAAGCAACGTGCAAAGCGCGCTATGGCAAGCAGGAGTCGGAAGGGAAGGCGTTGCTCGAAACGAGCGAGGTTTCGTTTCGCGGAGACTTCCGGCTGAAGATTCCGTTTTCAGGCATCAAGTCGGCGAAGGCGGTGGACGGGGAGCTTCGTTTGCAGACCGCGGAAGGTGTCGCGTCCTTTCATCTTGGTTCTGCCACAGCAGGAAAATGGCTTGAGAAAATTCTTCATCCCAAGTCGCGCATTGAAAAGCTGGGTGTCAAACCTGATGCAAAGGTTTCGTTGATCGGCGGATTCGACTCGGAGTTTCGTCGAGAAGTTGGCGGTCTCACCAAGTCCATCACCAAAGACAAAGCGGCTGCGGACGCAGAGCACATCTTCTTCGCGGCAGATGCGAGAGAGGATTTCCCATCTCTATCCAGACTTGCAAAAACCATGTCCGGCGCGGCCGCGCTCTGGATTGTTTATCCCAAGGGCCAGAAACACATCACGGAAAGTGATATCCTCGCGGCGGGCCGTAAGTCCGGCTTGAAAGATGTAAAAGTCGTCGGCTTTTCTGCGACCCACACCGCCCTGAAATTCGTCATTCCGCTTACCAAGCGCTAGCAGGCGGCGGGACTTAGAACTCGTAACGCAGCACGAACTCAAGCCTGCGGGAAGTGGTGAGCGTCCCCGTATATTTCCCGAAGGTCGGCAGAGCAAAGCTGTTGTCAATGGATATCGCATCGAAGCGCACGGAATTCGTCAAGTTGAAGGCGTAAGCGCTGAACCGTAACGATTGCCGTTCGGTAAGGTGAAAGGTTTTGTTGATTCCCGCGTCCGTGCCGAAGAATCCTTGCCCGCGGAGGTTGTTGCGCTGGCCGGATTCTCCGGGGAAGTCGAACCGGAAAGCCGCACCGGCCACGGCAGCACCCTGCGGAAAAACATTCGGGTCACCATCCTTGTCCGTAACCAAACCTTGAACCGGCGGGGCACCGTTCAGCATCGCGTTTCCGGGAAGCTGAAAGTCGGTCACAAATGGGCCGACGCCGCCAGGAAGAGCGTCGCTCACGCTCCAGGGCAGGCCCGAAGACCAGCGCAAGAGGCCGGTGAGCTGCCAGCCCCCGAACGCAGTGTCGAGAGCGCGGTTCCAGCCCGCGCCGAGGCGGCGGCCTTTTCCGAAAGGCAGGTCAAGCAGCCAGTTGGCGTTGATGTTGTGGCGGATGTCGAAATCGGAAGGCGCATACGTTTGTTGCGGGCTCCACGTATTGAAGATGGCGCCGCTGATCCCGCCGAAGACTGGAACGCGCTCCGCATCGGAACCGGTGTCCATCGATTTCGCATACGTGTAGTTAAAGTCAAACTGCATTCCATGCGTGGGCTTGCTCCGCAAAGAGAATTGTCCCGCGTTATAGGAGCTTGTTCCGAAGCTCGACCATGCATATAGCGTTGAATACTGCGGCAAATAAAACGCATCGGGAGTTACCTGGCCGTTGATCGTGGCGCAAACAGGGAAGCAAAATGCGTCGATGTTAAAAAGCGCCTCTGTCTGTCCGAAGGTATGGATGCCCGTTTCACAGTAAAATGCTTCATACATAGATTGCGTCGCTGTGGGGCTGGCAAGCGCGTTACTGCCGGGCGCTCCGTTGCTGCCACAGAAATTCGCGTTGATTCCGGCCGCAGTGGGAAAGAAATCCTCAAAGAACGAAATCTTCCCGATGTTTTGCACCGGCGTGTGGGTGTTGGCGGCAAGAGCGAAAATCTTCGCTGCCGTGAAGTAGTCCATACCGCTCTTTGTATCCTTCAGGTTCAAAGGCATCCCCAAATCCCTCTGAACTAACAAGCGGTGCGCAAAGCGTCCGACGTAAGCTGCCTCAAACACCAGCCCGCCAGGCAATTCGCGTGTTATCGCGAGATCCGCAAGCTCGGAGTAGGGGGTCTTGAGCTTATCGTCGAGGCCGAGACCATTGAAAATCGTCAAGCTAAAGTTGGGAGTGGTGGGAAAGCCCCCAGTTGGCGCGGGCAAAAGAAGGACACCATCTGGACTGGATACAGGAATCTGATTGGTAGCGGTGAACCTTGGAGCACCGTCAATGGTCTGGACTCCAACAGGGCTCGGAAGCTGCGTGGTTAGTCCGATAGTTCCGTTTTGATCGAAAGAATCAATGACTGACTCACCGAAGTGGTCGTACACAATCCCATATCCCGCGCGAATGGATGATTTGGAGGGCCCGCCGAAAAGGGCCTTCCAGAGCCCACTGGATGCATCAGGCGAGTAGGCCAAGGCAATGCGCGGTCCGAAATCCTTGTAGTCGTAGTTCCAATACGGTTTTTTTCCGTTGGCCTGCCCCGAAAGGTCAAAACTGATTTGCGGATTGACGACCAAGCCCTGGGCCATCGCCGCGGCACGCTGATCCACTAGATCGTGAAGACTTATCGTTGGCGCGGCCTGTGTTCCGGTGGTTTCGTAGGGCGGTTCGAGTATCGTGTAGCGCAGCCCGGCGGTGAGGGTCAAATTGTGCCGGAGGTGCCACGCATCTTGAGCGTACCATTCGTCTTCCCAGGCGCGAAAATGCCGGCCCACCGGAGCGCCCTGCGGCAGTAAAGTCCCGGTTTTTGTGAAGTTGTAGCTGGCGGTTGCTATGGTGATCAGGCCGGCCATCGAAACAATCGCGTTGTCGTAGCCGGGATCGTTAGGATCCACCTTGGGAAACCCGAAGACCTGCGGGTCCAGGCTCCCACCGCCGCCCGCTGGTTGTGCGAACAGACCGCCGGGATTGAGCTCTGCGGTGTTGAACGAGCTTGCATTCGATTTGCGAACGTTGTTGATCATGCGAAGGTTCGTTCCGAACTGCACGGTGTGATTCCCCTTCGTCCAAGTAAGATCGTCCGCCCAATTGTGGACCGGGATATGCGAAGCCTGTGTGGAGGTAGGCGGAACCAAATCATCAATAACGCGGAACGAGGTCAGAGGCCCAGTTTGGAGACCATTCTGGGCAAAACTCTGACGAGTGAATCCGTACCGGAAGTTGTTCACAAGGGTAGTGGAGAAAACGCCCGTGTAACCAGCCGCCAAAGCCCGGCTGGTATTTTCAAAAACGTGAATGGGCGGGCCTCCGGCAAATTGCTGGATGTCCGATGAATGGTCGACTTGGTAGTTCCCGCGCAGGAAGACCCGGTGCGTGCCGCTCTTATTCAGGTTGTAATCCAGTTTTGCAATGTTTGTGTTGAATTTCAGGGGAGTCGGGCTCGAAAAGGCATTGCAATCGATGTCGCCCACTCCATCGAAGAAAGAGCACCCGGAAGATCCCGCTGTCGGAGCCGGGTACTTGTTGAATACGGCCAGCGCCGAGGGGTCGACGCCGGGTCCTTGCGGGCATGTTCCGTTTGGAAACCCGGGGCGTGCCTTGCTGCAGTTCGGATCCATCTGCGCAATTTGTGTCGGGCCAAGCCCAAAGAAACCGGGGGCAAATGGGTACTGTTTTCCACTCAACCCCGCGACACTGCCTCCCGGACAAAGAGCCGTATTCAGGCTGTTGTCCTGATTCCGCAGGCAGGTGTAAAAGACCACTCCATCGCGCATCGCGGCGCTGGGCACGCTGCGGAAAACTTCCGTGGCCTCCGAGATCCGCTGGCCTTCATAGGTGTAGAAGAAAAACAGCCGGTCTTTCTTGATCGGCCCGCCGATCGCGCCGCCGAATGTATTGCGCAACAGGATGGGACGAACGTTGGGCAGGCCCGCGTTCAGTTGGTTGTGCTTGTTAAACCAATCGTTCGCCGCCATGTTGGTAGGACGATGCTGCTCAAAAAGGGCCCCGTGGAATGTATTTGTGCCGCTCTTGGTCACCAGAGTGACCTGCCCTCCGGAAGAGCGCCCTTCATCGGCGTTGGCACCGGCGGTGGTCACGCGGAATTCTTCAATCGAGTCCAGTGTGGAACGCAAGGCTCCTTGAAACGCGGTTCCCCGCAACTGTTGATTGTTGTCCACGCCGTCCAGCGTAATGTTTGCCTGGTCGCTGCGTCCTCCGTTGAGTGCGCCGTTTCGCGTATCAAAATTGTCATTCACATTACTTCCGATGAAAGTGATTCCGGGCTGCAAGCTCAAGACCCCGGCCGCGTCGCGCCCTTCAAATGGCAGGGCCAGAATTTGGTGGGAATCGAAAGCATTTCCAATCGTGGCGTCCGTCGTGTTGACTGCGGCGACCGCTTGTTCCGATACGACCACGGACTCCGTGGCGGTTCCAAGCTCCATCCTGATATTTACCCGCTTTGTGACGGACACGAGGGCTTCAATCGGTTCGGTTGCCGCGGAGCGAAAACCGGGGGCCTCCACGCGAATGACATAAGAGCCGGGCTGAAGGGACAAAAATTGAAAGTGCCCGCTGGCGTCGGTCTGCGTCTCGCGACTGACGCTTGTGGAAGAATCCGAGGCCGTAACTTTCGCGTTGGCAATCAACCCACCCTGGGGGTCTGAGACGTCTCCAATAATCGCGGTGGTGCCTTGCTGCCCGAAGGCTGCCAAGGGGCCAAGAAGGATCAGCACCATCAACGCCACAAAGAATGTCCTTTCGCTACCATGCAAACGTTTCACTTCATCCCTCCTGATAAAATTCGTCGCTCACTACACAATTCCCCGAAGAAAGCGGCCTGCGAGCTAGGCCTGCGCGCGAGCACGAATTAGCTCTTAAAGGTATCGACCAAAGGAAGTCCCACCCATGTTCAGGAAATGGTGCTGGCAACTGGCATGCCGAAGCGGATTCGGAAGAAAACAAAGGGGTTTGTGTTTCTAAATCGACTAAAAATCATTCAGGTTTTTGAATTGAGATATGGGTATTTGACTATGTCTTGGGTTATTAAGAATCGGGAAGTACGAATGGAATGGGCAGGTTTTCCTAAGCCTGATCTGCAATCTCAGTTCTCCACCCTATGATTCCCATTTCGTTGTTGACTGCGTCTGCGATAGAATTCCGCTGAAATTTTCTCCTGGGCCCGTGCGTACTTCCTATCAAGCTCACGTAAATTTCAAATCTTGTGGTGGAGGAGTTTTCGAAATGTCTACAACCCCTACCCCTGTGCCCGAAGCGCAAGCGGAACCGCAGGCAGCGATCAGTCCGTTTGGCCGCGTCATGGGTGTTTTCTTCTCACCCGGAGCTACGTTTGAGGACATCGTTCGAAAGCCCAGTTGGCTGCTGCCGGTCCTGCTTGGAACGATCTTCAGCATGGGCGTCAGTTTTGCCATCAACCAGCGAATCAACTGGCGCGATTACATCAGCCAACAGATTGAGAAGAACCCCCGAGCTGCGCAATTGTCGCCAGAGCAAAAGCAACAGCAAATCGAGGGTGGCGCGAAGTTCTCCGGGCCTTTCACTTACGCTGTCGGAGCGTGCGTTCCCATTCTTGCCACTCTGATACTCGGCCTAATCTTGTGGGGCATATACAGCTTGATTGGCGGCGTCAGCACGAACTTCAGCACTGCCTTCAGCATCACGGCTCACGCTTTTCTGACCGGGCTTATCAGCAGTGTCTTATTCATACTCATCTTATATTTGAAGCCGTACGGCACAGCCGACTTGGATAATCCCGTAGCGGCTAACCTGGCTGCCCTCCTCCCGGACGATTCGGCAAAGTGGCTCATCGCACTTTGCAAGAACATAGACATTTTTGAGTTTTGGACGGTGATTCTGCTGGCCATCGGGTTTGCGGCGGTAAATCCTAGAAAGCTGAAGGGAGCAAAGTCCTTTACCATCGCCTTCAGCGCCTGGGCAGCTTACGTTATAGTTCGCGTCGGAGTTGCGTTCATCTTCTCCTGATACACTGAGCGGGTGTCTTTTTCGTTTGAAGTCCTGAAAAGCGACGCGTCTGGAGCGCGGCGTGGGCGCTTGACTACGCCGCACGGCGTAGTGCAAACGCCGTTCTTTCTGCCTGTAGGAACGCAAGCGTCTGTCAAAGCGCTTACGCAGGAAGCGCTCGAGGAGCTCGACGCGGAAATCATTCTTGCGAACACCTATCATCTTTATCTGCGGCCTGGGAATGAACTGATTCGTCGTCTTGGCGGCTTGCATCAATTTATGTCGTGGCCCCGCGCGATCTTGACCGATTCCGGAGGCTATCAGGTCTTCAGCCTCTCCGAGCTTCGCAAAATCACCGAGGAAGGCGTGCGCTTTCGGTCGCATCTTGACGGCTCGGAACATATGCTTACGCCGGAAAAAGCCGCAGAAATTCAGCTTGCCTTGGGTTCCGACATCGCCATGGTGCTGGACGAATGCATCGAGACTCCCGCGCCCCGTGAACTGGCGGAAGCCGCGCTCCGTCGCACGACAGCATGGGCTGGCCGCGCTCGCACATATTTTCAAGAATCGGCTAAAAAAAATGGCAAGCCTGCGCAGCAGTGGCAATTCGGCATTGTGCAAGGTGCTACATTTCCGGATTTGCGTCGCGAGAGTGCGCGCCAGCTTCTCGCGCTTGATTTTCCCGGTTACGCAGTCGGCGGTTTAGCCGTCGGCGAACCGCACGAAGTCACTTGCACGATGACCGCTGAAGTGACCGCAGTGCTTCCCGAAGATCGCCCGCGCTATCTCATGGGCGTTGGCCGCCCCGAGCAAATTGCAGACTACGTCGCGCTCGGCATTGACATGATGGATTGCGTCCTGCCAACGCGCGCCGCGCGCCACGCCTGCCTGTACACCAGCGAAGGCCGAGTGCTTGTCAAGAACTCGCGCTACGCCGAAGACCAGCGACCGATCGATTCGAATTGTTCTTGCACTGTGTGCCGCCGCTACACACGCGCCTATCTTCGCCATCTTTTTGCCGCGGGAGAAATCACCGCCGCGATCCTAGCCACCCACCACAACGTCCACTTTTACCTTGACATCATGCGGCAAATCCGAGAGGCTATCGAGTTTGGGAACCTAGCGAATTTCTCATCTGAGATGCACGCGCGTTACGCTGCGGACCCAGCCTGAGTTGCGACCTGAATGATGGTCCTACGGGCTGACGGTCTGGAGAGAAGTCGTCGCGCGGGCCATCCGCGAGGCGCCAAGGTACGCCGGCCGGGTCGGGGTTGCTCATACAGAGTGAGAAAGTCGTAGAGCAGGGAAGCGGGCAATCTGCCTGGCGTGGGCTTTGCTATCTTTTGTGAGTTTGACAAAGCAGGGTTCGCGGAGATTAGGTACAGAAGAAGTCGGAATTCAGAACTTACTTAGAACTTCAAACTGATAACTGAAAACAGATGATGACATTAGCAATTCTTCTTCAAGCAACCGGGGGCCTGGGCTTTAACAGCTTCCTTATTCCGCTGGCTCTCATGTTTGGCATCATGTATTTCATGGTGATTATGCCCCAGCAGCGCCAGCGCAAGAAAACGCAGGCGATGCTCTCCGCCTTGAAAACGGGTGACAAGATCATCACCGGCAGCGGCATTTACGGCACGATCAGCGGCATCGATGGAGAAGCTGTCATTCTGAAGATTTCTTCCGAACCACAGGTTAAAATCCGAATCGCGCGAGCGGCGATTGCTCAGGTGGAGGCGCAGGAAGATGCAAAGTAAGCCACCTCTTCGCCGGAAAGCGCGTCTTATTCTTTAACCATGAATCCCAATCTCAAATGGAAAGCGCTGTTCATCCTGGCTGTTATCTTTTTTTGTCTCTATTTTCTGTTCGGGTATCCGACGTTCCCCACGTCGTTCGCGCAGGTCAAGGACAATTTC
>Ga0126381_100001218_pt1 | contig 27859 bp, 32 predicted proteins | sample PanSoiMetPlot_28_FD_96465 | JGI IMG/M metagenome (GOLD analysis project Ga0126381, IMG submission 96465) | Tropical forest soil microbial communities from Panama - MetaG Plot_28 | ecosystem: Environmental > Terrestrial > Soil > Tropical forest > Bulk soil | place: Panama | collected 2016-02-17
AATATCCAGTTTGCCGCGCAAGCTCTCAATTTCTACCCGTGCGGATTCTTTCTCTGTGCTCAGCTGCACTTGCAGATCAGCGGCGCGTTTTTCCGCCTGGGTGACTTCCTGGAGTTTACTGGCCAGCTGACCTTGCAGTGTAGAAAGTTCGGTCTCCAGCGATGCAAGCCGGTTCTCGTGTGCCGTGGTCTCTTCTCTGATCTGGTGAACAATATGTCCATAGAACACGGTCACGATCACGCGCACAAACATCAATATTTTGTTGATCAGGTCAAGCGTTGACGCCCATTGGCTATTAAACGCGCCCAGGGTGACGAGGCCAACAGTGACCCCCATAACGCTGATCAGTAGCCAACCCATCACGGCGGCTTTTGTCGCGCTTTTGTTATCCCCGCGCCGCTTGGCATTGGCTGCCATCGCTGTGAGGCCAAACCCGGCAATATCAAGCGAGATCGATTGTACCCCGACGACAGCCAGACCGACCAGCGCTTCAAACGCAGGGTTGACCATCTCGATCAGGTTGGCCACGAGGCAGAAAAAGAGCACCCAGTTTGCAATGTGCGCGCCGTATGCCTTGGCCACGTCGAAGGCATCTGAGATGGTCTCAGCCGCGGTAATGGCTCGGTCTCTCCAATGTCCCTCATGTTGTGCTGTAGTGTTGGTTGCCATTGATATGAGTTCCTTCCTTCTCTCTTCTGTGTGTGTGTGAGGCTTGTGATCGGCCTGGGAAGCGGCTCACAAGCCTCACACACACACACACACAAATCTATGCTTGTTGTTCTTCGGATTCCATCTCAGCCTGCTCGCGTCGTTGAACCTCTGCTAACACACGTGGTTTTAATTGCCGCGCCTGGTTGAAATTCAGACCAAGCACATGAGCGAGTTTGTCTATCGATCGCGCGCCAGCAATCCAGGCATCAGCTCCGCGACTCACCAGGTCATCTGCTTTCTGGCGAGGTTTGGCCTCATGTGGGCGCCCTGGTCCCGTTGCTGGCCGCTGCAACGTCAAAGGCGCATCCTTGAAGCGGTCAACTGCATCGACTTCTGGCGTTCCTGACCGGCTGCCGTCCGATTCGCGCTGATAGAACCTGGTTACGATCTGCTCTCCACTCTCGCCGACAAACACGCCCTGACCTTTGGTAAAGCTGGCGATCTGTTGCGTGGTGGCGATCTCTGCTCTGACATACTTTTTGCAGCGATCAAGATCGTTGTCCTGGGTCTGGCGCAAGATAAAGCGCAGTTCGCTCTGGGCAATGATCTTGTTGTTGGTCTCGGCAAAGCGTTGAGACATGATCACCGGCGTCAGTCCGCGCTTGCCGCCCACTCCACTCAGGTTTTTGTAGGCGTCTAATAGCGCGTCTCGAAGAGCAGGGTCTTTGATGGCAGAGGTAGCCAGGTCCTGGGGGAGATACTTCTGGGCTTCATCCAGAAAGACCTCGACCGGGCAAAGTTGATCAGGGTACTGGCGCGCATACTCGAAAAGACCATCGATCACCCCGACCACAACGCGCCAGGCGTCGTCTTCATCCTGGAAACTGCTCATATCAAGAATGACCTGCATTCCCTCATAGAGAATCTGGAAACCCAGGACTTCAGCGTCCTCTGGAGTAACGATCCAGACATACTGCTCCTCTTCGTTGGAATCGTCCCACCTTGACCCAGGAGCTGCGGCGATCACGGCACGCGGTAAGAAGTCAGCCAGGGAGAGCAGATCGCCCTCGCTATCGGGAAGAAACATCGGATAGTTATACTGGCCGATCTGCTCGGCCAACCGCGCACCGAGGGTGGTCTTTCCTGATCGACGTTGGCCGACAATGAAAACGGACTTGCCCACGATCTGTTTTCGAGACAGGCGCACTTCTGGAGAGAGCAGAATTTCATCAACCCGCCCGGCCTGGCTACGCACACTTTTTCCAACAAGTAAGCGTTTGGCCAGACCCAGGCGGTTCTGTGCTTTCTTTTCGATCGGGGTAGATGAGGGAGTGTCTTCCCCCTCATCTGCTCGGGCCTGCTGGATCTCGTCGGCGATGAGATAGGCAACCGCGCCCACTGCAAGGCCAGCAATCACGCCAGGCCCGCCAAAGTGCATCATCTGTCCAATTGGCTCAGCTATCAGGGAAGCCGCGCTCGCCAATGCGATTTTCTGGCCTTGCTCTTTGTTCATCGTTACAGCTCTCCAACTCCATGCTCGATCAAACCAATACCGAGCGGTAAGCCTACAGTGACAATGAGCCCGATCGCCAAAGCAATCAGGAATTGCACTAATGGATTGCTGCCAGGGCTGGAAGAGTAGTCAGCCCACGAGTTCAGTGCGATGAGCACGAAACCCAGGATAACAAACCAGCGGCCAAAGCGATGGTTGATCGTGCTGATCTTTACCACAGCCACACTGAGCGCCAGGGCGAAAACCAGCGTGATCACCTCCACTGTCCAGCCATATAGCCAGCTCGTCACGTACTGGATAGGAGCTTGCCCGCTGATCATCAGCCAGGGTTGCTGCAAGATTGCCCAGGCCACGCCAGCCACGCGGGTCTGCGAACCAATAGCGAGATACTCTGAGGTCTGGATCTGGACCACAGTCCCCGCCAGCCAGAGCAGGAGCACTAACGCGCCTAAGAAAAACAGGATTAAGGGGCTTGATCCCAACTTGTGATGAAGCCGTGCCACGTGGCGCAACGCCTGGCGCCGTGTGGTCTTCTGTGGTACCGCCTGGTCGAGCAGATCTTCAACTTCTGCCATAGTCTTGTGTCTTCCTTCCTTGGTGCATATTGGCCTCTGGCGTTTCGCCGTGTTATGATGGGTTGGCCAGGGCCTGACGGTTTTTGGTGCTTGCTCCTGGTCGCGGTTTTCGTGGATTGCAGGCCGGGAGCATCATGCTACGTTTGTAACTTTCGCTGGTCGGGTTCTCGTCGGTCGGTTCAACTTCTCCAACACATCAGCCTTGCTCATTTCCTTGAGCTTGTTCGTTGTCCCGATGTACTTGGTCGTCGATCCCTCTTTCGTATGCCGCTTGGCGCTGAAAGCTTCTTGCCTGCCCGTCGGGCTTCTGCCCAGGGTAAAATGATGCCGGTTTAACAGATCTCTCAGCTCCTCCACTGTTACCATACGCATTTCCTTTCCTGTAGCCAGTTGCCTATAGGCAACATGACAAGTGTACCTAAATGATCGGATTGATGTCAAGGTATTTTAGCTAATTTTTCTATTTTAACCAGATGATTATATGTATTTTAACCAAATTATCATAATGATTTACCCTCTTTCTCTTATATCTCATAATGCGGTTTCAATTGACCTGGGGAGAAACGTTAGGTATAGTAAAGAAAGTAAAAATAGCAAAAATAGCTAGAAAGTGGGAGCAAAAACATGCCTCGACGCCCCCCGCCAGAGGGATTTATGACTGCTGGAGAGGCCCAGAAGATTCTCGGGCCGATGCTCTATAAATATGTGGATAGAGGAGTGCTCAAGCGCTATGGCCCCGACACATTGAAGCACAAATATTACAAAAGAACAGAAGTCGAGGCAATCCGGGCTTCAGAAGAAGCCTTTTTTGAAAAAGGTGAAGTTATCCCATTAACCGAAAAAAACAACACAACGTTTGCTCGCGCAACGCCTGAAGATATGGTGGGAGTTTATCAAGTGGCCCTGAGCGTTTTTTCACCAGGAACCACTACCGCTGAACAACGTGCCGCCTGTGTGGCAAAGTGCCCAGATGGCAATTATGTTGTCAAGGAATATGGTGAAGTTGTTGCATTCATACATATCCAGCCGCTACGGCCAGATCGCCTTAGGGCTTTTATTAATGGAGATCTGCGCGGTTGGCAAATTACTGATGAAGACATTGAATGCTTTGTGCCGGGTAAACCCACCGACGTTTTAATTAAGAGTATGGCCGCCACGCGAAAATATGGGCAGCAAAAGAGCCTTTACTACACACAGCGTCTCTTGCTTGGGACGAGTCATGAATTGGCCAGGTTGGGTAGACAGGGCATTGTCCTCCGTAAGGTCTACGCAACCAGCGAAACGGAGACCGGAATCGCGCTAAGCATTCACGCTCAGATGAAAAGGATTAAACGACTCAAAGCGGCTAATCCCGAAAAAAATGAGCCAGGCCGTTACTCGTTCGAGCTAGATGTCGCAACCTCAAACGTTCCATTGCTTCGTGAATATCAACAAGCTATCCGGACCTGGCAAGCCAGTACAGGAAAGAGCGATTAACCTTTTGTGCGATTGCACATTGCTCAAGGGAGCAATTGAGAGAAACCCAGCTCGATCTCTCTCAATTGGATCGGCTACCTGATCAACGTTTCTTTTTAAAGAGTGCGATCTCCGACGCTGGCCAGGGATCGCACTCTCCACCAGGTGCTTAAAGACTATACCCAGGTATAGTCTTCTTCAAATGAGCTAATCGTCGGGCTCGATCTCCTGAAACGAGAGGTGAGCGATCGCCGAGATCAAGGCATTGTGCAGCGGATCCGGGTCGAATACATCGGCCTCTTCTCGGTTGAACGTGAACGTCACCTCGTCCCAATTGATCCGCAGCCACTGGTATGGCTTGTCATCTACAAGGTGAGGCTCGGCCAGGTCACCGAGTTCTACTCGCCCTTCCTCGTCATTCACAAGATCCGGCACCAGTTCGCCATCTTCCAGCAATTCTGTCAGGATGTCGTCGTTGTTGTGGTAGAGATTGTAGGCTTCCTCAATTGCCATGGTGGCCAGCAGGCGCAACCGCGTTTGTGGATCAGTCATGATTGCTTTGATCAACCCTTGATAGGCTGCTTTGGTGGCTGCTGGCATGCCATCGCCATCGTAGAGAGGATTGCGGGTGTCCATCTCATCTTTATCGACACGATTGATATCCATTGCCAGACAGAGATCGAGAGTCATTCTGACATGGCGATGGTAATAGCCAGTTTCGTCGGATGGCTCTTGCTGTTCTGACATGCTTTCCTCCTTATCATGCCTCGACCTGGCTGCGCAGGATCCTGATCGCCTGATTTACAGCCTCGCTGATCTCGACATGATGGCCGAGCCGTCGGCGTTCCTGCTGACAAAACTGACGGATCCAGTCATCATTTTCTTGCTCCAGGTACAAAGTCGTTTTGACGCGCGGTGGCCGCTGGTCCTGTTCGTTCTCTGACATGCTCACTCTATCCTTTCTCGGCGAGAGGCAATCACCTGCTCGACGATCTCACTGATTTCCTTGCGCTGGATCGCCGCTTGCACACGAATCCATTCCGCCTGTTCTGGGGGAAGATAGATCGTCATGCGCTCGCGTACACGTTTGGGCGTTATCTCTTTCGCGCTGGCCGCTGGTGCATCTGCTGGCATAGATGGCGGAGCAGGCTCTTCAATCTTCTTTGGCGGTTGTTCTGTCGTTTGACCTGTATCGTTTTTCTGTGGAGCAGGTCGTTTGTTGCCACCACCCAGAGAGCGAAACTGGTCAATACCACCGATTTGTTTTCCTGACCCTGAAGACTCTGCCATCACGAAGCCTCCACTGGTTCAGCGAGCAGGCGTTCAGCGAGCAGGGTAAAATCTTTGATCACGCCACTATGGGGATCATATTCAAATACAGTTTTCTGGACACTCTGAGCATTTGCCACTGACTTGTCGGTGCGGATCGGATCGGTCACCAGATCTCCAAATGCTTCGCGCAGCTGGGCAAGATAGATATGTGTCATCTTTGGCCGCAGATCAACAGCATAGGGAATAATCCCGGCGTTTTCCAATGTGTGGTCTGGTAGTTCCTGCTCCAGCTTTGCGAACATATCAAAGAGGCCTTGCACACTATAGGGCTCCAGTTCGCAGGGGATCAAGATCTCTTTTGAGGCAAGCAGCAGCGCTTGCATCACAGCGGTGAATGCGCCAGCCTGGTCAATGAGTATCATGTCTATATCGGTCAGCTGCTCAAGGGCTTTTCTGACAACATCATAAGCCCAGTAGTGCTCTTTCAAAAAACCGATAGAGTGATCAAGATCTGTGTCTGATGGCACAACCCAGAAGTTCGGGCGTGCTTCGCGCATTGCTTCGTGCAGAGTTGCCTTGCGCATGATCACATCTGAGAGCGAGGGGGTCTTGCGTTCCCCCAACATGGTAACGGTGGTATTGCTCTGGCGATCGCCATCAATGGCGAGAACTTTGACCCCCGATCTGGCCATTGTGTCTCCAAGATTTTGCACCACGCTGCTCTTACCGGTTCCTCCCTTGAAATTAAGAATGCTGATTCTTCTCTGTCTATTCGCCACGTGAAATCCCTCCCTAGCAAGAAATAAGTTCCCTGACACTTAGTGGTTTAAACGTCAAAGCGCTGGAGCACTTAATGCCCTGGACGTTTAATTGTCTAAGAACCTAGTGAACTAATGAATTGAGTTCTTGAGCGCTTAAGCTCTCAGACACTCAATGGACTGAGCACTCAGACGTTTGAGTGCTCAAGTGTTCAGTGGATTAAGCACTTAGTAAACTAGTGCCCTAAACGTTTTAGCACTCAAACGCTCTGGGAAGTAGATACTTAGGTGCTCAGTTCACTAAACGTCTAGATGGCTAGATGCTTTTATGTTCGTAGCATATCACAGAGAGGCAACTTCGGTTCTGATAGTACCTACTTCTCAGAACCTTATCCCCAGAGCACTTCAGTTTTGCACAAGTGTTCCACACTATCATCCACAAAATCGCCTTGAAATTGGTGGATAAGTGGGTAGCTATTCCCGCCGAGCTCAGGTACACTTTTCCTTGATAGCAGAGTTTTCCTCCCTGGCTTCTCCCTGGCTTATTTCATATCGTTGGGTTGTTTTTGTTTGTGAAAGGAGAACCAGGTTATGCCTGTTCTGGATCCCGAGCGCAGCACTCCGAGAAGTACTCTGCGCTATCGACCATCCCGTGGTGATGATCAGGTACAGTCACGACCTGGCCCAGTCACCGCGCGGAAATCTCGGCTACGCACAGACGCACAGACAACTGCTGCGCCAGTGTTGCCCGATGATCTTGAAGAAGAGGAATACGTACCGCGTCGTCGTAGGGTAACCAGGCCAGATCCTCGGCCGTCAGCTGCTCCAGTTCCGCGCACCCTGCGGCGACTGCACCCGCTGTTCTGGCTAGGGATAATCATGTTCGCCATGATTGTGTTCTGGCTCTGCGCCACGCAGGTGCTCAGCTGGGGGACGAATGCGTGGAACAACATTCGTTATGGGACACCTCGGACCTATCAGATTGATGCAATCGTGAGCCAGGGCGATAGTCCTGCGCACCCGAGCCATTTTATCGCGATCAATCTGCATGGACAGATCAGTGTGATTGACTTTCCTGCTGGTGACGCCAGCCGCGCGCGTGACTTCATCATCACCACTCTTGTTGGTCCGAACAGCGATCTGGATCCCGTCACGCTAAGGTTCATTGATATCAATCGAAACGGGCACCCAGATATGCTTATCGATGCCGACGGCATTCAGAGTGTGCTCATCAATGACCAGGGGACATTCCGATCGCCGACGCCAGTCGAGCAACAACAGGTGCAGCAGTACCTCCAAACACATCGGCCCGGATCATAGGTGATTTGTCATTTGATGTCAGTAGTACAAGGCAACAAGATATTGCCTTGTACTACTGATCTGGCCACTGTATTTGCTCATCCTTGTGTAGTGCAAAGTAGCCGGTTCTCATGGTCGGAGAACATCTTCTATATTAGAGCAGAGATGCAAGAGCTGCTTGACTTACTCTATCCGCGAGTGCAAGGTTGGGCATGAAGAATTACCAGGGGAAATCATCTTTCCTGCGCCTGGTGGTCCTGGTGGTGGATGGCTTCTTCTTCGTTGGCGTCTTCGGCGTTAACTTTTTGACCTGGCGCTGCAGATCCTCGATCTCGCCCTGTTGGGCATCCACCAGGGCACGCAGATACTCAACTTGCCCTTCCATGATGGATACCTGGAGTCGGATGCTGGACAGCTCGCTCTGCTCATGCCACTCTTTCGTCACGTGTTTTGTAAGTGCTGTCAGATCTTCGCGTTTGATCAGATAACCGCCAGCGCCATGCTTCGTCGCTGCCAGCTTGCCCTCGTGGATCCAGCGCCGGATCGTCTTCTCACTCTTGCCGATTTTGCGAGCTGCTTGCTGGATACTCAGCAAAATAGGATAGTCTTCATCCAATATACTCATCGTTTCCTCCCTGCAATTGCCTACCCATTTGACCAGCTTTGCCCTGGACATTTGGCTAGTCAATTGTAAGAACGTTCCCGCTAAGGGAAAAGAACAGGAATAGGAGGAACGAAAACCCACGTTAAGGGGTACAAGCGGTCTTTTTATCTCCGACCTGATGCCCAGGTGAGCCACTTTCTGGGGATATGAGAGAGTAAGTTATCAGGCGATTGGCCTGAGCGTTACGTGAAACGCATGTTCAAAGCGTTTCAAAAGCCCGCAGCTAAATAGAGAATGATTCAGTTCCTCTTCTCTATGCGCGATACATAGGCTGGTAATCACTTCCATAGCGCAGCTGGTCCGTATCGAGATTTCGCTTGTAAGGGATAGGCTTCTGTAGACCAAGTTCTCTGAGCACCAGGCGCACCCGCATGACATCTTGCTGGTCTGTAGAATCATACGTATAGATGCAGATCACGAACAGCCCAGTTTTCGCTGACTTCTTCGATCCAGCGGTGGACACCTTTGCCCATCCACCAAGCTTCCCTGCTCTGACTGCTTTGCGAATTTTTATCCAGTAGCGATCAACATTTTCTTTTCTTAGCCAGACAAGCCATTTTCCGCTTTTGGTTGGATGATCAAAGGGATAGCCCTCTTGTTCATTGTAGGCTTCGAGCCACACTTCCCTTTGCTCTTGAGTAGGAAGGACATCGCGTTTACTCTCATCTACGAACGAGAGTTTGCAGGATTGGATCCAGGCCAGCGCGCAGGCTTCACTGCACACAGAAGCACTCACTCCCCGAGTTCGCCTACCCTCAAGCAATTGATGAGGGATAGAAACGATGTAAAACGTCTCTGTTGGCACCGTTCGGCACTGAATACAGCGGATCCAGTCGGAGCGCAGCGGCTCCTGGAGGTGATCATAGTCGCTGACCTGGACTGAGGCCAGCGAGGCATTATAAGGCAAATCCACTTTTCTCCCCTTTCTATCTTGACATAACTCTCTCTTTATTGCATTTCAATGGAGATGAATCTGGTGCGATTCCAGACCACAATTTCGTAGCCCATGTGGCCCTGATGAACGTATTTCATGGTGAAGATCCACATGCGGATGGGTAGGTTATTGGGCAGGTCTATCTCGCCTTCGGAGAGCTTCTCATCCAATCGCCACCCATCGCCGCGGCTAGCCCTAGAGTCTGTTGTGGACTTTTGAAGAAGAACGGGAGAGAAAAGAGAAAGCTGAACTGGACAGCATGCATCCACTCCCGTTGCACTGAATCTTTGGTACACTGAGGGTATGAACAGAAAAGTCTACCCCAGTGACGTGACCGATGAAGAATGGACCTTTGTGGCTCCGTACCTGACCTTGATGACCGAAGAGGCCCCTCAGCGCGAGCATAGCTTGCGTGAGGTTTTTAACGGTTTGCGGTGGATCGTGCGGACAGGAGCTCAATGGCGGATGATGCCTCATGATCTGCCGCCCTGGTCGATTGTGTATCAACAAACCCAACGCTGGCTGAGAGCTGGCGTCTTTGAGGCCATCGTGCAGGACCTGCGTGCGGTGTTGCGCCTGGCTGCTGGACGCAAGGCAGAGCCGTCTGCTGCCATCTTTGACAGCCGAACCCTGCAATCGACCCCGGAAAGTGGGCATCGAGCCGGCTATGATGGAGCCAAGCGACGGAAGGGGAGCAAGATCCATGCCGCCGTGGATACCCTGGGCAATCTGCTGGCCTTGCACGTAACTCCAGCAGATGAACAGGATCGGGCGCAGGTGGGCGAGCTGGCTGAAACCGTCCAGGAAGTGACAGGAAGTCACGTCGAACTGGTGTATGTCGATGCCGGATACACTGGCGATCAGCCAGCAGCCGCAGCGAAAGCACAGGGAATACGCTTGGAAGTCGTGAAGTTGCCAGAGGCCAAACGGGGGTTCGTCCTCTTGCCTCGCCGATGGGTCGTGGAGCGCACTTTTGCGTGGATGACGCGCTTTCGTCGTCTCGCCCGCGATTATGAGCGCTGGCCGGAGACTTTGGCTGGTCTTCACTTGTTGGCTTTCGCTGTGCTCATGCTTCATCGATTTGCCCTTGTTATGTCTCATACTTTATAAGTTCACAACAGACTCTAGCTGTCTGCGCGGCCTGTTCAGTCATACCGTCCTTGTACATCCTGGCTCCCTTTCTGGGCCCTCTTCCTCTAGGTGATCCAGAGCGACGACCACCCGCGCAACCCGTATGAGTCGCTCATGTTCTGGTTTCCATCTCTTTCAGCTGCTGCTCGGCAGCCATTTCTCGCAACCGGGCCAGGGCAGCACGGGCATCATCGGCGGCGCGGTGGCCACCGTCCAGGGGGATCCAGCGATAGTTTCCGTGATAGTCTGACCAGTCACCACAGAAAGCGGCGTAGGCAACCATTGCGCATTCCCATTTCTGGACCAGGGCGGGCAGCTCATAGCGTGCGGCTGACTGTTCAAGACGCGCCTGGTCAAATGCAGCATTATAGGCGACCAGGACAGAGCGACCAGCCAGGGCCTCGGCGATCCGGGGCCAGATTTCTGGCAGGATGGGCGCGGCGGCCAACTCCTCATCACTCAGGCCATGAATGGCGCGGGCTGTGCTGGAAACCTTGACGCCATCGGGATTGACCAGGCTTTCAAACAGGACTGTACCAGCGGCGTCCACTATGGCAAGCTCGACAATCACCCCGGTTAAGCTCGTCGTCTCAGTATCGATCACACACCAGGTTTCCGGGTGCGCGAGCAGGTCAGCGGCCCAGACACACACCTCGCGCCGATCTCGTTCTATCTTGCGCTGCAGACGTTCTTCTTGCGCTCGTAACTTGCGCAGCTCCAGGCAATCCTCGCAGAGACCAGGGCGGCGCCAGTAATTGCTCAGAGCACCGATGCTGGCCGGGACCGCGCCACAATCCTCGCACTTCCATTTCTCCCGCGTCTTCTCCCAGGTTGCCAGCCTGGCCGCCCGTTGTTTCTCCGTTTCGCCGCGCCGGGGCCTGGCCAGGGCGATGTCATAGAGGCGAACTGGATCTCCAAAGGCAGTGACAATGATTCCCACGTGAGGCTGATCTTTGCCAGGACACAGGCCCCGCTCTTTGAGCTGGAGGCGAGTGCACAGGTTGTCTGGAGCAGAGCCAACAGCGTACCAGGGCACACCAGGGCAGCGGCGGCGAGAATGATTGATCTGCCCTAACGTGCGCAAGCAACGAGAGCAGCGCTGGCCTCCGGTTGCGGTCCTCTCCAGCATATGACCATAGCTCATCTTTGCTCTCCCTCGGATTCACTCAGCTTCTCGGCCTTGATGGCTTCCAGGAGAGCGAGCACCTCGGCCAGCGTCTCCTGGTGACGCGCTTTCGTGGCGTCCGTGTCGGTGATGATCCCGCGCCTAGCACGCCGATCCAGATACCCTTGGTTATATTCGCGTATCGCCGCCAGCTCTCGCTGGAGACGTTCCATCTGTTCGATCATCGTTTTTCCCTTTCCACTCATTCGAGCAAGACCCCCTCGTTCGCGATATCGAGATCGCGAATATAGCGCAATGGCAGAGGCGTCGGGTACTTGTTCCATACCCTGTTCAAGCAAGGTTTCAGATGGGCAATCAAGACCCGTTCCGCCTCATTAATACTGAGCCGTTCCTGTTTCAGCTCCGCCCGCATTTCGGCCAGGCCAAACACCTGCACGAACCAGGTGAGTGAGACGGGCTGATTCTCCAGAATGAACTCGCCAATCACATCAGGGAAAGGCGACGAGCGTCTGTCTTCCCCTCGGCCAAGATGTTGCTGCAATCGCTCAAATGGTTGAGCGGATTGGCCAACATAGAAGATAATGGCAGGCTGGCCTGCTTCCTGTTCACCATACAGGTAGATCCAGGGTAGCCCATCGACAGAGGTATCAGTTTTCTCCAGGGCTTCTTTCATGGTCATTTGGAGCATGGGAAACTCCTATTTCTCATCCGGGAGATGGCGTTTAAATCCGAAGCGTTTGGTCAGTTTTTCCGCATAGGGGTTTTCATCCCCGCCCACCTGATCAGCATAGACCATCGTGGTTCGGACATCAGAATGCGCCAGGCGTTCTTTCAGAACAGTTATGGGTGCGCCCGATTTGATCATTTCCCGGACGAATGTGTGGCGCAAGCTGTGTATCTTGCTGGTGTGCAGGTACTGCTTGCAGATATGACCCAGCGTCCGGGTTCCGATGGCTTTCCCGGCATTGGCGCGGCTGTATGAGACCCAGATGGGCGTATCGGCGGGCAACGCAAACGGCTGCTCGCCATGCTGGGCTTGCAGATATTCCAGCAGGATCGCCGACACATCCGGGTCCAGTCGATCATGTTGGATCTTGTCACCTTTGCAGTGAAACGTCAGGGTGATCAGCGTGTCTTTCTGCTGCATAATCTTGATGTGCTGACCGCGCAACCCGACGAGCTCGCTCGCTCGTCTGCCAGTAGCCAAAGCCACTGTGAGCAGCGCATAATCTCGCAGGCCCTGGAGCGATTTTCTATCAATAGCATCCATCCCACCCTCCACTTCTTCGGGGGCAATCTTTTCAGCTGCTGCCCTCGCATATGCCTGCACTGGTCGGCGTTTCACCTCTTTGGTTTCCATCGGGTTCGGAATCTCGATATGATAGCGTTCCTGTACGAAGGTATACCAGGAGGAAAGGATTGCCAGGCGCTGATTATAGGTGTTGGCAGCCACTGGCTTTTCGAGCCCAGTCCGTTGACTTCGGCGCGGACTGCGCAACGTTGCCCAGATGGCGGCCACACGCGCCACATCAACCGGATTGCTCAACAGGTCAAGGTGGACAGTTGCCAGCATATCGCGAAACGATGTGATAGTGTCCTGGTAGGCGCGCCTGGTGCGTTGACTTCCAGTGCGATTCTCTTTCTGGTAGAGCCATTCGGTTATGCTCGCGTCTATCGTGATCTGGTGGGATGTGAGTGCGGTTTGTTCGTTCATGGTAACAAGCCTCTAAATGTCAGTCATTACTTGCCAGATGGGGGCATCGGGATCAAGTCCAAATTTGGCCGCGACTTCGAGAAGTGTCAGATTATCTTCTATTTGCGTTGCATTAACCTCATCATTTCCTGGGTAGTGAATCATCGTCATGGCGGCGTTGAGAAGAGGCTCATCAAATTCATTTCCTTCAGCATCCACATTGGGGTGCGTCGTGGAAATCGTGATGTCGGCAAACACCTCAATATCTTCTTGCGCGAAGCGAGGAATAAGCTCATGCAAGGTAAAAAAGGTCGTGTCTCCGGTTCGTTGTCGTAAGAGTGCAATAGTTCTGTGAATTAATGGTTCCATGGCCTGACGCCATTGTTCATGAGTGGCTGTGGAGAGGGTGCTCATTGCAGTTTGATACGCTGTCAAAAGATCATGCTCGGTGTCGTATGGCATCAGAGATGTTCCTTCCTTTTTATTCGCTGGTATAGTTCATCTAATGTGCTGTTAGATGAACTATACCAGCTTTGCCCACTCTGGTCAACTCCTTCCCATCATTTCCGCCCTTTGCCCTGGTCCGGACAACGCGATGAACTGGTTCGGTCAAAGTCCCTGAACGCGAAAAAGAGATCAAAAAGGTGTCCGCGAAAGGAGACAGGATGGGGGTCCTGATGCCCAGGTAGAGAACTTACCGGGCATCGCTGACGCTGCATCTGGAGCGAATGAGCCTGGGCAGCACAGGAGATTATCGGTAGCTCTTTCCTCTCTTTTGAGACTCTTCGCTCGTTTACGTTTCCCAGAGATAAAGGAGGCAGAATGGACGAGCCATCAAAAGGAGATCTCACCACACCCGCCGGTCGAGACAAACTCTATGCAACCTGGCGGGCCAATTTGATCGAACACGGCCTGATCGATCCGAACCGTGTGCCCACAAAGGAAGAACAACGCGAACTCTTCGCCAGGTGGATGCGCGACCTGGTGAAACGCGGCATCCTGGATCCCCAGGGCCTGCTTCCTGCCCAGACTTTCCTGGCTGAGCCATTCGGACTGCACGTTGACCAGGTCGGACGCGTCATGCGACGGCTCCGCAACGAGAAGCTCTTGCCGCCAAAGAAATTGCGCCTGGATGCTGGCATTTCCGAATGGACTCCACGCGACCTCTATTGTTGGGAGTGGATTGCCGATCAGCGGGCCATTCGCTACGACCAGCTGCGTCGAATCCTGGCCAGGGAATCGGTAGCGAGCGAGGAGCTCAAAGACGAAGCACTGCTCTCGATGTCGCGCACAACCCAGACGATCAAGCGCTGGGCTAAATCCAAATTGGTGCGCTATGAACCAGTGCTGGCCAGACAACCTGGCTGGATCTGGTTGACCAAAAAAGGCCTGGAAGAGGCTGGCTCAGAGTACACCTCGGCCGAGGCCCCTGCTCCAGGCAGTGTGACCCATCTCTACTTGATCAACGAGGTCCGGCTCTGGCTTGAGGATTCCCACCAGGAGAACGAGTGTTTCTGGACCAGCGAGCGCTGGTTGCAACACCAGCGCGACACCTTGAAAAAAAAGGGAGAGAAGCTGCCACATATGGAGGATGCCTGGGTCGAGATCGATGATGAGCGCGGCAAACGACATTTTGAGGTGGAGGTGGAGCGCTCGCGCAAAAGCGGTAAGTACCTGGACCAGCTGATGCGTGGAGGCGGGCCCGAGTTTACCAACGACAATCTCATTTACTTCGTGACCTCAGAAACAGAGACCACCGTGATGCAGGCGTTTCAGCGGCTGAGCCCGTACACCTGCCAGCGCGGGTGGGTCGAGGTCTTCCTGCTTCCAGGCTTCAAGCGCCTGGGTCACTTTGAGAGCGGATCGCGGCAGTAATGCCCGGAGCGCCAGGTGCACCACCTCAGTGCGCAGTTGTCTTATGTAAGAGCAACGGCTGTGTTTTTATGCTTCCTGCCGGGACGCGTCGATCCGGCGACAGATTTCACAGCAATAGGCTCCCTGGCCAGCGTATTTCCAGCCAGGCCGGTGGAGATCCGGAGCCGGACAGAGTCGCCAGTCTCCGGAGCGCATTCTCTGGGCGAGGCCTCGCCGACGATTGCGGACCTGGCGACGCAGATCTGGAGCGATCCTGGCGGGCCAGGCGAGACCAGCGCCGTCTCTTGTGTAACATAGGACGACACGCCCAGCGCGCAACTCCGCCAGGAGTGGTTCGATATCTTTCATGATACAATTGGATTCCCTTATCTTCGCTTGGCCTGGCGCTGATCGCCCAACACCGTCGCGCCAGGCTGGGGACTCTATGCTCCAGCCTCTGTCAAAACCTGCTCAATGAACTGATCCCACTTGACCAGGCCATGAATGCGCGGGCCCTCGACCAGGTGCGAGCATTCTCTGTTCCAGCGCTCGGCCGTCACGTACTCCAGCACATCGCAGTCGCACATGGCCTGGAGATCGACCAGTTTTTCAATGATCATCCGCACCTCCGCTGACTGGCTTTTGAGCCAGGTCACCGTTTCGCGAAACGTGTGATCACAGCGGGACCGGCGCCGGACAAGAAACAGCAGCAGCGCATCGAATTGCTTGCCGGTCAAGGGTTGACCGGAGGAAATGACTTTTGTGGGCACATATATCTCTCTCTATTCCTGTGAATCTCTCTGCGCAATGCGCGCCTGGAGAGCGATGAGCACCTGGTCCAGCTGCTCATCAGGACAATCATGAATCAGCTGGACCCAACTGAAGTTGGTGGCGGTCACGAGCAGACCTGGCAGGGTGCTGAGCTCGCTCCAATAGAACCGGCCAGCTGGTTGCTGGCCCACGACCCGTTCTCCTCGCTCAATCACATCCGAACAGGGCCTCTTGTGATAGATGCGCAGCGAGTCCTCCACTGGCTCTCCCTCTTGCATGCGCCAGTGATAGAGCGCCTTGCCGGCATGCGTGATTTCTTGGCCACAATGGTCGCAAGCCAGCACGGCGACGATCGTGCCCAGGTCGGGGTTTCGACGAATCTTAATCATCTGCTTTCTCCTTCCTTCTTTGCAACTCAGTACAGGCAACCGAACATGTTGCCCCTGAGCAAAAGACACAGCTGATCCCAGCTGACACGGTATCCATTCCCCCTTCACTCCTCCTTTAGTCCCTGGCTATATGCAATGGTTACTGTTGGCTATTCATGCCAGCTCTCATCAACAGGCGAAAAATGCCCTTGGTCTCGCAGCATCTGTACAAGATTGCTAACCAAGGCATGAGCATCATCGGGAGATATTGAACCGCGATAGCTGTATTCACGCGTGGTGTCAAATCCTGTATCGAGTACATGCCAATATTTTGTATGGAGGTTTATCGGGTGCTCACCTGGAATCGAAATGCCAAACTGGTGAGCGGTCTGGGCTATCACATTTCTCATCACAGAGGTAAGCGCCCGACCATCCTGCAGTTTTACTTTAACGAGGGCATAACCGCGCCGATATTCACATACCTCAAGATAAGGCCAGTGATAGGCCTTACAAAAGTCATCCCATTGCCAGCGCAACCCATCATTTTTGTGGGTGCTCACATATCCCCGAGATCGCGCTTCTTTCATCCGAGGGACAAGGGTGTTGTCTGGTGACAGTTCAGGGAACGCAGGCACACGCGCATCTTGCCCGATAGTTTGGCGATAAATGGCCAGATAGGCTTGAGCCATGAACTCTGCATATTTGGGGTCTAAATGATCAACATGAGAGAAGAAACCTGCGCCAACATGCGATTTTAGATGCGCAACATGCCGATAAACCTCCAGAATCTTCTCTTGAAAGAGTAAATGGTTGTTAAAATCCAGCGTGGCTCTTTCCCTGCGATCAAGAAAAATCATATCCATCTCGGCTCGCGCGTACTTTGATCCGCGTTTGTCCACCCGAATAACGGGGTGATGATTCCGCTCACACCACAACTCATAAGCGTGTAAACTCCCCCCAGATCCATAGAGCAAGTACCCCTGCTCTATAGCCTGTTCAGCTTTCTTGTTCATAAGGTGTTCCCTCTCCTTCTATGCGATATTACTCTGGCCACAAGAAACCAGGATAGTGGTTGTGAGGCATTATCCGGATGTCCGGCGCTCGATATCCTGTTGCGCCGCCATAATCCTCTTCAGATCGCCGCTTTCCAGGCACTGGCGCAGGCGGCTGATATACTCCTCGACAGTGACCGACCCGTTGCGCTCAAAGCCTGACCCCCGCAGGTGCCAGAAAGGTTTGCCTTTGATTGCTTGCAACTTTCGCTCCACCTCTGGCAGCTGGGCAAACAGGGACTCGATCGCTTGCGACGAAACCGATGCGGGTGGCTCTGGGTCAACTGGGTCAAGTAGGTCGGTTGACCCAGTTGACCCCTTGGGCGCTACTTGACCCACCTCTGAGGTGGCCTGTAGAGCCAATTGACTCGGCTCTGGGTCAAGTGGGTCAGGTGGGTCAGGTATATCAGAGGGGGGGTCATCTGGATACCACACCCCCCTGGCAATGTGCAGCACATCGACGCGCGTGCCACTCAGCCGCCGGCGAACAGTGATTGTCTTGCGTGCGCTGGCCAGATCGGTGGATGCAAGCATCCTATCCTGCACCAGATACTTACGGAGTGTCCGCTCCAGCGTCGTGATCTCGTCTCCAGTCGCGCTGCCTTCGGCGCGGGCTACCTTATAGGCGGCTACCGGATCGAGATAGATAGCGTCGTCTACAATCCAGCCAATCTGATCTCCTCCGGGGGTATATGTCTCCTCCTCGTCTCGCACCCCATCCCGCTCGATGAGTCGGACGCTCTTGCGCCAGCCGTATTGCTGGCCGGGATACTCGCCATCCGGGCCGACCAGATGCGCGCGTTTGCTGCTGATGGCTGCCAGGACCAGCCGCTGCCATTGGTGAGACGGGCGTTCTTGTGCGTCCTCAGTGGCCGCCTCCTCGGCGATCTGCGCGAGTGCCGTAACGCATCGATCTAGATAACGTGCTGCGTCCTCACGGCTGATCGCGCCTATCTCATATGCGTACTGCAGGTAACACTTGATGCCTAGTACCATATTAGCAGTATTATTACTAGCACGCGCATGACCAGCAATATGTAGATTATCACGCTCGTGAGCAACGAGGTCACTGAGATGCTCCTGGATGCGCTCAATCCGGGGTGCCAGCCACGTAATGTAGCCCGCCATTGCCTGCGCGTACACACCATCCCTGCCGTGTCTCTGTGCATCTGCTAACCGCCTGGCGGCGTCCCCCGTTGTGATGCGATCATGTAGCATCAGCACGACAGCGCGCGCTTTGAGGCTCTGCCCTCTGGGCACATCCTCGCCCGTTGAGATCAGCAGGCAACGTGGTCTGCGCTCCGGGCGTTGCTCCAGGTTGGCAGTCAGACGCCCGCGTGCGGCCCCATTGCCTACTGACCGATAGATCCGGTCCGCCTTGGCATGCAGCCGATCCTGCTCACTGCGAGGCCCGCGCGGTTTGAAGTCGTCTACCACTACCACCGCATCCTTGGCTCGATAGAGCAGCAGCTCCAGCGCGTTATCCGTGCTCTCCCAGGACCCCGGCAAGTGGTGAGCGCTGAGATCCGCTCCGTAGTGCTGTTGGATGAGAGCTGCCAACTCTGTCTTGCCCAGGCCCGTCTGACCAGCCAGGTGGAGACCGTAATCGATCTCGCCCAGGACCGCCCGCCACAGCGAGGCATACAGCGGCATGGTGACGGTATCAGCAGCCACATCTACGACGCGCAGTGATGTGCGGACACAGTCCTGGGGCGAGGCTGGAGACGAGGATAGATCATACCGCGCAAGAGGTCCCACCAGATGGACGCGACCTATGTTATCTAGTTGACCCACTTGACCCACTTGACCCGCTGACTGATCAGTGATGGTTAGAGCAGCCTGTAGAGCCGATCCAGGATACAGAGATAGTTGGGTCAAGTCGTCATCTGTTAGCTGACCTACTTGACCCACTTGACCCAGCGCGCCTCCAGCATGCAGGTAAACCATCTGGTCGTTGATCCTGCGCCAACCGGTGTGGCTATAATGGATCTGCTCCTCTGGCTCTGAGCACTGCTTGATCGCGTTAGCTAGATGCTCCCTCATGGCCCGACCAGGAGCGATCCAGGCGCGAGCTCCGATCTGCTCGTCCACCCACTCGCAACGCGCGTAATCACGTGCAGGGACGACAATATGCCGTGTCCTGCCACCGATATCGACCGAGATGGCGTATGACCGGCTCCACTCTGCTCCGTCATCCGTCTTAATGTCCGCAGTAATCTCAGCTGCAAAATTGGCCAGCAATGTCTCCGCACCATCTTGGCCGCTGATATGGACCATCCCAGCAGCGGTCTGCGCGTATAGCTCGCCTTGTGCTGCTTGTGTTGGCTTGGCCGCATTAACGGCTCGTTGCAGGTCGTTGAGGTTGATCTCTTTGTCGCATGCTGCCTTGATCCGTACCTTGTATTGCGCGTACTGCACAGGAGACATGGCCGCCAGAGTTGCTGCCTGATCCAGGATCGCAATCGCATCTCCCGCCACGATCGCCCGCTCCAACGCTTCCAGACCACGCTGGGTCTCCTCCATCTTGTCGTTGGCCGGTTCGGCTTGCTCCAGCGCCCGCTCCAGTGCGGACCGAAAGTAGCTCACATCCTGGTGCTGGCGATAGAGCGCCTGGTGCAACTCGTTGGGATCCTTGTACCCCGTTACCCGCCGGTGGCGTACCTGGTAGAGCTGACCCTTGTATCCAGTCTGGCGCAGCCGCTGATACACGGCGATGTAAAACCCCTGGCCCGCTCTATCGAGGCTGGCTGCCTTGCGCTCCTGATCGGGCTCCTGGATGACATAGACTCTTGGGATGTTGGCCAGCGCCTGGCCATCGAGGCATCCGGTCATGTCGGCTCCTGGCACGCCAAGCGCTGGTAGACCGTAGCTCCAGAGTGTCCAGCAGTCTGACTCGCCCTCGACGATGCACAGGTATCCAGCATCCTCAGCCTCGCCCAGTCTCCACGTTCCGTACGGGATGATCTCGCCAGGGGTCTCGGCAATCCAACAGCCGTCATGGCCACCGGTCCCGGTCCGGATACGGATCTTGGTGATCTCCTCACCGTCGCGATCGCGATAGCTGATGCGGATGCAATCCTGGCCCGAGTTGTATTTGCCGCGCCATTGTGCGGGGAGCCGGTAGTCATCGGTGACGCCCCAGTTGTGCAGCATCTGCCAGTCCAGGCACTTGGCCTGGGCCAGCTCGATGAGACTGATGCTGGCCTCGATCTGCGGTCGAGAGGCTGGCTTATACCCATCTATGGACCGCAGATCGAGGCCAGCCCGCTTGAGCGCATCCCTAATCGCCTCCGGGGTACAACCGGCCCAACAGCGGAAGGCCACTCCGCCGCTGGGTGTGCCCCAGTACGTCAGGGATGGTCGTTTATCGTCATGCGCCGGGCAGCAGACCGGCGGATAAAAGTCACGACTGTCGGGCTGTGCGTCCTCCGCGTCAAAGTAAGCTTTGACGCGCTCGATGATAGGCGCGAGTTTGGTGGATGCGCCCATCATCGTAATCCTCCGTCGTAGAGATTGCGATCTGTTGTAGATGTGATATCATAGGGGCGCGACTGTCCCATGGTGGCACAATCGCGGGGATCTATTTCTCGCCCGTTGACGGCAACGTGCTTAGATGATATAGTTATGTCAATTAAGGGCACAACAAGACTAAGACTAAGCATAACTACCTCCAGATCGCCTGTTGGGTTGGCAGCCGGCAACAGGCGATCAACTTATTTTGGACCCAAACAACCAAAAAGCCAGATATACCCTGCGAGGTACATCCGGCTGGTGCTCGTGATGTTATGTGTTGGCCAGCCTTGGCACATCGCATCGCCCCAAACACTGTCCGGGGCTGGGTTACCATAGGCTGCTCACCTATGATAGCCCCATCTGGGACCGGATTGCAAGCCGCATTTGTCCCTTTTGTCTTTTCGTGTAGCCACTGGACTATACGAGTTTCTCACATGTAAAGTCGGCATTAGACATCTATAAGCATACCCGCCTGCCCAGACGAATGCACGTGGGAAAACATACGTGTTTTTCCGTGCTCTTTCTGACGATTACCATCAGAACAGTTTTCCCTGCTCGTCCTCAGGCGGCTTGATTTTTGCCTGCTTTCGAGCTTTTCTCGCCTTTCGTCGGCTCTCTTCCACCATTTTGCGAATACTGGTCGCCCTGGGCAAATCTTCGGGCATAGGTGCGTGGATAGCCTCGATAGCCTTGCGCACCTGGTCACCAACAAAGTAGTGTGTCTGCGCGGCCTCTTCATTGCCATAGATGTTGTCGCGCAGCAGTTTCTCCTCGGTCTGGGTGTTTTTAAAATCGATGGCGCTCAGCTCCGCTCGGGTAATGTTGTCGAGATACTCTTCGCCCTCGGGAATCCCTTTTTTCACCATAAGCGCGTCTCGGGTGTGGCGATGCAGGCCAAGATATCCTGCGTCGATGAAGATACCGAAGAATGCCGAGTCTACACCGGAAACGCTGGCTGCCTCGCCCAGGGCCCTGAAGCTCTCTGAGACTTTCAATCGTGCCTCCAGGCGTGCTTGCTGCTCCTGATAAAGCTTGTGTAATTCATTTTCGCGAGTGCTGATAGCGAAGTAAGCTTGTGCAGCAGCAATCTCCTGTTTGCGCGGGTCGCCATTCTGGGCGATCAGGTAGCAGGCGAATCGTGAGAGATGATAATCGTTTAATTCGCGCTGGCTTCCTGAGCCGAGTGTAACCATTTTCCCGGCGCCGGGAAAATGGTTAGCGATGGGAATACCATTCGTTTCACAAGCAGTTATTGCCCGTTTAATCGCGCCCTCGAATCGCTCCCATTTGTCGTACCCCAACAGCGGCATGAGTTCGCGTGCGCTCCAGTATTCTTCACCGTAGATATTGGTGTGTTTAATCGAATCAAAATCTGGTCCCTTTTGCTCAGCCATTTGCCACCTCTCTCCAGGCTCTACCGGCCAATTTCGGCCAGAATCGACAAAATTTAATGGTTTTTTGTAAAAACCTATGTTATTCTCTAATTAAAGCTTGTCGTACCACCAGTTACCAGGCCAGGGGTACGTTAAGCCTTGAACCCATCAGCCGCCTGCTAGGCGGCTGCGACACTTTTGGGCTTTCTTTCTTTCAAAGGACGGCCAGGTCCTCGCCGAGTTTGTTTCTTTGCTATGGCTTTCTGGCGCTTAGCTCGCCCAGATTTTTCTCCTCTATCTTCAACAATATAATTGTCGATATCGGCTTTTAGGTACAAGTGCATTCGCTCGCTGATGTCGTATGTTCGCACTTTGCCGTATTTGGCCAAAGTGCGAGGATAGCTCGTCGGAATCTCTCGACCACTATTGGCTTTCAATCTCTCTGTCGCTTCTTTTGCTGTATACCAATCGGCCATATTGACGATCTGATCTGCTTGGCCTGGATCTTCATTCATGCGTTGTACCTCTTCTTTTGGTGCCCAAAAAGAACACGTTAGCTAATAGCTAGATTATACACACGTCCATTGGTTTTTGCAAGTAAGATAGCGGAGGTATAGACTTAATGACTTTCTTGTGTATCTAAAAACTGGCCAAAAAAACACCATAAAATACTTGTCAAATAACACCATAAGGTGTATAATAATATTGTCAGATGGAGATGCCTCTGACGAACGAAGAAGCGGCCCGGACTGGTAATCCGAACCGCCTCAAGATTGGGTGAAGCCCTTAGTGTTCTCAGCCCAGGGGCAACACTTAGAAGGAATTGTAGCACATGAAGAAAGTTCAGAGCAGCCGCTCAATCATCGCAGCCAGCCAGCGCCTCCCGCGCAACTCGCACCAGGTGCCAGTCATGAAATCCCCAGTCGTCACCATGACCCCAGCCAGCCAGCGCCTGTTGAGCGAGACCATCCAGGTCAAACCCGAGCAAGCCGAGCGCGGTTCAGTCCAGCTCCGCCGGGCAACCGCTTCTTTCCAGATTGGTCACCTGACGATCCAGGCCGGTGAGGCGTTCTACTTCGTCGCTTCAAAGTTCGCTCGCCGCTTCTATGTCATCGCAGTCCGCGGCGGCAACTTCGTTTGCAGCGCCAGCGATCGCATGGTTGCTGGCCAGTGCATCGACCAGGTCGCGAAATTCGCCGCAGCAGCGGCTGCCTAGAAAGGAGAGGAGAGGCCTGGTCAAACTCTGGCCAGGCCTCTCCGGATGGAGCGTCGAAATGAACCTGCAAGAGATTATGCCTGCCCTGGCCGCGCCGTTTTTGCCCACTGCCATCGGTTTCAAGCCGAAACCCAAAAACCACTTTAAGCGCGATGGTAAAACGATGTGCCTGGCGCTCCCATTTGCGGACACCCGCGTGTACGAGGACCGGTTGAATCAGGTTTGCCCGGGCGAGTGGAGCAGCCAGGCGCAGATCATCGTCGCCGACGACAAACTGGTCTGTGTGGTCACCCTGACCGTGTGTGGCGTCCCTCACACAGATGTTGGCGAGGCCAAACTCTCCAATGAGAATGCAGCCACCTCGGCGAAAGCACAGGCGTTCAAACGTGCCTGTTCGCAAGTCGGCCTGGGCCGCTTTCTGTACGCTTTCCCCAAACAGTATTTGCCCTGGGAGGGCACAGAGCAGCGCGGCCATTTCGCCGTCACTGCGAAGGAACGATTCGACCAGGTCAAGGAGATGTACCGGCAGGCAGGCCTGCTCTCTTCGGTTCCCACGCGCTCCAGACAGGAGCCCAATCGCCAGCAGCCACCAGCTCCAGCTGGGGACAGCCCGGCCACTGCTGAGCAGATTGCTACCATCCGCCAGCTGGCGGTCAAAGCCCATCGGTATGTCCGACTGCCTCGAACGTTTGCAGATGCTGAAAAGCTGCTCGCAGAGTTCCGGGCGGCCGGTTAGTTTTTTTTGCAAGAGGGGCTGGCCCAGCTGGCCCCAGAAAGGAGGGTTGTAGGGTCTTTGACCTGGTGCTCTCGGCAGTGCAGCGAACACTGCTGAGAGCGTTGCCTGAAAACCACATTCGACGAAAGTTTAGAGGCCGTTTCAGTGTACCATGCTGGCGGCCAGGAGGTGAAACTCATGCCCTGGTCTTTCTCAAAACCCGATGACATTTGCCCGACCCATATAAATGTAGACGATGAGACCTCTGCAGAACCGATCATCATCGAAACCCCATACACGGGGTGCGCTTGGTGCGGAGACGGTGATCAGAATGGTATCTGCCCATCTTGTGAAGCCACTCGCTTTCCGCAAAAGCAAAAGGGGGATGTTGCATGAGTATGCGAAAGCGCGTGAAAACCCACCAGCAGCGCTATCCCTATTGGCTGAAGAAATCCAGCCCGGCCAGGCTGGCCAAGATCCGCGACAAGATGCATTGTGTTGCCTGTGGCGTGGAAGATCGCACACTGGTTCTGGACTCGCAAGGTAAGCCACGCCACATTATCTATCTCCATGCCGCCCACATCAGCTATCTCGACCCCCAATTCGAGAAGACAGAGCCGATCAACGGGGAGCGATTGCGCGCCATGTGTCCAACGTGCCACGGAGCCTATGACGCGCATTGGAAACCACGCGAGGAGGAGGCAGAGCACGAAGCCCGCTTGCATCGAATCCTGCTCTCTCGCTGGTTGCCTGATGCCTGGCTTCAGAAGCGGTTTCTTGAGGTGGTGTAGTTTGACAATGGACATGAGCCGCTATCCGCCGGGCTGGCGCAAAATCTCCAAAACCATCCGACGGATAGCAGGTAACAGGTGTGAGTGGTGTGGCGTCGAGAACGGCGCACCACTCCCTAGTGGGCGCGCGGGCAAAGTGTTCCTGACGGTGGCACATATCGGAGCACCCAGGCCCAACGGTACCGGCTGGTCGCCCGGCGACAAGCGGGATAAACACGATGTCAGGCGCGAGAATCTTCGTGCTCTTTGCCCAGGTTGTCATCTCAGATTCGATATCGATGAGCACGTAGAGCACGCCCGCGAAACGCGGCTGCGCAAGAAGCGAGAGGCGGCCCACGCAGCCGGACAGTTAGAGCTATTTTGATCGGCATTGATGACCAAACTTGGTCAGATGAAAAAGCGTGTGTATGCATAAAACCGAGGACCAGGTGATTACTTCACCTGGTCCTCGGTTCTGAATAATAGGGTTGTGTATAGGACAGAGAGTGGCTCAAAAGGTGGCAGGATGCCCAGAAAGTGTTTTTCCTGGGCATCCTGCCTTTGTGTGTGGCCAGGTATGGCTTTTCTGTTGCCCTGAGCAGTCGGCGAGCAGGGCATCCCGCAGGCAGCTAAATAACTACTCTGCTCCTGTTTAGGTGTACCTGGAGGTTGCTCCAACTTAGAGCTTGCCTGTAGATTGGAACAACCTATCTGAATCGAGCTTTAGTAAAAACGCGTCGAGGCAATTGTGTCTGGCAATCCGATCATCCTAGATCGAATTGCATAGATATGATACTATAAGGTCAGACACTAAGGGTAACACGGAATGCACCAGACGTTGTCGCGCACCGATAACGCCTGGTGCATTCCGTATTCTGCGAGCAGGTCATTTGCGAAGCCGATCTCCAAATCCCCCTGGTTGGCACGCCGAAAGCCCGATTTTATGCTACACTATCCCTTAGATAGGGCTGCCCAGGCCATCCGAACTTCCTCAGAGCATTCTGAGACAGAATCAAGGAGGATAGCCATGGCAATCGCCGTAGCGCAACCCGAGCATTTTCAGCAGATCATTGAAAATGCTGATCACACACTGGCCGACCTGGCCCGACAAAAAAGCGCGACCCAGGATCGACTGGCCGCCATTGCCAGCGAACACTCTGCCCTGCTCAACAGTCAAAGATCGCGCGAGACCCGCCTGGCGCAGGCCGCCAAAAATGCCGAGCAAGCCCGCCTGCATTTGGAAGAGCAAGAGGCCTATGCGCGCCTGGCCGCCGGCACAACGCACCATGAAATCTCCTTATACAGCCTGGCCAGCGAGCACAAACGCCTGCGACAGGAACATGAACGTCTGCTCCAACAACATCACATGCTCCAGGATCAAGATCAGGCCAAACTGGGTGACCTGGAGCAGGAGGAACAGGCGGCGCAAACGCATCTCCAGGACCTGGAGCGGGAGATCATGGCGACGATCAAAGCCAAGGCTGCGGCTTTGCGCGATTGGGGTCAACAGCAGTTTCAGGCGTATCGCGAGGAGTTGAAAACCGCTGCAGAAGCCGTGGCCATGCTGGAAACACAGCTTCTGGCTGCCAAGGACGCGGAGAAAGCACTGCTCGCCCACGGTGTGGAAGCGCTGGCCCGCTGGCCAAACCACCAGGTGGATCTCCGTCGGCTGCTCCCGGTGGAGGACGCGACCTCGTCGATTTTGCAAGCCAGCATCGATTACATTGAAGCGCTCCTGACCCACGGACCCTCCTTACCAGAATCATTAGAGGTGCCTGCTCTCAAACACTACAGCCATACCCTGGTTGGAGCCATCCGCATTCCCGAACGCGAAGGAGTAGGCGCGGGAAGCAACATTCCCTGCCAACCCACCTGGCTGCGCGAACGACAACAGACACTCGCCCAGGCCCTGAAGGAATATCGTGAGCTGCAGCTGAAAGGGTAACCCTCATGACCACATTTCAACCTGGCCAATCACAACCACCAACCTACACACCTACGACCGGGAATACCACTGGCATCTCTGCCAGCTCGCCGACGGGCAGCTATGGCCAGCGCATGTATCGGCAACCAGCCATGACGAGCGGACCGATGCAGGGAATGGACAACCCGGCCTATAGCGTGGACCTGCAGGAAGCCCACGACCACATCGCGATTGTTCAGCAGCGACCCTGTGCACCAGCTCGCGAAAGTCAGCGCTGGCATGCCGCCATGCGCCGGATCCGCGAGGCCTCCAGCATCCAGGCAACCCCGATCGTCACCAGCGCCAGTACTCACCTGGAGGCGGCGCACAACGCGATCGCCAGCCACTTGCGGCTAGATTGCGCACAATCCAGAGAGCGTCAGGAGAGACGAACCATGCAAGAGCGATCCCGGACCGTCCGACAAAAGCCCACCAACCAGCTTGAGGAACGCATTCTCCAGCTTGACTGGCACGCGCTCTGCGACCGCACACGCCCACTTCCTCCAGACATCACGCTGGAGGCCCTGATCAAACAGTTTGAGCAGTATGCGGTCGTGCTCTATGCCGAGCAGAGTGGTCTGTTCGGGTAACACATCATCGCAACCTGGCTGCTTTGCTCGCGCACGAGGCCACTTCTCTCGGTCCTGAAAAGTGGCCTCGTGTGTTTTTGCGTGTCTGGAGGGCCTATGAGCGAGCAGAAACTCTACGATCGACAACCAGGTGAACCATTGCTCTGGTATCAGCGATTTACGCGGTTCCGGTTGATGCAGCCAGTCCGTTCGGTCGCGTCTGTCTACCATGAAGAGCAGAGCCAGAGCTCGCATGCAACGTCAAATGACGTCATTTTACGTTCCAAAGTGCCTGGCGCCTGGTATCAGCTTGCCGAACGCTGGCACTGGGAAGAACGTGCAGCGGCCTGGGACGCCGAGCAGGTGTGTGCGCTCGAAAAAGAGATCGCGGCTGCCCGTGCCCGGGTATTCACTCACGGCTATGCTCGTGTAGATCGACGCATTGAAGATCTGGATAAACTCGCCGAATCGCTCTTCGCCGAAGTATTCGAGGAGGGCAAACGCTGGCTTGCGGACGTCAAGTCGGTGGGTACCGGCCCTACAGCTGAACGAGTAGATCTGGTGCAGTTCAATAGTGACCTCATCCGAGAATTTCGCGCCACCCTGGCCGACATTGCAGGTGAA
>Ga0126381_100001219_pt1 | contig 27833 bp, 23 predicted proteins | sample PanSoiMetPlot_28_FD_96465 | JGI IMG/M metagenome (GOLD analysis project Ga0126381, IMG submission 96465) | Tropical forest soil microbial communities from Panama - MetaG Plot_28 | ecosystem: Environmental > Terrestrial > Soil > Tropical forest > Bulk soil | place: Panama | collected 2016-02-17
ACCGACACCGTCACCGACGACTACAAAGGCAACAAGGGCGACGTGGCGGTCACGTTCAATATCGATGAGGGACAGCAATACACGGTGTCATCGCTGCACATCGACGGCATGACGATTCCGAAGTACGAAGACATCGTGAAGCGAATGGCCTCTGTGAAGGGCGAGCCATTCAGCGAAACCAACGTGGCGATGGACCGCGATGCCATTCTCGAGTTCTATCAGTCTTCCGGCTATCCCAACGCGGATTTCGAATGGAAGATGATGCCCGGGCCGGGGCCGCATGAGATGGTTGTAACCTACACCCTCACCGAGGGTAACCCGAACTACGTGCGCGGCATCCTGTTTTACGGAATCCGCACCACGCGCAGGAGCCTAGTGAATCCGGCGGTGCGGATGAAGGAGGGCGAGCCGCTTTCCTGGACCGAGATGGGCGCCACGCAGCGGCGGCTCTACAACCTCGGGGTCTTCGACAAGGTTGACATGGCGATTCAGAATCCCGACGGGCAGACGGAAGACAAATACGTGCTGTATCACTTCACCGAGGGCCATCTATACAACCTCGCGCTGGGCTTCGGCCTGGAGGCGGCCAACGTCGGCGGCAGCCAGACGAGCCTCAACAATCCGGCTGGCACCGCGGGCGTGGCGCCGCGCGTGGATGTGGAACTGACGCGGCTCAACCTGTGGGGGCTGGGGCACACCATAGGCATCAAGACCCGCTACTCCACACTCGACCGAAGAGCTTCGTTGAGCTACCTGCTGCCGCGGTTCCGCAACGTGGACGGCCGGAATATCTCGATTACGGGCACCTACGACAACACGCGCGACGTGCTGACTTATACGGCGGTGCGGTACGTGGCGTCGCTGCAGGTATCGCAAAAGTTCTCCAAGGCGGTCACGATGCTGTTTCGCTACTCGTGGACGGACGATCGGGTGGATTCGAGCACGCTCAAGATCAATCCGCTACTAATCCCGACCTACTCGCAGCCGGCGTATGTCGGCATGCTGAGCGCCGACTGGGTGCAGGACCACCGCGACGACCCGACCAATGCGCATCGCGGCTATTACAACAGCATCAATCTGGATGAGGCGGCGGTCCCGTTCGGCGGACATTTCAATTTTGTGCGGCTGCTGGCGCGCAACTCGTATTACAAGAAAATAGGCGCGCAGAATGTGATTGCCAGCAATACCGAATTTGGCCTGATCGTGCCGTACCACGTGCCGGCAGGCCTCACCAATGCGACCTACATCCCGCTGCCGGAGCGGTTCTTCGGCGGCGGCGGCACGTCGATGCGCGGGGTCCCGTACGAACAGGCGGGGCCGCGCGATCTGGAGACCGGATTCCCGATTGGCGGCAACGCGCTGTTGTTTCATCAGACGGAATTCCGTTTTCCGCTGATCGGCGACAACATCGGCGGCGTGCTGTTTCACGATTTCGGCAATGTCTTTTCCAAATTCAGCGACATTTCCTTTCGCGTAAGCCAGAAAGGCTTGACGGATTTCAACTACATGGTGCATGCGGTGGGCTTCGGCATCCGCTACAAGACGCCGCTGGGCCCGCTGGCGCTGGATCTGGCTTACAGCATCAATCCGCCGACCTTCAATGGGCTGAATGGAACGTACCAGCAGCTCTTGTTCGGCGGTGCAACTCGGGCGGTGCAAAGTGTCAGTCATTTTCAGTTCTTCTTTACGATCGGACAGGCGTTTTAGATGGGGGGCCGGGAGCCGGGGGCCGGGGGCTGGGGCGCTCGCTGTGCTCGCGGTCGGCTTGGTGGCGACGGCGTCGGCAGATGTCGTCGACCGGATTGCGGTGGTGGTGGGGGCTAAGGTCATTACGGAGAGCGAGGTGCTGGACGATTTAAGGCTGACGGAGTTCTTAAATCAGCAGCCGCTCGATTTGAGCGCGGCTAAGCGGCGCGAGGCGGCGGACAAAATGGTGGACCAGCAGATTATCCGCAACGAAATGGAGACGGAGCGGTATACGCAGCCCAAGCCCGGCGAGGCGGATGCCATGCTGGCCAACTTCCGGCGGGAGCATTTCAAGATCGAGGTTGAATACCGTTCGGCGTTGGCGCACTACGGTGTGACGGAAGCTCAGGTGAAGCAGCGGCTGCTGTGGCAGTTGGCCGTGATCGAGTTTACCGATGCGCGATTCCGGCCGGAACTGCCGCTGCCGCCAGCGGGCAATGTGCAGACAGCGAATCGAATGCGCGCGGGCACGAAGCCCGCACCTTCCACTGCCGGCAAGGATGTCGACCAGCTTCTCGACCAGTGGCTGAAGCAGCAGCGCGGGACGACACGCGTGGTGTTCAAACAGGAGGCGTTTCAGTGACCCGGGGGCGGAAAAGCGCCTTAATCGTGGCGGCCTCGCTCGTGGGGCTGCTGCTGATTTTATTCGTGGGCATCATCGTCACGGTGCGGACGGCGTGGTTCGGAAATCTCGTACGAGTGAAGATCATTGCTTCGGTCGAAGAGGCGACCGGCGGCAAAGCGGACGTAGGCTCGTTCGCATTCGACTGGACGCACTTGCGGGCCACCGTGAGAGATTTCGTGATCCACGGGTTGGAACCGCCCACGGCCGCGCCGCTGCTGCGTGCCAACCTCGTGCAGGTGGATTTGAAGCTGCTCTCGCCATTGCGCGGGTTCGTAGACATCGCGTACCTGCTGGTGGATACGCCGCAGGCCAACGTGATCGTCTATCCGGACGGCCACACCAATATTCCCGCGCCAAAGGTCGAACACCCGAGCAATAAAACGGGCCTGGAAACGATTGTGGACTTGGCGATCGGGCACTTCGATCTGCGTAACGCGACCGTGACGTTCGCCGATAGGAAGTCCGGATTCAGTGCAGGCGGCGACAACCTGCGCGCGCAACTGGGATACAACGCGGCTAGCCCGAGTTACACCGGGGAGATCGACATCGCGCCGCTGCACGCCAAGCTGTTGAACAACCCGGCGCTGGATGTGAACGTTAAGCTGCCCGTACATCTGGAAAAGGACAAGATCAACCTGACGGCGGCGGAACTGAGCACGCCGCAATCGCGCGTGGTGATTTCGGCTGAGATGGACCACCTCGTGGCGCCGCGCGGTAGCACCCACGTGAACGCCCGGATCGGGCTGGATGAAGTACGGCGAGTGGCAGGCCTGGGTTCGACACTCGATACGCGGCGCGGGCCGCAGGTGATGGATGCCGATGTTACGGCAGCGCTCGATCCGGACCATATCCGCATCCAAAGCGCGCGTGTGAGCGTGGGGCAGAGCAACCTCGAAGCCTCCGGAACGTTGAAAGATCCGAGCGGCCGGGGATCTGTCGAGTTCCGCTCCACACTGGCGCTGGCCGAAATCGGACGGCTGCTAGAAGTGGCCGCTCAGCCCCAGGGCACCATGCAGGTAGACGGGAACGCAGCGCTGACCGGCAGCGAGTACAAAGTGACGGCCAACGTGATCGGCCACGGGCTGGGCGTCCAGGAAAATGGCACGCGGGTGAGCGGCATCGAACTGATGGGTAGCTTGACGGCCGACCCGCATCGGATCGCGCTGGGCGGTCTGCGGCTCACGGCGTTCGGCGGCAATTTCGGCGGGTCGGCCGAAGTCCAAAATATGCAGCAGTTCCGCGTGGAAGGCAAGCTCAGCCATTTCGGCATAGAGCCGCTGGCGCGGCTCTTCATGCACCGGAACCTGGGATATGCCGGCGTGATTTCGGGGCCGGTCGCGGCCAATGGGGACTTCAAGCATTCGACGGCGCTGGCTGCTCATGCCAATCTGGCGATCGCGCCGGGGGAAGGGGCGGAAGGCGACGTGCCGGTTTCCGGGCGCCTCAACGTAAACTACAGCGCGGCGGCCGTCAACATCGTGCTCGACCGCTCGTACCTGGCACTGCCGCACACGCGCGTTGACCTGGCGGGGTCGCTCGGCCAGCAGATCCAGGTGAGGATGGTCTCGAGCGATTTGGCGGACGATTTGAAACCGGTGGCCGCCGTGCCCGTGACGTTCACGGGGAACGGATCGGCGACCGTGAATGCTACGGTGAGCGGCAGTTTGAGTGCGCCGCGTATTGCGGGACAGATCGGCGCCGCGAACTTCGCGGTGGAGGGACGGCCGTTCACGTCGCTGGCGGCGGCGGTAGCGGCGTCGCCTTCGGGCGTGTCGCTGACGAATGCGGCATTGAGCCGCGGACAACTGTCGATGCAGTTTTCCGCGAGCGCGGGCCTGCGCGACTGGAAGCCGGAGCCCGATGAACCCTTGAAGGTGGATGCTACTGTGCGAAACGCCGATGCGCGCGACCTGCTGGCGCTGGCGGGGCAGGGCAACGTGCCGCTGAGCGGGGGACTGACGGCTGATGTACACGTGAACGGCACGATCGGGAGCCCGCAGGGCAACGCCGATGTGACGGTGGCAAACGGAGCGATCGAGGGTGAGCGCTTCGATCAATTGCTGCTGAAAGTAGCCATGGACGACCGCGATATCCGTGTGCCGACGCTGCAGTTGACGGCGGGCGCCGCGCGGATCGACGCTAACGCCACGTTCCAGCATCCGGTGAACGACCTGCAGCGCGGTTCGATCTCGGCCCAGGTGAACAGCACGCAGATCCGGCTGGCACAGCTTCAGACCGTGAATGGCGCGCCGCGGAATCTCGACGGCGTGGTATCGCTGAACGGGACGGCGGCGGCGACACTGGCGCCCACGAACACCGGCGAGAGCTTCGAGGTGCAAAACCTGAACGCAAATCTTTCCGCACGGCAGCTTCAGATGGACGGGCAGAGCCTCGGGAGCCTGACAGCGACGGCGAGTTCCAACGGATCGTCGATTCACTACGACGTGAATTCCAATTTCGCCGGGTCGACGATCCGGGTGAACGGCGATACCGCGGTGGCGGGCGATCACCAGACAACGGCCAGCGCGCAGATCGCCAACCTGCCGGTGAACAAACTGCTGGCGGTGGCGGGGCACGGCGACCTGCCGATGAACGGGGCTATCACGCTCGATGCGCGGTTCGCGGGCGGGCTCGCCAATTCCAGGCCCGAAATCAAGACGCTGGAAGGCAACCTCAACGTGAAGGGGCTGAATGCCAGCGGGAAGAGCCTGGGCGATTTGACGGCGACCGCCCATACCACCGGCAATCAACTCACCTTCGATCTCAACTCCGACGTGGCACACGCCGATATCCGCGGCAGCGGCCGGATGCAGTTGACAGGTGACTATCCCGTGAATGCGCAGGTGAATTTTTCGAAAGTCACCTATTCCAATCTGCAGCCTCTGTTCGGCGGGCGGGCGCAGCCATTCGACGGCGAGGCGGACGGGCAGATGAGCGTATCGGGACCGGTGACACAGACCGCGGCTTTGCACGGCACATTGGAACTGACCAAACTGGAAGCCCACGCGGTTCCGACGCTGGGTGCGAAGAAGCCGCGGGTTGATTTTGAGGTCCACAACGCAGGGAGCGTGGATGTAGCGCTCGACCGCGGGGTGGTGACCGTCCGCAATTTCCACCTCACGGGTCAATACAGCGACGTGACGGTGAGCGGGACGGCGGCGATTGCCGGCCCGGAGCCGCTGAATCTCCGTGCCACAGGGAATGTGCGGCTGGACGGCCTCGAAGCATTCAGCCGCGACATTTATTCCTCGGGCAGCGTGGCGCTGGATGCGGCTGTCAGCGGTACGATGGGCCAGCCTCTGGTGAACGGGCGGCTGCAACTCAATAACGCGTCCGTCAACCTGATCAGCCTGCCGAACGGTCTTTCCAACGCCAACGGAACGGTGGCGTTCAGCGGTACAAGAGCGACGATTCAGGACCTCACGGGAGAGACTGGCGGCGGCAAGGTCACGCTCTCGGGCCAGGTGGATTACGGCGGGGGGGAGGTGAATTTCCGCGTGCAGGCCGCGGCCAACCAGGTACACCTGGAGTATCCGGAGAGCGTCACCACGGAGGCCAACGCCAACCTGATGCTGGCGGGCACCACGTCGAGCAGCCTGCTATCGGGGACGGTCACAATCGTGGACATGGCGCTGCATTCGCATAGCGATATCGGCTCGGTGCTGACGTCAGCCGCGACGCCGCCCTCGGCGAATTCGCCGAGTACGGGCCTGCTGGGCGGTATGCGGTTCGACCTGCGCATTCAGACCGCGCCGGGAGTTCAGTTCCGCACGACTCTTACACAGAATCTGAAGGCCGACGCGAACCTTGTTCTGCGGGGCACACCAGGTCAACCGGGGATGCTCGGGCGCGTGACAGTAAGCTCGGGCGAGGTAGTGTTCTTCGGGACGAAGTACACCATCGATGAAGGGACGATCACCTTTACGAATCCGCACAAGATTAATCCGCAATTGAACGTGGCGCTGGAAACTAAGGCGCAGGGGGTGGATGTTTCACTCGATGTCTCCGGGCCGATGGATAAGCTTAAGCTCTCATACCGGTCGGACCCGCCGCTGGAATTCGAGCAGATTGTTTCGCTGTTGGCATCGGGCAAGGTGCCGACCACCGATCCGGTGCTCGCGGCGCACCAGCCGGTACCCCCGCAGCAGAACTTTGAGCAGGCAGGCATGTCGACGCTGCTGGGGCAGGCGGTGGCCAACCCGGTTTCGGGACGGCTGCAACGGCTGTTCGGCGTGAGCAAGCTGGAAATCAATCCGCAGATTACTGGCACGTCGAGCACCGCCACGCTGACACTGCAACAGCAGATCACGAAAGACATCACCTTCACGTACATCCAGGACGTGACGGCGTCGAATCAGCAGACGATACGGGTAGAGTGGGCGTTCTCGCCGCAATGGTCGGCGGTGGCGCAGCGCGACCAGTTCGGGCTATTCGATCTGGACTTCTTTTATAAGAAGAGGTTTCACTGAAGGCTGGCTTTTTGCTCCTAGCTATTAGATCTTAGCTGCGAGCCTGGCAGGTTGCCGGGTGGGGTGGAGGGGCTGCGTTGTCTCAAGCGGGAAGGCCGCCTTCGGCGGGCTGGACAACATTGGCTGTCCGAGCAACGGGCCGATCCAGCGGCTAGCGGCTCAGAACTGGAATCTGTCAAGGGGGCCTTGGAGGGGCGGCCCCCTTTGAGTTCACTTCGGGTCAGAAGTGGACTCGGATGCCGAATTCCATGTTGCGGGGAGTGTTTGCCTGGCCGGTGATCTGGCCGAAGGATGTCGGGCTGGTGATGGTCAGGCTCGGATTGTTCGCCTGGAAATGATTCAACAGGTTCGTGATGTTGATGTAAAGGGTGGCGCCGACCGATTCCTTGTGGATGCCGATGTCCTTGGCGATCGCTGCGTCGATATTCCAGGTGGGCAAGCCGCGGAGGTTGTAGTAGCCGCCGCAGCTAGTGTCGAAGCCGAGGACGCAGGGACGAAACTCGGACAGGACCGTGGACGGACTGCTGAACATATTGAGCCCGTAGTTCGGATTTTTGTTGCCGACGCCATCGGTGGGGAAGACGCCGTACTTCAAGGAACTCGTGCCGGTATAGGGCTTGAAGCCTACCGCGCCTTCGGCAATTGAGCTGTCCGAAGCCGCGGTGTTGCCCACTTCGCCGAGGGCCTGGCAGGCGGAGCAGTTGACCTCGGTGTAGGCGGGTTCGATGCCGGCTCCGCTCTGCGCGGTGAATAGCGGCGAGAAGGTCCAGCCGCCGAGCAGATGGCCCACGACGCCGCGCTGGCTGCGATACCCGGAAGGCTGATAATACATCGCGATGTTATAGACGAATTTATAGTCGAAACTATTGGGTCCATAACTCGCATGTAAGTCGAACATGTTCTCCGCCGTGTAAGCGCTGCTGGATTGGGAAACGACTCCCGTCCCGAGAGCGCGCCCGTAGGTAAAGTTGGAAACAACCGTCACGCCATGATAGTCGTTGGTGCGGAAAGTGGCGAACAGGGCGTTGTAGTTCCCCCAGCCGAGGCTGCCGGACATGGAGAGCGAAGTGCCTTGGCCGCCGGCTGCGCCGCCCGGAATAGCGGAGCTGAGCATGGTGCGGCCGAGGGTCCAGCCGGTGGCTTTGCTGAGCGTTTGCCAGAGATCGGAAACCTGGGTGTTCTTGAAGAGGGAAGCATTCTTGGACGCCACCGCAGCCGTGCAACTGGCAAAGCCGGTGCAATAGGCCGAGTTGGCGCCGCCCATTGCGGTTTCGAACCAGGCCTGCGTGGGCATGGCATTGGCGCTCGCCCCCTGCCAGATCTGCCAGTAGATATTGGAATACGCCTGCGCGAAAGTCTGGCCTCCGAGGGTCGTCATATACGGGACCGCGTCAAGGTCGACTTCGGTGGTCTCATTGCGGAGGATCTTGCCTATGTAGCCAACTTCGAGCGACATATGCGAGTTGATTTCGCGCTGGATGGTGGCGGTGAACTGGTCGGTGCGGTCGGGGCGATAGGCCGGGTCGAGAACGGATGCGTCGCCCGCGGTGGCGTTGGCGCCCACACCGGGATAGAAGGGCTGCGGCAGAGTTTGCGAAACGGTCTGCATAGGAGCGGACATGCCGTCGACCCCGATGCGGAATGCAGAGGTCGGGTCGACGTTATTAGTTCCGAGACATTGTCCGCTCATGGACGCACCCTGGCAAGTGACGGCCTGGATGAGGCCGACACCCAGCAGCGGGCTGAGCACCAGATTGACGCCATTCAAACGGCCGAAAATGCGGGCGTAGCCGCCGCGCACCACGGTCTTGCCGTTGCCAAAGATCTTGCCCAGGATGCCGTCGCCGAAGTGGGGCTGCCAGGCGAAAGCGGCGCGGGGACTGAACTCTTTGTAATACGGATCGTACGGATACTTGCGGCCTCCGCCGGCTACATTTCCGACCAGGGCAAAACCGAGTTCAGGGGTATAGGTGGCCGGGTTGCCGGAGAGCGCCGCTTGCTCGCGCTGGCTGATGAAGGATTGCGTGCTGAAGGCATTGCCGCTGGGATCGACCAGCATGACCTGTTTGCCGGTCAGCTCATACGGCGGCATCTCAAGGTTCCAGCCGATGCCATACGTGACGGTTAGAGCCGGCTTTACGTGCCACGTGTCGTAAAAGTAAGTGCTGTAATACGGGATGACGTCCTTGTCAAATGCCGCGCTGCCGATCGGCTGCAAAGTAAGATTCGAGCCGGTCCGGGTGTAAGCAACCTGCGGCTGATTCACCATACCCAGGATTTCGGCGTAGTACGTATTCCAGGTGGAGGCAGAGCTCGAGGCAATGGTCGTCGGCAGATACGAGGCGCTGGGGATATTGATGCCCGAATTGGTCACCTGGTAGACCAGCGCATTGTTGATGCCGTTGCCGTTGTCGGTGCGCTGGTGGTAGTCGAAGTTGCGCTGGTAAGCGCCGCCGATGCCGAACAAGTGGTTGCCGTGGATCATGGTGAAATCGTCGCGCACCAGCTTGTCCTGGCCGTCCCAGAAGCGCTGCCGCACGCTCTGGGTATTGATGTTGTACGGAATCAACGCGCTTGTGCTTTCGCCGCCGATTTCTACCGCGCCGCCCAGGCCGGGAAGCTGCGGTGGAGCGTTCTGGCTACCCCACTGCCAGAAAGTACGGGTGTAGTTGAAGACGAAATTGTTGGTCTTCGTGGAGGAGATCGTTGTAGTGAGGCCCGTGGCCCAGAAGGAGGGCTGCTGCGGACGGGGAGCTTTGGCCGTAGGCTGGCCCAATACGTCGCCGGAGAGCACGCCGCCCACGTCAACCTGGTTGGTGGTGAGGCTGGTGAGCTTCTGATCGCGGTACGTGCCGTACCAGCGGAAGCGATCGTTGATGTCGTGATCGATGCGTCCGACGTAAGCATTGTTCGACTGGGGGGCCCGAATGGTCGAGAGGTAGCCCTGCGTGTTGTAGCCATCGCCCACCGCGACGTTGTTGGCGAGCGGCATCTGCTTGTTCCAAATAGTGGAGATCACGGGGCTGATACCGATGCCGCGCGGATCGCACGCGCCAATAGGGCACGTAGCCGGCTGATACACGGTGCCGTCGACGGTCACGGGGGAGGGATTGATGTTGTATGCCTGGTACACGCCTGCCGAGTTCGGCAACTGGATGACCCCGGCTCGCAGGAGGTCAGACGGTACAATGCGGTTATAACTGCCCACGTTGGGGAAGCGCAGGGCTTCGTAGTTGAAGTAGAAATACCATTTCTTGCCCAGGAAGTCCTTAGGAGTGAGCGGTCCGCCGAGGGCCGCGCCGTAGCGCGTGCGGTGATTTGAGACGATGGGCGTGTACTGGTAGGCAATGCCATTGACCGTAGCGGGGGTGTGGTTGGCGGTCCAGGTGTTGGCCGCGCCAATGGTGGTGTCGAAATACCAGAGATAGGCCGCGCCATGGAACTGGTTGGTGCCGCGTTTGGTCACCATCTGAACCTGCGAGCCGGACGAGTTGGCGAAGTCGGAGGTCTGGTTGATGGTGGAGACACGCATCTCCTCGACGCTTTCCAGGGGAACCGTAATGACACCGGAGGGCGTCCCATTGGTCTGCGTGCCGCCAAAACCGGTGAAGTTGGTCTGATAGCCGGTGGTGTTGCCAGCCATATCGTCGGTGATGTTGCCGCCATCGAGAATGAAGGTGTTCTGTTCGTTGTGGCTGCCGGCGGTATAGCCGCCCATCGTGACACCGGGTTGGAGCACGGCCAGGGTGGAGACGTCGCGGCCCATGTTCGGCAGGTTCTCGAGCGCTTTCTTTTCGAGCGTGTTGCCCACGGTCGCGTTCATGGTGACTAATTCGGCGCCCGTAGTGGCAGTTACTTCCACGGTAGTGGCGGTAGCCCCAATCTTCAGCTTGGCGTTGATGGTGAGGACCTCGCCTACTGCCACTGTTTGCGCGTTCACTTCAAAGGTGGCAAAGCCCTCCTTGGTGAAGATCATGTTGTAAACGCCGGGCGGAACCTGGCTGAAGATATAGCGGCCAGCCTCATTGGCTACGGTTACCTGTGTGGCGTTGGTGGAGGGCTCGACGATCTTGACCGACGTGCCTGGCACGACGGCATTCTGCTCGTCGACCACCTGGCCGGTGACCGTTCCGGCCGTAGCGGTCTGTGCCCAACAGGAAACGGTGGTGAGGCCCAGGCAGACAAAACCCACGGCAAGAAGTTTGAAGCATCCGGAGAAACTCACGGAAGCGAAGCGAAGACCGGTGTTCATATCCCCCTCCAGGTTTCCGCGCGAGAACCCCATTCCGCGCGGATCAAACGGACCCTCAACGTGGAGCGCAGTAACGTGTCAGTAAAGTTTGGATGATTGTAGGTCGGGCGCAATGCGGCGTCAAGAAGTTTTTTTGTATCGGAGCGATCAAGGGGATATGCGCACGGCGGCCTCCGGTGAATACAGGAGTCCGTTCCGTAGATAATAGGAGGGAAGCATCTGAATTCGTTGAAGGAGCTAGTGTGGATGACGCTCTATTGATCCATCGACTGCATTTTGCGTTTACCATCACATTCCATTACTTGTTTCCGCAGCTCACCATGGGGCTGGCGCCGCTGATCGTCATTCTGAAAACTGTTTACTTACGGACCAATAACCCGGTCTACAATCGCGCCGCGCGGTTCTGGGCGAAGGTGTTTGGGATCAATTTCGTGTTTGGCGTGGTGACCGGGATTCCCATGGAGTTCCAGTTCGGCACGAACTGGGCCCAGTTTTCGCGGCTCACGGGCGGCGTGATCGGGCAGCCGCTGGTGATGGAAGGAGTGTTTTCGTTCTTCCTGGAGTCGGCATTCCTCGGACTGTTCCTCTACGGGGAGCGGCGCCTGGGGCGCATCGGCCATTGGTGGGCCGGATTCGCGGTGTTTGTGGGGTCGTGGCTCTCCGGCTTCTTCATCATTGTCACGGATGCCTGGATGCAATACCCGGTAGCATTCCAGCGCGCCGCCGACGGTACGTTCCAAGTGACGAGCTTCTGGGGTCTGCTGTTGAATCCGTGGGCGCAGATCCAGTACGCGCACAATATGTGCGGAGCGCTGCTGACCGGCGTTTTCGTGATGGCATCGGTGGGCGCGTATTACCTGTTGGACGGGATATTCGTGGAGGAAGGCCGCGTGTTCCTGCGGATCGCGGTGACGGTGGGAATCGTCGCGTCAATCGTGCAGATCTTCCCGACCGGCGACTTGCACGGGAAGTTCATGGCCGCGCACCAGCCGGTGACGGTGGCGGCGATGGAAGGACTCTTCAAGACAGAAGCCGGCGCCCCGATGGTGATTTTGGGACAGCCGGACGCAGACAGCCAGACGATCGACAATCCGCTGGTGGCGAACAAAGTGCTGAGTTTTCTGATTTATGGCACGACCACGGCGCAGGTAAAGGGGCTGAACGAATTTCCGCGCGCGGACTGGCCGACCAACATCCCGCTGCTCTATTACAGCTATCACATCATGGCGGGGCTGGGGACGATGTTCCTGGCGGTGATGGCGGCGGGCGCGTTTCTGTTGGGGCGCGGCCGGCTGTTCCACACGCGGTGGATGCTGTGGATCTTTCTGCTGTTTTTGCCGCTGCCGTACATCGCCAACACGGCGGGTTGGATGACCGCGGAGGTGGGCCGGCAGCCGTGGCTCGTTTACGGCCTGATGCGCACGCCGACAGGATATTCGAGCTATGTACACGCCGGAAACGGCTTGTTCACGTTGATGGGATTCATGGGGCTGTATGCGCTGCTGGCGATTCTGTTCCTGTTCCTGGTGCGCCGCACAATCGAGCACGGTCCGGTGGAGGAAGCGGCGGCGGAAATCGAATCGGGAACACCGGTGACGGCGGTTTGAGGGAGGCGATGCCATGCTACTGACCTGGTTCCTGCTGGTGGCTGCGATGCTGGCGGCGTACGTGGTTTTCGACGGATTCGACATAGGGGTCGGAGTGCTGCATCTCGTCCTGGCGCGGACCGAAGAGGAGCGGCGGACGCTGATCCGCACGATCGGCCCGGTTTGGGACGGCAACGAGGTATGGCTGATTGCCAGCGGAGGGACGCTGTATTTCGCCTTCCCGCTGCTGTATGCCGCGGGCTTCAGCGGATTCTATCTGCCGCTGATGATTGTGCTGTGGCTGCTGATTCTGCGCGGCATCGGGATCGAGCTGCGCATGCACCTGGATTCGCCGGTGTGGCGCGGGCTGTTCAACGGCGCGTTCGGTATTTCGAGCCTGCTGCTGGCGGTGTTCTACGGCGCGGCGTTTGGCAACGTGATCCGCGGCGTGCCGCTCGAAGCGGACGGCTACTTCTTCCTGCCGCTATGGACGAACTGGCAAGTGGGGCCGCGACCGGGAATCCTCGACTGGTATACGGTTCTGGCGGGGCTGGTGGCGCTGGTGGCACTGGCGCTGCACGGCGCGAATTACGCAGTGCTGAAAACCGAAGGCGAATTGAACCGCCGCGCCCGCAGCGCGGCGGCCTCCCTGTGGCCGGCACTGGCGCTGCTGACGGTCCTGAGCCTGGCGGCGACTCTGCGGATCCGGCCCAGCCTGTTGGATAATTACCTCCGCGCACCGGCGCTCTATGCAATTCCGCTGCTGGTGGGCGCGTCGTTGATTGCCATGCGATGGCTGGCGCGGCGCGGCAACGAATTCGGCGCGTTCGTGAGTTCGAGCGCGTACCTGGTGTTGATGCTATTGGGCGCGGCGGCCGCGGTGTATCCGAACCTGCTGATGTCGGTCGACGATCCGGCGCGGAACATCACGGTGTACAACGCGCACTCGGGCGAGCATGCGCTGGCGGTCGGGCTGATCTGGTGGAGCCTGGGAATGGCGCTGGCCGCGGGGTACTTCGTGTTTGTGTATCGCATGTTCCGCGGGAAGGTGGCGGCGGGAGCGGGAGGGTACGGGCATTAAAGGGCGTGCGAGCTTCGCTCGCAGGACCGGGCCCAGCGGGCGCTCCCCTCCGGTCCGCAGGGTGCCATCCTGCCCCACATTCTGTCTGATTCCAGCCAGTGGCAGGGACGATGCTTTCACCTGCGGCGAAGGAGGGAAGATGTCCAGACTCACTACTTTTGCAATGGGCGCGGTGCTCGCCCTCGGTCCGGGACTGCTTCTTGCGCAAGATACGCAAGACCGTACCAAGCCGAACAACGATCCAAATGCGACCACGAGCCCGGTAACGAGCCAAAGCCAGGATCAAAATACGAGCGGACAAGGCACGACGCCGGCGGCAACCGGCCAGCAGAGCTCAACTCCTCAGCAGCAGCCGAATAACAATGCGACGACCAGACAGAGTACCGCGGGCAACCAGGATCAAAGCACCATGCCCGCCACCAATGGACAAGCCACTTCACCGCAGCAGCAAAACAGCACGACGAGCGGCCAGGGCAGCGTAGATCAATCGCAGATGAGCCCGACCACGGGCCAACGCACTGCGCAGCAGGCGACCACTCCCGCGCCCGTCGGCGGCGATTACAACAACGGAAATACGAGCGGCGAGGCCAATCGCTCGATGCCGGCAACGGCGAGCGGATGGCTTGCAATGCTGTTGGAAGGCGGCCTCCTGGGCGGCGCGGGGTTGACCCTGCGACGCGTTCTGGCGCGCAGCTAGAGCCGAGGCGCGATACCTGTTTGGACAGGGCGCAGCGCCAGCGCCCTGTTTTTTGTGTCATAATTCCCCCCATGGCGACGGCCGTCCTTAAGATGGAGCCGAAATCGGAGGGAATTGCCACCCCCCGCAAAAAACGGCCCAAGGAATTAGCGATTATTACGGAATGCTGCACCGGCTGTGCGGGCTCCCCGGCCTGCGTACCGTATTGCCCGGTAGCGGATTGCATGTACTGGGTGCCTGACGTGGATCATCCGCCTTTCGGCCACATCGAGGTCGATCCGTTCCTCTGCATCGGCTGCAAAAAGTGCACGAGCAAGGGCCCGGACGGCGCGTTTTTGGATGGGTGCCCCTGGGACGCCATCGAGATGATACCAATAGAGGATGTGGAGGCTCAGATCGGGCAGAAGATGCCGGTCTAGGCGGAAGTACTTCCTCTTCTTTCTATGTCCCTTGACATCCAGCAGCGAGAACGCGAAGGCATCGTCATCCTGGCTCTCGACGGGCGGATCACGGTGGGCAGCGAGGCCGGCGCATTGAGAGATAAGATCGGGGCATTGGCCGCGGCCGGCATGCGCAAGATCGTGCTCGACATGTCGCAAGTGGATTACGTTGACAGCACGGGGCTGGGCGCCCTGGTGATGTGCGCCACGAGCCTGCGGAAGAGCGAGGGCAACATGAAGCTCCTCAATCTGAACCGCCGCAACATCGAACTGCTGGTGATGACCAAGCTGGCCACGGTTTTCGAGATCTTCAACGACGAGCAGGACGCGGTGAACAGCTACTATCCCGACCGGAAGATTAAGACCTTCGATATTCTGAGTTTTGTCGAATCCATGAAAAAAGAGGCATAACCGCCGATGGCGCTGGTGGTCATCGGGGGCGTGGCCGCGGGGCTGAGCGCGGCGGCGCGAGCGCGGCGGATCGATCCGCGCCTGGAAATCGTGGTGCTCGAAAAGGGCCCGGTGATTTCTTATGGGGCCTGCGGGCTGCCATACCTGGTGGAAGGCCGGGTGCGCGCGCCGGAAGATCTGGTGGTCTATACGCCCGAGTATTTCCGGCGGGAGCGCAAGATTGACGTGCGCACTGGCGCGCGGGCGGTGGCGATTTCGCACGCACGGCGCGAGGTGGCGCTGGAATCGGGCGAGCGCGTGCGCTACGAGCGGCTGGTGATCGCGACGGGCGCGGGCTGCGACACGAGCGGCATCGCGGGCACGGCTCAGCCGCAAGTTTTCACGCTGCACACCTTGGATGATGCCGAGCGGATGCGGCGCTTCATCGCGGAGAAAAAGCCGCGGCGCGCGGTGGTGGTGGGCGCAGGATACATCGGTGTCGAAGCAGCGGACGCGCTGCGGCGGCACGGCATGCGTGTGACGGTGCTGGAGCGCTCGGCGCACGCGCTTTTGCGGGATGACGGGGCGCTGACAGCGGCGGTTCGCAAGACGCTTGAAACGCACGGCGTGGAACTGCGCTGCGGCGCGCATGTAGCGGCGGTGGAGGCGGATCGGGTGGCCGGCGTGCCGTGCGACATGGTGGTGCTGGCTTGCGGGTTCCGGCCGAATACGGCGATGGCCGCGGAAACAGGGATCGAACTGGGACGCAGCGGCGCCATCCGCACCGACGAGCGGATGCAGACCAATCTTTCGGGCGTCTATGCGGCGGGCGACTGCGCGGAGGTGACGCACCTGGTGACGGGGCGTCTGACCTACATCCCGCTGGGCACGACCGCGAATAAGACGGGCCGCGTGGCGGGCGCCAATGCGGCCGGCGGGCGCGAGCGGTTTCCGGGGATCGTGGGGACTGCGATCGTGGGGATCTTCGGAGTCGGTTTCGCGACGACCGGTTTTTCGGCGACGCAGGCGAAGGCCGAAGGGTTTTCGCCGGTGGCGGCTCGGATCGAAGCGAAGTCGCGGCCGGGGTATTTTCAAGGGACCAAGACCACGGTGGAGCTAGTAGCGGATCGAGGGAGCGGCCGGCTGATCGGCGGGACAGTGATCGGGGAAGAAGGAGCGGCCGGGCGCATCGACGTGATTGCCGCAGCGCTGCAGGCGAGGATGCGGGTGGAGGAGTTCGAGCAGCTTGACCTGGCGTATTCGCCGCCGTTTTCGCCTGTGTGGGATCCGGTTTTGATTGCGGCGCAACAGTTGAGGAAGGAAATGTAAGCAGTAGGCCGGCCTTCGGCCGGGCGGGACGCGGGCGCCCCGCGGCGGGCCGGGGGTCTGCCCCACCAAACGACCTGCCCCGCCTGCTATAGAATAGATGGCGGCGGATATATTCTTCCCCGCTGGAGGGTGTGAAACCGGACTATGTCAGACCGCGGGTTGCTCTTTCTCTTTAGTATCTTGATGATTGCCGCCGGGATTGGTTCGGCGGTATGGCTGGTTGTCACCGGGCAAGCGGGCACGGTGGACGGCCTGTTTCTGGTGCTGACGGCGCTGATCGTAGCGGCGGCGTTCGCGCTCTATGTCGTTTTCCTGATCCGGCGCGCAATGGAAGCGCAGGCCAAGCCAGCCGCCAAAGCAGCACCGGCAGCGGCCAAGAGTCCCGCCAAACCGGCTGCTCCGGCATCAGTGGCGGAGGTTTAGGCGCGTTACTGTTTGGCCGGGCTGGTGGACTTCTTTGCCGCGGGCGCGGCTTTTTTGGCCGGCGCTGCGGCGGCGGGATCCGGGCCGAAGCGCTTAATCGTCACACTGACAATCTTCACCGGCTCCTTCGGTTTCATGCCGCCGTTGGATAGCGGTGTGCCGGGCACGCGCGAAATCGCTTTCACCACATCGAGACCGTCCACGACCTGGCCGAAGATGGTGTAGCTGCCATCGTAGCTGGGAATCTTCGCCGCCACGGTAATGAACCACTGACATCCACCGGTATTGGGCGAGCCTGTGTTGGCCATGGCGAGACGGCCGGGTTGGTCGAATTTCAGATCGGGCCGGATCTCGTCCTTGACGGTGACGCCGCATTCATGATCGCCTTTGCCGGTGGGGTCGCCGCCCTGGATCATGCCATCCATCATGATGCGGTGGATGGTGATGCCGTTGTAGAGCGGCCGATGCACCATGGCTTTGGTCTTGGGATCGTTCCAGGCTTTGGTGCCCTTAGCCAGCCCGACGAAATTCTTCACCGTCAGCGGCGTTTCCTTTTCGAAGAGCTGGATGACGATGTCACCCATCGAGGTCTTCATGTAAGCATAGAGCCCATCGGGCCGGGTGACCTCTCCGGCGGCCGGTGCGGCGGGCGGCGTCTGCGCAAACGAGCACACCGCCACTATAAAGAGAGAAGACAGCCTTTTCATCGGAGACAATTATAAAACGAGCCACGAGCTATGAGACACGCCCGGCGTATCCGTTGACCCGGCATCGCGGCTCGAAGCTCGCGGCGCGCAACTATTTTTTCAGCTCCGCTTGCAATTGGCGATACGCAGCTTCGTCGTAATTCATTTTCAGGCGCAGGCGGTCGTCGGCTTTGGGGTCGGAGGGGTGAGGGGCGTCGCCTCTCAGGGAGCGGCCCAGCATGACGGTTGCTTCGGTGTCGGAGGGGTTGCGCTCGGCGGCGGCGCGGAAGCTGTCGACGGCGGCGGAGGCTTGGCCGGAACGCCAGAGAGTGTAGCCGAGGTTGAAGTGATAGTCAGGGTCGCTGCTGTCGCCGTCGCGTGCTTTTTGGAAACTGGCGGCCGCGGCGGCGAAGTTGTTGCGGCGCGCCTGGGCCGCTCCCAGATTGTTGAAGACCTCGTTGAGCGGAACCGACGCGGCGACGATCTGGAACGCTTCTTCCGCGCCCGCGAAGTCGCCGTTGTGGTAGCGGCTCAGGCCCAGGAAGAATTGCGCCTCCAGGTAATGCTGGTCGGAGCGGGCGACGCGGGCGAGCCAGGTTTCCGCCAGCCTGTATTCCTTCTTTTCCCAATACGCTTTGCCGAGCTGGAAACACGGCTGAGAATAGTTTGCGTCGAGCCGGGTGGCCTGCAGGAAGAATCGCTGGCGCTGCTCGGGGACGGCCGCCAGCAGGCCGCGCACGTAGTTTTCTACTGCATCGACGCGCACGGGCGGGCGGGCTTTCAAGAAATCGGCTTCCGCAGGGGCGGTCTTCGGCGACAGCGCCGCCAGCACCTGCCAGCCAAGCCGGGCCTGGAGCTGCGCGAGATCTTCCAGGGCGCGGGTTTCGCTGAACGCCGCACTCTGGCGTGTGTGCTTCAGGTCGAGCACGCGCGCGGTGACGCGCAGAGAACCTTTGGAGGAATTCGAGGACGCGGATTCCGGCGCGGGGAGCAGTTCGTAGTAGCCGTAAACGACCTGGGAGGCATCGAGGGATTCGCCGATCTTGATGACCGAGGCGTGGGTGAGCTCCGCGTTCGGCCGCAGGGATTGCCGGCGGTATGCCTCCAGCCGGTCGTCGCGGCTGAGTACAAGCAGGCCTTCAGACGCTAGCGAGTCCTGCACTGCCTCGGCAATGCTTTCGCCGATCCAGTCCAGATTCTGCGCCTTAGCGTGGTTAAAAAAAGGCAGCACCACCACCGTCTCGGCTTGCACAATGCCGCAAACGAGGAGTGCCGCGACTAGGAACCGCAGCATGAATTTCCAGTGTAACAGCGGTGCAGGACTGCTACCCCCGGGAGTTCATAGAGACGGTCCCCGAGAACGCTGAGGAGGCCGAAGCGCGCCAGGCGGCGACAACGCGTGGAGGACGGTGTCACCGCCACCCGCCCGATCTCTCTCAGACGACTAGGAAGCCGACGCGTTCGCCGCCGATAGCTGCGAGTTGGTTGCGCTCCAGATACCCTGGACGCTTTTGCCGGCGCCGATGAACAGAGCCGCGGAAGCCAGGGCTACGAACGCCATGAGCAGCGTATATTCGATGAGGTCCTGGCCGCTTTCGTCTTTGAAGAAGGTCTTGAGAAGTGTCATGACCCGATTCTAGGGAGTGGACCGCAGCGCGCCTAGATCTCATTGGTTAGTATTGGACCCATACCTGCTCATATCGAAGGTGCCAGCCGAAGTTAACTAAAGGGATTAACGAGTTAGTATCCACGACCTACTGCTGGCCTGCGGCGGCGGCTGCCCCCTCATTCAGCACGAGCTTCGTCTTCGATCCGCCAATGTGAATCTCATCCACCCGATATTTGCCGTTTTCATTGGTCATGCGCACGGTGGTCTGGGCATACCGCGACGGGTTCTGCTCCACCTTCACAGGCACTTCGCTGGTCTCTCTGCCGTTGTGAATGACGGCCTTCTGATCGGTCACGTCCACTTTGTAGGAGCCCGGCTTCAGCTCGGTGCCACCGAAGGTGGCGGGTTCGTACAGCGTGAAGGAATAGGACTTGGGTCCGGCGAAAGCCAGCCCTGCGAATGCGCACACTAACAGTAATTTCCTCATAAGATCTCCTTTCCTAAAAATGTTTTGGCTGATTTTGTTTTCCGCGGGATCTCGCTTACATGAGCTAGTACGAGCGACCGGAGAAAAGGTTCCGCCGAATTTACAGTTCAGAGTTCGCAGTGAACAGTAAGAACAATGAACCAGCGAACAGCGACAAGGCACCGCCGCCCTAGCCGTCAACTCTGAACTGTCAACTTCTTCTCACCACCGCGGCAGGATGCGCTTCCAGTTGGGGTCGACGTGCTTCTGCATTTCGGCTTCGTCGTCGCGCTTGCGATATGGAATTTTGGAGTAGCGCTCGCGGCCGCGCGCCAGTTGGTCGTAATCGAGCTCGACGCCCAAGCCGGGCTGAGCGGGAATGCGGACGCCGCCGTTGTCGAAATGGATGCGGCCGCCGGTTACGACCTCGTCACGCTCGGTCTGCCAGGGGTAGTGCGTGTCGCACGCATAAGTCAGGTTGGAGCAGGCGGCCGCGGCGTGTGTCATGGCCATGAGGCTCACGCCGAGGTGACTGTTGGAGTGCATCGACATGCCCATGCCGAGGACCTCGGTGAGGTGAGAGAGATACTGCATGTTGCGCACGCCGCCCCAGTAATGTGGGTCGGAGAGTACAATTTGCACGGCGTCGCGGGCTTGGGCGGCCGGCACATCGTCGAAGCATGTAACCGCTACATTGCTTGCCAGAGGGGTTTCGTTACTTTCATTTAGCAGACGCCTGCGGACCTCGCCCATACCTTCCAGGGTGGCGCACGGATCTTCCAGGTAGCCCCCGCCGGACAGCTCGTCTTTCAGCGCGCGGCCGACGAGTACGGACGTTTCGACGCTCCAGGCGCAGTTGGGATCGATGCGCAGGGGATAAGCCGCGCCGAACTCACGGCGAAGCGCGCGGATCGTTTCGATTTCGACCTCGGGCGGCAAGACGCCGCCCTTGAGCTTGATTTCGCGAAAGCCATACCGGGCGATCATCTGGCGGCACTCGCGGACGGCAGCCGCGGCATCGAGCACTTCACCGTACTCGTCTTCGCGGGCGTCTTCGCCGATGCCGCCGCCTCCACCGTGTTTGTAGAACAAATATGCGGAAAAGCTGACACAGTCGCGTACACGGCCGCCCAGGAGATCGCAGACGGGCTTGCCAACGGCTTTGCCGATGAGGTCGAGGCAGGCGATTTCGATGGCGGCGAATGTCCGGGTGTGACGGTCGAGGGGATTCTCGCCCGGAACCAGGTACGTCTGGGAACGGTCACCCTGCCGCGATGGTACATCGGCGGTCATGGCGCGAAACAGCGAAGAAAGCTGGAACGGGTCCATGCCGACCACTTGTGGGCGGACGGATTCGAGCGCCGCCACGGGGCCGTCTCCGCCGTACGTTTCGGCGATTCCGGTCAGTCCCGAATCGGTTTTCAGCTCAACCACGGTTCGCAGGGCGAACGGCGCATGGAGGCCATAGGAGCTGCGCAACGGCGGGTCGGCGATGGCGATCGGATGCAGAATCAGATCGGAAATCCGCATGGCACGTGAATTGCTACTTCCCTAAGTGGAGGTCGGGCTTCAATGGATGCGTTGGTGGTTGGGACGGCAGTAGTCGGAAGTTTTCTGGGCGCTTTTGCCATTCAAAAGGCGGCGCTGGAAGGCTTGTTCCGACTGATGGACGAAGGCCGGCGTCACGCCGAGCGGCCCAATTCCACCACCAGCCGGCCCAACTGACGCGCCTACTTCCGTGAGCCGCGCTCGGGATTCCTGAGTTTCGATTGCCGCACCTTGTGCTTTTTGCGCTTGGGCTTGCTGATCACGAAGGTGCCGCTCCCCAGATATTCGGCCCGGTACAGTTTATCGTCTGCCAAAAGAATACTCCTCGAAAGTGAAAGTGGACGTGCGCGGAATGCGCTCACCACATTGTAACCTGAGAACAGCATGAGTTTTCGTCACGCCTTACGGGTTTTCGTCATGGCGGCTGCCGCCGTCTCGGCATTTGCGCAGGATTCCGGCAACAACGTCTGTGACCAGGTACCGGCCATCGCCCGTACGTTGACGGAGATTACGGGATTCCCCTTGAAGCACCCGGTCCCCTGCGAATACATAAGTAAGGGTGACGTGAACCAGTTCCTGAAGAAGCGGGTGAAAGAGGTGGCGAGCCCGGAGGAGATCCGCGCCGAGGAATTGACGCTCAAGAAGTTCGGGCTGGTGCCGCAGGATTTCGACCTGGCGAAGAGCACGGTGGACCTGTTGACGGAGCAGGCGGCGGCGTTTTACGACTTCGACCGCAAGAAGCTGTTCATCACCGAGACGACGTCCGGAGAATCGCAGGAGCCGGTACTGGCGCACGAACTTTCCCACGCATTAGCCGACCAGAGCTTCAACCTGGGCAAATACACGCGGCAAGGGCGGAACAGCGATGACGGCTCCACGGCGCGGCTGGCGGTGATGGAGGGCCAGGCGACGTGGCTGATGACGGAATATATGGCGCGGCAGACCGGCACGACGCTGGTGGGGCATCCCGAGATGGCGCAGACGATGGCCGGGATGAGCGAAAGCGAAGGCGGCAGCCAGTTCCCGGTTTTCGACAACGCGCCGCTCTACCTGCGGCTCTCGCTGGTGTTTCCTTATACGAAAGGGATGATGTTCCAGAATGCGCTGGTGGAACGCGAAGGCAAGGAGGCCTTTACGGAGCCGTTCCGCCGTCCACCGGTTTCCACGCAACAGATTCTGCATCCCGAAAAATATGAGGAAGCGGAGAGGCCGATAGAGCCCCCGCTGCCCGATGCGCATCTGCCGCACGGCTACAAGGGCCTGGTAGGGGGAATGATGGGCGAACTGGAGCACCACATCCTGCTGGAACAGTATTTAGGGAAGGAGCAGGAGCGCGCCATCGCGCCGCACTGGCGCGGCAGCGTGTTCGAGCTGCGCGAAAACAAGAAAGAGGGGCGGGTGGTGCTGCTCTACGCGGCTGAATGGGATTCCGAGGAGATCGCGCGCCGCTATTTCACCGCATATCAGGAAGTGCTGCGCAAGAAGTGGAAGCAGATGAAGGTGACGGCGGAGACGGACACTTCCGTCAGCGGAACGGGCGACGACGGGCGGTTCGTGCTGGAGCGGCGCGGGAGGGTTGTCACCAGCATGGAAGGGCTAGCGCCTGAGTTACACTGAGCCTTATGCCGGCTCGCGCCCTGGTGGCTTCGGTTCTGATTTCGCTGTCGATCGCGACGGCCGCCGCGCAGGAAATTCCGCGCAAGGCGCCGCCGTGGACCATCAGCACGGTGGATGGCACATCCATCGCACTGAGCCAGTACAAAGGCAAAACGGTGCTGCTGGCGTTCATCCTGACCACATGCCCCCACTGCCGGATGACGGTGGGGTATCTGGCGAAAGATCAGCAGATGTACGGACCGCGCGGTTTTCAGGTGCTGGCCTCGGCGACCGATTCGGGCGTGCCCAGCGTGATTGCGCCGTTCGTCAACGAATTCCACCCGCCGTTCCCCGTGGGATACAACACTGACGGCAACGCGATTCTGGCGTTCCTGGGCTATAGCCGCAACCATCTGCCGCACATGCCGATCCTCCTGTTCATCGACCGCCAGGGGACGATTCGCGAGCAGCACGAGGGCTCGGACGAAAGAGAGTACTTTAACGAGCGGCAGGAGCAGAATTTGCAGAGGAGTATAGAGGGGCTGCTGGCAAAGCATTAGCGCTACGAGCCACGAGACAGGGGCCTCGGGTTTTAGTTAATCTCGAAGCTCGTACGCGGCTCGTAGCTTTTTATACCGCGGCTGAACCGACTCTCTCCAGCACACGCTCGAGCGCCGCTGCGTCCGGGACGCTGCCTTGCGCCATACGGGCTGTGCCGCCGCCGCGGCCGCCGGCTTCGGTGAGCGCGGCCTTCAACACCTTGCCGGCATCGATTGCCGCATCTGCCGACGCCGCCAGCAGCACCGAAGGCGGCTCCTTGAGGGCGGCGATGAAGACGGCGTGCGGCTGTTCGGTGAAGCTTTGGGCGACGGCGCGGAACTCCTCCAGGCTGCCGCAGTCGGCGCGGCGCAGCACGCGGCGGACGCCATCGGGCCCCGGTGCGGCGGAGTGGTACAGCTCGCGGCCCTGGTAAGTGCCGAGTTCGATTTCCATTTTCTTGCGCGACTTGTCGGCCGTGCGGGCACTTTCAAGCTGGGCCGCCACCAGTTGCGGCACTTCGTCGAGCGGCGAGGAGAACAACTGGGCGGCGGAGCTGAGCGCCTGGAAATCGGCGCGGGCGCGGCGCACGGCGCGCTCGCCGCAGAGGAACTCAACGCGCGTCGCCTGCCGGATCTTCTCCAGTTTGCGGATGAGTATGACGCCGATCTCGCCGGTGGCGCGCAGGTGGGTTCCGCCGCACGCGCTGCGGTCCATACCTTCGATGGAGATGATGCGCAGGGTGCCCTGGCGTTCGGACGCTTTGCGAAGGCCGGAGGCATCGGCGGCATCCTGAAACTCCACCGTCACGGGTCGGTTCTCATAAATGGCCTGGTTGGCGCGGCGTTCGGCCTCTTCGATGGTGCGGGCGCCCACGGCGCCGCCTTCCAGGTCGATGGTGGCGCTTTCGGCGCCGAGGTGGAAGCTGACGGTCTTTAGGTGGAACAGCTCCTCGAAGACGGCGGAGAGCAGGTGCTGGCCGGTATGCTGTTGCATGTGATCGAAGCGGCGCGTCCAATCGATCGCGCATTCCACTTCGCGCGGGGCGCCCGGAGCGAGCGGCGCCGCGAGGCGGTGGGCGATGCGCTCACCCTCGTCGGCCACTTCCACCACCTCCGCGCCGGCAATCGACCCGGTATCGAACGGCTGCCCGCCGGAAGTCGGGTAGAAGGCAGTGCGATCGAGGTAGAGGGTGAGCCCGTCAGCAGCCGCGTCGGCCACGTTCGCGCGGAACCCGCGGAGGTAGGAATCGGTGTAATAGAGCCGGTCGGTCATCAGGACTTCCATTGTGACAAAACGGCGGGCGAGGTTGCGACGAGCCGGGCCGGTCGGTTACATTGAAAGTGTCCTGCCTTTCGGATGCGCCCGTAGCTCAGTTGGATAGAGCGACTGGCTACGAACCAGTAGGTCGGGAGTTCGAATCTCTCCGGGCGCACCATCCAAATCCTTAGCTATCATACTGTTGGCGTCAAAACGGGTGTGTTTGCCAGATCCGCGTTTTCGGCGGTATGCCCAAAAGTATGCCCACTGTTCCCCACTTGCGCCCGCTCCATCGCGGCGCGGACCGTCTGCTCTTGTGGGTGAACATAGCGCTTCGTGATGTTCATGTCACGGTGCCCCGCGAGGTATGCCAGAGTCCAAGGATCGATATCTGGTGCCCAACGCGTCAGGCAGGTATGGCGAAGCGTGTAAAGTTCGAAGCCGTTGAAGTCCACATCTTCTCGCCCCGTCTGCTTACGCAGAATAACCGTCGCCTGCTCGATGGCCTTGGCGTGCTGCTTTTTGATCGTGGACGGCTCCATATGCCCGCTTTTAGTGGGAGCAGGGAATACCCACTCGCTACCGGCGGTCTTGGTGAGCCGCATATCCACAATCGCCCGAACGCGTGGAGTCATGGGGATTCGACGGCGGGCGTTGTCGGTCTTGCCGTACTGAATCTCGATAACCCCGTCCCGAACGTTCTCCGGTCGCAAGCGGAAACACTCCTCCGGTCTCAGGCCGCAATCAAGGAGTATCGTCGCCACGTCGGAAAGCAAACAGGCGTCCATGTGCTGATTCATCGCCTCAGACTTCGCGCCCGCGAAGTATAGAAGCTCTTCCTCCGCCGTGAGTACGCGCTCTCGGTGATTTTCTCCTGGGAGCATCCGCACCCTCGGCAAGGTTTTCTCGACTCTGCGCCATTCCTGTGCCAAGTGGAACATTCGTCGAAGTGCTTGCAGTTCGCGGTTTATGCTACTGATCTCAACGCCCGCAGCCTTTCGAACTCCCACGTACGCGGGAAGTCGCAGAGTTGAAGCGGCAGCTGGCGGCGGCCGAATCTAGGCCAGCGCAGACGCGCGGCTGAAGGCCGCCAGCTAAGCTCTCCAGCGAATCGAAGAAGTCCTCTCGCCCGACCGCCTGGCTGTACTCGCGGTTCTTGACGAGCCCACTCACGATAAGCGGCGACGCTTGCGGCGCAACGCATAGAACAGAAACGCTCCTCCGACGGTCAGCAGCGGCATCGAGCTTGGCTCCGGAACGGCGGCGGCCGCGTCGACAAAACCGAAACTGAACAAACTCGCGGGGCTTGGAAGGATAAAATCTTCGTTGAAGTCGACAGTTTGCCCAGGCGCGAGCGAGGCGGCAATGAGAAACCCAGGAATCTGGGGTATGGTCGGACTTCCGGCCCCGCCGGCACTGAATGTATAGCCACTTAACTGAGATGTCGTGATGTAAATGGCCGCGTTGCTCGCTGTGGCTGTTTCGGTACCGGGCGATTGCTGATATTCACCCGCATTGACCAGCGTAGTTGCGACGCTATTGATCGTAGGGTTGTCGGAAAACTCATAGACGTTGAACAGGGTTTGCGTACCGTTATTCGTCGCCTGCACCAACGTATCCCAGAGGTTGGTGGTCGAACCAGCTGGCGTTATTGTCAAGCTGAGTTGGGAAGTGGTCAAAGATACCGCTGTGTAGACAATATCCGCCTTTAAATGCTGTTGAAGGCCCAATCCCAGAACAATCAATACGCCGAGCGCCAATCGGCTGAGAAGTGAATACAAGCATTGTTTCAACGTATCCCTCCTTCGCTGGGAGAGTATCACAACTCGCGCCGCCACCAAACCGGTATACTCCCTGCCCTCCATGGCATAGGGCGAAGTCCTGCAAAACACGTCAAAGCCTCTGAGGCGCACGGATGCGACAACCTGGGTCAAGATCAAGAACAAGCGCTACTCACAAGCGGTCGGAACGGCACGATTTCTTCGACCGGCGACGAGCGAGGGGCTAGTGAATGGCGGACTTCTTCCTGAATCTCCATTTCAAGCCGAACACCAGCCAGCCGCCAGCCAAAAGAACCAGCGATGATGGTTCGGGTAAGACTGAGATGATTTCAAAGCCTGTTACTGTTCCATTTCCATGCGCGTCGTCGAAGTCTTCGAAGGTGATAAACGTTGGAAACGAGCGAAAAATAAGCACGTCGGGGAAATCTTGCCTATTAGTTACTATGTTGCCGCTGGATATCGTATTGAAAGTTCGATCGTAGGCGAAGTTAGTCGGCGGCAGCGTATGGACCAACTCAGCTTGGGTAAACGTATCGTCGTTAAACGTATCGTCGTTCTCGTCGCCTACGGTGAAAGTAAAGTTGGTCACCTGCCCGTTGAACAAGGTACAAGGGTCACAGGTCCCATCCGTATTGAAGGAGCCTGTCCCCGTTAAGCCATTTCCGAAGTCAACGCTGATACCGATGGTGTCTGCCGGGAGAGGACCGGCGGTCATAATGAGCGACATCAGCCCAGGCAACGCCAGTCGGCTGAGAAACGAGGACAAGTGATTCTTCATCGTATTCCTCCGCGCATCCTAGCGGACCTTCTCCGTGTCAGGCCGAACACCAGCAAGCCGATGCAGCCAGCCAAAAGCACGAACGATGGTTTTGGTTCGGGCACGACTGTGACGGTTCCAGTGCCTGTTACTGATATAGGCCCTTCGTCGTTATCGTGATAGTCGATAAACGTAAATCCAGGCGTCACTCCAATTGGGAAGAAACCAAGCGTGTCCGCATCCGGGCCATTTCCATCATCACCTCCTGGGAAGTGGCCACTCATTAGCGTAGTGCCAGAGCGATAGAAGATTAGGTAATCTAAGGCCACCTCCGCTTGGGTAAACGTATCGTCGTCTACGGTAAAAGTAAAGTTGGTCAGCGTCCCAAAGAGCGTTTGACAAGGATCACAGGTCCCATTGGTATTGAAGGAGCCGGTCCCCGTGAAGCCACCTGGGAAAATGACGTTGATATCGATTGTGTCAGCCCGCGCTATGGCAGGCGACAAGAGAATGAGCGACATCAGCCCAGGCAACGCCAGTCGGCTGAGAAACGAG
>Ga0126381_100001220_pt1 | contig 27826 bp, 31 predicted proteins | sample PanSoiMetPlot_28_FD_96465 | JGI IMG/M metagenome (GOLD analysis project Ga0126381, IMG submission 96465) | Tropical forest soil microbial communities from Panama - MetaG Plot_28 | ecosystem: Environmental > Terrestrial > Soil > Tropical forest > Bulk soil | place: Panama | collected 2016-02-17
CTGTGCGCTTAGACCTATAGATATCTGAGCCTGCTTATCAAAATATCCGTATGCACCTGGACCGGGAGTAAAGCGAGCAGGTGGAATATTCTGCTGTGCAATACTAGAGATATTCATTGAACTTGAATTAGTAGCGATTATAAATGTACCACAAGGAGCAGATGCCAGGGGACAAAGTGTTACCGTCCAACCGCTACCTGCTGGAGATACTACATTATTGTTATAGACTGTGACATTGAAAGCGCCATTGGTATCAAGAGATCCGCGTTGATCCATAACACTTGGAGCTAGAGGTACACCGTTTATATTATATTGTAAATTAGGCAAGTTCGGATTTGGCCTAAAGACAATTCGCCAGGTGCCGTTAGCCCATGCTACTAGATCACTGTCTACAACAGTTGCAGAGACTACAGTATTCTGAGCAGCTATGCTACCAGCAGAGAATAGAAAGAACAGGAGTAAAAACTTCTTCATGGAGCCTCCTAGCTGCTAATCCAGCTTTCACGTTCTAGAAGTTCATAACGCTCTGCACAGGTCTTCTCTGTGTCTGTTCTATATTGCATGTTTGGAACTTGAATGCGATCCAGACGCTGTTTAACCTTAGCAAATGCCTGTCCGATACTGTTCCCGCCAGCTACAGCTGCACCGATGTAACCATAGTTTCCGCTAGTTACTAGACCCTTACCATTTAACTTTACGTCATACAGAAAGTACTCACAGAGTTGCTCTACGTCCTTTGGATCTATACCTTTAACAGGAATATCCTTTGCTCCAGGTATACGAATCTCAGTAGGATAAGGAGGGATAGAGAAAGTAACTCCTGCTCCGAAGTTCCATTTCCATTTTAGAAGTGGTGTTTTACCAGAAGCCACAGCAAATAGTAAATCACCCCACCCAGCACCGTACATATGAGCAGAGATCGGACAACAGAGGTAGCCGAACCTTGGTCCCCATTCAAGGCCATATAACCTCCCATTTGCTACAATGGAGTTAAGATCAATGATCCCTTTAAAGCCATAGGCCTGTAAAAGCCCTTTAGTCTTAGCAAGACCTTGCTTAAATAACGTGCTCTCAGGACTAAGAGTGAATACTAAGTCTCCAGCGCAGCCAGTATTTGGTCCCTTATTATCGTTCATGAATTTCTTATTTTCAATATTCCCGACGAGCAGATGAAAGTCCTCGCCATTAAATAGTCCTTCAACTGATACCTCTGTACCTTCTATATACTCTTGCAAGATAAAAGGAGCTTGCTTCGCAGAGATAAAGAGTTTGTCCATAGCCGCGAGGAGATCCTCTGCATTCTTGCTTACATAGGTTGTGGAGGTGTCTTGCTCTTGTCCACCGATAGTAAATGGTTTGTAGACGTATCGTTTTCCAGTCGTTTTAATAAATGCTTTAGCGTCACTAGGAGTATCAAAACGCTTGTAAGGAGGAACGTCAATTCCACAGCTAACCATTGTATCTAGCCCGAACTCACGATTGTCCTCAAGCTCATGCTCGAAACTTCCATCCCCCAGTGTAGGAACTTGCGCTTTTGACCACTGTGCCTGCTTTGGTCTACCTGTCATATCAAAGAGACTAAGGTCATAGTTCCTATATGAGGGATAACCGTAACCCAGTTGATGCCTTCTGTGATCCAGTGAGAGCATCTTAGGAGCAGGTATTAGACCAGATAGCACATCCTCGTACTCTGGCTTTGAGAGATAGTAATCTACCTTATGTCCCTCAGCCATTAGCCGGAGGACGAACCATGCTCCAAGACCAGAGAACGAGGACATTGCAATTCGCACTTCGTACCTACTTCCCTTGGTGAGCTACTTTCTTGTCGATATCATCGCCCTTGGCAGCACCTTTCTTAGCATTGCGTTTGCCGCCAGCTTGACTTTGCGGATGCTGAATACGCTCCTGCTGTGAGCAGGCTTCACTCAATGTGAGATTTGCTGATTGTCCAGCCATGCTATCGTCTCCTTCTTCTGGGTTCGTTCTTTGGAACTAGATGCTCTGATGCCCAAGCTCCAAAGATAGGTATGGTCATATAACGTAGAAAGTCACGTTCTAGCGGTCGCCAAGGACGACGTTCCTCACCCTTTCTACGCCGAGTAGTTTTCTCCTCTGCTTCTCCCTTAAAACCACCTACAACATCTTCTACGATGCCAGTACCAACTCCAGGTACAGGACCGAGGATGTTACCAGCTAGGCGATGATTAGCAGCAGCATGGATGTACTGCATAAATGCCCCTGCTGCTCCGAAGTGGCCTAGCAGATCAAGATAGGCTAAAGTAAAGTTTCCTATGCCTGTGGGATGAATTAGTGGTTGATAGTAACTGTCAAGCTGTTGCTTTGCTTTTGTAGGACTCGCTGTACGGACTAGTGTTTGTAGACTATAGAGCAGTGGAGCTGTAGCAGGAAAGAGTATTCCAACTACTCCTGCGAAATGAGCTATTCCAACATAGTCATTAGCAGCAGCCATCTTATGTAACTCTCTTGTGATAAAGTGACCTTCCTTTGTAACATAACCGTGAAACATGGAGGCTACACGCATGAAGGGACTCTTCTGAGCAAAGCGAGAACGATCCATTGGCCTATCAATAAACAGACGATTATTCGTATAATGCCAGATAGCTTGAGACAGCTCATCATCTGTAAGATCGCCATTGCGCGCTATGATAGCTTGAGGATCAAGATGCATTTCATGCAGCTCTGCGATAGCTCGAAGATCACCTCTAACAGCTTGCTTTCCCCACATCTGCGCACTGTGATAAGCAGCAGAACCAAAGGTAGAAAGCTGTGCCATTCTAACATTATTAAAGAGAGGTTGGTGATATATCTTATGAATAAGAGCAGCGGCATTTGGCTGCTTAGTTAATTCAGCAAGGCGTCCAGTTCTATAGTTAAAGTCGTGATCATAAATTGAATGTTGTGTATGAAAGAAGATTCCGCTAGCTAGCTTCATCTGCTCCATGTGAGGATCACTGAAACTAGTTAATGTCTTCATTAGCACTTGCGCTGGAGCCGTAGCGAGTTTGTAAAAGTCGGCCATATGACTCATAGCAATAAGAGGAGCAAGGAAATTCATAGAGTACTTGTGAGATAGTTGCTCTGCTGTTCCTCCTTTTATATATTCAGGAGCTACATTCATTGGAAAGACAAAGCCTTTTCCCTGAGCTTTACTCAGATAATATCTTTTGTACGTTTCAGTCATATAGTCCTGAACGTCAGATTTGAGCTTACTCTGCATTACACCGAGTGCTCCCTTTTTTGCTCCTTCCTCATCTTTGAAGATTTGACTTAGAATCGCTAATTGTGCCTCAGCCTTCGTCTGTCTAGTCCCTCCAGCTCTAATCTCAGGAAAGACTGTAGCTGCGAGATTAATACTATCTGGTCCGAAAGCTGCATTCATTCCATGCATATTAGCTTCGCTGTGGAATTTAGACTCAAGTGCTTTTAGCGTCATTCCGTGATTATCAGGATCAGCCATTAAAGGAGCTAGAGCAGTTCTGCCAGGACTATTCTGCGGAAGAGAGTTGTGAATTGTTTGTAGATCTGAATTTCTATGCTGTGTCATGTGCATAGCTAATCCAGAATCTTTCTTCGTCTCAACTTTGAACTTGTTTAGAGGAGCTTTTAACTGGTCACTGATGTCATTTCGCGCTTTGATACCTTTCTCAGCCATGCCATAAATTGCTTCTCCTGTAGGAGTTCCTTTGAATTCGCGATTCATGCTCCACAGCGAGTCGATAGCGAATTTCCCTATACCTCCTTTAGAACCTATATAATCGTAGGCTTTAGAGAATACATCTTCTCCCGCACGAGCTAGCGTTTCACCTATAGGCATTACTTCGTCTCCGGTGTTTCAGGAGGTCTGCTCTTTGACCAGATGTTACGAAGAGCACCTAAGAGAGCAGCGTCTCCTTGTTCAAGTCCCATCAGGAGTCTTGCTAGATCTTCAGCCGATACTCCTTGAGAAGGACGACCATACACGTTGTCAGAATCAGGCTCGGGATTTTTATTTTCCTGTGGCATAGAATTTTTTCAACTCCGCTGTTTTGACTCCGAATACTGCTCCAAGTTCACTAAGAACATCTCCGCCATGCTCGTTCTTGATTACAGTGAGATAAGTCTTAGCAATTTGAAAAGCCTCTTCCTCTGGGATCTTTAAGTACTTTGGATCTACAACTACTGCTTTAATAGCAGCTTCAAGTACCTTAACTCTCGGATCAGCATCTCGATACAAGGCATCCATATAATTCAACATACCTTTAGAACGATTGACAGCTTGAATTACTTCATTATAACCCTTGTTTGATATATGATCTCGGATATCTCCTCTGCCAGCAGTTTTACGATCAGCAAGCCACCGCTGGAATCCATGACCCCATTCTTCTCTACGAGTGTTATGAATATGCTCGTCAGGAATATGTGATCCGAGAAATGATACTCCGTGACTGGTATCAGGAGCAGCAGTAGCATGAAGCATAAGACCAGTTAGAAATGTTCTATCAGCAAGAGTACCTCTTCCCGGTTCATTATAGATTCGATGTGCAATAGCTCTCACTGCATCTACATCTTGATTCATACCTAAAGGCGATTTAGTAGGACCGTGGTAATCTTGCCATCTAGTATGACCATCGTTGAACATAGCCATTAGCTTCTCAGGAAGATGAACCTCTGGACGACCTTCGGAAGTAAGTCTGAGCTGTCCATATTGTCCATAGTCTTTTAGAAGACTGGTATTTCCTACAAGGAACATAGAACCTAAACCAGTAGCAGGCCGACCATGTAGTGTTTCCCAGTTAGCTATATCTCGAACAGCTTCCCAAGGATCTTTATACTTAACCCGCTTGTCAGCTTCTGCTTTAGTTGCTTTCTTAATTGCAGACCTAATACTCTCTGTCAGGAGTCTGGTTTTACCTTCTGCGCGCTCATTATAGGCTTTCACTCTGTCATCTGCCAGCGCAGTAAGAGCGCCATGAGCAGCTTTAGACTCTGGAGTATCTTTAGAGAACATTTTATCAATTACATCACGATCTTGTCTATCACGCTCTTCAAAAAGCTCCTGCATCCACTTTGTAGGTTCAACCCAATCTGTAGCTGTACTTCTGAAGATATTACTCTCCTTAGGCCATCTACCAGAAGAAAGCAGGTTATCTACATGATTCCACATTGTCAGAGCAATACGACGAGCCATTCCCATTTGCTCGCGAGGACTCCGTGTTTCACTGAAGAAACGATTCATCTTAGGAGCATCTTGGAAACGTCGCTCTAACTCCGCGGCCATTTCTGTAGGCATCGAATCCTTATAGTTGTATGCAAAGGCGTAGAGATTCGTGTAGTCTCGGTCATCAGCCACCCCATTCTTCTCGAACCAGAGATCACCTTCTGTGAGCACCTTTGGGAGAAAGAAGGCTTGAAGATCGGCTGCAAAGTCGTCTTCACTGAGATCCTTAACCCATTGCCTGATATCTTCCGGCGTCCAATTCTTACTCGCTTTCTTAACAGCATTCTTCGCATATACAACCCATTCAGGAACATAGGAGAATGAAACAGCATCTCCGCGTGCTCCTGTAGTTCTTCGAGTACGAGCAACCATTCTGCTATTTAATGGCTCAGGCTTAGAATCCTCAGCGCGTTGACGCGCATTCTTAGCACCTTCAGCTTTGCCTACAGGATCTGCGACAGCATGTTCCTCTGCTGCTTTACCAGCTTCGAGTACAAGATCTCCCCACTTCTTTTGTATTGCAGCAGCCGCTTGCTCAGGTGTAGTATTCGGAGGAAGCTGCATTTGTGAGAGCAGATAGCGTTTAATATTCGCATCAAGAGTATCTGGAGGAAGAGCATTGAAACGCATTCTCAGAGCTTCTTGAAGAGTAGCTACATGCTTAGTCATACGACCAGAAGCATCGTGAGCTAGAGCCTGAAGACGAGCTACTAACTGAACTTTGCCCTGATGATCAAGGCTGTTTAAGGGAGCATCTCGAACAGCATCTCGAATCCTCATTACTTGATCAAGCAAGATTCGATCGCCATCCGAGCCATTTTCTAGCATGTTACGCTCGAAATCGCGCACTTGCTCAGGTGTTCGATCACTTGATTCCATGTCAAGGATATGCTGCATTGCTCCTTGTGTAACGGCTTCTTGACCTAGTACTCCATGTTTGGCTATAGTCTCAGCTACACCCGCCTCACTAACATCTCTAGCAACTTCAGGAGGAACCTCTTCTCTTCCAGCATCTATTAGCTTTCCGCGATTTGAATGCTCTTGCAGAGCTTGATCTACAGCAGCAGGTTCTTCAACTACAGGAGCAGCAGGTCTACTATCGGGAGTTCTTGCTGGAGACTCAGGAACAGCAGGAGGAATTCCTCTGTATTGTGCTCGCGGATCAGTAGTTGAAATCTCACCTTGGCGAGTGCGAGCTTCCATAGAAGCAGGCATTCTAGTACGTCCCTCTGGAAGATCAACTGGTTCGCCTCTCCGAATCGCCTCGCCAATGGTCTTAGGGGCTACAACTCCTCTATAGGGAGCATCAACATAGCGTGGACCCTGCACTTCTGGAGGTTCTTCTGGTCCAACTCTAGGCTGACGTTCTAGTCGCTGCTGTGCTTTATAATCTCGTGCTTGCCCTTTAAGCGCAGAAGCATCTGCGGCTTCGTCGCGGAAACGCTGTGCTACATCTCCAAGGATTCTATCACCAGATGCAGAAGCTGCGCCCCTAACTCCGAGCTTGATTAGCTTGCCGCCGATAAACATAAATGGCGAGCCAGCTAGAGTGAGAACTGATCCAGCAGCTCCCCATTCAAGAGCATCTGTAACAGCTTTAGCCTTGTCTTTAGCAGGTCGAGTTAAACTATTGTAAATAAAGCCATCTCGCGCTCCGTGAAGCATTGCTTCTGCTACTCGTCCTGCTGTCGGAGAGCCATGCCAGTCTACAAGTGCTTTACGCCCTATCGACTGAAGCTCTCCTCCTCCCATTCCTGTAAGACCTAGTCCTTCTGTAGCCGCTTCTACAGCTACAAAAGGAATAGCTTGAACAGCGAGATTTGTTACAGCAGCGCGATAGGTACGAAGTGGAGTTAGCCTCTGGTACATTTCAGCTTCATTAGAATTATGATTAGCCCAGTTTTGTACCTTATGGAACATGCTCCAATAGCGACCTTCCTTCTCAGCTTCTTTAAAGAAATTCCAAGCTGGATGGCTTCTATCATATTCTACTTGCTTCTGCCAACTATCATCTGTAATTTCCTGCGGCGCTTTGAAGAATTCATGACCGAATTGATTCCAGAAATGAGGACTTACAGCAGTTCCGACGATATCATTTACCGTCTTAATACCTTGAAAAGCCTCATTTAAAAGACCGTATGATCCATGCGCTAAACCGCTCCACCAACTATTCATATAGGTTTGGTTTATATCATATTCCTTCGCAAAATCTTGAGCATGTGCGAGCCATTGCTTTCGAGATGGTGCTTCCGTTCCTTTTATCATTTCTCCTTTTGTTCTATTATAGAACGGCATTATCATTCGATCGTAGATGCCATTTAGGATCTTGGTCTTATCCGCATCGCTATATGGACCTTCATTCATATTCTGAATGATCTTCTGAGCGCGATACATATAGGAATTGAACATGTCAAATGGATTCTTTAATCTATCAGGATCAAAGTCAGTTCTTTTCAAGAACTCAACTTTCTTCGCGTCTTTCATAGCATCGACACTGCTATAATCAACGCCAGTAGTATCTGCAGTTGCAGAGGGAGCAGGCTGAGGCGTAGGCGGAGGACGGTAGTTCATCCTCGTCCAGATAGCTTGATTAATAGCAGCAGCTCGTTGTGCTAAAGGCGATGGAGATGCTCCTGGAATTAATCCTACTCTAGGGTTCGCCACCTGCTGTGGCTTCATCGTCCTCATCTTCTGTGGGATTTGCGACTGTTCCGGCTGCTGCTGGCGGAATGGTGATAGATGGAGTAATCCCCGTCGCTGGAGTCCCTCCTCCATACTGCCACGGTTGATTGTTGAGTAGAGTTTCTGGACTTGTTGTTCCTCCAGTTGCTGGGACTGTGGAGAAGCTGGGAGGCTGTCCTGGGGCTGCGGCGTTGGCTGTTCCGGCATTGCTAGTACCTCCAGCAAATAAATCGGTCATGCCGCTGTAACTCTTATACCAGTCATTCTTATAAGTCTGAAAGTTGTTCATTTGTTGATTCAGAGAATTAAGCTGCTGCTGATAGCGCGTGATGTTATCTTGATTTGGTTTTGACATTGCATACTCAGATGCTAGAGTCCTATTCACAGCCTCAATAGCAGAGGCATATTTAGATTCAGAGTTCATAAAGAACTTTTCCTGATCGCTCTTGAGCTTGAACATCTCAGCAGGAGAGTATTTCTCAGCGTTGAAGAGATCAAGCATTCTATTTCCTAAAGCTGCTTGCTCCCTGTCAATCTCATTGAGTTTGAAATTATGGCGCATGTTTGCTAGGTTGATGTTATTAGCATCTTGCTGTCCTAGCTTCCAAGACTCGAAGATATGATTCTGATTCTGAAGTTGCTGACGAGCTACTATCTGATTCTGCGCTCTTTCATCAGCTTTCTGAGCAGAATAGATTCGAGGAATCATACTCTGATAGAACTTGTTAAGTTGCTGTTGCTGCATCATTTTATAGTTCAACAGATTCTGAGCATATTGATTAGGACCAAGACCCATCGGCATCTGCTGTTGAAAACGCTGGAGCATTGCACCGCTATCTGGACGCTGCTGCTGCGCTTGATTCCGTCTGAAGATATTCAAGCCCTGCATGAAGCTCTGATGCTCAGGAGTTTTATTCTTCGAAGGATCTGTAAGAGAGATATTCATGCCTTTTTCTAGTACTTTAGCAAACTTTGGATCATCTTCAAACATCTTCTTCTGAAGAGCTGTATTGCTCTCAAAGGTAGATTTTGCCTGCTCGTAGCCTGGATTTCCCTCTCCAATCTGCTCCATCATACTCTTTGCTTGATCAGCATTGGATTGTGCCATAAGAAAACGACTAACGCTCTGTGCATGTTGATCTTGAGTCTGTTGAGCACGAGCATTTACAAAGGAACCTACAACATTCATAGCACCTGTAATAGCATTTCCAATACCTCGCGCTCTTGCATTTCCTGCTCCAATTACAGCCCTTTGATCCAAAGGAGCAGGTTGAAAAGGCTGTATAGGACGAGTTAGAGAGGGCGGAAGACCTATACCACCACGTTGCATTGTAGGAGTAAGAGCTGCTTTTACATCAGCGTCGGTTATACCTCCGCCTAGAAGAGCACCCATTGACTGAATATCATCTTTCCCGAGATTAGCATTCTCCGCTGCTCTTGTGGGGAGAGTTCCAAAAGCAGGGACACCAGCAGGTCCAGCTTGCATTGGGATATTGGTAGAACCTTGGCGCAGAGGTATAAGATTCGTCGGTATTGTAGTTGGAAGCGCAGTTACATCAGCATTTTGAGCCATAACATCTCCTAGAATACTCCAGTAGGTAATGCTCCACCGAGATTAGTAGCAGTGGGATTACCTCCTCCACCCCCTCCGCCTCCGAATAAACCTTTCAACATGCTACCACCTATACTACTGCCAGGAAGTCCCATAACCTGTCCTGCTAGATTCCCTAGTCCACCCATGACTTGACCAAATACATCCCAGCCAGAGCTAGCCACTTCCTGCTCTGCTGCACTCTGCATTCCCTGTAAGATTCCTGTCTGAGTTTGCTGGTTCTGTACCATCAATTGAGCATTTTCAGCAGCAGCTTGAGCATTAAATTGAGCTTCTAGATTACTCTGTGCTATAGCATTTACAGAACTATTTGCTCCAACACCAGCACCAGCAAGTTGCTGATTGAGCTGTACCTGCTCTCCAGCTTGAACAGGAAGCTGTCCAGCTTGCCATTGCTGGAAGATCTGACTGGCTGTTCCTCCTAATCCTGCTAACTCCGAGGACATTGCTCCTCCAACGCCCTTGCCAGCAATATCTATGAATTGCTTTTGAGTAAGTTGGTTCTGCGAACCTGGAGCAAACGTCTGAGCATTTACATTTGGATTATAGAGAGTGGAACCTGCTGATGTAGGGAGCGTTGCCATGTAGGGATTCGTAGCTCCTGTAGGACCAGCAGCAGGAGTAAACACCGGCTGTGTCTTTGGGAGCATACTTGCATTAGCACCTGAAGAGACTCCAGCAGAAGTCTGATTCGAGCCACCGGGATTCATAGGAAGCATTGTATTGGTAGCCATCATCTACTCCTTGTCATCCTCAGTCGAAAACGCTTGACTGTGGTAGTCTGATCTCTCATCTCTTGTGATGTGCGTTGAAAAATAAGTCCGGGCTGTCCTTCGATGCCATTTGTCTCTTGGAACTTAGAGTCACCAAGGAGTCTCTGATTAAACTCACTAGCTTTCGTACTGAGATTATAAATCTGAGCCAGTCGTTGAGAAGCGGCATATTCTACAATCTCCTGCCAGTTATCAGGCATGTAGATAGTATCTGTGCCTGCGCTAGGTGTTCCAGCGTTAGGAAATGGATGCTCGTGCTGGTAGCGCATGTAGATGTTGTATGCCTTATCTGGCATTGCAGCTATCCAGACTTGATTGTTATAGCGAGTCCAGTTTGTAGGCATACTGGAGATATTGAGCAGGACTTCTAGCCGGTCGATAGTCTTGAATCCCAGATTGTAGCCAGAATTTGAACCTATAAATTGAGTCGTCTGTGGTACGATAAAGGGAGTAGAGAACATGAAGAAGCTATTTACCTTCTGAACATTTATAGCACCGTCAGAGGGATTAGTGAAATATACAGTATCATAATTCGGTTGATTAGGAACTAGCTGTACAACAGGGCCACTCGTTTGAAGCTCTCCGAACTTATAGTTCTCTGTAAACTCTAATACACTCTTTCTGATAGCAACTGCCATCCTTGGCTGATCAACAGCACGACCCATGAGATTATCGATGATAGCCGGATAAAGATCACTAACGACCATAGATTCGCTCCCTAGAAGACATAAACAGTTACAGAAGCAGAGATATCGGTAGCGGCGAGAGTTATAAAATCCTTGTCAGGAGGTGCAGTACGGTATACATCAACAGCTTTATCCTTGTCCACAATTTTAAATCCTATCGGTTGTCTCCCGAGGCCGTGTGAGATTTTAACTCCTCCCGATGACGGCCAGGTATATGTAACGCCAGGATTGCTGCTACCATGAGCATCAATTCGTATAAGGACACCAGAAGAATTCCCTTTATCAAATCCAGTATAGACTCCCGCATTGACGCTCCCATCGTTTGGATGTGTAGATACGCCGGTAACTGTAGGTGTTCCCATATCTACACCGTTATTTAGCGCCTGATGCACACTCTGAACCCAGACTCGCATCTGATTCGTCAACGAGTTAGCAAAGACACTAGGGTTATAGGTTCTCATGTTGGCCTCTGATCAGGATCAAATGATCCGAACATTGCTATCTTGGCAATTCGAAGTTGGTTATAAGTTCCTGATGGATTAAGGTTAAGAGTGATGTTCAGATAAGGACTTTTCACAGTTGTTACTTGCTGAGTAAAGAAGATTTGATAATTGTAGAATGTGTTAGGATCTGCTCCTGCTGGAATAGTCAACCATCCAGTTAGCACTGGACTTGAATTTATACTAGATCCGCTAAGTGATCCATAGACATTAAATCCTACGACTTGACCAGGAGCACCTGCGACTGAGGTGTAAATAGAGTCAATTGTTATATCTCGACCAAACATTATTTCTTCTTGCTTAAAAGTAATATAAGGATCATTTGACTCTGGAAAGTCAAAGGTTTGAACAGTATCAGTTAGATAGTAGAATTGAGGAGGAGTATCTCCTGATACTGTTATAGGCAGAACATCGCAATTGAACTGGTAGTATTTGCCCGGATAGTTCTGAATAGGTGTAAAATAGCCCATGAATATTGGATCTAAGTATGGCTGACTAGAACTAGGAGCTAGTCTTATCTGACTCCATGTCTGATTATTATAGCAGAAGATATAGATCTTGTGATCGATAAGAAAGAATGCGAATGTGTTTATAGCGTTTATAAACATAGCAGTACAACTAACACTAGAACGATGAATAGGAGTCTGTATAACATCGTAGATAATCGAATTCTTGATCTTGGTTCCAATGGCATTAAGCTGCCCAGTGTACTGAAAAACATCGGTGGTCCCAACAAAGCATCCGACTTGATCATACTGTGTAACAAGTCTGGAATCCTGACAACCTTCTCCGATAAGAGCATTGGAGATATGATTAACGTCGAAAGGAATAACGGCATTTTGAAGAGCATTTGCATAGTCCACTCCAAATGCTTTGAGGATTACCAGAATATTATTGCCGATGAGAGTACCAGAGATATAATCAGAGATATCCGCTATCTGCTCAAATCCAGCACCAGTTACGAGATTAGAGCCATTCTGCGGATTCCATTGACTGAAGTTACCGGGCTGGCTCCATGCTATCATCATCTCAGGACTCTGTAGAACCTGACCAGGACCAGGAACAATACCTCCTGCTATGAGTTGATTGTTGAATTTATTAAGAGTAACTGCTCCAAGATACTTTGTTAGAATGTTAAATTGAGGAACTTCGTTGGGATAGGAAAAGGTTAGAATACAAGTACCCGGACCTCCGAAGTATAGGGACTCTCCTATAGTAGTCCATGATAGCGGATCAATAGGGATACCGAAGTTCTCAGATACAGGATCTGTACCACTATGAAAGTTACTGTTTATGCTAACTCCTTGAATTCCACTTCCGCTATAGTTACCACCTCCTGTGCCATTTGGGTAGGTAACAGCAATACTTAGAGTAGTACTGTTTGCAGGAGTACCTGTGGCAATAGTTGTAAGGTCAATAGTAACGCCATCTGCTTCTAAAGTAGCAGTGCAGGGAGCGCCCGGAGTTAGTCCGTTGATGTTATTTACAATCAAGGTAGCAAGTTGATTTGGAGTGCTAGGAGGACCACCAGTCCCGCCAAGAGATACTGTACTATGATAGACAAGAGTTATAGACCATGAGCCAATAGTAATTGTAACCCAGTCAAGTCCTCCGGGAGCATTCCATGTGTAAGTTGGAGATACTGCTATCTGAGCTACAGCAGAAGTAGCAGAAGAAGTTATCTGAGTCTGAGGAACATCTAGCGTTTTAACTGGACCTACAGATCCAGATGGAGGGAATCCACCGAAGACGTAGAGAAGATAGGTAGTAGTTACTGAAGGTGGAGTTCCAGTAGGAGTGCCTTGAGTATAGCCTAAGACCCAGTTATAATACTTCTGATTTGCAAAGAATTTACCGCAGCCAAGGAATTTACTTGATCCCCATCCTGTAAGACTAAGGCCAGTATTTCTCCAGCCGAGACATACTAACTGGTTATTGATTACAACAAAGCCACTACAATCGGTAAAAGATAGCGGATCAACATAAGGCGGAGGCGCAGAGGTATCTAATCCCGAGAAAGGAGCCTCTTCGCCTCCATAGGTAATCTCTAGGTCGAGAGTATTATTATCATTCTTACGCGTGACTATCTTGCCCATGTATTTTCCGCCCTAGAAATACAACCATCAACATTCCAGTGCCGACAAGAAAGAGTGTGCCAATCTCAACTACAGGAGTGGGAGGTGCTGCTGTCATCGTGTAGCTACTTACACCATCAGGTCTAGTAGCTGCGATGGTATAGTCATACAAAGTTGTGTCAAAACCAGCTTCGGACATATTCGCAGTACCTGAGATATTGAGGAACATGTTGTCTTGACTTACAACTTGGAGAGTAAGAATGTTCATTGTGATTCCACCGATAGTAAAAACACCTACTCCGGTGGCACTACCAAAGTTGAGTTGATGACTCGGAGCTACAATAGGAAATGTCATTCCTACTATAGAAGCAAAGTTCCCAGTTCCGATCAGCACAATGCCAGGACCGTTGAAGTGTATACCATTGGTTGTATAAGTATCTGCTCCTGCAACAGCAACAGTACCTATTATAGGCGTAGCTCCCGCTGCTCCGCAGCTAAGAGCCAAGGCAGCCAACGCTAAAAGTTTCCGCACAAAACCTCCTATGGAGCTATCCACCATTGTACCTCACCACTGGGGATAGCAGTAATAGCAGCAGGTCCAGAAATCCATCCTATTTCTCCAAAGTTCAGAGCATTTCCTGATGCAGGATAAGTGAAATCATATTCTCGACCTGCTACATCGACAAAAGACATGACCTGTCCGGCTGTCCCGCCAGTCCAGACCCCACCCTTGACTTTGAAATTCGCAAAGGGAATATTGCCGGTAGTGACTATACGCCAGATGCGACCTGTGAAATCGTTTGTAGTAGGAATAGCCATAGGCACCTCCGGTGCTAGTTCAAGTTGTAGGTGCAATGTAGAACTGCTCCGTAGAATGTGCAAGCTCCTGTACCGGCAGTGATATTGACATTTAAGATCGTCTCTGTACCAGACGCTGTTGCAAAGACCTGCTGTGCTAAGGGGATAGGAACATTGAATTTATAAGGCTGTGCTTGAACAGCAGTTGGCATTCCATTAGCCCCTACAGCGAGTCGATTTACAACAGCAGGTGCTGTGTTATTTACAAAGGTAGTGTCAGTTAGACCTACAGATGCGAGTGCGAGAGCACTTCCAGCAACGGTATAGATCAGATCTATAGATGTGACATACATACCTTTAGATGGCGGTTTATTGGTCGGACTGATACTCGACACTCCTCCAGCTTCTGCAAGACTTCCAAACATAGTTGGCATTGCAGTTGCTGGAATTGGAGGAACAGCAGATGACCCGAATCCGCGAGCATCCCGAGGCAAGCCAATACCTGTCTTCTTCATCAGATCTGATAGAGATACGAAGAATGTACTCGCATTGCTAGCAGGAACTGTCATAGCAAGTAATCCAGCTCCAGCACTTCCCATAGTAGCATGAGCCGATGTGTCGATGAAATCGCTAGCTCCGACAAAGATTTCCATATCAGAAGTCGGAGAGTCTTGTGTCCATGTCCCTTCAGTGTTACTCATAGCATCTCCTTAGATAATGAAATCCTCAGCCGCTTCAAAAGCTGAAGGGTTACGGAGCTTCTCGACAGGAGCTAGCTCTTCCTTGCCATCAGATAGAACTTGCTCGATACCGACTTCGCGCTGTCCAAGCAGAGGCCATTCATCAAAGCAGATGGGACATTTTAGTAATCCACGCTGCCAGCGCATATCTGCGATTTTAGTCTTTCGATCACAGATAGCACACATCTTCCACGGACCAGCCCAGAAGGTTCTGCGAAGTCCTTGATCAAACATAGGCACCTCCGGTGCCATCAGAGAAGAGGACGGGGAGCAGGGACCGCCCTCTCCTCATTCTCTGCCCCTCCGGTGGGAGAAGGGACAGATGCTATGGACCCTGCGTTCCCCAGGCTCCCTGCCATCTGGCAGCTCCACTGGTCATACGGCAACGGGTCTTTTGCTTTATAGCGTCAGTATCGAAATCGTCATCGAAGTCTGTACTTGGGCGCTCGCGAGAGATAAACTTCAGAGAGTGATCCCGCTTTGCTGCTACGAGAAACCACGCGCTCGGACTGTTCAGCCACGGAACTTCGAGATTCTTGTAATCCTCAGGAATCAAAGAGTTGATCGTGTTATCTGCTGTGTATGGCTTACCAGTAGATCCGAGGATTTCTCTAACTAAGAATCGAAGTTCGGGGGGAGTGACGAGGTTCTCCCATCGCAAGCGGATAGGGAATCCCATATTATCGACCATCCTAGCGGCATGATTCGTAGCGAGTTGCAATCCTGCAATGGAGAAATCAATGTCCTGAGCAGGTCGGTTCGGCCATGTTCCAGCGAGAGAGATAACTCCGGCTGCTCCGGGAGCAAGAGTTGTAGCTGCTGCGCCTCCGAGCAATGCGTGTTGGTTGTAGAAAAGGGGATTTCCATCAAACACGGTAACGGACGAGGTGAAACCCATATTGAAAACATTCCACGCTACCATTTCCTGCGTGAAAGCTGCGCTGCGAGATAGCAGCGTAGGACCACGCTTGACCAGACCGTATTGATCATCATCCCAGAGTTCCTTCGATGTTCGCAGACCGAGAGAGTAGGTGATCGGATAGAATCGCTTCGATCCGCCTTGTTTCATCTCAGTATAGGCAGTGGACGCGTTTTCTGGCTTCTCTTGCAGAGCAGAGATGCCAGCCATTTCAAGCTCCTGCTCATACTCCCGAGTACTAGTCTCCTCATTGAAGACAGCGGGATATGAGGAAGCTTTCAGCGCATCGTCAAGACTATCGAAGTAAATCTTCCGTAGTCCCGGCTGCATGAGCTGAGGAAACTTGGCTCTAACTTGAGGCATCGATAATCTCCTTTACGTGCGCTCGCTACTCTGCTCCAAGTGCGAAGCTATTAGATCTGCATTGCTGCTGGTAGAAACTGAAAGAATACCCTAGCGTTCAGAGTAAATCCATCGACAGTATTGATGCCTACGATTCTGACAACAGCAGCAGCACCCGTCTTACCTTTATCAACGTACCAGTAAGGATCAGGAACTGGACCTTTTGTCAGTCCGTAGGCTACACCAATATCTGCAATTGTCGGAGTCCAGTCAGCAGCTACAGCTCCGGCGCTATTGTCAAACTGAGCCTCGAAGATATTATCTGTATTACCTTCGATATAGAGAGTGCGCCCGTCGCTAGTTGGAGTTCCCAGAGCAACGTTCACAGCTAGCGGCTGATTGGGAACGTTACCATAGGTCTGCATAGCGATAGGGCCAGTCACTTGACCAAAAGGATAGACTGGCATACCGAAGCCAGATGTTGCCAGGTTGAGGCCAAAGCTCTCTGAGATGCCGAGAAGTCCAGCTGTGACAGTTGCTCCATCCCATGCTTGACAGTATCCTGCTGCTGTCTTTTGCACAGGAGTTCCAAATGCGAAGGTCTGAGCACTTAGCTCAGGCATCGCTTTAGTAAATGGCGTGGTATCTGCTTTGTTCTGAACTTGCAGAATCGGAAGGTGCGATGTAAGATTCGGACCAGCCATAGAAACCTCCGGTGTTAGATGTTAACGTCGAAAAAGCTCATACGACCTTTGTCAAAAGCTTCTTCCATTCGAGAATTACGCTGAATCATTTGCTTGTTTACTTCGTCAAGTGCTATCTGACCCATACCCTGAAGCTGCTTGACAGACAGCTCCTGGGTTCGCCTCCGTTTTCCGAAAAGAATGCGTTTATGTACGCGCATTGCTATTACGTCCTGATAGATATAAAGTTTCTCGGAGTCGAATTTTAGAGGGAGCTTGAAGCCTTTTGCAATATGCTCCGGGCGGATAAATTCATATCCTTCGGCCTCAAGCTGTCCAAGGCGCCGCTGATCCCTGTTCGCCCATACTGCTACGTACTCAGTATCTGCTAGCTTGATATCCATGTAGGCAGGGATATCATGGTCAATCAGAGGGATATTGAGAGGGAGACGTAGGTTAGTGGCTTCAAGCTCAGTCAGCTCTGCCCAGTTTGGCTCTTTGGACTTCGGCTTCTCGATAATAATCTGAGACTCAGCTTTCGGCTGCTCGCCTGCTTGCTCTGCAGCTGCTTCACCTGCTAACTTGATTCGCTCTGCTACTTCAGCGGAGATCTGTTCAGGACTAGACATATCCTACTCCCTCTTCATGAAGCATCTTTGCGTATTCTTCTTCTTTGAAACCTAGAATCTTTGCAGCCTTTCTCCCATCTTCATCAAGAGGCTTAATAGCGGGTTCTTCGGTTCCTTTGATATTTCCGCTAGCAGTTCCTCGGTTGCCTTCAGGTGCAGCAAAACGGGACTTGAGTTTTCCGTCTGCCATTTCACGCTGGTGACGGCCAAGAGTCGCGTAGTAGGCATTTTCAACCACTCCCCTATCGTTCCGATGCTGGAGAGTCTGACCTTCTAGCAGCTTATCAATTTCTGATTTGATCTCTCCGGTATAGTATGGAAAGCGCTCAGAATCGTCGAATACATCACGGCGGAGAGCATCTGCGCGCATAGACATTAGGGCTACGCCCTGATTGTCGGTGGTCTGCTTGATCAGGCGTTTTGTAGCAGCGACAGGATCTGTAAGCATGAGATTAGTTATCTCATCTTCGCTAGTAGTCTGCTCCTGAGCTTGACGCTGTTGTTGCTGTATCTGTTGCTGTCTCTGACGTTCTTCATCTTCACGCACGAAACGAGCATTAAGGCCATCTAGACTCGCCTTCAGCTCATCAAAGCGTGACTTGCTTTCATTACCTGAAGCAATAGCTGAGTCGATTTTCTCAGACATTTCCTTCGGTAGCTCTACAGTGAGAGTCTCACTGCCATCATCTGCCTTCTGACGCTGCCACGGTAGTTTCATACCTGCTCCGTCGCTTTCGCGATTTTTGCTCGTTGTTCTTTGACTTGCTCTACCTGCTTCTCCGCTTCCTTAATAACATCTGGAAGACGAGACATCATACGAAGTGCTCGAATAGTCGATGCGATTTCAGCCTTGCTTAGAAAAGCTCCAGCACTTTCAAAGTTCCTAGCAACGAGCAATTCAGTTTGCTCTTTGATAATGTTACATAGGAAGACCGCCACCGGCTGGAAGCGCTGATCCTCCCATAGCTCCGATATCGCCTCCCGGTAAGGAATTAAATCCTCCAGCTTGTTGATCTCCACCACCTGCTCCTTCTGGAGCACCCATACCCATCCCTACAGCACCGCCCCCAGGTGCTCCCTGTGGTGGCTGTGCGCTCTGAGCTGCCATTGCTATAAGCTGCTTAACTTGTGGTAGATATGCATCTACGTTACTCTTATTGAAATTACGTAAGAGACCCTGCATTAAGACTCTAGAAGCTATAAGAGTTTGCGCGAAATAATCTTTCATCGGAGGAGGAACTTGTGGATTCATCATCGCTTCTATGATCTGGCTCTGTCTTTGATAGTATCCCTGCAATCTGTCTCCGAGCATGACATCATTCTGTCTATCAAGCTCTTTGTTCAGTGCTGCTGAAGTAGGTCGAAGACGTAATCCCAAAGAGCCTTTAGAAACTGCCTCAAGCGCCTTAGCCAAGATTGGAGCGTTTGTACCATATCTCCTTAAGCGGTCTCCTATACCAAAGACAGAATACATAGTACCTAGCTTCGTTCCTATTTTTACATGGGCAGATCGCATATCAGAGGTTCTTAGAGAATTTCTGTTGTTCTGTTGGGCAAGGACCATGCTGGTTCCGGCTGCGCTGTAGATTCCACGCCGGGGATTGACGATGCCGCCCCCTGTTCCGCCCATCGCAGGATCAACTCCTGCTCTTTCTTTAGCACATGCTTGAATAAACTCGTCGGGCGCGTTGTTATATCCAACGTCAGCTGCAGTTTTAATGTATTCAAGTTCTCCTGATCTTGCTGGAATCGCAACGCCAGGAAATACATCGAGGATACTGGAGAGCTTAGACTCTGGGCTAATTCGCCAAGCTCCAAGCATTGCATAATTGCGATTATTTGTTCGCCAGTTAATGTTGTTGGATAATTCTTTTTGATACACATGGAGAAGTTCTGCGAAGCCTGTTCCAAGGTATGCCTCCTCGTCGTATGCTAACTTGACATCCTCATACGGAATCATGTTCTTGGGATAGTTGTTATAGGTTATATATAAGATAGTCTTAGTACGTTTATGATAATTCGCGAACATGGAATAAGTCTTATTATTCTTACGATAAGAGAAGACGCAGCGGTGGATGTACCAGCGAGCTGCTCCATCTGAAACACCGCCCGGATCTATCTTCTTCTCATCGTTGAAAGCCATTTCCATCTCATTCTCCTGTGTAGCATCAGGAGAAAAGAGCATGTGATCGATATCTTTCTGCTTGTAGTAGGGACTCTTGCCGGGAAGATTCTTTACATCCCAGAGATCAAGAGTATCAATATGATAGAAGAATTTCATGTTCCCGAGATTAGGACAGTTAGGATCGAAACCCCAACGGTTTAAAGGGATCATCTCAGGATGTGGGCCGTCCCGTGATACGAATTCATTCTCCCGACCCTCTGGCATAGTGTCTTCTTCAGCACCAGCAGAGCCTAAGCCGCCTCCGATGTAGACGAATTCTATTTCTTTTTGATATTCCCAAGGGAAATGAATAACGCCAGTACCGTATTTGTTAGCAGAATGGAAACCACCTTGCTCTACTCTATAGAGATCCAGCTCCTGCGGATCATATGCTTCGTCCTGGAGGAAGGTTTGGTAGATTTCTTTATATTCTTCTCCCTCTTTGGTCGGAGTATCTCCTGCTAGATTCGCAGTCCAGAGAGGATCGTACATCCAGATTCCTGCCATTTGACGAGCAAGTAGTTCGTCAGAGTAGGTGCCGATTAGTTGTACTGTAAGATTCGAGGCTCCTTCCCACGGCCAGTCTATGTTATCGCTCTTAGGTTTTCCCTTATAGAGACGCACGTATTCGGGAAGAGTACCAATGCGGAAGGTATTGAGGCGGCGATCCAGATGCTCGATCTTCTCTTCTATATACTTACACAGGTCTGCATACTCGTCTTTTCCGAAATCGCTTGCGCGAACGAGAATTGGAGGATTATAAGGCACTGTCACTCCGATCTACAGAGACGAGTCTAAAAGGATCTTTGGTGAATCTGATAGTGTAGTGCACACTTCCGCTACGTAGACGAAGATAGTAGGACTTCTCTGTTTCCGTGCAAGATGGCCCCTGGGGAATAATCTCCATCTCGCGCCTGACAGCAACATAGACTTCAGTCTCATTCATGCTACACTAGCCATTCTGCGAGCAAATGCTGATCGCTGCTTCTCCATGAATTCACCTACATCTTCTTCGTTGTGTATTTCAATCGGAGCTAGCTGAGGGACGTAACCGAAACAATCGAGGAGATCAATAGTGGTTTTCTGCTGTCCGTACTTTTCAGCCTCCTCACGGAAATCAGCACAATTATTAGCATCGAGCCAAACCTCGTGACGCTCAACAAGTGGGATGGTATTGTCAATTCGTATCTGCTTTTCATTCGCGCTCCGTCGCTGAGACTTCAAAGGCTCCATCACTATGCCCTCAAGTTCGGGATGTTTTTTGTAGTTTGCTTGGATGTAGTAGTTGAAGTGATATAGCAGGTACTTTTGTCCGAAATCAGCTTCGGCATGAACTCTGCGGAGCTTCCACTTGATAGCGTAGAACAGGAGCTTTTCGACATATCTCTCGATTTTACAAGCCTCAGCCCACTGGTCGAGGATATAAATTCTTCGTGGGTTATGTTGGATGCCGACAACCAAAATAGCATGTCTACCCCTGCCACCAACAGTGAGCAAACGATCAGGGTGCTCACCGCTATGATTGGGATCAGTAATAAGATAGCGATCAAGATAGCGAGGAAAGATATCATCTTCGACATCTCCTTCTGCCACATGATGGCGGATGATCGTACGATACTGTTGTGGATGGACGATGCTATCAAAGACTAAAAGCTTTTTCCAAGGCATTTCTTTCGGTTCTTTTGGGATACTCAAGGCGCTGTTAGTACGCTCTAGAGAGAAGTATCTAAAGTCAGAAATAGTGAATTTCTTTTTTGCAGGATCAATTGGGATGTTGAGGAATTGACAGGAAAAATGATAAGATCCAAGTCTATGTTTCCACCGCATAAGCTTCTGCTTTGTAAAAGCTTCTGGGAATATAGGTACTTGGATAGGGTGGAGGGAGCAACATCCGCCAAGTGCGCTATGTGTGGTCCAACTAAAATAGTTCTCTTCTCGCCGTATGTATGAATTGAGATCATCATGGCTCCACCGATTTCCTACCACAATTTCGTCAAAGTCTTTGCCGGGATTATTCGGATCGAAGTTGGTAGCACCTGCGAGGATCTGATGATAGTCAATAGCATCTGCCATTACAACAGCGGACCTGCGAGCTTCTCTTCCGATGAGATCATCTTGGATGACGACATCATAATGTCTACTCTGCAAGGCCGCGCCAACTCCAATGAAATCAAATGTTCCTTCTCCTTGTCCTCTACCTGCACTAGTTCTCCGCTGATGCAGAGAGTCAGTTGTCCAGGTCTCTTTTTCCGTAGGAAGGATATCAAAGAAGAGTTGTCGGAAGAGATCATTACTTTCATAATGGTTTGCAACTCTACCTCCTATTTTGACAGCGTTCTTAATGGTCTCAGAGACAACAAGAATTCTGATATCCTGATTGTGTGCTCGTCGCATCCATTCGATGAATAGATCAGAGAAGCCGATAGTACTAAAGAAATCTTCTTCAAGATGACCGAACGGTAGCGCCCGCCAGATTGGATAAATTTCACAGTACACAGTCGTTTTGAGATGATCACGCGGAATTTCTATCCCTTCTTTCAGCCCATCCTTTAGAACAATCAAGCACATTATGTAGTGGAGATTGCGCCGTTTATCTGAGGCGCGAGACATAAGATTACGCTTTAAGACTACAGTCCCGAGATAGTATGGGTCCATTAAGCAGTTTGCACGAAAGGCTAAGTGCTTCGCACTATCTGGTAAAGCCTCTGTGGGGATTAGGTTGTAGTTTAGGATAGCACTGCGCGGGACATAACTTTCCCCAAGCTCCCCGTAGAGAAGCTGAGAGCGTACTGCGTCTTTTACGTATCGAATGCTTTGTGCTGTAGGGGCAACGGTCACAGACCGGGAACCCTTCACCTGCTCCGGTTAGGGGTTACTTAGCATCTGCTCCTGTATACTTTTTAGAGACCCGTGCTCGCTTCGCGCTACGAGCAGCTTCATAACTCTCACTACTCCGACCAGAGGAAGAAACTGGAACGCCAGTATGTCCTTGTCCTAATTTTATACCTTGGGACTGACCTTTTCCTTGGATACGAACCTTTTGTTTAGGCATTTGCTAACTCCTCATCAGGAGGTTCTGGTCCTTGGCCTTTTTCGCAGCAAGCTGCTATCTCTGCTTCGTAATCAGCCCAATTAACAGCTAGAAGACTAGCCATTGCGCTTTCAATGCTAGATGCAGCAGTATGCTGCATACCATATGGGCAACCAGCTTCAGAGCCGGGATCGGGACTATAAGCATGAGCCAAGTCCCAAGATGTAATTTCAGCCTCAGAAATGCCAGCTTTACGACAGAGATACTCTTCTACTATTTCATGGAGCAGGACAAGAAACTCGTAGTCTTCATTTCCAAGCTCTGAAATACGGAAGCGAACATGACCCTTGTAGGGATAGTAGTAATCCCCCACGGTGTTATACCGCTGTGCATCGTGGGGGATTGTTAGAGCGTCTAATCGCATAGAGCAAGGGCCTCCGACCTCAGGCTGTCTGAGTGATAACTACAGTGAAGACGCTAACTTCAGGATTAACGGGGACTGTGAGAGTCCCTGTAACAGCGTTGCCATTCGGATCAGTGGTTACAGCGGTGAGGATAAGCTGTGAAGCCGTGTCAGAAGCAGGAACGGTGACGATGACAGTAGCGCCAGTCGGATCGGACGGGTCCATTGTAATAGTCGATGAAGGATCATCATCTGACCATTGCCAGGAACTACCCGGAGGTAGATCCATAGGAACACCAGCGTTTAGCAACTGAGCTTGAAATGTTCCTTGTCCACCTGCTGGAATACCATTCCCTCCCGGCTTCGGCTTCGAGTGAGCAGGAGTTGGTTTGCCAGCAGGAGCTTTGGAAGGCTTATCAGGGGTCATACAATCTCCTTTTGCGCTTTGGGTTATAAGTACTGAGTAGGGGTTGAGAGCAACTTCGCTGTAGAAGTTAACTATCAGATCCCCCGCCACGTTCACTTCGATGTTGATGGTATCTGCTATTATCTCGATCATAGCATCTTAGCTGCTCCCCACTCCGTCCGGCTAAAGCCGGACTTCGGCTGCTCTCTCGGAGGCTCTCTCGGCGCTTTAGCGGAGCCCCGTCCCCTTGCGCTTCGCGCAATCGCGCTCGACGCGCGAGCGGGGACTCGAACTAGTCGGTTCCCTGCTCCGCATCCAGAGATCCTATAAGATCTTCTGCTTGCTCAGTTGTCGGAGCAGCAGAGGATCGGAAAGCATCAATGATCTTTTGAGCTGCATCAATCTTGTCTGCACGCTCAACAGCATCTTGAACGCTAACTATTCCAGTTGTGCCAGCGGCTGCTACAGATAGAATTTGGATAGAAGTTGCTTCGTGAATAGTCCAGTCGAAGGCGGGAGCAGTAACAACTTCAGCGCGCTGAACCTTTGCGAGAGTTCCCTCGCGATCGAGGATATCTCTTGCAACTTCATGCTGGAAGCGCCGCTCTCCTAATGTGATTGCTGGAGCGTGAACAGCATTTGCAATAACTTGAAGCGCAGCAGGAAGCATTCGAGTTAGCATCTCTTTGCGCTGTGCTTTAGTTTCCTCTAGAGCACCGTCTTGGTCTATGATTAGACCAGTGGTTATTTTAATCCTAGCAGCAAGATAATCAGGACTTTTCTTAATGCTTCGTAGACGGTTGACAGTAATAGTGAGCATTCCGCTGATCGCTGATTCGGGTATTCCAGCATTTTCAAGCCGCACGATAAGTTCGAGTCTACGCTGGTTCCTGAACTGTCGTCCAAGCTCAGGCTTGGGACCAAGTGCCCCTTTAGGACTTATAGATCCTCCATAGTAAAGATGCCCTGGAGCAGCAGGCGGATGATACTGGAGTGGGGGAGCAGGAACGTTAATAGCATTTGCGGGACCGGGAGAAACATTGGAGGAAGCAGTTGCTCCTACGACACCAGATGCTAACTGAGACGCCATCTTAGCCGCATCTGATATCGCCCAGCTCCCTACCGACTGTTTTATCCTTGGTGGCATTTACTATATCTCCAGTGCTACTCTTACGCGGGACGCTGCTAAAAAAGAGGGAGAGCTAAAGAGCTTTAGCTCCCCCCCTGCGAAGAAGCGTTCGCTGCCTGGGAAAAATAAGAAGAAAGCACCTGCCGGAGTCCTCGCGGCTCACCTGCTGGAATGGACGAAGGAGCAGGAGATGGCTCTGCTACCCCACGGGTATGCGAGAGCACCAGGTGCGTCAAGAGCATATCGAGTCTGTTACTAGGAGTTCGCAAGATGATAGAAAGGCCCATGCTTTTTTACCTCAAACTTAGGTTAATTGGATCACGGGTCACCCAAGGCTGTCAAGGGGTTTTTTCCAGCTTTTTCCCTTTAGAATCAAGGAGATAACCTACGAAAGTTTTCGTACTTCGGGGGTCGGGGGTAGAACTGTGGCAGCATTTGACTTCATATGCTAACACCCTGCGCCTAGGCACCTGCCTGCGAGTGTCTATAGGTAACACTTACTATAGATATCTTCGAAACAGCAGATATCTTCGAAACAGCAGAACATGCGCTCCGCGCGACGCGCCTGCCCCTCTAGCGCTCCGCGCCTGCCTATCTTCCTATAATACTTCCTAACTTCCTATAATATAACAATAGATGCTAGGAAATTGGTTTAAAAACTAGAAAATTTAGGGAGAGATGTTCCCCCCGCGGCAGCGCTCTGCGATTTTTGAGGACGACCCCTAGACGCTTAGGGATGGTCATCAGGCTAAGAGCAACTAGGTATAAGTATGACAAGCATCATGCATGACACCTATCATGCATCGCGTCCTATCATATCGAGCGCATGACTGTCAATACTTAGATAGCGGAGGCTGTTCACCCTATCAACGCGAATTAAACCGTTGCGCGTCTCATAGCATGGGACACTCAGGCAACTCGACCCCAAAATAGAGCATCTTACTAGCGTAAGCGGATTTTCGAAAGTGAGAAAGGAGCAGCTAGTATGAAGTACGGGGAGCCAGCATTCACGCCGGACGCTATCGTTTCTGAAGCCTCGCGGCTCAAACGGTACAGCGTCGAGCGGATAGCGGAACTGGAGAGCAAGATGGGAACGCAAGCATTTGTGCGCCATATGCTCGATCGATTCGCACTTCGCTGTGAGAACGGCGATATTCAGGAGCGCATCGCAACGAATACTGCGCCTATGGTTATGGCCGACCCCCAGGCATGGGAGCAGACGATGCTCCCTGTTGTCACTGCTACGCTTCCTGCTCCTGCTATCACAGAGGGAGCAGACGCTCCTAAGCCATTGACCGAATGGCAGACTAGCGTATGGAATGTGCGTATGCCAAACAGCAAACCCGCGGCTAAGGTCGCGCAACCGTCCATCAGAGAGGACAAATCGCAATGGATACAATGGAACAGCAGGAAATCAGCGCAATGGAGCAGGTAGAGACGCTCCGCAATCAGCTAGCAGCGGAGAGCCGCATTGTGCTCCTGCTTCAGAAACAGGTCGAGGAGCTTACGCTCCAGACTGTTTTACATTACCTGTCAGTAGAGCAGGTGGCAGCGATGAAGGGGAAACTGGCGAACAACAGCGATAAGGCCGAATGGCTTGCGATGGCTCCGGGCCAAGATATCGTCACGGCCTACTTCGTCGCGGGTGCGGTCAAGGAATCGAATGACCGGATTTTCAGCGTCTCGCGCAATTCGTACGTTTTTGAGATTCTGCGCGAGTATCAGCGGCTCATCCTGACCGATAACGAGGCAGTTCGGCTGCTTGCTGAGAACACGATTCTTGGAATCAAGAGACGCTGCGACGAGAAGCAGTGCGCGGTTCTGTGCACACTCGTGCGCAAGGAACTCCTTGCAGGCAAGACTGCCATGCCTCCCCAGATTCTGGGGGCATTCCTACAGCTTTGCGAGACAATGGCAGTTGACCCGGAGACGCTGAAGTAGAAAGCGTCTCAGGCGAGAGAATGGACCGCTCCGGCGGTCCTATTCTTATATATGCGCGAGACTCTAGTCTCTCTAGCGGCTCTGCCGCGCTCTCGCGCTGTATATAAGGATAGTGAGTCTCTGCAAGTCTCTACTATTCTTTAGCGGCAATGCCGCTTGGAGAATTATGTACCTTTACCAATGCAAGTTTTATCCGCGCACGGGATATGTCTCTGCTTTCTCTCTCGTGCATTGGTCATTCAAAGCTGAGAATTGGGAGCAAGCAATCCTCTTTGCTCACAGCTTTAGCGATGACACTCAAACTTTCCTGTGGGAGATTAAGGAATTCGCTCTCACTCAAGAGGCTAAAATCCATGAGTGCTAACACGCTCGCTCGAATCGACCGGGCCGCAGAGATTACTTTTGCGGCTTCGCTCTCACTCTTCTTAAACCTGTGGATTGTGATTATGTGGGCGGAATATGGCAGCCGCTAATCTCTCTCCTGAAATTCGCCGCAAAGTCTACGCTCTAGCGTCCTCTGGCATTTCCTTTGCCGAGGCGCTAGCGCGAGTCCTAAACTCTAGCTCTGAGAATTCTGCTCTCTCGAAAGAATGTGACGGCAAGGGCTGTAACAGCATGGCGCCGCTAGAGCGTCCTGTGCGCTCTCTGAGTGTATTCGAGGAAACTCTGGTCAGAAATACCGTGGAACATTTCCTCCCGCATTTTCGAGCCTTCTCGAAAATAGAGCAGGTTGCAATGCTTGAACTGTACGAAGCTATCCGAAATGAATGTCTGGAAAAGCGGGTTACAGTCGAGTATAGGGAGCGCAATTCTGTTGTGAAACGGGACAAAGCTCCTAGCGAATTCGGATCGTCTCGTCGCGGGGGATTTAAAGGGAGGAGATAGCATTCTCCTCCCTGCTTTTTCCGGGGCATACGGGTGTCCACTCTCTGGGTGACTCGGAAACTGCTGAATTCAGGTGGTTTAGAGGGTTACAACCACCTTACCCAATATTTTTTTAAAACGACCATGCCTCACCTGTGGCCTGTGGAAAACTAGGGGATATCTCTCTGCTATCTTCTCTCTCACTATAGTATTTCTCTTCTGCTTTTCTTC
>Ga0126381_100001221_pt1 | contig 27815 bp, 24 predicted proteins | sample PanSoiMetPlot_28_FD_96465 | JGI IMG/M metagenome (GOLD analysis project Ga0126381, IMG submission 96465) | Tropical forest soil microbial communities from Panama - MetaG Plot_28 | ecosystem: Environmental > Terrestrial > Soil > Tropical forest > Bulk soil | place: Panama | collected 2016-02-17
AGCGGAGGCAAGCCGGCGAGCCGGACCGGCCGGAAACGCTCGACGCGTTCGCGCAAAAAGGAAATAGGATCGCGCTCTTCCCATACGAGACGTTCGCGGTTCTCGAGGACGCACGCACCATTGCCATAACGAAAAACCTCTTCTGGATGCGCGCCGGCGAAGGTATAGCGCGCGATTTTTTCGCCCCCTTCGACACTTTCCAGTAGAAACGAGTAACGCGCTCCTTGCGCAATTCGCAGATAAGCGCTCACGGGCGTCAGCAAGTCCGCGGAGAAAACATCGTAAACAGGGATGAGGTTTCCTAGTTTCGCGAGGCGTTGGAATTCGCGGAAGTCGGGCTGAATCATAGATCAAAGAGCCTACCGTCCAACATAGAAACTCCAAGGTAGAAAGCGTTTGTTGAAATAAAAGAATTGCCGGCTTTTTATTGCGTTGAAGGAAGAAAGATTAAGACCGCCATCGCAAGGCAGAGAGGACCGCGCGGCGCATGGCGGCTTCCGGAGCGCGCTTGCCGGTCCAGATTTCCCATTGCGCGAAACCCTGTGCCAAAAACATATTCACTCCGGACACCGTGGCAATCCTCTTTTGCGCCGCAATCTCCAAAAGCTTGGTTCTCTCGGGGCGGTAGATGAGGTCCATGACGATGCGACATTGTAACTCACGAGCTGACAAAGGGGAAATGCCTTCCTGAGGATGCATGCCCACGGGAGTGGTATTGAGGATGGCGTCAAAGGATTCTGTGCGCAGGGCTCGGCGCGGAAGCGCTTCACCGCCAGCGGCGCGCGCTAATTGTTTTGCGGCGCCTTCACGCCGCGCGCAAATGCAGACCTGCGCTTCGGCACGCGCCAGGGCAAAGGCGGCGGCGCGCGCGGAACCCCCAGCTCCAAAAATCAAAATGCGACTGCCCTTGATGTGAAGCTTCTTTTGCAGCGCGCGCAGAACGCCGACGTAATCGGTGTTGCAGCCGTAGAGTGAGCCATCGCGCCGCACTACGACGGTATTTACGGCTCCAATCTCCGCCGCCAGAGGCTCGCATTCCTTCAAGTGTTTGAGGATGGCCTGCTTGTGGGGAATGGTAACGCTGAATCCACGGACGCCAAACTCAGGAACGGCCCTCAAGAAATCGTCGAGGTGGTGCACCAGGAACGGAAAGTAGACGGCGTTTAGGTGACGAGCTGCGAACCCGGTGTTGTGGAGCAACGGCGAGAGCGAATGACCGATGGGGTCGCCAATCACACCGTAAACCGCGGTTTTCCGGTCAAGCAAGTGAGGCCGGTAGAGACGAAGCGTTTCCTCGAGGGAAACCTGGCCGGGGGCGGTGGCTTTGGCAATTGGTGCATAGGCAAGCTCGCTGCCCTCGCGCAACGCAAGCAGGCGTGCCGGCAGCCCAACGTCGCCCATCGGCACGGCCACAAAGTTTCGGGATCCCCTGGCAACTTTCAAGAGTCGTACGCTGTCACCGACGGTTTTTGCCTGCGCGGCGATTTTCACAGCATCCACCAAGCCGTGCCGCGCGACGAGAATGTTGGAGGGAAGGCTGGGCGTGCGCTCGAAGTCGTGGATCGAAAGCATAATGCGTGGCGGCACTGGATAGGACCGCAGAAAACCCTCGGGAACCTCGCGGAAGGTCTCCATCTCGACATCGCACCACTGGCAACCGGCTTCGCGGGCTTGGCTGAGCCAATAAAGCTGGCGGGCAACGTCACCGGCGAACTTTCCTCCGCCCTGTTTGCGGCGGCAGGTGGCGAGAAATGTGACTCTCGCGAGGCGGTGGTCCTTGAGCCAACGGAGCAACCGCGCTCGCTCCGCATCGCTCCGCAGCCAATCGAGGCGCAGCTCGATGGTTCGGGCCCTTGGCGCAGCGTTGCACACTTGCCGACACATTTCCGCCGCCGTCCCGGCCGCCGCGACGGCACAAACCCGCCCCACGCCTTTGCCAAACAGTGGCATACCCGCACCATGCCGCCAAGCTACTGAAAAGACGGCCTCTAAGTATGCCGAATCTCTCTCGCGGCGACAGTATCAAAAATGTAAAGCGGCCTCAGGCTGCCCGTTGACGCCACGAACAGGCCTTGATAATTTCGCTAAGAAACGTCCCCGCACGGCCGGTTCAGGCGTGTCTCCGAAGGAGCCTTGGAATGCGCGCGAATATAGTTGCTTTGTCTCTGGTTGTGATGGCAGGTGTGGCGGCCAGTTCAGCACAAGAGCCCCGGAATGCTCCGCATGTGCCAACGGCGCCCGATTACAACACGATCAACTGCTCGGGTTTCGTGGTCGATCAGAGAGTGTCGGGAGACTACCGACTTATCTCCGGCGAACAATCGAACTACAAGATGACGTTCACGAGCGGAGATTATGTGTACATCAATCGCGGCCAAGACAAGGGGGTGCGCGTGGGTGACCGGTTCTCTGTCGTGCGGCCCAACGATTACGCTGGGGACGCGCCATGGTTCAAATGGCAGGACAAACTGATGAAGGCCATGGGCACCCAATACATTGATGCCGGGCAGGTTCGCGTCGTCAACGTCCAGGCAAAGGTTTCCGTCGCCCAGATCATTTTCTCCTGTGACTACATGCAGCGCGGAGATTTTGTCCTGCCTTACCAGGAGCGCCCGGTGCCTCCCTACAAGGAAGCGGCCGCCTTCGACCATTTCGCCCCGGTAAGCGGTAAGCCGGTAGCCATGGTGGTATCCGGAAAAGATCACATGGATAGCTACGGACAAAACAGCGCGATTTACGTGAATCTGGGGACTAACCAGGGAGTGAAGGTTGGTGATTACTTCCGCATCTTCCGCTATCAAGGCTCGACAGCGGAAACGGTGCCGCAGACCAAGGACTATCAATTCATGATGTACGGATTTGGAAGCGCGCCCCAGCGATACAGTTGGAACGACCTGCCCCGCGAGATTCTTGGCGAGGGAATTGTATGCATGGTGAGCCGCAATTCGTCTACGGTCATGATTACGTTCAGTTCGTCAGAAGTCTACGCGGGCGACTACATCGAGATCGAATAGCAGACTGGCGCTTCATCGAGTAATTCTGGCCCGCCGGGAGTCGCCGCGCGGGCCTTTTTCTTTGTTCAGGTTTGGAAAGATCTCAACCTCTATCGGTGCATTGCATGGTAGGTTCCCCAAGCAGGATCATCTGAAAAAACTTCACAAGTAAATCCAAAGAGGCGTGTTCCTGCGTCTTTCCAAGCCCCCCGGGGCAATCCGGCTTTGTGGCAAGTCTCTTCTAGAAACTGTTCGCGCGTAAGACCGTGCTCGGTGGCGACTTTTGGCAGGAGAAGTCCCCGTTGGGTGTGATTGACGACCAAGAGCCCGTGGCGCCCGATCTCAATGGCTTCGAGAAGAATTGGCTCCAAAGGAGAGAGCAAGGAAATCTCGATGCTCATCTCCTCCAGTTGAGGCTCTTTCATGGGGGCGAAGCGAGGATCTTCCAAGGCAGCGCTGACAGCACACCGGACCACACCCTCGCCCAGTGATTCGTTGGGTTCCGTCACGCCAATGCATCCTTGCAAGCGCCCTCGCACATGAATTGTGACGAAGACGCCGCGTCGCTCGGAGAAAACTCCCTCACTCGGTATGGCATCGGGAAGCTTGTGGTGCCGGACCGCTTCGCGGATGGCTTTTCGGGCTAGGTCCAGCAAGGCTCGCTGGTTTGCTTCAGAGAGGCACGGCATCCTGAGGCTTCTTACGGGCTTCGAGCATGCGCAGCTTGCGGCGCTGCTTGATGCTGTCGTCCACGTGACTCCAGAAACGCAGGAAATACTGCGCGGCAGATACTAAAGCGCTGATGACCACGAGCCACATTAGGGCGAGCCCCACGATGTTCATCGACGGATGTCGCGCCGTCACAATCACGATGGCCACGGCGCAGACTTGCAGAACCATTTTTGTCTTTCCGAGCGTGGAGGCTTCGATGGTGAATCCTTCCGCGGAAGCAATATTCCGCAGCCCCAAAACGGTAAACTCGCGCCCAATGATTATGACCACCATCCACGCCTTGACCAGGTGCATGTCCACAAGAGCGATGAAAGCCGCGGAAATCAGAAGCTTATCGGCGATCGGGTCGAGCAGTATGCCAAGCGTGGTTACCTGTTTGCGTTTGCGCGCCAAATACCCGTCCGCCCAGTCGGTTGCAGCGGCTAAAAGCAGAATCAGCACCCCCCAAACCTCGAAGCTCACGGTCAAGCCGAACATCCCCACCGTCGGGCTGCGCGTGAGGAGAATCACAATGAGCAGTGGAACAAAAAATATCCGAAGCAGCGTCAGTGAATTCGGAAGATTCATGAGCGAATGACGGTGAGGGGCCACGCTGTGGCTTCGGCCACCGGAGTTTCACTATAGACTTCGGCAAAAGAGGCGTCAACACGTCAAAACGTATGCAAGGTCCCCTCCAAGTCGCGGAATAACCCCTTCGAAAACAAACTTTTTTGTGTCTGCTAGGTACCGCATGGTTAACGGTTCAGTTCAGGGGAGTAATGAAGAGGGCATCCTGCTCGACGAAGGGAAATGCTGCACGACTGTGCAAATGTGCCCGTGAGCTTAGAGGACCAAAAGGCTTGGGATAGGCACTGTTAACCTGCGATGAACACAAGAAAGCTTCATATCTTCAATAGGTTACGGATAGCGGGAGAGTTAGGCCCCGCATGCGGGCGCGCCGAGCCCTTGGAACACGAGAAAACACGAGCTCCAGTTTCCACAGCGTTTTCCACAGGCCGGCCTGTTTTGACGACAACCCCGCCTGACCGGTTCCAAGTGCCGCAAAATGAAGGGCTAACGGAAAAGCCTTCCCTTAATTCTACAGTAATCAATTGGAAGAGAGCGAGGCGTCATATGGCGCGTGGTCCGCGAAGCAGCCTCACCGGCAGAAAAAACAGTGCGCTGATCAGACTCAAAACTCCATGAACGGCGATGCCGAAAATACGCAACGGCAATGTTAGAAGCCAAACCAAGGGGTAAATCACCAAAGCAAACAGCGCGATAGGCCAACATAGGATAAACAGAATGCACCACAGGAAAAAAGCAGCCATGCCAACCTCATTGGGGAGCCGTCAACACTCGCCGAGATCGCGAAGCTCCGCCCTTCCAATACAACTACGGCGTTGAAGCCCGAAAAGTTCCACTCACTTGATATTCATTCAGCCGAAGTCGTTTCGCGACCGACGAGGGAATCTCCGCATCCAGCTGCATATGGGAGTCATCGATTTCCGAGTGCAGGACGCGTCCGAGGGCATGAATCATCGCCAGCGTGCGGCCTTCTGCCAGCGGCAAGCGGATGGAAAGCATGAGCAAAGGATCGACCGGCATGGCCCCATCCATACGCCTCAACAACTCGCCGATTCCTTCACCGCTCCTTGCGGAAACCAGCACGGGAGATCCATCCCCGATTCTTGCCACGCTCGATTCTAGAGACTCGCGCTCTTGTGGATTGAGCCGGTCTACTTTGTTCAGCACGCGCAGGCGGGGGCGATCCGCAACGTCAAGTTCGCGGAGAATTCTCTCCACGTCCTCATCCAACTCCTCATGATGAGGGTTTGAGACATCGCTCACATGCAAAATCAAAGCCGCCTCTTCAACTTCTTCCAGCGTCGCGCGGAACGCCGTCAACAATCCTCTCGGCAGGTCGCGAATGAAACCGACGGTGTCCGACAATAGCACGCGGCGATTCGAAAGCAGACGAATCGCGCGGATCGTCGGGTCGAGCGTCGCAAACATTTTTGAGGAAACCAACACTTCGGCGCGGCTGAGCGCGTTGAACAAAGTAGACTTTCCTGCGTTCGTATAGCCAACCAGCGCAATGGTTCCCAGCGGAACTGCATTGCGCGCCTCGCGCCGGAGAGCACGCTGCTTGCGCACTTCGTCAATGCTGGCCTGAATTTTGCGAACGCGGTCGCGGATCCGCCGGCGGTCGGTCTCCAGCTTTTTTTCACCAGGGCCGCGTACGCCGATGCGCCCCGCGCCGCCCCCCGCCCCACCGGCCCCGCCTCCGCCGCTTTTGCCGCCCAAGCGCGACATCGCGGCGCCCTTCCCCGTAAGACGCGGCAATAGGTAGTTCAATTGCGCCAGCTCCACTTGCAATTGGCCTTCGCGGCTTCGCGCGTGGCGCGCAAAAATGTCGAGAATAAGTTGCGTGCGGTCAATCACACGCCGATCCGTGGCCGTTTCGATGTTTCGCTGCTGGACGGGAGAAAGATTGCTGTCGAAGATAATCAGAGGCGCTTTGTGCGCCGTGGCTTCGGCGCGAATTTCGTCGAGCTTGCCGCGTCCGACTAAAGTGGCAGGATCGGCAGCTTCCCGCAACTGGAACACGGTGCCGGCAACCTCTGCGCCAGCGCTGCGCGCTAGTTCGACTAATTCGGAAAGAGACTCGCGTCCCTGTTCGCCTGCCGGCATTCCAGGAAAACGAGGCGCACGTTTCCACCCCACGCCGACCAGCAAGGCGCGCTCCGCAGTCGAGACTTGATGCGGTGTTTTCGTCACGGAAGCGGGCCGGGAGTCCCTATAAGGTCATGCGCTTTCTTGGCGGAATACATCCGAAGAAGAATTATACACTCCTCTCGGGAGCGCCGCGACCAGGTTCTACACCTTGAGATTGCAAGTGTTGGCAGACGGCGGATTGGAGTTCTGCATCGTCGCCAAAACCTGAAAACCATTGCACGCCTGCTTCTTTGCGAAACCAGGTGAGCTGGCGCTTGGCGTAGCGCCGCGTGGCTTGTTGAATGGCCTCGCGCGCTTGTTGCAGCGATATTTCCTTTCGCAGCACGGCACGCAATTCTCGGTAGCCAATGAAGTCAAATGGTTTCGCGTTTTCGCTCAGGCCGCTCTTGAGAAGGTCTTGTACCTCTTGCATCCATCCATGCTCAAGCATGGAGGATGTCCGCGCACAGATTCGCTCATGATGTTCTTCCCGCGGCGGTATCAAACCGATCTTCATGAAGCGCCAGCCTTCCAGCGGCTTGCGACCTGCGCGGTGAACTTCAGAAATGGGTTTGCGGGCGAGCAGGCACACTTCGATCGCCCGAATCAGCTTTTGTTCATCGGCTGCGGCAATTCTCTTCGCGGCTTGAGGGTCGAGACGGCTTAAAATGCGATGCAGGTGGCCAGGTGGGTGCACTTCGGCACTGGCGCGCAACCGTTCGCGCAATGGGTCTGAACGTTTGGGTATGTCCGCAAGCCCCTCGAGTAGTGCGCGCAAGTACAAGCCAGTGCCAACGGTGAGAATGGGCAGCTTTCCTCGCTGCCGCAGGCCCTGCAACAGCGCCAAGGCCAACTCACGATAGCCTCCCGCCGTCGCGGTCTCACCGGGATCCAGCACATCCATCAAGTGATGCGCAATTCCGCCACGTTCCTCAACCCGGGGCTTGGCAGTGCCGATGTCGAACCCGCGATACAGCTGGGTGGAATCGCAGGCCACCACTTCGCCGCGGAACCGCTCGGCAAGGCATACGGCCAGCGCTGATTTGCCCGATGCCGTCGGCCCCACAACGGCAATGAGAAATGGCAGCGAGTTTTTCTGGTTCATCGAAACAGGAGATGACGCGCCCGCATGAAGATAAAGATCAGCACGAAAAGCGCAACGAGGAGGCTACCAATGACTTGTTGCCGATGGGGTTTCATTTTTGCGAGGGGTAGCCTTCGGGCATGAGGTTGTAATAATAAATGCAACGCAGTTCAATATAAGGCCCGGTGAATTGTCCTGGTAGCCGCTCGAAGGGGTTTGAGGCCCGTATGGATGAATAAGCAGCTCGGTCCAGCGGCTCTTTTCCTGAATTCTGTTCGATATTTGGATCGTCAACGGGCACGCTTCCGTCACGCATGATTCGAAACTTCAACATGACGATGCCCTTGTCACCTAGTTGGACTGATGCAGGCATCACAGCAAACCAGTTACGTTCGATCGTATCGTGAACGCGCTGCAAATAACCGCTGAAATCCACTCCCTGATCGGGCGTGAGCATTTGCAATCCGCCGTATGCCTGGCCTCCTCCACCACTTCCCCTTGAATGAGGAATCGCTCCTCCCCCTACAATCGAAGGAGGGCCCGAAGGCTTTGGCATTGCCTGAACCGTGTCCCCAAGGCCGCGGCTCGAGGAGAGTGCTTTCGGAAGGACCAGACCTCGCTTCGGCTGAGGTGCATCTGGTGCCTCGAGTTTTAGCGGCGCTTTCGGAGTCTCTACTTTCGGCGTAGCCGTAGGTGACAACACCTCCGGCGGGGCGGTCTCGGACTTGGGTTGGGGAGCGCTTGGTAGCTCTTTCACGGGCCGCTCCGGTTGTGGCGCCGGCGCTGGCTGGGGTTCCACGGGGGGCGCAACCTCTCGCAACACGCGAGGGTCGACGCGAACCTTAGGTGACGGAGGCAAGGGGTTTGCCGGAGGTTTTGACGTTTCGAATGCGCCGGGCGGAAGCAAGACCCTCATTTGATTTCGAGCTAGCTCAATTTCTTCCGATGTCGGGGCGTGCGGCGGAAACAATCTAGATTGCAATAGAATCAATCCGATCAACACGACGTGAAAAACGACCGAGGAGGCGCGTGTGGTGATTTGCCACTTAGCGCTTTCTTCTTTTTGCTCGGGAACGACCAGTTGCACTTCGCCGGTCATGAAAATGTCTGGACCAACCAGATCCGCAGGTGGTGGGAGCGCCAACGGCTCAATAACCGAGGGCGGAGCGGCGCCAACGGGCACGGTGATGCGCTCGTCGAGATCGGTTGGCTGCAAGGGTATCGAGAGGTCTTCCTTAACGGCGTAAGCCTCGCGGGTAACGTTGCGCGGCACAACCACGCGGGCGGCAATGGATTCGAGCGGCAGATCCAAAGGAATGTTCGACTGCCCGTCCAAAGGCACGATCGGCAGTATGGCCGGGACGAGCGTGCGCTCGTCCAAGGTCGTGGGGCGGCGGCGCTGGGTTGCCGCATCAGAAGCGGGTGGACGTGCCCCCATCGGAACCAGGAAACGGGAAATCATCTTGTCGCATTTTCTCGCGCGGCTAATGCTTCTGGTTGGACGCGCGCCCCGTGCTCCTGGATGCTTCCCATCACTTGCCCAGCTAAGGCCAGCGCGGCTCGCCCTGCGGCACCGTTTGTGGGCGGCTCCTGGCGTGTTCGGACAGCATTAAGAAAGGCTTCCAACTCCGCGTGCAAGGGCTCTACGGATGGGGCATCCAGCTTCTCAAATCCAAATTCGGGCTGTGGCCCAGGCTTTTTCACGCCAACGCGCAGAGCATCGCGCCGCGCATAGTCCAGAGAAATGTACTCGTGTTGCTGGAAGAAACGCATTTTGCGCACGCGCTCGGTGGAAACGCGGCTTGCCGTGACATTAGCCACGGCACCGCCCGCGAACTCCAGCCGGGCATGCGCGATGTCCACTTTGTCCGTCAAAACAGGGATCCCAACCGCTTTTACTTCGGTCACGGGTTCCCTGACCAAGGCCAGCAAAATGTCAAGGTCGTGAATCATCAAGTCATAGATTACGTCCACATCCAGGCTGCGGGGCGTGAAGACACCCAATCGGTGAACTTCGAAAAACAGCGGCCGATTCAGAATTGGTTCCACGGCCCGCACGGCGGGATTGAAACGCTCGACGTGCCCCACCTGCAAGATGCGCCTGTTTTTCCTTGCTGCAACAAGGAGCGCATCCGCCTCGGCCAAATCCACAGCCATCGGCTTCTCGACGAGCACATCCAGACCCATTTCTAACAGCCGGCATCCCACTTGAGTGTGAGCGATCGTTGGAACGGCGACACTCACTGCATCCGCGCAGCCTTGCAATTCGTCAAGACTTTGTAGTAACGGGGCTTGGAACTCTTTCGCAGCGGCTGCGGCGCGCTCTTGATTCTGATCGTAGATGCCAACAAGCTCCGCGCCTGCGAGCTCGCGGTATACACGCACGTGATTGCGTCCGAACTCGCCCGTCCCTACGACGGCGACGCGGATCTTCTCGGATTCTGCCGCCGTGCTCATTCTTTGTTGATTCCCCTGTTTTCGCCTTTGGGTTCCGCCATGGGGCCAGGCGGAAAGGCCTGAATGGCGATTCCAGCCGCATCGGCCGCTTCAATAAGCTTGGTCTTGTCAAAAAGGAGCGTTCGCCCCGCGTCCACCGCCAAAGCGGTGGCCCCTGCGCGGCTCATTTGTTCGACGGTGGGCAAGCCAACAACAGGTACATCGAAACGCATGTCCTGCGCAGGCTTGCTTACTTTCACAACCACAAGCGGCTTTCCGGCAGCGATACGCGACGCTCTCGCGATAACTTCATCGGTGCCTTCCATGGCTTCCACGGCCACGCACGCGCGATCGGAAATCACCACGGTTTGTCCGATATCCATCCCCGCTACTTGCTGCGCGAGCCCGCGGCCATACGCAATGTCTTCAGCCTCATGTTCATTCGGCGCTCGGCGCGTCAGCACCCCAACTTCGGGCAGCAGCGGCTTCAAAAACGTCGTTGAATCCACCAGCCGGATGCCTTCCGCCTCCAGCACGCGCGCGACGGCGCCAAGCAATGCGTCCGTATTTCTTCGCGGGAGTGAAAACAATAGCTTCGCCAGTTTCCAGTCCGGCCGGATCGCGCTGAAAATTTTGTTGTGCTTCACTTGCCCCGCCATTACCGCCTGCGTCACGCCTTCTTGGTGCATCAGGTCGATGGTCTTGCTCAGCTCTCCAAGACTTACCCAATGCACTCGCTTTGCGGCTTGCTCCAATTCAGGCGAGGCTTCTTCTTTCAACGCGATGACCGCCATATCAATTCCCTGGCTTCGTGCGCCTTCGAGCACCAAGAACGGAAATCGCCCGTTTCCTGCGATAAGCCCCCAGCTCGCCGTGTTTGAGTTGGTTTCCGGCATGAAGTCGCAGCCTGCTTACTTCACGATGCCGCGCTCGGCGCCTTGAATAAACTGGATCAGCTCTGTGACGTCCGCCGAATCGCTCAGTGTTTTCTTCATTTCTTCCAATGCCTGCGATGTATTCAATTTAGAGCGCAGAAGAAGTTTGTAGGCGTGCTTCAAAACCTGCAAGCGCTCCGGTGAAAACCCCTTGCGTTCCAACCCAATCGTATTGATACCAAAGCTCTTTGTTTCGCGCTCCGTGACAATTTTTGAAAACGGCGGCACGTCCTGCGTAATCACCGTGGACGCTCCGATGTAAGCGTACCGTCCAATGCGGCAGAATTGATGCACCGGGCAAAACGCGCCGATGGTCACAAAATCTTCAATCGCTACATGACCCGCCAGCGTCGCCCCGTTCACAAATAACGTATTGCTGCCAACCTGGCAATCGTGGCCCACGTGCGAGTACGCGAGGAAAAAATTGTTGTCTCCCAGCGAAGTCTGGCCCCCGCCTTTTTGCGTGCCACGGCTCACGGTTACGTATTCGCGAAAAATATTTCCATGGCCCACAATGAGTTCCACTCGCTCGCCGCGAAATGTGTAATCCTGCGGATCGCCACCAATCACGCAGAAGGGATGAAACACGTTGTTCTTGCCAAATCGCGACGGCCCCTGAACTATTGCGTGGGGATGCAACTCGCAGCCAGCGCCCAACTCGACGTTTTCGCCCACGACGGCAAACGCGCCTACCTTTGCGCCTTCTCCCAGCTTCGCGCTTGCCGCGACGGCCGCTTGCGGATGAATTTCGGGCTTCGTCATTTCGCGGATTTTTCCGCCTGCGCTGCAGCCGCGCGGTCTATCATCTTGCACATCAACGTGGCTTCGGCGGCCAATTGGCCGTTTACCGTCGCTCGCCCCTGGAGTTTGCAGAAATCGCCACGCCAATTGAGTACCGTCATTTCCACTCGCAACTGATCCCCCGGCACCACCGGCCGGCGAAAGCGCGCGCCATCCACCGCCGCAAAGTACAGCAGTTTCTTTTCGCGGTCGGGAACTTCCTGCAACAACAGCAAACCTCCGATTTGCGCCATGGATTCGATAATCAGCACGCCCGGCATCACCGGCGCGCCCGGGAAATGTCCCTGAAAATACGCTTCATTGACGGTTACGTTTTTCACGCCGACGATGCTCTTCAAACGCTCCATTTCCAGGATGGCATCCACAAACAGAAATGGATACCGATGCGGCAAAATCTTCTGTATTTCCACAACGTCCATGATCATTCGCGATCTCCGTGGCCGCACACCCGCTCGGCGGCGCCTGACGCATTCCCGGGAAAACTTTAATTATAAGCGAACCGCAGCCTGCGCGATACGCGGTTTCGGCCGGCGTAACCTCAATGTTTTCAGAACCCTGCGCCCCGGGTAATCGCCAATCGTGCGAAGCGAACAAGTTGCTCTGCTTCCAATGCGCTGCTAGCATGTCCGCGCCATGGCGGACTCGCCCTTGCCTTTGGAATTACTGCGAACTCTGAAGCCGCAGCTCCCTCCGATGCTCCGGGTTCTACGGCGCTTCGTGACCTCGGAATCGCCCAGCCTCGAAAAAGCGGCCGCCGACCGTTGCTGCTCTGTCGTCGCGAAAGAATGGCGCGAGAGTGGCGCGCACGTCGAGCGTATTTCTCAGAAGCACCGCGGCGACCATCTGCGCATAACCTTCGTTCCAGAGAAATCCACACCAGCCGGTCAACTCCTGGTCCTCGGCCATTACGATACGGTCTATGCAACCGGGACCTTGAAGAAAATGCCCTTCCGCGTCTCCGGCGGCAAAGCCTATGGCCCCGGAATCTTCGACATGAAAGCCGGGATCGTTCAGGCGCTCTTCGCGCTCCATGCATTTCAGCAGACCAAGGTTCACTTGCAAAAGCAAATCGTCTTCCTTTGGACCTCCGACGAAGAAATCGGCAGCGAATCGTCGCGCCAGCTCATCGAAACCGAAGCGCGGCGCAGCTATGCAGTCTTCGTTCTCGAGCCCACGTTCGGTCCGCGCGGACTGGTGAAGACGGCACGCAAAGGTGTGGGTACGGCTGAACTGATCGTCCAAGGCCGCGCGTCACACGCGGGCCTGGCTCCGGACGAAGGCATCAATGCAGTGCACGAACTCGCCGCGCAACTCACGCGCATCGAAAGATGGAACGACAGCCGTCGCGGAATCAGCATCAACGCCGATATCGTCGAAGGCGGCACACGCACCAACGTGATTGCAGAACGCGCGCGCGCCGTTCTCGATTTGCGGGCCCTGCGAGCTTCCGACATGCGCAGCGTCGAAGGCCGGCTTCACGCATTGCGTCCGGTACACAAAGGAGCGAAGTTAAGGGTCACCGGCGGCTTCGATCGCCCTCCTCTGGAGCGCAAGATGTGCGCCGCGCTTTTCGCTCGAGCCAAGTCGGTCGCCAAGCAAATGAGTCTCTCACTAGGCGAGTGCACCGCCGGCGGCGGTTCCGACGGAAACTTCACCGGCGCGCTTGGTATTCCCACGCTGGACGGCATGGGCGCCGTTGGCGACGGGGCTCATTCTGACCACGAGCACATTTTCATCAATGCCCTACCCGCCCGCGCGGCGCTACTAGCGGCTCTCCTAGCGACCTGTTAGAGAAGTGCAGAATCAGTGGACGTAATTCTTACGAAGATACGCTGCCGTCGACTCCATCAAGTCGTGGTAATCGCTGTGCAGCACTTCGCGAAGCGCCTGCTGGGTGCCCATGCCCGCGCCGATGCGATCCAATATCCGCTCCACGTCGCTCATCCCATCCGCTTGAATGATGTACTCCATATTCGCAAGCGCCCACGCATATGCGTAACGCGCTGTGTCTCGATCGAAACGCGTCCACGAACTTTCCAGCTGACCTAGCGGAATGTCCTGCTTCTTATCGAAAATTTGTACCAGCCCTGCTGCGTCATCTCCGCTGCGATAACCTTCCATCCATTGGGCCAGCCCTTCCTGAATCCACGTCGGCGCGCGATTCGAGCAACTGGCTGCCAGCCCCATGCACGCGCTCTTTGTCTTCTGCGCGACAAAGCTGTGTGTCAGCTCGTGTTTCAGCGAACGCGATAATTCCGCACCCACGCTCGTCAATCCTTGCACCGGCACGCGTATCCGCCCGTCGTACAACGCGCCCGCCCACGCAGGTGCTCGTGTGATGTCCACAAATGCCTGCTCCGTGTACAAAACCACTCCAATCGGCTCTGGGGGCGTGTAGTTCAGCTCGGATTCGATCGCCGAAAAGTGCATCTCCAGCCTGCGCAGGACGTCTTTGGCCAACGCCGGTTCGGCCGCGCCGTTGTACCTCAATTTGAAGTGGCTGCTCTCGTTTTCCTTGTAACTTTCTTCTTCTTTCTTGTCGCGCAACGCGGCTTCCAAGGCTGTCAGCAATTCCTTGTCGGGACGGATCGAGTAGGCGTGCTTCCATTCCGCAACCGCCTGATCGAGCTTGTTCATGCCGTAATAAGCCCAGCCCGCGAGCTTCTCCACGTCGGGATTGTCCGGCACCAGGCGTTTGGCGTGATCCAGGTAATCCAACGATTGTTTGTATTCGTTCCGCCTCAGGTAGATGTAGGCAATGTTCATCAACAGGGCCGGCTCGTCCGGAGCGTAATGCACCGCAGTGCGCTCATCGGAAAGCGCGTGCTCCAAATCGCCACGAGACAATTCAAACGTCGCCGCCGCGTGATGCCCCAGGGCGGCGTTGAAAGCTGCGGTCGAATTTCCCGACTGCGCTTCGCTTTCCAGCTTCGCGATATAGGGTCGATCGATCGAGCCGTCATGCACCGCACCGCGCTGTATCTCTTCAATCCCGCTGCCGCCCGCGGGATGTATTTCCGGGGGCGTAATCGTCAGATTGGCCGTCGCGTCCCCTGGCGACCCGGCGGTTGGCACGAATCCGCCCTTTTCGATGTGGTCTACGATGGATTTGGGTAAGCTCAATTCGCCCGCCGAGGTCATGTATCGGACCTTGTCTCCTTCTTCTACAGCGTTGATTGCAGCGATGCGCCGTCCATTCTTGAGCACAATCGTATCCGCAACCGCATGAGCGCTCACGAACAAGAGCGCCGTGCCGGCCAGAAATAAGCGCGCACCGGAGAAGGCTGCTTTTCGAGCCATCGTTTTATTCTAATTCTTGTCGGCTGCCGGAGCCGCCCCGTCTTGTTCTCTCATGCCGAATCTGACTACACTCTTTATATGTGGGTTGGGGCCAGGGTCTTCGCGTTGTGCTGTCTTATGGCGCCGCTGGCTGTTCCGGCAACGGAGCGATCGCCACACGAGTTGTACGATTCGATCAACGCGCTGACCGCTGACTCCTCCCAGGTCTTTCATCTCGCCCCCGAAAATCGCATCGAGCTTCGCCGCGGCGATGCGCTCCTGTCGCTGGATGAAGGAACGTTCGCCTTTTTCTCTCCTTTCGAAGGGCGGATCACCGGCGCCATTTTCTCCGGCCGCGGCCACGTGCTGGCCGTTCCCCGCGACCCTGTCGAAAAACAGCAAATGGGACGTTTTCTCACCTCCCCGGTTCTCGACGAGTCGTTCGCCAGCGCCTATTTTCGCTTCACCGACGGGGCGGCCGACGAGCTGCTCACTCAATTTCACAAAGCCAAGCTCTTACCGCAAACCGATTCGTCTTTCGTTGCGCAGTGGGAACCGATCCTTTCCCGCATCAATCCGTTGTACACGCTCCGCATGCTCGTCGACTTTTTGTCGCCTGACCCTCGGCCAGCGTTTTACGCCAACGTGGACGGCGCATCCACGGGCCCATTCGACATCGTTGTGGACGGATTGCGCGATGAGCAATTTCTGCTGGGACAAACGTTAAAAAACGCTTCTGGAACTTTTTACGACATCTGGACTTCCCATCGCGTTCCCAACCTGCCAGCCCGGGGCGTTGCCTTTCGTGCCCTGCACTACTCTCTGGAGTCCTCAATCCTCCCCAACAACTCTCTCGACGCAACGGCAACCATCCAGATTCACGCCGAAACCGGCAAAGCCCGCATCCTGGTGTTTGAGTTGTCACGCGCTTTAACGGTGGACCGCGTAACTGGAGAGCACGGCGACCCGCTCGAATTTTTTCAAAACGAAGGCATGACCCTGCAGCAGCGTAGCACGCGCGGGAACGATTTCATGTATGTCGTCCTCTGGGCTGCTCCTCCTCCAAATCAAGAATTCACGCTCCGGTTCCACTACCGCGGCAACGTCATTGAAGATGCTGGAAACGGTGTCCTATTCGTTGGCGCGAGAGAAAGCTGGTATCCGCATCTCGGCGACCCTGCGGAGTTTGCTGCTTATGACTTGACCCTTCGGTGGCCGCGCAAACTTCGTCTGGTCGCCACGGGATCCAAGCTGGACGACCACGAAGAGGGTGAATTTCGCATCGGCCACTGGAAAACGGACAAGCCCATGGCAGTCGCGGGCTTTAATTTAGGCGAATATGCCACATCTTCGGTGACTTCCGGCGGACATTCGGTGGATGTCTATGCCAACCGTGAGCTCGAAGCAAGCTTGAGCAACCGCCTGCAAGCCTCGCCCCCGGACGGAATTCCTATCGCCCCCAATACCGTAGGCGCCCCTTCGGCGCGACTCGCCCTTACGCTTCCCAAGTTCACGCCTAGTCCGGCCGACGCATTAAAGCAACTCGGAAAGGAGATTGACTCTTCCGTCCATTTCTACGAGACCTTCTCCGGGCCATTTCCTTTTCACAATTTGAGCGTTTCGCAGATTCCCGGAACCTTCGGCCAGGGATGGCCGGGCCTGCTCTACGTTTCCACGTTTTCCTTCCTCTCTCCGGAAGCCCAACAGCGCGCCGGCCTCACTCCCAGCAGCCAGGAACATTTCACCGAGCTGGTTCCCTATCACGAAGTGGCGCATCAGTGGTGGGGCAATGTGGTGGGCTGGTCCAGCTATCGCGACCAGTGGATTGACGAAGCCATCTCCAACTATCTTGCACTGCTCTTTGCGGACAGCCGCGGAAATCCCGAACATGCGCTTCGCGTCTGGCTTTCGCGTTATCGCCGCCAGCTCACCGAAAAATTGCCGGATTCCGATGAACCCGCGGGCGATATTGGAGCGCTTACTCTGGGCCTTCGCCTGAATTCCTCAAAATCCCCCTATGCTTATGAACGCGTGGTCTACAGCAAAGGCTCCTGGATCATTCACATGCTTCGGGAAATGCTGCGCCAGCCCGGCGCTAGGCAGCCTGATGCGCGTTTCACCGCTCTCCTCCAGAAACTCGTGACCAAGTACGCTTATCGCGCGCTTTCCACCGATGATTTTCAAAAAGAAGTGGAATCCGTGATGACGCCGGCCATGGATCTGGAAAACAGCCGCTCGATGGACTGGTTCTTCGACGAGTGGGTTCGCGGCACCGGTATTCCCCGCTACCGCGTCGAGTTTACGGTGCATCACGATGAAACCGGTTACTCCGTCCGCGGAAAGCTCTTTCAGACTAACGTCCCGCGCTCCTTCTTGGCCAGCGTTCCGCTCTACGCGACGGGCATCAACAACGGCCGCTCGTTGTTGGGAAGCGTGATTGCCAGTGGTCCCGAAACCTCCTTCCGGTTCCGCACCTCCGCCGCAGCGCACAAAATTCTGATTGATCCTCAAATGACTCTGCTGTGCACCACCGAGTGAACCCTCGGGGAGGTCCGGAAAAGTCTACTTGAAGTGTTCCAGCATTAATTGTTTTTCAAGGAGCGGGCTGTTCACGTTTAGAACCGCTTTACCCTGGTCGTCAAAAACGTATTCATAGCCGAGAGGATCCACCGGGGTACCTTGAGCCAGTCCGGCCTGCTCCAATTCCTTGATGCGTTTCGGGCGATGTCCAAAACGCTTCTCGTACCCATCCGCGAGCTGATCGAGCTTTTTGCAATCTTCGCGGACTCTCAGAAGCAGCAAATGTGTCTTTGCGTTTTCTTTGATCTGTTTGTCGGTCGTTGTCGTGTAAATATCGTTCCACAGAAAAAAGGAGGTCTCGTAAGACTCCCCCTCCGCAGCGATTTTCGCCGCCATAATCTTCATCCAGATCAGTGCTTTGGGGTTCTTGCTTCCTTCCAGGAATGTGTCCGACGCCCTCTTGTAATCTTTCATGTCCATGTAGTAGATGAATCCCAGATCTTCGTAAAAGCGCCAGTAATCCGGATTTGCTTTGATACCTCGCTGCATGAGCTGCACTGCCAAATCCGGCCTCCCCGCTCCCGCCGGCGCGTGCTGACTGAGAAAAATTGCTCCGAAGTGGTAAGCCGGCAGCAGATTCGGATCTAGCGTCGTTGTAACGTCCAGTAGCGGCCACAGCTCTTCCAGGTTCGCGTCGCCTCGCACGTGCTTGTTTCCGTAGAATTGCACCACGCGCGTCCAATAAAAGTCGGCCATGAGCGGCGCGTATTCCAGGCTCATGGTTTTCACCAGCTTGGCGGAGCTCAGCAGGACGTAGTCCCGCTCCTCTTTAAGCGCCGCTTGCTGCTTGTCAATCGAGTGCTGCAGCTTCCAGATTCCGAAGAACCCGCCCTGAAAGATCACCAGAACCAGCACACTGATTCTTGCGGACTTCATTTTAGATTCCGCCTGGAAAACACGAGAACCGCGGCAGTCAATAAAATTGCGCAATAAACCGCCGCGTACAACGTATTCTGCGCGATGAGCGCCCCCGGAATCGGCCGGCTGTGCGCGGCCATGGCCGTGATGTTGAAATTTTCAAAATTCGGCAGCAGGTACGAGAGCCATTTCGTAAACACCGTCATTCCGGGACTCATCTTCTCCACTTGCAGAGGCATGTTCCGCAATTCCTGAACGTACAAGCCGACAATGTAAATGCCCGCTGTGAAAAGAATTGCCAGCAGCGGCGTTGTGAAGCACGAGAAGAGCAAGGCCAGAGCCACCACCAGTGCCAACTTCAGCCATATAAAATACACCGCAACGAAAACAGTGGCGTCTCCACGTTCCAGCGTCGGCTTGACGTAAACCAACGCGAGAAAAAGACCCACCCCCATGGCTGCGGTGTTCAACGCAAGCGTCAGGATCAGCCCGCCAAACTTTCCCAACAGAAACTCCCACCGCCGCACCGGTTTCGCCAGCAGCGCGTACAGCGTGCGCTTGTCCATCTCCTTGGCTACGAGCCCTACGCCGATAAAAATCGCAATCAGCAAACCGATCAGAGAAATGGCGCTCAGCCCCAGCGTTGCAATGACCGTTTCCTCAATCCCAATCGAAATCTGCCCGGCGATAATAGAAGCCGCCATCATCACCAAAGCAAAAAACAAGAGGTTGTACAGCACGCGGTCGCGCACGGCTTCGCGAAACGTATTCAATGCCACCACGCCCACACGCTTCATTTCCCACTCACTTCGACCGCTGCCGCTTGGGCGCGGTCCGCTTCCACAAGGCCCATGAAAAACTCTTCCAGCGTCGCCCTCACTTGTGAGACGGAAAGTATTTTCGCTCCCGCCACGCGCAACTGCTCGATCGCTCCGTACAAATCCTGCTCCGGCACTTGCAGCCGGTAGCGGTCCCCAGTGCGCGTGGCCCGGGCGAGCAACGGCGCCGTGCCCTGCCCCGCCAACTCGAATAACACTTCCACGCCCTGCGTTTTCATGTCCACCAACTGCTCGGGGGCACCTACTCCCCGCAACTTGCCTCCCACAATCACTCCCACGCGGTCGCACAACATTTCCGCATCGCTGAGGATGTGCGTGGAAAACATCACCGTCTTGCCCTCGCGCTTCAATTCCAGAATGATGTCGCGCACTTCGCGTCTGCCTACCGGATCCAGTCCGGACATCGGCTCATCGAGAATCACGAGCTTTGGGTCGTGCAAGATCGCCTGCGCCATCCCAACGCGCTGCAGCATTCCTTTTGAATATTTGCGGAGCTGAATTTTGCCCGCCGTCTCCAGCCCCACTTTCCTAAGCATTTGTGGGACGCGCTGTTTCCGGTCCGTGGTCTTCAGATCGTGAATGCGCGCAAAATAATCGAACAATTCCGCGGCGGTGAGATAGTCGTAGAAGTATGGCTGCTCCGGCAGATAACCAATGTCTCGATGCATTTCGATGTCGCTGATGGGCTTGCCCAGGATGCGCGCGCTTCCTGCGGTCGGGAAAATCAGGCTCATTAGCAGCTTGATGGTGGTGGACTTGCCCGCTCCATTGGGACCGATGAATCCGAAGATTTCGCCCTCTTCCACCTGCATGTTCAAGCCTTCGAGCGAGGTTCTTTTCTTCAGGTTCAAGAATCCGTGTGGGTAGACTTTAGTGAGGTTTTCTGTTTCGATCGCCGGCGCCGTCATATCTACATTTTTTTTCAGAAAGCACTGCTCCGTCAATCAAACGGAGGAAGACGTGTGTATGGAGTGAAAACAGGGCAAGAAAAGCGAAAGGACTCTCGAATCAGGAATTGCTGCGCGCCGGCCCGATTTGCACAAGCTCAGGCTGCTCAGCAGGAGCGGCCATGGGCATCGGCTTCAGCGTTTGCGGGCCGCGCCAATTGTCCAGCATTCCCACCTGCTGCACGCAGGAAACCGTACACATCGGCGCGCAAAACTTCTCGGTATAAAACTCGCGATGCCGCATTTCAGGGGTGTACTGCGCCAGCGGTATGCCCGGATACCCCCGCTGCTGCGAGCACCAGTGCACCAGTCCGTCCTCGCACACATACAAATATCGCGAGCCTGACCGGCACCGCCAGTTGTGCTCTTTTCCGCGGGCCACGTCGTGCTGAAAATCGTTGAACCGCGAAAACGAGCGCTTGCTCAGTGTCATGATCTCTTCAAAAATCTCGATTTCTCGCGGGCCCAACGGCTTCAGCTGTCCATTTTGGTCGTGAATAATCCCCACCGTGCTGGTCAGCCCCAAATCCACGGCGCGGTGTGCGATGCGCAGCGCATCCTCGGGATCCTTCACGCCGCTTCCCAACACTGAGTTGATGTTCACCTGAAAATAAGCGTATTTCGCCAGCCACTCGAGCTTCTGATCCAGCGTCTTCAGGCTCTTCAGTGAAACTTCGTCCGGCTTCGTGTTGTCAATGCTGATTTGCAGGTGCTCCAGGCCAGCTTGGTTCAGCCTCTCGATTCGTTCCTGGTTCAGCAGGAATCCGTTGGTGATCATCCCCGCTATCATCCCGCGCCGCCGGATGTGCCGGATAATCCCGTCCAAGTCCGGATGCAGCAGTGGCTCGCCTCCGCTGATGGTGATGATGGACGCGCCCATGTCGGCCAGAATGTCCAGCCGCTTCTTCATTTCCTCTAGCGGCACCGGCGGAGAAAAATCGTCAAACTCATTGCAATAGGTACAAGCCAGGTTGCAACGTCGTATCGGGATGATGTGCACCAGGAAGGGGTGTGCGTTGGAAATCAGCGCCTTCGCAATGGCACGCAGCTCCCGCACACGCGTGTGGAAGAAGCGCTCGGCGCGCCAGAACCACACCTGCAGGGAAGCGTGCGATTTTCCGAACCCACTCGGCATGAAAACCTAGAAATCCCCCAGACGCTCATTATACACAACGCCGCCCCTGCCGCTCCGTTGTGCGCCAAAACATAACGCTCTTGTTTGCTCATAGCGACAAATCTTGGCGTGCTTTTTCGAACCCTGCTGGAACGCGCAGCTGTGGTTGCTCTGAGCCTCAAAACAGAGGCCTTTCGGCCCCGGGCCCCCCTGCCAGGAGCCGTTTTAACGAGGGATTTATGCAAACACAAACGGTTTTTGAGGCACAATGCGGGCATGCTTCGGCCGCTAAAGGAACGCAAGGAATTATGGGAGTTCTTTGGCTCCCTGCCTAAGGCAGCTCCGGGGCTTGCCCTAGCGTGGTGGTTGGCCCTGCTGTTCCGAGGCGCGCTACCTGCGGCCTTCGCTATTGCGATGGGTGTTCTTGTTGGCGCCGTGCAACGCGGCCAGCCTCTCACCGGCCCGCTCGCGCTTGTCGGCGCCATCTTTGTCCTCCTTCAAGTACTCAGCCCGATTCATCAAGCATTAAGCAACAACCTCGGCGATCGCACGGCCGCGTGGCTCTACGACCAGCTCACTGAAGCGTGCGTGCGCCCGCCCGGCATGGGCCACCTGGAAGATCCAAAACTGACCAGCGACCTGACCGTGGCCCGCGACTTCGACCTCGGGATGACGGGTCCGCCGCTGACTATCGCCATGGACTTCATCGCCGGCGGCATGGTCGAGATGGTTGGCGGCATCGCGTGCGCCGCAATACTTGCCGGATACTCCTGGTGGGCGCCAGTCTTGCTTGCCGGAGCGTGGGCCGCTACCCATTGGCTCCTGCGCGAGAGCGCCGTCTGGCGCGACCGCAACACCGATGAAGTGCGCGGCGCCCAACGCGATGCGGACTACGCCTATCGTCTTGCCGTGGATCCACCAGCAAGCAAAGAACTTCGACTGTTTGGACTCGTCGGCTGGACGATGGACCGCTTCGTCGCGAGACGGACTCGTTTGCACGAACTGCAGTACGCCGCCACGCGATTGCGCGAGCGGCCCTTGATCGGGAGCCTGCTGCTGGTGCTGGGCGCGAACATCGCGGTGTTCTGGGCCTTGGCCAGCGGCGCCGCAAACGGGCGAATCACTCTCGGGGCGGCCGTGGTCTACATGCAGAGTGCCATCGGTGTTTCCATGATTGCTTTCGGCGGCTTCAGTTGGGCGCTCGACGGAGCCGCTGCCCCGGTTGCCGCGGTGTTGCGCCTTGAGCCAGCCATGCGTCCTGCTGGCGCGCTGCGGTCCGGAAATCGCCGCGCGGATGCAAAAAGCCCCCACGAGATTCGCTTGCGCGACGTGACGTTCGCTTATCCAACCGGGGCTGGGGCGCCCGTTCTCCAACACTTCGATCTAACGATTCCCGCAGGCTCATCACTCGCCATCGTTGGCCAGAATGGAGCCGGCAAAACCACCATCGCAAAGCTGCTGTGCCGGCTCTACGACCCGCAATCCGGCAAGATTGACATTGATGGCACGGACCTGCGCGAGTTCAATCTGGCCTCCTGGCGTTCCCGCCTCGCTGCCGTCTTCCAGGATTTCATCCGGCTTGAATTGCCTCTGCGCGACAACGTCGCGCCGTCAGGCGCTCCAGACGACCTCGTGCAAGCCGCACTCGAATCGGCTGGCGCGGCAAATCTAGCGTCGCTCGACACAGTCCTTGCGCGCGGATACGACGGCGGCACAGACCTCTCCGGCGGTCAGTGGCAGCGCGTAGCGTTGGCGCGGGCATTGTCAGCCGTGAAAATGGGCGCCGGTGTTGTGCTGCTCGACGAGCCCACAGCGCAACTCGACGTGCGCGGCGAAGCGGAGATTTTCGACCGCCTCTTAGCGGCCACGCGCCACTGCACCACCATCCTGATCTCACATCGATTCTCCACGGTCCGGCACGCCGACCGCATTTGCGTGCTAGAACATGGCCGAGTGATTGAGCTCGGCACACATGACGAGCTGATGGCGCTCGGCGGTCGCTACCGAACGATGTTCGATCTACAAGCGGAGCGCTTCACGGTTGCGTCCGACGAGGAGGGCACGACATATGACGTCCTCTCCTAGTCGGTCGAATTCAGGCCAGTCAATCGCTCCGCTTCCCCCCGCTCTTTCCTCCATGTGGCGCCTCTGCAAGCTGGGGTACCGTCACGAGCCGCGATTAATGTTTGTGTCGCTGGTGCTCTCGCAGCTCGCCGCGCTACCCGACGCACTGCTGGCGTTGTGGCTGATGCTGCTTGGCGAGGGCGTATTGAAACACCGCCCCGGCCTGGTGCTGGGCTCGGCCATTGGGCTTGCCGTATCCGCGGTAGCTACATGGTTTCTCCGCACGGTCAGCACCCGCGTACAGCGGCGGTTTCGCGACAAGGTGACCATTGCCCTCGAGGCCCACGTGGCAAGACTGCAAGCCTCCATCGCCACCATCGAACATCAGGAGCGCCCCGAATACCTCGATCGCTTGTCCATGCTGCGGAATCAAGTCTTCGTCCTGGACCACATGTACATGGCGGTCTTTTCCATGCTCGGCTGGATTTTGCGCCTCGCCGTTACGCTGACGCTTCTGGCATCCATTCATCCGGCGCTCCTCCTGCTCGCCGTATTTGCGATCCCAACCGTGTGGACATCTACATGGCGGCCGGAAGTCGAAAGATACGCGCAGGAGAGCGGAGCGCAATCCATCCGCTTGGCACGTCATTTGTTCAACATGGCTACGACCGCTTCTCCCGGCAAAGAAGTCCGCGTCACCGGCATCGGAGACCGCCTGGCGCGTGACCGCCGAGCTGCCTGGGAATATTGGTACAGTCGCGTGGCTCCCGCTCGTTGGGGATCCGCGTTCTATCACGCCTTGGCCTGGGCGATTTTCGGGTCTGCGTATGTTGGAGCCGTCGTGTTCGTCTCGTCCGGGCTTCACGCCTCAGCAGCCCAAGTTCTTCTGGTGCTCGCGGCCGGTGCACGCCTTTCAGCCTACATTGGCGCAACCGTGGGCGAGCTTGGATTCCTCCGGGGATTCTGGATGGACGGCTCGCGCCGCCTGGCGTGGCTCGAAGATTACGCCGCCGCTGTCGCGGTATCCGGCGATCAACCCGTTCCGAGCGCATTACGAAAAGGCATTCGCGTTGAGCATGTGTCGTTCGCCTACCCCGGAACGTCCCGAGTGGTCCTCGACGATGTATCGGTGAATCTGCCCGCAGGCACCGTGGTTGCCATTGTCGGCGAGAATGGCGCAGGCAAAACGACGCTGGTCAAGCTCCTGTCAAAGATGTACGAACCAGCGTCGGGCACCATTCTCCTGGATGACACACCGCTGGCACGCGTTCCGGCCAGCGAATGGCGCAAGCGTCTCGCGGGAGCTTTTCAGGATTTCTTCCGCTTCGAATTTTGCGCGCGCCACACGGTAGGTTTGGGCGATGTGCCTCGGCTGGATGATGAACCGGCAGTAGTTGCAGCGGTCGATCGTGCCGGAGCTGCGGACGTCGTAACCCACTTGAACGCGGGCCTGGAAACGCAGCTCGGCCCCACATGGCCCGGCGGAGTCGAACTATCCTTCGGCCAATGGCAGAAACTGGCCCTCGCGCGAGGCTTCATGCGCGATGAGCCGCTGCTTCTCATTCTGGATGAGCCGACCTCCGCACTCGACGCGGAAACCGAGCACGCGCTGTTCGAACGCTATGCTGCAGCAGCACACGGCCACCGGGAGAACAACAGCGGCCGCATCACGATTCTAGTTTCGCATCGCTTCTCGACCGTGCGCATGGCCGACCTCATCCTCGTACTGGATGGGTCCCACCTCGTCGAAGTCGGCACCCACGACGAGCTGATGGCCAGGAAAGGGCAATACGCAGAGTTGTACAGCATCCAAGCCGCCGCCTACCGTTGACGTGTCGCCACGGCCCTCTGGCCGCTCCAGTCGCCGATTACATTGTCAGTACGGCGCGGAACCTGGCCTTGCCCTCCGCAACGCGTTCGTAGGCCTTCGTTGCTTCCGCTAAGGGATACGTCTCAATAATCGACTTGACTTTGCCTTGGGCCACGTAGTCCAGGGCTTCGTACAGATATTCGGGCCCGTTTTGCTGGCTGCCGATGACTTGAATGCGCTTCGCGATGAGGTCCATCAGCGAAACCGAGAGCGGCTCCGCATCGGCGCCCATCGTGACCAGCCTCCCGTCCGGCCGTAATCCCTGAATGCTGTCGTTCATCGCTTTGGTGGAATTGGAAGTGCTCAGAATTACGTCGGCGCCGCCAGCCTCAGCAAGGCTTTTGCCGTCCCGCACAATCTCATCTGCGCCGAGTTCGCGGATCATCTTATCTTTATCAGGAGAATGCGAAACGGCGATGGTCTCGAAACCTGCCGCCTTCGCGTATTGCACTGCCAGGTGCCCCAGCCCGCCGATTCCGAGCACGGCCACACGCTCGTGCGGTTGGGGATTTGCCCAGCGCAGCCCGCTGTAGACGGTGTACCCTGCGCAGAAGATTGGAGCGGCCAGCTCGTAGGAAACTTTGTCGGGAATCAAGTAAGTGGTGTCGGCATTCATCGGCATATATTCCGCGTGACCGCCCTGCGCATCGCCTCCGGTACCCTTCATGTAAGGGCAGAACATCCTGCGGCCGCGCTGGCACCATTCGCAGCGTCCGCACGTGGACTGAATCCAGGCCGACCCCACGCGGTCGCCAACCTTGCGCGTGGTGACGTCAGCAGCCACGGCTACGATCTCGCCAACCGGCTCGTGGCCCAGGATTCGCGGAAACGTCCCTGGAAGGTGTCCGAGTGTCTGGTGAACGTCGGTATAGCAGATGCCGCTTGCGCGCATCTTCACCAGCACTTGACCGGGCCCCGGTTGAGGTTGGGGAACATCTTTAATCTGCCAGGAACTGGCCTTAGCGGGTACAACTGCAGCTTTCATAACATGGACCTCCTAGCGCGATTCGATGCGAGTGCCTTCGCACTCGGTGCATGGTTCTCGATGAGACGCCAATCCAAGAGTCGAAAGGCACCTGACCCATTGCTTGATGGTCGCCGATCGTTCATGCGAAAATAAATGCTCGCGCCGGGAAATTGCCGGCGTATTCTGGTTCTGCTTCCCTGGCGATATCGTCTAAGGGTTAGGACGTAGCCCTCTCAAGGCTAAAATCCGGGTTCGAATCCCGGTATCGCTACCAACATGCGTTCCCGAAAATACGAAAGGCGTCCGGGGAACCTGGGAACTTTATTTTTTGCGTCGGTTGCGTTACGGATTATGGTCTCAACGGTCAGAATCCGAAGCTGGCGCGCCGGTCTTTCATTAGCATCATTAGATGAAGGTCAAGGCCTGGACAATTCTCAAATCCATACTTCCGGTAGAACGCGGCCGCGTCCGTATCGATCGCGTGCACTAAGACGGCGCGACCTCCTATGATTTCGGCACCAGCGTAAGCACGCTTCAAAGCGTCCTTTAGAAGAGCAGGACCGATGCCCTGCCCCTGTTCCCGTTTATCGACTGCTAAACGAGCAAGCACAACTATCGGGATTGGCTCGGGCGCTGACTTACTTGCTCGTGAGATCGCTTCTTTCCGCGAAATGCTTCCGGCAGCAAGCGAATAGTACCCAACGACGGCTAATTCCCGGTGAACAACATATGTACGGGTGTCCCCGCTCGCCTGGTTCATACGAGCAAGCCGTTTTAGCCATAGTCTTAGGGAAGCGTGTTTTCCGCAGTCGAACTCATCGAGGTGGTGGTCAGCCCCGAGTAGTTCAACCGCCGACAGGGGCGGTTTTGTGCGGTCGCTCAAGTATCGACTCCTTTGCGAAAAGGTTCTGCAAGGCCGGAATGACCTTCGCCGGACGGTCGAGTGCCTGGGTGAAACGCACGAACTGTGCAGGGGAAAGTTCAAAATGCGTCTGATCGGCCAGTGCGACTTCAGCCTCAGCGCACGCGCTTTGAACAATAAATTGTGTTATCTTCAGACCGCGTTTTTCCGCGCCAAGGCGGATCAGGCGTTCCTCTTTACTGGAAGCCCGAAAGTTAATCCGTTGCCGCTTGCCTGTCGATTTCGATGCCATGATCTCCTCTCCTTGTACGTACAAAGTGTGTACATGCAATATTAGCCTGCCTGTGAAGGATTGTCAACCGTCTGGTCGGTTCGCCGCACGCCTGCCATTTCCGGATTCCCTCGCCATCTGCGTTCCCGGACCTGTGTGGTCTTCTACCTCTGGCCACGTGCTGGCGGCACGACGTTCTCCTTGTCATTCAAGGCGCGCTTCCCGATGAAGGCGCAGTCCTCGGAATCATCCTCTACGCCATGCAGGAGAGTGACCTTTCCGTTTCTAACATGCCCGAACCCTCACAAGTGCAAGCAATGAGCAGTCACCTGACTTGCAAGCAAGTCCGCGCCTTGCCGCGTTTTCCACAGCAATTCACTTCTTCAATCCACTGCATCAAGTCTTTCGATTGACGCTCGCAACGCGCCCGCGCTACCCTATTGCCCGTTACGATGCTTTCGCTTGTCCCCATAAAAACTACGCATG